>Ga0193753_10001296_pt1 | contig 21654 bp, 18 predicted proteins | sample H1c2metaG_FD_144925 | JGI IMG/M metagenome (GOLD analysis project Ga0193753, IMG submission 144925) | Soil microbial communities from a riparian zone of the East river system, Colorado, United States - H1c2 | ecosystem: Environmental > Terrestrial > Soil > Riparian zone | place: USA: East... | reverse complement strand
TTATGCCGAGAATTTCCCGCCCGGCATCGGGAACAGGGGTGGCCGCCCTAGCGGTTCCCAGCAGGAAACCGATGGACAACAAGTAGGCAAGTGCCCGCGCCAGGCAAGGTAAAAACATCGATTTCCCTCGCAAAAATCGCCTGAAATTCACAAGCCCGCAGACCGGCCTGAAAAATGACACCGGTGACATCCTGTAAGGGATTTCGGCGCGACGCAAGGAATTGTTCGGATTCATCTCGCGCTTGGGAAAGTGGTCACAGAATCCGCCCCGATGACGCGGCGCATCTTTAACTAAACGAAAAGGAAAAGGGGTCAGGCACCGTTTCCTAGAAAACGGTGCCAGGCACCGATTCCTAGGAAACGGTGCCTGACCCCGAATCCAGTCGCGCGGCGATGGCTCGCCGGGACATTCGTGCGGTCGTCCTACATTCGTTTCGGCAAACGTGCACAATCGCGCCCATGGCAACTAACTACGTCCTGGTCGACTTCGAAAACGTGCAGCCCGACAGCCTCGCGGCGCTGGCCAATGGCCCGTTTCGCGTAAAGGTTTTCGTGGGCGCCGCGCAGGCGAAGGGGCGCATATCCTTCGAGCTGTCGCACTCCATGCAGATGCTGGGCGCGAGCGCCGAATACGTGAAGATCGCGCGCACCGGCAAGAATGCCGTGGACATGCACATCGCGTACTACGTCGGCCGCCTGCTCGAGAAGGAGCCGAGCGCGATGATCCACATCGTCTCGAAGGACACCGACTTCGATCCGCTCATCGAATACCTGCGCGCCAAGGGCAGCAGCTGCAAGCGCGTGAAGACCATTGCCGAGGTGCCGAAGCAGGCGGTTCCCAAACCCGCGGCTCCCGTGGCCAAGGGAGCCGTCAAGCACACGCCGCATGTGCCCAGCCCGCGCCGTCCGCATGCGGAAAAACTCGCGCCCATCATCAAGCATCTGCACTCGCTCAGCGGCAAGCCCGCCACGTCCAAGAAGCTCACGCAGACCATCGCGACCTATTTCAAGCAACACGGCGGCGCCCTCGGCGACAAGACCGTGGCGCTGATCATCGACGAACTCGTGCGGCTCAAGTACGTGAGCCAGGACGGCACGAAGGTGAGCTATCACCTGAGCTGAATGTTTTCGGACGGAGGGGGGCCGAATGAGAACGATCAAACTACTGGCCGCAACGCTGACCTTGATGCTGCCGGCCCTCGCGCAAGCGCAAGGCTGGTACGCCGGGCTCGATGTGGGCAGCGCCAGCTCCGATGCGGAAATCGACGAGTACGTGTTCCTCGGCGACACCACCGCCCGCGGGAGTGGCAGCACCACCGGCTTTCGACTGCACGCGGGCTATCAGTTCGGCCGGTTCTTCGCGCTCGATCTCGGCTATGTGGACTTCGGCCAGTTCGAGAATCATTTCGATCCGGACGATTGCCCCTTCGGCGCACCGGGGCCGTGTCCCTTCGATGTGCGAACCTCGATCAACGGCGTCATCGGCAGTCTCGTAGGCATTCTGCCGATTGGCGAGCACTGGCTTCTGGATGCGCGCCTGGGCTACGGCAATATAAAAGTCGAAACGAACGAGATCGCCGGCGCGGGCCTCGACGGCAGCAACACCAACGCTGGATTTCACTACGGCATCGCTGGCGGTTACCGCCTCGACGAGCACTGGGAATTCCGGCTCGACTACAGCGCGTATGACCAGGAGGACTTTGGCCTCACACTGGGTGGCGATTTCGGCGCCTACAACCTCGGCGAGACCACCATGACTTCGCTAGGCGTCACCTATCGCTGGTAATGCGGCAGCGCGGAACCAATCTGTAAGACTTTCCCGCAAGATTACGCCCGGTTGAGGCGGTGTTGCGCTGCCGTCTATAGACTCTCGCGACTAACAATGACGGCGAGGAAGTCACGTGCGGTTCCATTTTCCGATTCTTCTGTGTGCGGCTTTCATTGCGCCTGCGGCGCAAGCGCAATGGACCGGCAAGGCCGAGCTCGGCTTTCTGAATTCGAGCGGTAACGCCGAGTCGACCTCCGCCAACGCCAAGCTCGATCTCAAACGCGACGCGGAAAAGTGGATCAACACGTTTTACGTCGGCGCGCTGTACGGCAACAACGGTGAATTCACCAACGCCCAGCGCTACGAAGCGCGCTACCAGCTCGACTACAAGATCAACGACAAACTGTCGTGGTTCGGCGCCCTGCGCGGAGAGAAGGACTACTTCAGCGGCTTCGTTTACCAGGCCACGGTGTCCACCGGTGTGGCGTACAAATTCATCGACAACCCCAACACCAAGCTGTCGTTCTCGTTCGGTGCCGGTTATCGGCGTTTGCAGGACGAGATCCTCATCAAGTCCGATGCCGGCGAAGTCATCGATCGCATCGAGGGCGACGAGGAGAGCGACCCGGTGGGCACGCTGGGCTCGGCGTACGAGCACAACTTCACCGAGAACACCAAGATCACCAACAAGTTCCTGGCGGAGTCCGGTTCGGACAACACCGCGCTGCAGGATGATCTGGCGCTACAGGTGAGCATGACGAAAACCCTGGCGCTGGCCGTGGGCTATGGCATTCGCTACAACACCGATCCGCCGCCGCTGTCCGAAACCACCGATACCCTGATCACCGTGAACCTCGTCTACAACATCCAGTGAACATGACACGCACATCGGTAATGGGATTGTCGGCCGCGCTGGCGGTGCTCATGGCCGCGCCCGCGTTGCCGCAGGCCGCTGGCGGCATGGGCAGCAGCGCCAGCATCAGCGTCGGCTCCGGTCCGCACGCGGGCAAGTATGCGTTTGCGCCGCGCGAGGTGTGCGCCATCGCCGCGTTCGGTGATGGCCCGCTCGGCTTGTCCGTGGTGCTGTCGTCGGAGAATTCGTCGTTGTCGCTCGACATGCCCAATCTCGACGAGAAGCATGCGAACGAGATACAGATCGTGCTGGTGGTTGCGGACAAGAAGGCCGGCGCCAGCATGAAAGGCACCGCCAGCACCACTTACGAGATCGATACGCGGCCCGATACTGCGTTGAAGCCTTATCAGAAGGCCGAGCGGGCTAACAAGGGCAAGACCGGCAGCGCCAAGACCACGCTCATGACCCAGGGCAGCAACGTGCTGCTGACCTTCAGCGGCGAGACGGCCACGGGCATCAAGCTCGAGGGTGAGGTTACCTGCCGCAAGGTCTCCGCTTAATGGGGACATTCCTCGTTTCCTAGCAAACGGGGACAGACCTCAGCGGTGGAGCGTCAGCGCGAGGCGGATAGTCTTTTGGCGCTCAGAGTCGGGCGCGCTCGCTTCGCTCGCGTCCGCTCGCGCGAGGCGACGCGTCCAGAGCTGTCAGTGTCCATTTGCCGGGCGGACAATCACTACGGTGTTGCAGGGAACTACCAGGAGTACCTGCGCGCTTAGCGCCTCGCGCTCGCCGCCCTCCACTGAGCGCCAAAAGACTATCCGCCTCGCGCTGACGCGCCAGCGTCGTGGCTCGGTCCCGGTTGCCAGGGAATTGGAGTTCGGATTCGGAGGTCGGACTCGGAACCAAACCACCCGAGCAAGGGCCCCCTGGGCCTATTTACTCTTATATATGGCGTGGATAAGGTGCCTCGCCCGACAAGAACAACCCAGGGAGTTTTCCATGCCCATTCTCAAGCGTTCCGTCGCCGAGTTGTTAGGTACGTTCTGGCTGGTATTCGGTGGTTGCGGCAGTGCCGTGCTCGCCGCGAAGTTTCCGGAAGTCGGCATCGGCCTCGTCGGCGTCTCGCTCGCATTCGGTCTCACCGTCGTCACCATGGCGTATGCCGTGGGCCCCATCACCGGCGGACATTTCAATCCTGCCGTCACGATCGGTGTGTGGGCTGGCGGGCGCATCAAGGCTGCGGACGTCGCGCCGTACATCATTGCGCAAGTCATCGGCGCCATTCTCGCCGCGTGGGTTCTGGCTACGATCGCTTCAGGCAACGGCACCGATGCCGTGGCCGGCGGCCTGGCGTCCAACGGGTTCGCCGATCATTCGCCCGGCGGCTACACGATGGGCACGGCTTTCATCACCGAAGTGCTCATGACGTTTTTCTTCCTGCTGATCATCCTCGGCACGACCGACCCGCGCGCGAACATCAACTTCGCGCCGCTGGCCATCGGCCTGGCGCTCACGCTGATCCACCTCGTCAGCATCCCCATCACGAACACGTCGGTGAACCCGGCTCGCAGCACGGGGCCCGCGCTCATCGTCGGCGGCTGGGCCGTTCAGCAGCTCTGGCTGTTCTGGGTCGCGCCGATCCTCGGCGCCGTGGCCGCCGGTGGGTTCTGGCGCTGGCTGAAATAGGGGGCTGCCCCCATTTCCTGGCGAAACGGGTCAACCCTCAACTAGCTAGTTCGCGTCGCTGCGCGTCTTCCACTTGAACACGAAGAAGCGCAGCGGTGCCGCTCCCGAGTTGCGGATGCCGTGCCAGTCCATGGGCTTCGAGTACATGAGGTCCCCGGCCTTCAGCGGTTGTTCCTTGCCGTTCAGCGACCACGTGCCCGAGCCTTCGACCACGTACTGAAATTCTTCCTCGGGATGCTGGTGCGGCGGCTGCAGCTGCTGGCCCGGCAGGAACGTGAGCTCCGCCGTCAACACCGAACTCGTGCCCGCCGACGGCTGGCCGTCTTCCGTGTAGATAGAGATCGACCCCCAGGATCCTTTCGCCGTCCGCGCGTCCGCGGCCGACCAGATGTGGCTTTCGAGCGAGGCCTTCTCGGGCTTGGCAGCCCAAAGCGTGCCGGCGAAGAAGGAACAGGCGGCGAGCGTGGCGGCGCCGAGAATATTGCGGGTTTTCATGCGGCCAAAGTACTTGGCGAAGGACGCGTCGTCGAGCTCTGGCACCCTTTTCCAGCAAATAGGGCCTGACCCCATTTGCGGGAATTTGTCACACAACCGCGTAGTCCCGCCGAACCCCGGAGCGCCTGCTGCGCTGCGCCCGCGCTAGGGTGCGTTCAACACAAAGACTAAGGACGGTCCGATGCGCATAGTTCATTCACTCGACGAACTCCTGGAGCTGCCAAGCGAGCCTTGCGTCAACGGCTATCGCGCGCGCGAGCCGCTGCGCTTCGAGATACCGCTGCTTGCCTCGGACGCGAGCACCCGCGCACAGGATTCGCTCAACAGCCTGCAGGAACGCTGCGGCAGCCTCGCCGCGGCCGGCGTGAGTTTCATTCTGCTGGTTGCCGGCGTGATCAACATTTTCCAACGCAACCCCACGCTGCTGAGCTGGAGCGCGCTGGCCGAGCTCGGCGTCGTGCTCGTGATCTCGTTCTGTTTCGGTGTGCTCGCCAAGATGATCACGCTGTCGTTCACGCGCTGGCAGTTCGCTCGGCGCTGCCGCGAGCAGTACGAAGAGCTGTCGCAGCTTCTGCAGCGGTCGGCGACGCACTAACTACTCTCGAGTGGTTCGAGATCCGCTGTAAAGCCGATTGGGCGCGAGCGACCGTGTGCAGGCTGATCGACAATCTGGCGAGTTGACTCGACGATATCGGAGATCACTGCATCGTGCGTATCGACGCGCTTGGACAGATCTTCGACGAGCGCCATAAGCTGGCTGCTGACGATCGCCGCGCGTCTCAGGCGAACGAAGGCGCGCATGATTTCAATGTTCATGCGGACGGCGGTGTCACTGCGGAGGACGCTGGAGAGCATGGCGACGCCTTGCTCGGTGAAAACCCATGCGCGATACCGGCGTCCGCCATACCTCCGCTCCAAACTCGAGGTCACAATTTGTGACCTCAAGTTTGTAACTTCTTGATCCGTCAACTGAAACATGAAGTCGTGCGGAAAGCGTTTCCGATTGCGCCGCACTGGCCGCGAATGGCGAGAATTCTGTTGTCGATGGCGGCGGGTGGCACGGTTTGCTGAGACATTCAGGCGAGTTTCCGCCTTGTGCTCGCTGCCAGAAACCCGAATTGCTGCCGCAAAGCCATCGTTATCTGAAATCACAAACTGTGATTTCAAGTTCCCAACCTCCTGATTGGTAAGCTACTGGCGATGCTGAATGAATCCTCCTCCTGGCCCCTCTGGCCCATACACGACGGCAAACTGCTGCCCAGCGACCACGTGGAGTTCGTGTTCGAGGATCTCGCCGCGCCCGTGCACGACCGCGTCATCGGCGATGTTTTCCATCCGCGCGTGTTCGCCTATGTGCCCAAGACTCCCAACGGCCGCGCCGCGCTCGTGCTCGCCGGCGGCGGGTACACCAAACTAGTCGTGGGCAAGGAAGGTGTGGAAGTCGCCGAATGGCTGGCATCGCTGGGGTTCCATGCCTTCGTGCTCGTGCACCGCTTTCCCTGCGAGCGATTCGGTTCGCAAGCGCCCGTCGATGACGCCGTTGAAGCCATGCGACAGATCCGCGCGCGCGCCGCCGAGTTCGGCATCGAGCCGCGAAGCATCGGCGTATGCGGCCTGTCCTCCGGCGGACACCTCGCCGCGTGCCTGGCGACGAAGCAGGTGGACGCCGAGGGGCGGCCAGACTTCCTCATCATTGGCTACGCACCCATTTCAACGAACGCCACCGGCCGCACCATGATCCCTGACAAGCCCCCGCTGCCACCGCCCGAAAAGCAGGCGCTATACGAGGCGATGCAGCCGGATGTGCAGTTGGCCGACAAGCCGCCGCCCACGTTCATAGTCTATGCCGCGAATGATGCGGTGGTGCCGGTGGAGAACGCGTATCGCCTGCACGGCGCCATCCAGGCAAAGGGCGGCGCGGCCGAACTCCATGTCTACGCCGACGCGCCACACGGTTTCGCGCTGCGCGAGCGCGAAAAGCCCGTGCGCGAATGGCCCATGCTCTGCAGCGCGTGGCTCTCATCCGTTCTTTGAAGCGCTTCAGTGCCTGCCACGCGAGAACGCGCGCAGCTCCTCGATTTCCCACAGGTCATTGATATCTTCGTCATCCAGATCATCGTCGAACAGGTGCGACTCGAACTCCGCGCGTTGAGCATCGGATAGCCGCGCGGCATCCAATGTCTGTGCATCGATGCTTGCCCAGATCTCTTCGATCAATGCCAGCCGCTGCTCGACGCTGAGCTGATCGATTCCGAATTTCTGCATGAGCCCGGGCATGTTCTGGGCACACAATATGCCCGCGTGCGGCCGCACACCCACCTCACAATTTCGCGCATTCACCGAGTAACCCACGCGAAGTCACGTTGCCCTTGGGCGAGCCGCCAAAACTCTGCGAGCGCGGGTGGACGCACGTGTTCGCAGCAGCGCACAGACAACGCACAGCCCCAACATGGCTAGCAGCCAGGCGTCGAGCGCGCCGCCGCCACCACCACCACCACCTCCACCACCCGGGGGCGGCGGTGCGCTGTCGTCATTGGTGATCGTTCCCTGACCGCTCGCATCGGCAAGTGTCGCGCCGCTCGCGGCGCTGAGCGTCACTGTGAAAGTCTCGTTCGGTTCGACGACGGTGTCGCCGGCGATCGCGACGATGATCGTCTTCGTGGTCTCGCCAGCCGCGAAGTTGAGCGTGCCGCTCACGGCGGTGTAGTCGCTGCCGGCCGTGGCCGAGCCATCCGCGGTGGCGTAGTTCACGCTCACGGCGCCGGCCGCCGCGGCGGAAAGCGTGACCGTGAACGTCGCGGTCGTGGCCGCGTTTCCTTCCGCCACGACCACATCGGCGATGCTCAGCGAGGGCAGAGGTGGCGCGACGTCGTCGTTGACGATGGTTCCCTGGCCGCTGGCGTCGACCAAGGTTGCGCCACTCACGGTCCCAAGATTCACGGCAAAAGTTTCATCCGGCTCCACGGTCGCATCTCCGTGGATCGTCACGCTCACTGTTTTGGTGACCTCGCCGACGGCGAAGGTGAGCACGCCGCTCGCCGCGGTGTAATCGCTGCCGGCCGTGGCAGTGCCATCGGCGCTTGCGTAGTTCACGGTAACGACGCTGGTGGCCGGCGCCGTCAGCGTGGCGGTGAATGTCGCGGTCGTCGTGCCCGCATTACCCTCACTCACACTCGCATCGTTGATGCTCAAGCCGGGCAACGGCGCGCCGCCGGTCACACTGAAGCACTCCGAGAATTCCGACACCTCGATCATCGAAGGCAGCGGCGCGGTGCTTTCGGCGAAGCGCCGCGATTGCGCGACGACGAACTGGAAGGCCGCCGTGTCGATGGGGAAGGCGAGTTGCGAGTCGAAGGTGGCGTTGCCACTCGAGTCCGTAATCACGCCGGTAACCGAGCTCAGGAAGCGACCTGCCTCGCCAAATCCCGACGGATTGCACGCGGCATTCAGGTACAGCAGCACCTGGATCTGCGCATTCGGCTTCGAGTGGATAGTCCCCTGGATGCGGCTGGCCGGGCTCACGCCGTTCGACACCGCCGAAGTGATCACCGGATAGTTCAGGCCCTCGTTGGGGCCGCTGTCGAGGTCGCCAGCGTCATTCGTGTTCGGACCTGCCGGCGCGAGATCGACGCCGAGACCCAGGTTGCCGGTGAAGCGGCCGGACACATCCACGATCGCGGTGTCGGCGATGAGCACGCCGGCGCCCGCGTTGTTGGAAACACCTGGCCCGATCGCTCCCGGCGCTGTGAATATCGCATTCAGCGCCCCGGCGCTCGCACCGTGAAAATAGGCGCCGTTGCCCTGGTTGCCGAGCGCACGGCCGTCGCTGCCGGCGCCGATGGTGTTGCCCACCGCCTGCGTGCCAATGCCCTGGGTGTCGATGCCGTCTCCCATGTTCGCGGCGATGAGGTTGTCGTGTAGATAGACGGAGGCACCGAACCCGGCGCTCCCCACGCCACCTCCAGTGCCGATGGTCACGCCGTCGCCGCCATTGCCGAGCGCGGCAGTGCCGCTCGCATCCGTACCGATGTACGCTCCGCGCACCGTGCCGAACGCGGGTGACAGGGGATCGCCCGAGTCGAACTTCACGCCCGCACCGACATTTCCCGAGATCAGGTTGCGCCAGGCGGGCCACGGCACCGTGTTGCCGCCAAAGTCCGGCGACGGTTCGCCGATCATCGCCTGCGCATCGGTGCCGAGGTCGATACCGATGGCATTGCCGCGCGCCTGTGTGCCGCTGGCGTCGGTACCGATGTAGCAACCGCGCACCGTCACGAAGCCCGGAAAGCCCGCGCCACCAGGACCCGTGACGCGAATTCCCGCGCCGCCGAAGCGGTTGATGACGAGTCCGCGCACCGTGACATTGGGAACACCAGCGCCCGGAACGGCGCCTTCATTCACGAGCCCGTGCGCGCCCGCACCCGCAAGGCTGCCGTCGATCTCGATGGTCAGCGCCGCGTTGCTGCCGCGCGCCAGTGTGTTTTCCTGGGATCCCGGCTGCGTGTAACCGTCGATCGTCAGATCCTTGATTGCCGGTAGTTGCGAAACGGGGCGAATCGTGTGGACGCCGGCGCCCGGAATGTTGAAGGCCACCACGTTGTCGTGCTGCGCGGTGGGTGCGGCGACCGCATCGAGAATGGCCTGGCGCAGCGAGCCCGCGCCGCTGTCGTTGGTGTTGGTCACCAGGAAGGTCGCTGCGTGCGCGCCGCTGGCGATGAAAAGCACGGCGCAGAGCAGTGCAGTACGGGGAATCTTGGTCACGGTCGCTCCTGGGATTACGGCCGCCCGGCGCGGCAGCTCATACATGGATACGCATTGCGTCCGCGTTTCGGACATGTGTCCGGATCGCGCCGGAAATCCGTATGCCTCGGTAGCGCGTCTTTATTCGCTCCCAGGAGTCAGCCCATGAATTTCCCGCTTACCACCGTGTGTTTTGCACTCCTGTGCAGTGCCGGCCTCGCCGCCTGCTCGAAGCAGGAAAGCGCCGCTGCCGCAGTCGCGGATACCGAGCCTGCAACGCCTGCCGGACCGACCGACGATCCCTGTGCGCTGGTGAGCAAGGGCGAAGTGCGCGCGGTATTTCCGGGCGCGGAGTCCGGCAAGCGCGACCACAAGATGGATCAGTACGGCGTCGCGAGCTGCACCTGGGAACTGCCCACGAACAAGCTCGCGGTGCAGACCTACAAGTCGAAGAATTCCGCGGCCGATGAGCTGCGCGGCCGCATGCTCGGCTTCCTCGATCCGCGGAAGCCAGGGCTGGGCCAAAGCATCCAGTACGACCCGGTTGCGGGCATGGGCGATGAAGCGGCGGTGGTCGCGGTGAAAGCCGACGAGGCGCGCGGCATTCTCGCCGACTCCGCCATGCTGAGCATTCGCCGCGGCGAACGCTTCACGATCCTGTTCACGAGCATGCTCGTCGATGGCGACGTGGCGGCGTCGAAGAAGGCGCTCGAGGAGTTGGGTCGGAAGGCGGCCGGGCGTCTGTAGTTAGCCGACCGGGTCAGTTACCCGGGTCAGCTGTTTTGGCGAGCCGCTCGCCGAGATCACGTAGGGGTTTGCGGAATTGCTCGCCGAGTTCGCCGTTCGCGGCGTGAATCGCCTTGGCCTGCGTGAGCAGGGCGAGTGCGCCGGCGACTTCGCCCAGGCGCAGCTTGCAATCGGCAAGCGCGATCTGCGCTTCGGCCAGCCGCGGGCTCGATGCAAATTGCGTCTGCCGAAGCTCGAGCGCGCGCTCGAGATGCGGCAGCGCCTGGTTTGCGCGATCCGCCGTCGACAACGCGCCGCCGAGTGCGAGCTGCAGCTCCAGCTCTTCATTGAGATCGCGCACATTCGCGGGCTGCGCCAGGAATTTCGCGAGCGCGGCGTCGAGCGCGGGCACCGCCTCCTTGCCTTGGCCGCGCGCGATCTGGACGCGGGCGTGCCCCACGCTCGCGAACGTCCACGCCGAATCGTAAACCACGGCATTGGCGACGTCGGCTTGCATGACTCCCGAAAACAGCGCATCCGCCTCGTCGACTTTGCCGATGCCGAGCATGATGCGGCCGAGCCGGACGTTTGCCTTCTGAATCCTCGAGGTGGCGGTGCCAAACACATCGGCGACCAGCTTGACGGCATGCTTACCCTTGGCTTCCGCGTCCTGCTTCTCGCCGCGCATCGCCGCGTATTCGGCGGCGATGAAATACGGATTGATCTGCGGGTACGCGGATTCCTTGTCCGCCAGCGCGAGCGTGCGCTTCACTTCGGGTCCTGCTTCCTTCAACCGACCGGATTGCACCAGCGCGTCCGACAGGTATTCCAGCGCGGCCACGAGGTAGTCTGGAACGGCGTTCGGCGAGGGTTTTTCCAGCGTCGTGATGGTGGAGCGCAGAATTCCGATGGCTTCCTCGTAACGATTCTGCAGCGCGATCGCCTTGGCAGCGCGCGCGGTGGCCAGCGTCGTTTCCGGGTCGTCGTTGCCGTAGTCCTTGCGGAAGAGGTCGGCCGCCGTCATGAGCTCACGCTCCGCGTCAGCCCATCGCTTGCGCAGGGAATACGCCACTGACAGGTCGTTGCGCCCGAGCGCAATGGTGCGTTGATAGGCGGTGGGATCTGCCAGGAAAGCCTTCATCGCACGCTCGAAATAGTCGATCGCTGCCGCTATGTTGTCGCGACGCGCTTCCCGCCAGCCGAGCGAAGCGAGCACGTGGCCGTACTCGGCGGTCTCGGAAAAACCGTCGGCCAGCAGGTCGCGCGCCTGGAGTAGCGGCGCGTCGGCGCCAGCGGCGTCACCGGTCTGCGTGAGCGCAACCCCGAGCGATGACAGCAACATTGCGCGCTGCTTGCGATAAGGAGGCTCCTTCGAATCGCCGAGTGCCTTCAACCCCGCCTGCGCGTACACCACTCCCTGCTTGGGATCGCGAGCGTGCTCCATGATCGAGAGCTCGTTGTAGATCTCGCCCTGCTTCAACTCGCCGCCGGGAACGTCCTCGAGCAGAGCGATGAGCTCGAGCGCGTGTTTCTGATATTTGTCGGACCGTGACTCGCCGAGCATGCGCAGGATGACTGTGAGCATTTCACGATGCAGCGCCGGGTTGTCCTTGAACTCGACGCCCACGCGGTCCGCGCCGTCTTCGAGCAGTTGCAGCGCATTCTTCTCGCGTGCCTTCGCCGCGTTTTCCTGGTCGAGAGAGTTGGTCTGGAAGATGCGAATCAGGAATTGCTTGACCGCATCCGAGGTAGCGGCCGCGGCGATGGCCTTCTGTTCGCTGGCTCGCGCCTTGGCCGCTTGCCAGCTGGTCGCGGCGATGCCGCCGGTGAGAGCTAACAACACGAGCGTCGCGCTGCTTACCGCGAGCTTGTGCCGCACGACGAAGCGCCGCGCACCCTCCCACCAGCTCTCCGGGCGCGCACTGATGGCACGGCCGGCGAGGTGTTGATCGATGTCGAGCGCGAACGCGTCCACCGTGCGATAGCGTTCCGCCAGTTTCACGCGCATGGCCGTGAGCACGATGGTGTCGAGATCGCCGCGCAACGCGCGCGACAGTTTGCTGGCGGATGCCGAGCGCAGCTCCGCCTTCGCCTCATCATTCACTGCCTGGCTGGGCCGGCGCACATCGGAGGCGAGAATGGCTTCTTCGAGCGCCGCGGCGGACCCGCGTGCGAGCTTGTACGGCCGCTCGCCCGTGAAGAGCTCGTACAGGATGACGGCGAGCGAGTAGACGTCGGAGGCGGTGGTCAGCGGCTGACCCGCGATCTGCTCGGGCGAGGCGTAGTCCGGCGTCAGCGCGCGGCCGCCGAATTGCGTCAGCGCTGTTTCGGCGGTGGTGCCTTCCACCGTGAGCTTGGCGATGCCGAAGTCGAGCACCATAGCGACGCCCGCGTCGGTCACGAGAATGTTCGCGGGCTTGAGATCCCGGTGGATGACCAGGTGGCTGTGCGCGTGCTGGATTGCCTGCAGTACCTGCGCGAAGAGCCGCAGGCGTTCGCCCACACTCAGGCGCTTGTTGTCGCAGTACACGTTGATCGGCACGCCTTCGATGTACTCGAGCGCGAGATACGGCTGCCCGGCGGGCGTCACGCCCGCATCGTAGAGACGCGCGATGTTCGGGTGAGCAAGGCTTTCGAGAATGTCGCGCTCGCGCACCATGCGCGCCGCGAACTCGGCGTGCAACATGCCGGGATGCGGTAGTTTGAGCGCCACGACGCGACGCGTGAGCCCTTCGGTGCGCCGCGCGAGCCATACCGTGCCCATGCCGCCGCGGCCCAGCTCGCGGATGAGCTCGTACGGCCCGACGCGCGCGCCTTCCTTGAATTCCAGCGATTCCGCCGCGCCTGCCGCGCCCTGCATGGCCACGTGCACCTGGTGGCTCACATCGCTCAGCGTGTAGGTGTTGTTGCCCGCGGGCGGCATGGCCAGCAGCTTGCGCAGCGCCGGCTTGAGCGTGTCATGCGCGGGCGGGAGTTGTTCAATCCACGTGGCACGTTGCTCGAGCGGCAGTTCGAGCGCGGCATCGATGAGCCGCGCCAGCTCGGCGATTTCGGCGGCGTCACGTTTCACGTTGGCTGGTGCCGGGCCGGGAAACCGGGAAAACTCTCGCTGTCCGAAACCACCAAAGCTATTTTCTCAATTCCGAAGTTTTCCCGGTTTCCCGGCCCGGCACCCAAGATCACAAGAGGGCGTCTAACAACAGCAGCCGCGCTTTCTCGAGGTCGCGGCGCACGGTGCGATCCGTGACGCCCAGCACTTCGGCGATCTGGTCGTTGTCGAGCGCGGCGAAGTAGCGCATCTCGATGACGCTGACCAGCCGCTGGTCCACCTGCGCGAGCTCTTCGAGGAATTCGTGCAGGCGCAGGATTTCATCGGCCGGCGAGGCAACGCCATCGAGCACATCGGAGTTCAGCGTGACGTGCAGCTCAGCGCCGCCCTGGCGTTCGGTGCGCGCGTGGCGCACGAAGTCCACCACCACCGAGCGCATGACATGCGCTGCGTAGGCGAGGAAATGCTTGCGGTTCTCGACATTGACGCGGCCCGCCTTGACGAGCCGCAGATAGGACTCGTGCACCAGCGAAGTGGTGTCGAGCATCTGCAGGTTGTTGTGGTTGCGTACGCGCTGGTGCGCGAGGCTGCGCAGCTCCGGATAGAGCATGCCGTAGAGCTGACCGATTGCCGCCTTGTCGCCCTGGCCCGCTGCCTCGAGCATGCCGGTCACCCTGCCGGATTGATCAGCCGTCATCACCCCGATGTTCCCCATGATTCTTCTTCTCGAGCCGGCGCCAGTATGAGCGCGGATGGACGATACGTGCGGATATTTGAATGGCCGCTGAATCAAACCGTGCGGTATTCCCCTGTCCGCGGCGGGGGGTCGACTGCGTATGCATATACAAGAGTCCCCGGGAGCGTCCATGAGCACATCGAATTCCGTTTACGCAGGCCGTGCTGCCTGCTGTCTCGCAGGCTTGCTGACTGCGCATTCGGCCGCCGCCGGTCCCGCGGATGGCGTGGTTCGCGCGGGAGCCGCGACGATCGCATCGGCCGCGAATGCGACCACCATCACCCAGACCAGCAGTCGCGCGGTCATCGACTGGCGATCATTCAACATAGCGCCGGGCGAGTCGGTGGCATTCGTGCAGCCGACCGCCCAGGCCGCCGTGCTCAATCGCGTGACGGGCTCGCAGTTCTCGTCGCTGCAGGGTTCGCTGACGGCGAATGGCCAGGTGTTTCTCGTGAACCCCAACGGCATCCTCATCGGTAATGGAGCCAGCATCAATGCCGGCTCGTTCGTGGCCAGCACTGCAAATATTGCGACGTCCGCATTCATGCGCGATGCGACAGCGGCCAGCGGCCGGTACGCATTCGATGAGCTCGCGGGCGGGGCGCGCACCGCGACGATCGTGAATGCCGGAAACATCACCGTGGCCGAAGGCGGAATGGTGGCGCTGGTGGCGCCCGGCGTGCGCAACTCTGGCACCATTACCGCGCGGCTCGGCACCATCGAGCTCGCATCGGCCACGCATTTCACGCTGGACTTGTTCGGCGACGATCTCGTGCGGCTGGCCGTGGGCGACTCGATTGCTTCGGGCCTGGTGGACAGCTCGGGTGTCGCGCTGACCTCGCAGGTGAGCGCGGCCGGTCAGTTGCTGGCGGACGGCGGGCGCATCGTGTTGCTGTCCGTGCCGGCCGCGGCCGGTGTCGTCAATGACTCCATCAATCTATCGGGCATCGCCCGCGCGCGAAGTGCGGGTGTGAATCAGCGCGGCGAGATTTCGCTGCTGGCGAATCAGGGTGCGGTTGTGATGAGCGGCAGCGCCGATGTGTCATCGCCGGTGGACGGAGTGTCGGGTGGCTTCGTGTCGGTCTTCGGCAGCACCGTGCATTTGTCAGGCGCGGCGCGCGTCAACGCCTCGGGCGTCGGCGGTGGTGGTGACATCGTGCTCGGCGGAAGCTATGCGGGCGAGGGCGCCACCGTCACCGCTCAAACTACTGTGGATCAGGGTGCATTGCTGACCGCATGCGGCACCTCGGCCTGCGCGTCGGACGGAACTGGCGGGGCTGGCGATGGCGATGGCGGTGAGATCCGGCTGTTCTCGACGCAGGTAACGAGCCTGGGTGGCGAGCTCAACGTGTCGTCATCGGCGACGAAGCGCGCGGGGGTTGTCGAAGTGGTGAGTGATGCCGGGGTCACGCGCCTCGGGTCGATGGCGCGCCTCATCGGCATCACCGGCGAGAATCAGCTCGCGGGGTTTGCCGCCATTCTCGGCAATACGCTCGAGCTCGCACCGACCGCGTTCGTCGACATGAGCGATGTTGCCGGCAATCTGCCGTCGGGCAGCAACCGGCTGATTTCCGACTCTCGCGCGGGCGCGACCACGCGCAGCTACGTGTCCGATCCCGGGCTCGAAACCCGGCAGACCGATCAGCCCGTCGTGATTCATGCCTATATCAACAATGGCGTGTCCAACTACCCTGACAATCTGCCGACGATTCGCGCCGCGGGCGTCGAAACGCCGGTGGGCACGCTGCGGCCGAATGGCGGTGCGCCCACAACGTTTGCCGCGACGGGCGCGGACACGCTCGCTGCGATTCCCGTGAACTTCACTCCGCCGCCTCCGGCCGGCAGCGACACCGTGACGACGCAGGTGGCGAATGCCGCGAATGCGCTGACGCGCGATGCCGTGGACTCCACGCAGGCCATCATCGATGCGGGGCGTAGCGAGACGGACGATTCATCACCCATGATGCTCGTGATCGGCGGCCCGGGCGTCGCGCGGGTGGCGGATCTCGGCCGCACCGGCGCCGTCGCTGGTGCCAGCCCCGATGTGTTCGGCGTGAACTTCCACGTGCTCGCACCCGCAGGCGGCGCCGACGACGCGCAGATTTCCGACTACCTGTGCCTTACGCCCTTCGCTTCCGACGCGTGTAATTAATGGGGACATTCCTCGTTTCCTAGCAAACGGGGACGGACCTCATTGCGGGGAGAGTGCGGAAACCTCCAAGGCGCATAGACCATGCGCTCGCCCGTGGGCGTCTGCGCTATTCGATCTGGACCTTCACAGTCACGCCACATCCAGGTGCGTCCCCGTTTGCTAGGAAACGAGGAATGTCCCCATTTGCCCCATTCTCCGTCGGTCGAACTCGGCGAGCACCAGCACGCCGACCCCGCGGCTGCAGCTTCGCAGGCGCAACTCCAGGCCGTTCAAATGGCGCTGCGACAGCGCGCTGTCCATCATGAGTATCCGGTCGAGCGCCGGCCGGTAGCTCGCATACGCCTCCGGCAGCTTCGCCAGCCACACGGCACGCGCCGCATCGTCCATGCACAACGCCTCATCGAGAAGGGGTGAGAGCACGGCGTATTGCGCGGCACTGCGCTTCATCGGAAACCGGCGTCGGGGAATGATTGCGGACTCGGTTTCACGGCTGGCCTGCTGATTGCTCATAGAGACATACGCGCGCACGCCGTACCGCCGGACAAACGCGCGGATTCATTCTCAGCGGTGCCGCGTGTCCACCCCGACGCCGGACTCCGTATCTATGTTTGAGGCAGCAAATCCCTTGCGACTGCCGCGAACACAGGTGCATCGATGAACAGTGCCAAGGACTTCTCTCTGCGGTGGACCGCGCGCCTCGCGCTGATGAGTCTCGCCGCGATCGGCGGCGTCGCCCATGCCGCCGACGCCTATCCGCAGCCGCAACCCTATCCCCAGCAGCAGTACCCACAACAGCAGTACGTCCAGCAGCCGGCCGCCGAACAGCACCCGATGCGCGCACTGTTTGCCTCGAGCCTTGCGCAGGTGGCGCAGTCCACGGGCAGCGCCGCGGTGGTCATGGTGGCGGACGGCCTCACCGGCGCACTCAAAGGCTGGTTCGACAATCGCCGCCAGCGCAAGAACACCAACGGCGCGCTCGGCAATAGCTACGCGCAGAACACCGCGCCGCCCTCAAACTACCCGACTCCGGATTACCCCGCTCCAAACTACCCGCCCCAGGACTATCCGGCGCCAGCGACCGACGCCAACGGCTACCCGACCCCCATGCCCGCGCCCGGCAACACGGACAGCTACCCGACTAGCACCGGCTACCCCGCCACTGACACCTACGCCCCGCCCGACACCGGCTACCCCGCACCCACCAGCGCGCCCGCGCCGGCGCAGCTCTACGCCGGCATCGCCTACGAAATCCACCTGCTGCAGCGGGACGGCCAGACATTCCCCGTCGACCCGCTGACTTACACCTTCCGCACGGGCGAGCAGTTCCGCGTCTATTACCGTCCGTCGCTGCCGGGCCGCGTCGACGTCTTCAACATCAACGCCGCCGGCCAGCAGGCGCAGATCGATTCCAGCATCGTGGCCGCGGGCGAGCTCGCGAGCCTCGGACCCTACGAGTTCACGCTGCTGCAAGGCGAAGAGACGCTGATTCTCAAGCTCACGCCCTGCGCGACGCCGGCAACGTATGCCGCCACGCGCAACATCGTCAAGGCGCAGGGCGCGCCGAACACCGGCGCGTCCAACTACCCGGCTGACAACCAGCTGGGCTTCGACAGCTGCAACAACACCTCGACGCGCGGCCTCAAGGCCAGGCCCAGGACGCGCGACATCCGCAAGGTGTCTGTCGAAGGCGGCACCAGCTTCGCGCTGGACCCGATCGGCGCCGGCGAACTCGGCGGCGGCGACATGGCGCCGCGCCAGATCACCATCACTCTCCATCATCGTTGAGCGCATCCACGTGACTACCCGCCTGACCTCGTTCGTGTTCTGCTTCATCGCCTCCGTCGCCGGAGCGCAGGTGGTCATCCCGCCCGGCCTCGAGCCCGGCCAGATCCAGCGCGGTCTCAAGGAGATGCATGCACCCGAGCGCAGCGCATTGCGGGCGATGCCTGCCGCGCCCGTACAGGTGGCGCCGCCCGACACCGCGACGATGCGATTCGTACTGCGGGAAATCGTGGTGCAAGACGCGACCGTCTATCCACCCACCGAGCTCGCGGCGACCTTCGCGCGCTCCGTCGGCCAGGAAATTTCGGTGGCCCAGGTGTTTGCCTTTGCCAACGAGCTGACCGCGCGCTACCGCCGTGACGGCTACGTGCTCTCACAGGTGCTGGTCCCCACGCAGGACGTGGCCGCCGGCCGCGTGAAGCTCATCGCCGTCGAAGGCTACATCGATGCGATCCAGCTTCGCGGCACGGTCGCCGCGGACGACAAGCTGCTGACAGCCTACGGCGCGGCGCTCAAACGCTCGCGACCACTGACGGCCAACGCCCTCGAACGCTATCTACTGCTCATCAACGACCTGGCCAACGTCTCCGGTCGCGGCACGCTAGTGCCCTCGGAGCGCACGCAAGGCGCGGCCGATCTCGTGGTCGATGTCACGCGTGACTACACCAGCGTGACGCTGGCCAGCAACAACCGCAGCGGCCGCTCGCTGGGTCCGCAGCGCATGGATTTCGATTTCGGTAGCTATGGCCTGCTCAGCGAGTGGGACTACCTTGGCCTGCACGCCGGGTCGAGTCTCGACGACAAGCTCACGTTCGTGGGTCTGGCCTACGGATCGGCACTCGGCGCGCGCGGACTGCAGTGGGGCTCAGGCGCCACCGCCGTGCGCTCGCGGCCCGGCCGCGCCGCGAACCTCGACACCACGGACCTCGAGACTGAGTCGCTGGCCGGGCAGATCGACCTGCGCATGCCGCTGCTGCGTTCACGCTCGCAAAATCTTTCACTGCGCACGGCGCTGACCACCTTCGACGGCCAGAGTGAATTCTCGAGCGCGGATCTCTCGCACGACAGCATTCGCGCGCTGCGCTTCGGCGCCTCCTATGACTTCGCCGACGGCGCGAACGGCATCACCTCGATCGATCTCGACCTGTCGCAGGGCCTCGACGCGCTCGGCGCGCGCATGGAAGGCACCGCCGAGTCGCCGCTGTCGCGCGCGGGTGGCCGCGCGGATTTCACCAAGGCCAATATCTACCTCGCGCGCCTGCAGTCGCTCGGTTCGTCGTGGGGCGGTTCATGGTCGGCACTGGCCGCGGTGAGCGCGCAGCACGCCTTCGACACGCTGCTCGCGCCGGAGCTGTTCGCGTTCGGCGGCGAGACTTTCGGTCGCGGCTACGATCCCAGCGAGATTGCCGGCGACTCCGGCGAAGCGTTCAAGTTCGAGCTGCGCTTCGCCGGCTACGCGCCCGCGGTCGGCGTCGACGGCTATTCCATCTACAGCTTCTACGACGCGGGCCGCGTGCGCCGCCGCGAGCCGGTGAACGAAGCCGCTACCGAGCACGCCAGCGCGGCCGGCATCGGCCTGCGCCTGAGCGCGCGCCGATGGCAGGGGCTCGTCGAATACGCCATTCCGCTCGATCACGACGTGGCCGCCGAAGGCAATCGCGACGCGCGCTTCTACTTCGGAATCCAAGTCGGCATGTGAACATACGCGCCGCGTTACTCTGCCTCGGCCTGGCCGCGACGGCGCAAGCCGATCCGCTGCCCACCACGCCACTGCTGCGCATCGAGACCGGCCGGCACACCGCGTTCATCCACGCGCTGGTGGCCGATGAAGCGGCCGGCAAGGTCTATTCGGCGTCCGAAGACAAGACCATTCGCGTGTGGCGCATCGCGGACGGTCGCCTGCTCGACACGTTCCGCGTGCCCGCGGGCCTTCAGGCGGAAGGGCAGCTCTACGCGCTCGCGCTGTCGCCGGACCGGCGCACGCTCGCCACCGCCGGCTGGACCTGCTGGGACGCGGAGCGCAGCGCGTGCATCTATCTACTGGACGCCGATACCGGCGAGCTGCGCGGCAGGATTGCCGGCCTGCCAGAGGTCATCGCCACGCTGCGCTTTTCGCCCGACGGCGAGCACCTCGCCGCCGGCATGATGGGCACGGCGGGGCTAGTTGTTTATCGCGTGCGCACCCGCGCGCGCGTGGCCGAAGACCACGAGTACCGCGGCAAACTGCTCGAGCTCGACTTCAGCCCGCGCGGCGAGTTGCTGACCAGCTCTCTCGATGGCTTCCTGCGTGTCTACGACCGCGCGTTCAAACTCGCCGGACGCGTCAACGCGGGCCTCGCGGGGCGCGAGCCTTTCGGCCTGCGCTACTCACCCGACGGCCGCTACGTGGCCGTAGGCTTCAACGACGTGGCGCGCATCTCGATCCTCAAGGCCGCGGACCTCTCGGTACTGCGCACGCTGAAACTCGCCGGTGAGTCGCCGCGCAACCTCACACGGCTCGCGTGGAGCGCCAACTCGCTGGCCGTATCCGCCACGGGTGAGCCCATCGCGTCACAGAACGCCAGCGTATTCCGCTGGGTGCTCACCGACCCAGGCCCGCCGCGGCAATGGCCACTCACGCGCGCACGCATCGGCGATCTCGCCGTACTCGCCGACGACAGCGTGCTGTTCGCCGCCGAGGATCCGGCGCTCGGGCTCGTCGATGCCGCCGGCCGCCGCCGCTATCTACTGCTGTCGGGCATCCCCGACTACCGGCAGGCCCAGCAATCGCTGCGCGTGGCCGCCGACGGCGCTACGTTCGAAATCTCACTCACCGGCCAGCCCGGCGCGCTGCGGCGGTTCTCGTTGATGACCGGAAAGCTTGCGCGCCCCGCGGCACCGGACGCAGTCCTCAAAGGCCCGACCACGGAAGCCCCCGGCTGGAAGATCAAGCAAACTCCCGCACTCAGCATCAACGCGCATGCCGTGGCGCTCGACCCGTTCGAGACACCGCACGCCTACGCACTCGCACCGCATGCCGGCGCGCTGGTGCTCGGCAGCGAATGGGCGCTGCGCGTGCTCGACCGCAACGCCGTGCCGCGCTGGTCGGTGCGCATGTCCACAGTGGTTCGCGCGGTGAACGTGAGCGCCGATGAGCGCATGATCCTCGTGGTGCTGGGCGACGGCACGATTCACTGGTACGCGCTCAAGGACGGCACGCTGCTCGCGAGCGCGTTCCTGCACGCCAACGGCGAGGACTGGGCGGCGTGGACGCCGCAGGGTTACTACAGCGCTTCGGCGCACGGCGACCGTTTCGTCGGCTGGCAGTTGAATCGCGGCGCCGACACCGCGCCGGATTTCTTCCGCGCCGTGCAATTCGAACGTGCGCTGTACCGGCCGGACCTGCTGAGCGCGGTTCTCACCGGTTCGCCGCCGGCACCGGCCAGCCCGCTCATCGACAACGCGCCCCCGCGCGTGAGCGTGGAGCTGGTGCCGGCGGTGACTTCCGCACGCACCCGTCGCATCCGCGTGCGCGCCGAGAGCCTCGGCCTGCCGATGAGCGACGTGGCTGCGTACGTCAACGACATCCCCATCACGCCGTCGTCGTCGCGCGTATTGAAGCCTTCCGAGAGCCGCCGGTTCACGCGCGAGTTCGACGTGCCGATCAACGACACCGACAACACGCTGC
>Ga0193753_10001294_pt1 | contig 21682 bp, 14 predicted proteins | sample H1c2metaG_FD_144925 | JGI IMG/M metagenome (GOLD analysis project Ga0193753, IMG submission 144925) | Soil microbial communities from a riparian zone of the East river system, Colorado, United States - H1c2 | ecosystem: Environmental > Terrestrial > Soil > Riparian zone | place: USA: East... | reverse complement strand
TTTATATATTCGTCTCTTCCGGTGTTCAGTTCAAATGCCAGAATGGTTCCCATGATACGGATATTTACCAGCAATTCCATACCAATCACAGACAATTCGTTCCGCACAAATTCTTCATGTTGCTGACGGATCCATTGAATCTGATCACGGCAGGATGTTTTTTCGAGCAAGTCCAGGCTTGCAAGTCCTGCCGTGCAGGCCAATGGGTTGGCCGTAAAAGAATGGCCATGGTAAAAAGTCTTGGTTCGGTCGGTACTTAAAAAAGCATTAAATATGGTTTGATTGCATGCGGTTACTCCGAGTGCCATGGCACCACCGGTAAGACCCTTTGAAAGACAAATCATATCTGCCTGATGACTGACGGATTCACCCGCGAAGAGAGGCCCGGTTCTGCCGAAACCGGTTAGCACTTCATCGGCGATACAAAGAATATTTTCTGACTGAATGATGGCCAGTAATTCATCCAGATATTTTGCCTGATACATACGCATGCCGCCCGCTGCCTGCAGGAGAGGTTCATAAATGAAAGCGGCGATTTGTCCTTTACAGGATTGAATGACAGATTTTATTTCTTCCAGGTTGTCCGCCTGAGGAGTGTCGATAAATACCGTATCAAATAAAAAATCTTTAAATGAATTTGTAAAAAGTCCGCGTGCGCTTACGCTCATGGAGCCGAATGTATCACCGTGGTACGCATGATTGAATGCGAGGATTTTATTTCGCCGGGGCTGATCTTTGTTCTTCCAGAATTGAATGGCCATTTTCAAAGCGACTTCCACAGCCGTAGATCCATTATCTGAATAAAATATTTTGGAAAATTTTCCCGGAAGAATCTTTAGTATTCTTTCGGCGAGTGCGACAGCCGGCTCGTGCGTAAAATGCGTAAAGATGACGTGCTCCAGCGCCAGCGCCTGTTTATAAATTTTTTCTGCTATGTAAGGATTTCCATGACCGTGCAGATTGACCCACCAGCTGCTGACTGCATCAATGTAGGTATTCCCGTTTTCATCAAAAAGCAAAGCACCTTCTCCCTTCGCAATCGGTATAGGTTCCTCCATTTTTTGATGTTGGGTATAGGGATGCCATATCACATTTGAGTCACGTTTACTCAGAGAGTTATTCATTTATCAAAGATAGTTTTTAAGCGTAAAGCGTAAAGCGTAAAGCGTAAAGCGTAAAGCGTAAAGCGCAAAGAAGGGGACTTCATCAGCTAGTGAGTGATTCAACAAAACAATAAAACAGGCAGGCGATTTCGGCGAGTTATCCTATCAGCTTTTTTTAAGGAAATGTAAGTTCCTGCGTATACCCTGATATTTTGCGCGTTTGAGGGGGGAATCGGCGAATATTTTTTTAAATCCGGATTCCGTCATTTCTTCCCAGTCATTTTCATTGTAGTGGAGAATTTCGGCGATGGGGGTAAAAGCGGTTTCCTGCGTTGGCCTGGAGAATCGGTTCCAGGGACAAACGTCCTGACAGATATCACATCCAAACATCCAGTTGTCAAATTTATTTTTCATCGAATCCGGAATCAACAGATCCTTCAGCTCTATGGTAAAATATGATATGCACTTACTGCCGTTCACCACCTTGTCGGGTTCAATTGCCTGGGTAGGACATGCATCGATACATCTGGTGCAGTTTCCGCAATAATCAGCCTGCTCAGGATCATCATATGCAAGTTCCAGATCAACAATCAGTGTGGCGATAAAAAAGAAGGAGCCTCTTTTTTTGTGTATCAGGTTACCGTTTTTGCCAACCCAGCCAAGTCCGCTGATCACAGCCCAGGATCTTTCCAATACCGGTGCGCTGTCAACAAATCCACGTCCTTGGAAATCGCCCATTTTTTCTTTCATCTGAGCCAGAACGAATTGAAGTTTTGGCCGGATGATTTCATGATAGTCTTTTCCGTATGCGTATTTGGAAATTTTTGGCGCATTATTTTCTTGATCTGTGTCAGGAAAATAATTTAGCAGGAAACAGATGACAGATTTCGCACCGGGTAGGAGTTTATAAGGGTTTACCCTTAGATCGAAATGTTTTTCCATATAGTACATATTACCCTGTTTGCCCTGCTGTAGCCAGTTTTCGAGCTTTCTGGCATCTTCATCCAAATGACGGGCTGCTGCGATTCCACAGAAGTCAAATCCTGCGCCGGAGGCGAGTGATTTAATAAATAGACTTTTTTCAGATGTATTCATGAAAAGAAGCGGAATTTATTCCCTATAATTTTTATATTTTTAGAACGTTATCTACCCTAAACACTAAAGACTTGGATCACCTGCCCGCGGATATAAGGGAAAAACATCCGGCGTCTGACAAATTTACCCTAAATGCAGTTCATTCCCTCCTGCGGATTCTGCTCATCACTCCTTTGTGTATAATAACCGTTGTAAGTGACGGTCAGAAATTTCCTGCCAATACTATTCAGGATTCATTGAAAGAAAATGCGGAAGTAGTAATCCGTTTGCAGGAAACAATTTGGGATATTAAATCGGCAGGGCAGGCGACCCTAAAACGACATTTTGTTTATACCATACTCAATGAGAAAGGGGACGAATATGCTGAATACAGGTCAGTATACAACACTAAATCCCGTTTAATTAATAACATCAATGCATATCTATATGATGCCTCGGGAAAAGAAATCAGGCATTTCAAGAAAAAGGATATGGAAGACTTTCCTTATGAGGACGGTGTATCATTTGTAAATGATGAGCGTATTAAGAGAGGTGCATTCTCTTATAACAGGTATCCGTATACGGTAGAATTCGAAGAAGAGGACGAATTCACCGGATTTATGGGGACGGGAAACTGGATCCCGCAATATTCCATTAAAACTTCTGTAGAGTTGAGTAAATACAGCATTACTACACCAAAAGATTATGTATTTACTTACAGAATGCTGAATTCCAATATTCAACCTGTCACGGAAGATAAAGGCAATAAAAAAACCTATTCCTGGCAGATCAGCAACCTGAGTGCATATGATGAAATGCCATTTTCTGCCGATTATGCCAGATATTCTCCCAAACTGCTGATTGCCCTCGGTGAGATTGAATTACAAGGCTATAAAGGAAATATGACCACCTGGAATGAATTCGGGAAATTTTATGGGAGTTTGCAAAAAGGCAGGGACGTGCTGCCAGAAGAAACAAAACAGCAGGTTCATAGTTTGATCAAGGGAATCTCAGATCCGCAAACCAAAGTGGCCGTTCTCTACAATTACCTGCAACAAAACAGTCATTATATTAATGTGCAATTGGGAATCGGTGGCTGGCAGGCTTCTGATGCTTCCTATGTAGCAACAAAGAAATATGGCGACTGTAAAGCACTATCCAATTTTATGGTCTCTCTTTTAAAGGAAGCGGGTATTGCGGCAAATCCTGTAGTCATTAAAGGAGGCGAAATGGATGGGGACTTCATTACTGATTTTACATACGACCCGTTTAATCATGTGATATGTTGTGTGCCTTTGCAAAAGGATACGATATGGTTGGAATGTACAGACCAATTCCTTCCTCCCGGGTATTTGAGCAATTTCACATCCAACAGATATGGCTTACTGGTAGAAGAAAATGGTGGAAAACTCATTCACACACCAGCTTATCTTCTGTCAGACAATATCCGCTCTCGAAATATATCTGCCGTACTGGATGCAGATGGAGGTTTAAATGTAAACAGTGGTACCTATTACAAGGCGTTTTGCCAGGACAGGATCGAAGGCATGATACATCATAATTCAAAGGAAGATCAGTTGAAAATATTAAAATCAAAATTCAATTTGCCAACGTATGATGTGTTGGCTTTTAAATATGATGAGGATTATTCTAAAAGGCTTCCTGTAATTCATGAAGCATTACAAATCGACATAAAGGACTATGCACAAGTGACGGCGAAGAGACTCTTTATCAATCCAAATATTCTGTCGAGATCCGCAGTAAAATTAACTGAAGATAAGGATCGTCGTCTGGATATAGAACTCAAGGAGGAATACCATTATCTGGATACGGTTCAAATCAATGTCCCGCTGGGATATGCCGTCGAATCAGGATCTAAAGAACTGACTTTAAAAAGCAAGTATGGAAAATATTCCAGCAGGGTGGTGGTTAACGGAGATAAAATTATTTATTATCGTGAACAGGAACAATATAGCGGACGTTTTCCTGCAGGGGAATATGCTGATGTTGTAAAGTTTTATAATGATATGTATGAGGCTGATCACAAAAGCCTGGTACTTGTAAAAAAGAATTAGTAACCCTTATAAACCAGTCATGAGAAGCAAAAAAAATTATCTGATCATTTTGATCATTTTATTTTGCACAATTCACATTCAAGCGCAAGATAAAACAAGCTACAAATTCGGTAAATTAACTGCATCGGATTTTAATCTTCCGTCATCAAAACTGGATTCAGGTGCAAATGCTGTCATCATCTCCGATATTGGAAGCACCAGTTTTGAAGGAAACACAAAGGGATTTTTTACGCTTGTTTTTACGCATTATATGCGGGTCAAGATCTTGAACAAAAATGGATTCGATATTGGAATCCACAATATTTATTTATATCACAATGAAGAAGGGGAGTACGAAAAAATGAGCGCCATCAGGGGTTCAACCTTTAATTTGGAAAATGGGGTCGTGCAGGAATCCAAACTGGATGAGCAATCTGTTTTTAGTGAAAAAATCAATAAAAACTATGACAGTAAGAAGTTTACATTGCCAGCCTTGAAAGAAGGCGCCATTTTTGACCTGGAATACACCATTAGATCCCCATTTTCTTTTTTATTAAAATCCTGGGCTTTTCAGGGTGAGTATCCCAGGATTTGGAGTGAATACACGGTAACCATCGCACCTCCCTTTCACTATATGATGAAACTACTGGGAGATACCAGTTTTGATATTAATACGACCAAGGCAGTTTTCAGCTCATTTTATATCCGGGAAGAAAATGGATCCGCGGAAAGTCAGGTGTATAATTTGACCGGATCATCTCTGCAACACCGATGGGTTAAGAAAAATGTACCCGCACTGCATGAAGAGCCATATACTACAGCGCTGAAAAATTATAATTCACGCGTTAGTTTTCAGTTGAATTATTTTCAGTGGACCGAAAACTCAGAAAGACATGATCATATGGAAACCTGGACCGCAACTTCAAAAACATTGCTTGAAGCCGAGAATTTTGGCCAGGCATTAACCCATGAAAATAATTGGATGTCTGATGAATTGAAGAATGTGATTTCAGGAAGTAATTCAGATGAAGAAAAAACATACAAGATTTTTAATTATGTGCGGGACAATTTCAATACAGTTGGCAAAGAAGGATACAGTAAAGAAGCATTAAGGACACGCAATTCCTTGAAAGATGTATTTAAAAAGAAAGAAGGTAATGTGGCTGAGATCAATTTATTATTAGTTGCCATGCTGAGAAAATCGGGTATTGATTCGGACCCGCTCATTCTGAGCACCAGGGAAAACGGCGTTGCAAATGCATCATATCCTTTGATCGAAGAATACAATTATGTGATTGCCGTGGTTTATTTAAAAGACAAGTTACTAAAGCTGGATGCCAGCCAGCCTTTTAACGGGTTTGGTCAGCTGCCTGCTGAATTATATAATGGGTGGGGTCATATCATCAACGAGGCCAAACCCATTCCGGTCGATTTTTCTCCGGATTCATTACATGAAAATAGTTTTACCAGTGTATTAATATTCAATGACGAAAAAGGTAAATCTACCGGTGCCTATAAAAGCGTACTGGGGAACAGTGAATCTTATAATTTGAGACGCGAAATCGGGAGTACATCCAAAAAAAATTATGAAAAGAAGATTCAAACCCTGAACGGGTCGGACATTATCATGCAAAACTTTGAAATTGACTCTCTATGGAAATTTGATTTTCCCGTGACTGTTCAATACGATTTCGATTTAAAAGATAAGTCATCTGCAGATATTCTTTATTTTAATCCCATGATAGACGATGGTTATAAAACAAATCCATTTAAAGCCATGGAAAGACATTACCCGGTTGAAATGCCCTATCTGGCAGACGAGACATATATACTCAATATGGATATTCCGGATGGTTATCAGGTTGATGAAATGCCTAAATCAACCCGGGTAAATTATAATGAGAATGAAGGTTTTTTTGAATATATCATTCAAAAGGGCCAAACGAATATTCAAATGCGTGTGCACCTGAAATTAAATAAAACATTTTTCCCTACAGAAGAATACAGCACCCTGCGTGATTTTTTTGCCTTTGTGGTAAAGAAAGAAAGCGAACAGCTTGTATTTAAGAAAGTAAAATAACCAGTTATTTTACTTTCTCTGTCTTGTGGCACACAGAGGCAAATTATCTGTTATCTTGCAATCCTCATTTTTTGCCTGTGAAATATTTACTGGGATACGACCTGGGTTCTTCTTCCGTGAAAGCGGCGTTATTGGATGCGAATAGCGGCAAGCCTCTGGCTGCGGCTTTTTCACCTGCATCTGAAATGAGGATTCATTCTCCCCGTCCCGGGTTCGCAGAACAGGATCCGGAACAATGGTGGCAGGAGCTAGTACGGGCAACTCATTTGCTGCAAAAAAGATTTCCTTTCAAAAAAGATGAGATTGGTGCGATCGGCATTTCTTATCAGATGCATGGGTTGGTATGTATTGACAAAAACGGGCAGCCATTGCGTCCGGCCATCATTTGGTGTGACAGCCGTGCGGTTCAATATGGATCCGATGCATTTGACACACTGGGGCATTCTTTCTGTTTGGATCATTTTCTGAATTCACCGGGCAATTTTACGGCGTCCAAGTTAAAATGGGTGAAAGAAAACGAACCGGAAACATACGCAAAAACTGTTCGAGTCCTGCTACCTGGTGATTTTATTGCGTTGAAACTGACGGGCGATGCTGCTACCACGATTTCAGGATTATCTGAAGGTATTTTCTGGGATTATAAGGACGATGGGGTCGCTTATTCACTGCTGGACTATTACCAAATAGATAAATCCCTCCTGGCTCCCTGCGTTCCCAATTTTGGTGACCAGGGAAAATTGCAGGCATCTGCCGCAGAACTATTGGGCTTTGCTGAGGGTACGCCCATTTGTTACCGGGCAGGGGACCAGCCCAATAATGCTTTTTCCCTGAATGTAATGGAACCCGGAGAGATAGCAGCCACTGCAGGGACCTCAGGTGTATTGTATGGTATCAGTAATCGTCCTGTGTACGATTTGCGTTCCAGGGTAAATTCTTTTATACATGTCAATCATCGAAAAGAAGATCCCCGTTATGGAATCCTAATGTGTCTGAACGGGACCGGGATACTAAACAGTTGGCTCCGCAGGGAATTTTTCCCGGATGAATCATATGAAACAATGAACGCCGGAGCATCACTGATTGCTGCCGGTGCTGAAGGAATCATTTGTTATCCATTTGGTAACGGATCTGAACGTATTCTGGAAAACCAGAACTTCGGGGGGCAGATCAGGGGCTTGGATTTTAACCGGCACAACAAATATCACCTGGCCAGGGCCGCGCAGGAAGGAATCGTATTTTCAATGCTTTATGGTGCTGAGATTATGCAGGAGATGGGTTTGTCCATTAACCGTATCAGGGCAGGTTATTCAAATATGTTTTTAAGTGATTTATTCGCGCAAACATTTGCGAACTGCAGTGATTGCCCGGTTGAATTATATAATACAGATGGAGCACTCGGTGCTGCGCGCGGAGCAGGGTACGGGGTTAAATTATATTCTCAAATGAAAGATTGTTTCCTGGGTATGGAAGTCATTCGAAAAGTGGAGCCGGAGAGAAGCCATAGCCTTATTGTGCGGGAAATATATGGGCGTTGGAAAGCAGGGTTGGAAAGCTTAACGCTGAACGCCTAAAGCTCAACGCAATCATCTACGCAATCATTTTATAGTAAAAGCAAAAATAGATTTATATGCAGATCGTAATGGGAACCAGGGAATATTTTCCGGGTGTTGGAAAAATAAAGTTTGAGGGACCTGAATCGGAAAACCCGCTTGCCTTTAAATGGTACGACGAAAACAGAATGATCTCCGGTAAGAAACTGAAGGAATATATAAAATTTGCTGTTGCGTATTGGCATAGCTTCAGTAATACGGGTGGCGATCCTTTTGGACCCGGTACAAAAATTTTTCCGTGGAATACGTCCGGAGAAGCTTTGCAGGCAGGGAAAGATAAAATGGATGCGGCCTTCGAATTCATGACGAAGCTGGGTGTGCCTTATTATTGTTTCCATGATATCGATCTTGTAGATGAAGGCAGTTCTGCTTCCGAATATGAAAAAAGGCTGCAATCGATGGTGGACTATGCAAAGCAAAAACAGGTTGCCAGTGGAGTGAAATTACTTTGGGGAACAGCCAATGTGTTTTCTAATCCGCGTTACATGAATGGTGCAGCAACCAATCCTGATTTTGCGGCCGTTGCATTTGCGGGTCTGCAAATTAAAAACGCACTCGATGCAACGATTGCACTGGGTGGTGAGAACTATGTGTTCTGGGGCGGCAGGGAAGGTTATATGTCTTTGCTGAATACGAATATGAAAAAAGAAATTGAACACCTGGGCCGCTTTCTCGGTATGGCACGAGACTATGCCCGCAGTCAGGGATTCAGAGGAACATTTTTTATTGAACCCAAGCCCTGTGAACCTACCAAGCACCAGTATGATTACGATTGTGCTACCGTGATCGGATTCCTGAAAGCCTACGACCTTGATAAAGACTTCAAGATAAATATAGAAGTAAATCATGCAACACTGGCAGGTCACACATTCCAGCACGAGTTGCAGGTAGCGGCAGATGCGGGTATGCTGGGAAGTATAGATGCGAATCGGGGGGATCAGCAAAACGGCTGGGATACCGATCAGTTTCCAACGCAACTGAATGACCTCATTGAGTCCATGCTAATTATCCTTGAAGCCGGGGGACTTGCAGGAGGTGGTGTAAATTTTGATGCCAAGACGAGAAGAAATTCAACTGACCTGGAGGATCTTTTTCTGGCACATATCGGTGGTATGGATGCATTTGCGCGCAGTCTAATTGTTGCCGATCAGATCCTGACAAAATCACCGTACAAAAAATTCAGAAAAGAAAGATATGCTTCTTTCGATTCCGGAAAAGGTGCTGAATTTGAAAACGGAGGATTGCGACTGGAGGATCTTCGGAATTTTGCGCTCGAAAATGGCGAGCCCCGGCAAATCAGCGGAAAACAAGAATGGCTGGAGAATATTATTAATCAATACATTTAATCTTAAGGCCTAACGCATAACGTATAAAGCCGCATTAAGCGTTACGCGTTAGGCTTTAATGGCCGAATGCGGCATCCATTTTTTGTTTGAACTGAACATATAGTTCCTTTTTGGGTTCATCCGTTTTTCTGGGAACCAGTATGGCAGCATAATTTAGTTTGCGGTCAACATAAGGATAGAACCCTGTTAAATTTAAACTGGTAATCGTATTGCCACCGTCTATCCAGCAACCCATTCCCATTTTTAAACCAGCTGCTTCCTTTGGCATATATTTGACCGGAAGGGTAGGGAACTGGATGGTTTCCATATCTGCAATGGATTTCTCACTGAGAATTCTTTTACCTTCAAACAACCCTTTATTCAGGAGCATTCCCAGGAAGTTGATATAATCATTTGAGGTTGTAACAGCGCCACTTGCCGCATTTGTTACAAGTCCGTTATCGTTTGTAAAACTGGTGCCCCGCATTTTACACGGGCGGAGAATTTTATCCGACACACAACGATCGAAAGTTTTCTTCGTAATCACTTCCAGTACCCGGGCAGCTATGTCGGGACCAATCTGGCTGTAGAAAATTTCTGTACCGGGATTTGATTCAATGTCTCTTTTGGATGCAAATGCATTCACTTCTGTTTCCAGATCCGGGTATTTTGATTTTTCCAATAATTTAAGGGGACCCGGTGGATCGGCGTGAATTCCAGTCGTAAAACTGAGACAGTTACGGATCGTGATATAGGTTTTCATATACTTGGCAAAAATTGGAATGTATTTACTTACCTTATCATCGAGCGAAATTTTTCCTTCATCAACATAGGCCATAATAGTTGCTGCCACCAGCCATTGACTGGCAACTCCTGCAGGAACCTGTACTCTTCCGTTAAAATTTCCAATTTCCTTTTCGATTTCTTTTTTATAAACGATTTTGCCGTCTTTGTATGCAAATGCGATCACGTCGTTCCCGAGTAGTTTTTGATTGGTAGTCAGAAATGCGTCCATTTCGGGGGAAGTGGATGGCGCAACTTTTGAGGTCTGAGCCATTGGGTTCAGCCAGATTAACAGGCCAAGACAAAGCAACCGGAAGAGCCGACATGAGAAGATGTGTTTATCTGACAGATTTTCAGACTTTTGGAAATGGTTTACCTTTTGAATCATTATCACAGATTTAAATAACAATCATGAATTTAAACAACTTTACTATAAAAGCATCCGAAGTGCTGCAACAGGCGCAGCAGCTGGCATTTAATGCCCAGAACCCAACCATTGAAACGGAGCATCTGATGAAAGCGTTGCTGGATCAGGAAGATTCTCCTGTAGAATATCTTCTCAAGAAGAATAACGTAACCATAGCGGTTCTCGAAACCAAGCTGGATGAATTAATTCAGAAACTTCCCAGGACCTCCGGTGCAGATCCTGCTCAGGCATTGGGCCGTGACGCAAATAATGTGATTCTGCGTGCCGGGTCGGTATTAAAGCAATTTGGCGATGAATTTATTACTCCCGAACACCTCGTGCTCGCGCTGGTTCAGGGCAATGATGCAACTGCAAAATTGCTGAAGAATTCCGGACTTACAGAAAAAGGACTAATCAGTGCCATAAAGGAATTAAGAAAAGGCGAAACGGTTTCGTCCAATACCCAGGAAACACAATTTAATGCGTTAAACAAATATTCAAAAAACCTGAATGAGCTGGCCCGGCAGGGAAAACTCGATCCTGTCATCGGTCGCGATGAAGAAATTCGCAGAACCCTCCATATACTCTCGCGCCGGACCAAAAACAATCCCATACTGGTCGGTGAACCCGGAGTTGGTAAAACGGCTATTGCGGAAGGCCTGGCGCACCGAATTATAAACGGGGATGTGCCGGAAAATCTGAAGTCAAAAATAATTTACGCGCTGGATATGGGTCAGCTAATAGCCGGAGCAAAGTACAAAGGAGAATTTGAGGAAAGATTGAAATCAGTTGTTAAGGAAGTAGGTAGCAGTGATGGTGAAATTATTCTGTTCATTGATGAAATTCATACACTCGTAGGAGCAGGTGGGGGTGAAGGTGCGATGGATGCGGCCAATATATTAAAGCCAGCCTTGGCCAGAGGCGAGCTTCGTGCCATTGGTGCAACTACCCTGAATGAATATCAGAAGTTTTTTGAAAAAGATAAAGCCTTGGAGCGCCGTTTCCAAAAAGTGTTGATCGATGAACCCAGCGTGGAAGATGCGATCTCCATATTACGTGGTTTGAAAGATCGTTATGAGACACATCACCATGTACGGATTAAAGACGACGCGATTATTGCAGCGGTTGAATTGTCGAGCAGGTATATTACAGATCGTTTTCTTCCGGATAAGGCGATCGACCTGATTGATGAAAGCGCGGCCAAGCTGCGACTTGAAATGAACTCCATGCCGGAAGAACTGGATCAACTGCAAAGACAAATCCGTCAGCTGGAAATTGAAAGAGAAGCTATCAAACGTGAAAAAGATGATGAAAAACTTCGTCAGCTGAGCAGTGAAATCGGAAACCTGAGTGTTACACGCGATACGCTGATGTCGAAATGGAAACAGGAAAAAGAACTGGTTGAAAAAGTTCAAAACGCAAAAGCGGAAATAGAATCTTTAAAGTTGACTGCAGAAAAAGCAGAACGGGAAGGTGACTATGGAAAGGTAGCAGAGATCCGTTATGGAAAAATAAAAGAAGCGGAAAAAGTAATTGAAGAATATTCGATCCAATTAGCCAATAATTCCGACAAACGACTATTGAAAGAAGAAGTAGATGCGGAAGATATTGCGGAGGCCGTTGCCAAAGCGACAGGTATTCCTGTTTCCAGAATGTTGCAAAGTGAAAGGGAAAAGTTACTGCATCTGGAAGATCATTTACATCAGCGCGTGGTGGGACAGGATGAAGCGATTGCAGCAGTTGCCGATGCAATCAGAAGGAGCCGTGCGGGTCTTCAGGATCCGAAACGTCCGATTGGTTCATTCATTTTCCTGGGAACGACAGGAGTTGGTAAAACCGAACTTGCGAAAGCGCTTGCAGAATATCTTTTTGACGATGAATCCATGATGACGCGTATCGATATGAGTGAATACCAGGAAAAACATACGGTCAGCCGCCTGATTGGTGCTCCTCCCGGTTATATAGGTTATGATGAAGGTGGCCAGTTGACGGAAGCAGTACGTCGCAAACCATACAGCGTCATATTATTGGATGAAATCGAAAAAGCCCATCCCGACACATTTAATATTTTACTTCAGGTATTGGATGATGGAAGGCTGACAGATAATAAGGGCAGGGTTGTAAACTTTAAAAATACAATCATCATCATGACCAGTAATATGGGCAGCCAGATTATACAGGCGAATTTTGAGAACATAACGGAAAGTAACAAGGAAGAAGTGGTGGAACAGACCCGGTTGGAGGTAATGGATTTGCTTAGACAGACCATCCGCCCGGAATTTCTGAACAGGGTGGACGAAGTGATCATGTTCCAGCCCCTCCTGAAAACAGAGATTAAGGGTATTATCCGTATTCAACTGGACAATTTGTCCAGGATCTTAAGGAAAAATGGAGTGGATCTTCGTTTCACTGAATATACTCTGGATTATCTGGCAGAGAACGGATATGACGCTCAATATGGCGCACGGCCACTAAAAAGGCTGATCCAGAAAATGATCGTTAATCCGTTGAGTAAAAAGATTTTAGAAGGAAATATTGACCATCAGCATCCGGTATTGGTAGATGTATTTGACGGGCTGGTCGTTTTCAGGAATGAACATGAAGAGAAGGAAAAATCGGGAGTTGCTTCTTAATAACTTGTTAACTAAATAATTATCCTTTCCGGATACGTAAAATATGCAAGGTTTTTCAGTTAAAATACCTATTTTTAGCCGCCTCCTGCCAGATAGTCTGGACGGGAGGCTTTTTACTCAACTTTCCGCAAGGAAATCTGTTATATAGCAAAGGGAAAATTTTAAAGGAACATACATTATGGCGTTTAAGAAAGAGATCATAGAGATCATTGAACCAAGGGACGTATTCGTTGGTCCGGATACAGCTCCGGTAACCCTGATGGAATTCGGGGAATACGAAAATGAAGATTGTGCGAAGGCCCATGAAGTGGTAAAGAAAATCATGGAAGAATTTAAAGGGAAGGTCCGTTTTAATTTCAGGCATTTCCCGCTTACAAAAATCCACCAGCGCAGTTTGAAAGCCGGTGAAGCATCTGTTGCAGCAGCTCAGGAAGGAAAATTCTGGGAAATGCACAATATTTTGTTTCACAACAGGCATAACCTGGGAACCACCAGTTTGAAATTGCATTCCAGGGAAGCAGGAATTTCGAATAAAAAATTCCTGGATCACCTGGTAAATGCCACTTATGGCTGGCAGGTACAGGGTGATTTGAGGGAAGGAATTCAGAAAGGCGTAACTACCGTTCCGGCTTTCTTCATCAACGGGGAAATGTTTACAGGTAAGCCTACATACGATAACCTGAGCAAGGGTATTGAAGCCGCTTTGAAAAAGGCCAAGAAAAAGGACAAAACACCGGTTAAAGCTTAAAGAGCAACGCGTAAAGCATAAGGCTTAAAGTGAGTCAGTATGCAGTCTGGACTATATTTGAGCATTCGTCTTTAGACGGATGCTTTTTTTGTGCGAATTAATAATACCATTTCTCTAATTTAATGCCTCGGATAACAGCTGTTTTTCACAGATTTAAGTGTATTTGCCGGGTCGAAACGGACATAGGCTTTATTTGTCTTTTTCACAATTAATGTCTAAATTCATTTATCCTTTAGACCAATATCGAAATGAAAAGCGAAGGCAAATCCAACTTTTTACAAGGAAATCCCGGCATACTAGATATAGGTCGCCCAAACGTTCGGCAGGAGTCCAAACTTCATTCTTTTCTCCTGCGAAAAAAAAACGGATCCTTCCACCACCGGATGGAGTCTTTCTCTTTAAAATCGCAACATTTTCTTGAAGAAATAAAATCTCTTGGATTTACCGGCTCCATGGATGTGTTGGAAAAAGGTAAGTTGAGCGTTTTTAACCAGCTTAATTTCTTTCAGTTTATATCAGGTATTGTGGTTCCCCTGATGTGTTTTTTCGGAAATGGCAAATTCCCGGCTGGTACTTTTTTTATAGCCTGTCTCCCCGCCTTTGTTAATCTGGTCGTACTGTCTCTGAATTTTTATTTTCGTTATGAGGCCGGCATGCTTACGTATTTTATCCTGTATCCCCTGGTTACTTCGATAGTGTACATGAGTGGATTGAATCTCGGTGTGGAACTCTACTTTTTTCTGAATGGCATACTGGCCGTTTTTTTTCTGCCTTTCATCAGCCAGATGTTATTTTCCGTCGGGCTTTCCATGGTAAGCTATTTCGTCCTTGTCGTCCTTAATAAAGAATACAATTACCAGTTGCATTCCTCGAATTTTCTAATGTATATTTTTAATCAGGGGACGTCAATCATATTTATTTTTTACGCACTTTTTCTGATCAAAAAAGAAAGCAACCTGTACCAATTTGGAATATTGGCTACCAATAAGGCCCTGCAGGAAAAGAATGACAAAATTGAAAAACAAAAAGCTGAAATCGAACAAAAAGCTGCGGAACTCGGTGAGTTGAATTCATTAAAGAATAAACTTTTTTCGGTGATTTCCCATGATATGAAAACACCGATGTATGCTCTTCGCAATTTATTCCGGAGTATGCAGCAGTTGGATATGAGCGGGAAAGAAATTAAATCGATTATTCCGGATGTTGTCAGCGACCTGAATTATACAACCGGACTGATGGAAAATCTGCTCCACTGGGTTAAGAGTCAAATGAATTCCGCCAATGTTTTACCGGGGGAGTTAAGTATGGAAGAAATTACCGATGAAACCATTCATATTCATCAGTTGCAGGCAACCACAAAAAAAGTTTCAATCACCCGGGAAATGAATGAGTCACCTTTTGTATTTGCAGACCGCGATATGGTGACCCTGGTACTCAGGAATCTGCTTTCAAATGCCATTAAGTTTACACCTGAGCATGGCACAATTATCATCCGGCTAAAAACGGAGTCTAAATTTTGCCGGGTATCTGTTATTGATAGCGGGATCGGAATGGATCAGGAAACGCTGATGAGAATACAGGATAATTCATACTATAGCACAAACGGAACCGCCAAGGAGAGTGGTACCGGACTCGGTCTTATGTTATGCCGGGATTTTCTTTCTAAAAACGGCGGCTCACTATTAATCGAGAGCGAGCGGGGAAAGGGCAGCACTTTTTCTTTCACTCTTCCGGTGGCGGAAAATAATGATTGATATACCCGAACAGGTCTTTATATATGCAAATTATTTGGCCCGCAGATATTGTACAGGCCATTCAAGATCCCTGCCGAGTTCTTTCGCTGCTGTTAACGGAAAATGAGGATTACGTAGTGATGCCCTCGCAATGATAATCATATCTGCTTTTCCGGTCACCATTATTTCATTGGCTTGTTCAGCTGTTGTAATCAGTCCGATAGCGCCGGTTAGTATCCCCGTTTCTTTCCTGATCATTTCCGAAAATGGAACCTGGTATCCCGGGCCCAGCGGAATCCGAACATTCGGTGTCAGTCCACCAGAAGAACAATCGATGAGATCCACTCCCAGCTGTTTTACAGAAACAGATAAACGCACCGATGAGGCAAGGTCCCAACCATCGGGTGAATAATCTGTGGAAGAAATGCGCAGAAAAAGGGGTAACCTTTCAGGCCATATACTTCTGATTTCGCTGATTATTTCTCTCACAAATCGGGTTCGGCTTTCAAAACTTCCCCCATATTCATCAGTGCGCTGATTGCTCAGCGGTGAAAGAAAACTATGGATCAGATAACCATGCGCGCCATGTAATTCGATCACTTCGAAACCGGCCTCCAGGGCCCTGATTGCAGCGGATTTAAAGTCTTTTCTAAACTGAATGATATCTTCCTTCGACATGGCTTCAGGAAATGGATATTCTTCGTTGTAAGGAATCGCCGAAGGAGCCTGGGCAGTCCAGCCACCGTCTGATTCTTCCACGCGTTTGCCACCCTTCCAGGATGAATTCATGCTGGCTTTCCGGCCGGCATGGGCTAATTGAATACCAGGTACTGAACCCTGTTTTTTGATAAAATCGGTAATTCTTTGAAGCGGTTCAATCTGATCATCTTTCCACAATCCCATATCATCGGGTGAGATTCTTCCGCGCTTTGTGACGGCTGTGGCTTCCTGGAAAACGAGAGCTGCCCCGCCTACGGCCCGTGACCCCAGATGTACCAGATGCCAGTCGTTTGCGAATCCGTCAACCGACGAATACTGACACATAGGGGAGACGGCTATTCGGTTTTTAAATCGGATAGATCGGATTTCCAGTCGGTCAAATAACATATTTTAAATTAGTTTTTAGATTCTTTTTTCCATTCCAAAAAAGTTTTCCCCAAACAATGTATCAGATCAGTCGGTAGCATCGCTTCTTCTGAATATAAGCCTGCAGCGAGATCACCAGCGTATCCGTGCATGTATACACCGAGCGCCGCAGCAGACGAAGCCGGATAACCCTGGGCCAGGAGAGCAGTTATGATACCTGTTAATACGTCCCCGCTGCCTCCTTTCGCCATGCCCGCATTCCCGCTTGTATTAAACGTAATATTTCCATCGGGATAAAAGATGCCGGTAAAGTGGCCTTTCAATACGATGATGATTTTATGAAGAGTGGCCAAATTCTTCGCTCTGTCGAATCTTGTAAAGTCGTCTTTACTATCACCTGATAAACGATCAAATTCTTTGGGATGTGGTGTGATGATTGTATAATGAACAAGGGATGATAAAAGTTCAGGAGATTTACTGAGGATATTAATGGCGTCAGCATCCAGGACCAGCGGATGCTGAAAAGTTTTAATAAATTTCTTTACCATGTAAGACGTTTCATCATCTGTTCCGATTCCGGGACCTAAACCCGCTGCCTGATATATATCCAGATTTTCAGGAAATGACGTCAGATGGAATTCATTTTCATCCACTGCTACCATTGCTTCAGGAACTGAGGTCTGCATTATTTCATATCCGCAAGACGGGAAATAAGATGTCAGCAAGCCAACACCGGCGGATAGGGAGGCCTTTGCGGCCAGAATTGCAGCACCCATTTTACCGTAACTTCCTGCAAGTATTAAGGCGTGCCCAAAATTTCCTTTGTGCGCAAACGGATCCCTCGGTTTATAAAGTGAAAGCGCATTACTTTTATTAAAAACAGAATAAGAAGAGTGGAACCCGGACAGATAAGATGTAAGCGATTTCATTCTGCGAAGGTAATTCTTAAGCTGAAAGCGTAAAGCGTAAAGTGTAAAGCAAGGTCAAAGCTTTATGCTTTACGCATGATGCTTTTAAGGCTTTTTATTTTCGCCACCGCGGCCCTCGGGATCGTTGTCGGGCTCTTCAAAGTTTTCGCGGCTCTGCTGGTAGTTTCCAAAAACATCACAGAGTTTTTTGGAAGCATACACTCTTTTGTTATCATTATTGCAGAGTGCAATAATCGTGGCGTTTTCTTCCATCATCCGGATGAATACAGTGCGGTTTCCATGCCACCATCCATTGTGATATATCAACTTTTTACCGTATGGATAAACGATCATACGCCATCCAAGACCGTAATTCCGTTTGCCCTTTTTTTCATTGCTATAGGGTGTATAGGCACTATCCAGCGTAGATTCTTTAAACAAAATGCCTCCGCGCAAAGCAGCATCCCACTTGAGCATATCTTCCGGTGTACTATAAATATTTTTATCGCCGTAAACCATGTCAAGGTATTCTGTTGGATAGGCTCTTCCGCTTATTTTGTAGGAGCGGGTGGCCCTGGCAGAATCCTGATTGGTATACACATACGTGTCCTGCATTTGCAAGGGCAGAAAAAATGTTTTTGTAAGAAATTCATTATATGTTTCGCCCGATACTTTTTCAATAATAAGAGCCAGGAAAGCATAATTCGTATTCGAATATTCGAAATGACGTCCGGCACTCGTATATATAACCTGGTCATGGTGTTGGATGATGTATTGCAGTAAATCTGCATTGCTGAGATATCTTCTTTTATCCCATCCCGATTGATCCATGAAGTGTACATAATTTCTCAATCCGCTACGTTGACTTAAAAGATTTTTAATACTGATGCCTGGTGGAAATCCTGTCAGATATTTCGAAATATCATCGTGGATATCGAGTTTCCCTTCTTCCCACAATTTCAGGATTGCCATCGCAGTAAAGGTCTTGGATACCGATGCCAGATGAAAAGCAGTATGAATATTTACACTGTCTGTATGTTTTCGCGGATCTTTAAAACCGCTATATCTTTCATATACGACGACACCATTATGTGCAACTACAAGGCCGCCGTTAAATCCATGCGCAAAAAGGGAGTCGAAAAACCGGCGCGAGGAATTGCTGTATAGCTTAAATTCATCCGGGCGCAGAGTTTTCGGGCGGGGATTTGCTAATGCCAGCAATGTGGAGTCCTGTGTTTTTGGCGCGGGTTGCCTGACGGCAGGAGACTGCCCGCAACAAACCAGAAAGGAAGCGGCAAGCAAATAGCAGAAAATGGTTTTCAACAGGTAAAATTTTTTCGGTTATTAAGGCGCAAAAATAAATTATTTATGCTGTTTGGCTTGCCGGAAACGAGTTTTGTTTTTCCGTTTCCTTTTTTAACGGCAATTTTGCAACTTATTTTATAGGAATAACGCTAAAAACGTACGGAGATTATGACAGATAAGAAAATTACCAGTTATCCGAAGGAAAAGGTGAATATTTTGTTTCTTGAAAACATCAGTGATGCAGCGGCAAAGCGGTTTTCCAGCGCTGGTTATACATCTGTTAAGAAGCTTCCAAAAGCTTTATCCGAATCTGATCTGATCAGGGAAATTGAAGATATTCATCTTCTGGGTATCCGTTCCAAAACACAGATCACTGAAAAAGTGTTAAAAGCGGCTAAAAAGCTCCAGGCCGTCGGCTGTTTCTGTATCGGGGTTAACCAGGTGGACCTTAAAAACGCAACTAAAAATGGCATTGCTGTCTTTAATGCACCGTATTCTAATACCCGGTCTGTAGCCGAGCTGGTAATTGGAGCGTCAATCATGCTCATACGCCGGATTCCTGACAAAAGTAAATTCGCCCATGAGGGCGTCTGGATGAAGGAATCCAAAGGCAGTTATGAACTTCGTGGAAAAACCATGGGTATTATCGGGTACGGAAATATCGGAACCCAGGTGAGTGTATTGGCAGAGTCCATGGGGATGAAAGTGGTTTATTTTGATATCGAAACCAAACTGCCGCTTGGAAATGCTTTGCCGAAGAAATCCATAAAGGAACTGGTTTCCGTTTCTGATATCGTATCAATTCACGTTCCGGACACAGACCAGACACGCTTGATGATCAACAAAGCTGTGATAAAGCAATTTAAAAAAGGAGCCATTTTATTGAACTATGCGAGGGGCGAGGTGGTTGATCTGGAGGCGCTCGCCGGAGCGTTGGAGAGAGGAGATCTCGCCGGTGCCGGCGTTGATGTTTATCCCCTGGAACCCGAAAAAAATGGCGACAAGTTCATGACGCCCCTGCAGCATCTTCCAAATGTATTGTTAACCCCGCATATCGGAGGTTCGACCGAGGAAGCCCAGGCAAATATCGGCGATGATGTAAGTAATAAATTATTTCAATATCTGGAAATGGGTATCAGTACCGGTTCTCATACAATACCGGAGCTCAGTTTGCCACAGCATCCCGACACACACCGCATATTACATATTCATTATAACGTTCCAGGCGTTTTATCTGACATTAATACCAGATTGTCCAGTCATCATATCAATATACTGGCGCAGTATCTGAAAACGAATGATGAAATCGGGTACGTGGTACTTGATGTGGATAAAAAACTTTCCGCTCAGGCCATCGGCTTACTGAAAGAAGTGAAGAATACAATCAAAACAAGGTTATTATACTAGCTCGGTACAGGCATTATCTGTTTTTTGAAGTAGACAAATAATTCCACATAGGATTTCCATATCCATTTTATGGTTTCCCCGATTTGAATACCGACGGCTTTTTTAAGGACGAAATACATGATAAAGAAACAGAGTATGGCTGCAACGTCTGCGCCGTATGCTGCGCCCAGCCATCCTGTGTATCGCAAACCAATATACATGAACCCATAGTTCAGGATCATGACAAGCAGGTTCACCCAAAAATTAATGGCCGGTTTTCCAATCGCATCCATAGTGGTTCCGAACTGGTACGAAAATGGCCGCAGAATACTAAACAGAATTACAATTTGTAGTATCGGAATGGCCGCATAATATTTACTGCCTGCCAGTATCGTGATAAAAATATGAGGAAGTAAAAAAATCAGGATGCTGAGGGGAGCCAGGATACTCACAATGGTGCCGACCATTCTTTCAAAATAATATCTCACTTTGTCCGGTCCCGAAGTAACCATCGCTTCCACATTTTTGGGAAACAACACGTCTGCAATAGCAAAGGAAGGAACGTCCATCATATTATTAATACGTGCTACAATATTATAATACGCAACGACATTGGCTGAAATAAGGCCGGCAGAAATAAACTGGTCGGCAGATCTTCCCAGGGAGGAAAATACATTGGTTCCAAAAACATATTTTCCGAAATTAAACATCCGCAGCATGGTTCGTTCATCTGTTTCGAATGAGCGATATAAATATCCTTTGGCGAAATACAGCAATACAATTGCGCCCAACAGTTGGGAAATAATTTGCAATTTGACTAAATTCATCAGTGTAAGAACCTGTTTATCGAACAGCAACAAACCTATCACAGAGATCATAAAAATTCCCTGCCTGCATAAATAACCATAGAAAATAGCTTTGAACTTAAAATGTGCCTGCAGCAGAACCTCCAGGTGATTAAAAGGGATCAGTACGATGATAAGAAATATGCCTAATCTAAATAATGGATAAAGTTCAGGTGCATTCAGCCAGCCGGCGAACAAGTTTCCGCCAAAAAAAAGAAGTCCAATCACGAGGAGTGAAAACAGGATGTTAGTGATCAGCGAAGATGACTGCACTTTGTTTCGGTGGTTCACATATTCCGGTTCGCTCAGGAACTTGATCATAGGGTTGCGCAGTAAACCCTGTTTGATATTTTCAATCAGTGTGAAGATGGTAAGGAAAAGGGCCCAAATGCCCATTTCCTTGACCGTGGGAAATACTTTTTTGACCAAAATGATATAAGTGACAACGCCAAAAGCAATCAGGAAAGAGCGGTTCAGAAGCGTAAAAAAGATAGAATGAATCCAGAATGAGGATCCTTGTTTGAGTTTCAATTGGATTATTTGGCGTTAAATATATAATATACGGACTAACGCAGGACATTCAATAAATAAAGATTCCGATTA
>Ga0193753_10001293_pt1 | contig 21685 bp, 20 predicted proteins | sample H1c2metaG_FD_144925 | JGI IMG/M metagenome (GOLD analysis project Ga0193753, IMG submission 144925) | Soil microbial communities from a riparian zone of the East river system, Colorado, United States - H1c2 | ecosystem: Environmental > Terrestrial > Soil > Riparian zone | place: USA: East... | reverse complement strand
CGATCCGCTGAATCTTGAAATCATCGGCGTTGTGAAGGACGCCGATAACCTGAATCTGCGCGAGACAGTGAAGCCGATGTATTATCTGCCGGTCGAACAGACTTACGGGGACGGCAAAGAAATACGCTCGGCCTCTTTCTTCGTCAGAAGCCAGGTCGACCTCGCAACCCTCGAGCGCGGTGTACGGAAGGCGGTTCGCGAGATCGATCCCAATTTGCCCGTCTTCGGCGTGCGCAGCATGGTGGAACGCATCAACGAATCTGTCTACACGGATCGCCTGAGCGCGATTCTGGCTACCGCGTTCGGTGCGCTCGCCACTCTACTGGCGGCCGTAGGGCTCTATGGAGTTGTGGCATATTCGGTCGCCAGGAGAACGGTCGAAATTGGCATACGTCTAGCCCTCGGCGCTTTGCCAGGGCAGGTGCTTGCGCTAGTCATGAAAGACGTAATGCTGCTGGTTGCGGTAGGAGTTCTGATCGGGTTGCCGGTCGCCTACGCACTCACGCGTGTGATGAATTCGCAGCTTTATGGAATCCAGGCCGGAAGCGCCGGCATTTTCGGCGCTTCCGTTGCCGTCATTGCAGTACTAGCCGCCCTAGCTGGTCTAATACCTGCCGCGCGCGCCGCCACGATCGATCCGAAACGCGCGCTGCGGTACGAGTAGCCGCTAGCCCTTGTTGTAATAAAAGCGCTCCTGCACGATCTGTCCGTTCTTCCAGCGGCGCACCGCCACCTGGGTCAGCTTGACGCGCGCGCCGCCCTTGTAGGTAGCGTCGAACTCCCACTCGCCAAACGACGTATCGCCGTTGACGGCGGAACGGAGTAGTTTGACGCTATGAATTTGGTCTACCGACGCAACAAAATCCTCTTCCCGCTTACGGTTCGCGGCTTTGCCCGCGGTGGGCTCCTCCGAGTTTTCTTGCATCGTTACGTTCTCGGCATAGAACTTATCAAAGGCTCCGAGAATATCACCTTGAGCAACTTGGTCGTTCAATTGCTTATCAAGGGTCGCCACGTCCAGGGTGGCTTGGGTACTTGCGCTCATGCGGTTTAGAACTCCTTACCCATCGGAGATGACGGCGCGGGCGGCGCGGTTGCGAGAAACTTTACCAGAACGACCTCGTTACCGCGCTCGCTATAGATCAGCTCATCGGCAATCTGCTTCACCAGCAGAATGCCAAAACCGCCCGGCCGCATCCCCATCTCGTTGCGGAACTGAGTGTGGCGGAGCGGCTCCTCCGGTGGATTGCTTACTGCGGCATGCGCAATGGCATTCAGCGAGAAGCCTGGCCCCGCGTCGAGGATCTTGAACAGAAGCACCCGCGGAGTTCGGACCAGGCTGAATTCGATTCTTCCGTCGGGATGGAATCTGGATCCGTGCTCTATGGCGTTGCCGAGCAGTTCGTCGGCGGCAAGCGCGAGATGCTCACACAGATCGGGCGAAAGGTCGATGAGCTCCGAGCGCACAAATCCGGTCACGCGCTCGCGCGATTCGGCGGTCGGAGGAAAGCGCAGCCTGGTCCATGCCGGCGACGCGGAATCGACCTCGATCTGCGGATAGTCCGCGAAAACTTCTCTGGCGTTTGCCACTATGTTTCCAGCGCCACCGGTGCTAAGTTCAAAACACAGACCTTATGCGAATGTTATCCGCTCTCGGGATGATAGTGCTGACCGTGTTGCCGGTCTCTGCCGCGAAAAAGGTGATATCTCCCCAGACCAGCGCCGGGAACGAGCTGGTGGATGTCGTCGCTACTATTTCGTTGACCCAGGAGGAAGTGACGGGCAAGCTGGGGGCCGATCCCGGAAAAGGCATAGTGCTGTTGCAAGTTCGAATCACACCCAAAACCGACAAAGCCGTCCAGATCGATCCGGATGATTTTATTCTACTTGCGCACGATGATGGCGAGCGCTCCAAACCGTTTACACCCGCCCAAATAGCCGGGCAGGGCGCCCTGGTGGTGACCACGTCCTCCGATACGAAGGTCAAAAAGACCGGAACCTCCGTGGGTATCGGCGGAATAATGGGTGGTACGGGCGGATCGCCGGGCAATCCTAAGGTGACGACCACCACCTCCAAAATGGATTCCAAAAGCCACGGGAACGACACGTTGCTCGAGGTTCTCAAGGCCAAGCAATTACCACAGAAAGAATCCAACGAGGCAGTCGAGGGCTTTCTCTATTTTCCGCTCGACGGTAAGCACAAGCTCAAGAATCTGGCCGTGCTCTATCGAGGTCCGGCCGGCAAGCTGGACCTCGAATTCGAGCACTAAAAAATTGGGACTGACTGAAGCGCCGTGGGCAAAACGCTGAAAGTAGGATTGCCGCAACTCAGGCGCGACTGTCTGTCCCCAATTTTTTTTATTCTGCCTTGTCGATCGAGGTGATCTTGACGACGTCTCCATCCATGGTGCCGTCGATCTTTACGCTTTGGCCGGCGAATGCCTTCGCCTTTTCTTTGGAATCGGCGTCGAACTTCATGACCTTGCCATCACTTACCAGCACCGGGTCCGCGCCTTTTTTGATGCAGGTTTCGACGCAAGCGGTGTTCTTCGCGCTGACGGTGCTGTGCTTGGCTCCACAGCCGGCTTCTGAAATATAGCCCGTCATTGAATCGGCAACCGCAGCCACCGAGCCAACCGAAGCTACCAGGAATGTCGCAAGGACAAACTTTTTCATATATACCCCTCCATTGGGACGTACCAGATCATTCTATAACGCTAGACTTCAAGAATCACTGGCATGATTAGTGGACGCCGCTGCGTCTGCTTGCTGAGAAATTTTTTGAGGTCGGTGCGGATCTTCTCCTGCATCACGCCCCAATCGCTGCGCTCTTCGGGACTGGACGAATCCAGCGTCCGCCGCACCACGCCGCGCGCTTCTTGCAATAGCGCGGCATTGTCGCCGCCCACGAAACCGCGGCTGACGATTTCCGGAAGACCTTCGCTCTTACCGGTGTGTTTATTGATCGCGATGATGGGCAGCACAAATCCGTCTTCCGATAGATGGCGGCGGTCGCGAATGATGATGTCTTCGACCACATCGTCGAGCGATCCGGAATCGATGCACACGCGGCCCACCGTTACTTTCGCGCCGCGCCGCGCGCCCAGCGAATCGATCTCGAGCGTGCCGCCGGTTTCGAGGATGAAGGTGTCTTTTAGACCCGCGAAGCGCAAATGCTCGGCCAGTTGGGCATGCCGCGCGAGTTGCCGATACTCGCCGTGTACGGGCACAAAATAGCGCGGTCGAACCAGATTCAGAATCAGCTTTAACTCTTCTTCGCTCGCATGGCCGGAGACATGCACCGGCGGATTCATCGAGCCGTAAACCAGTTCTGCGCCGCGCCGCGCAATGTGGTTCATCATCCGGTAAATCGATTTTTCATTGCCGGGAATGATGCGCGAGCTCAGCGCCACAGTGTCACCCGGCTGCAGATACAGATTCTTGTGGTTATCGACCGCTACCCGCGAGAGCGCCGACATCGGCTCGCCCTGCGTGCCTGAAACCACTATCGCGACCTTGTCGGGCGGCATCTGCATGATGTCCTGCGGCCGCAGCAGCGTGGAATCCGGGATCGAGAGCAAGCCCAGGCTGTGCGCGATTTCCGTCACGTTCAGCATGCTGCGCCCCAGGAACGCAACCTTGCGCCCATACTCGGCGGCGAGATCTAAAATCTGTTGTAGCCGGTGGATCGAGCTGCTGAAACACGAGATGACAAGGCGGCGCTCGCAGCGGCTGAACAAATCTTCAAGGCGCGGCCTTACCGCGCGTTCGCTCTCCGAATAGCCGGGCCGATCGACATTGGTCGAATCGGAGAGCAGTAGCAGCACGCCGCGCTTACCGTATTCGGCAAGCGTGTGCAGATCGAACAGTTCGTTGTCGGTAGGTGTCGGATCGACTTTGAAATCGCCGGTGTGAATTACCACGCCCAACGGCGTCGTGATGGCGAGCGCGACGCAGCTCACAATCGAATGCGTGACCCGGATAAATTCGATTTCGAAGGGACCCAGCTTGATGCGCTCGCCCGCGCGGATCACGTGCAGCGAAGCGTCTTTGAGCATTTCGTGCTCGTCGAGACGCCGCTCCACTAGTTTCAGCGTGAACTCGGTCCCGTAGACCGGAATGCTCAACTGCGAAAGCAGGAAAGGCACGCCGCCGATGTGATCTTCGTGGCCATGCGTCAGAATCAGCCCGCGCACCATCGAGGCATGCTGCTCCAGATAGGTGAAGTCCGGAGTGACGATATCCACGCCGAGCAGTTCGGAATCCGGGAACATCATGCCGGCGTCGACCACGATGATGTCGTCTGCGTAGCGCAGCGCCATCGAATTCATGCCGAATTCGCCGAGACCGCCTAGCGGGATGATTTCGAGTTTCTGGTCAGCCATGGCAGGCAAAGAAGCTCAAGATTAACACGTGCTCAGGGCGCGCCGGCGCGTATCGCTACCTGGGCGCGCTCGAGCCAGGTTTCGTAAATGTAGCTTTCCTGCTGCGATTGCCATACAGCATCCGGGATCGCATGCAGGCTATCGCGCGGCACTTCTGGGATATCCGGACCCAACGCTTTCATGCCGTGCGTCTCTATTTCCGGCATAGCTTCGATTTGCTTTTTTGTCCAATTCGGAAACTTCAATTTTTCTTCGAGCCAAAGCGCTCCCGGCTTGGCCAGGAAATACGGACTGTGTACGCCTCCCGGAATCAGCGTGAAATCGAACACTTCTTTCGAGCTGCCGAGCGCGGCGATCGTCTGCTTGCGAAGACTTTCGAAAAAATCCTGGCCATGATGCGAAATGTCGACAACGCGGTCGGCCGTTCCGTTGATCACGAGCGTGGGCCCGCGCTTGGCGTGTAAAGCGAAAATCATGGGGCCGCGATCGCCCAGAAATTGCAGCGATTGGTACGGAATCGCCTGGCACATCTTCTTGCCGTTTGAATCCCAATAGCCGCCGGGGCCGTCCAGATCGCCGCCGCCGGCCAGCACGCAGGCGTGAATGGAAGTATCGATGGCGCAGACCAGCGAGTTGATGAAAGAACCCATGGAAAAACCCAGCACTGCGATGCGTTTCTCATCGACGTCGCGCCGTTCGGCCAGGTAGCGGACGCCCTGCATCGCGTCGGTGACCATGAGCCCGGCCATGCGGCGCGCCATGTCATCCGGCGGCACCAGTTGATCGTGCTGCCCGGTTTGCGAGCGGCGTTCTTTGTTGCGCTCGTATTCGCCGATAGGATCGTAAGTCAGCACCACGGCGCCCGCGCGCGCATAGAGAATCCCGGTCCAATAGGCGTACCAGGATGACTTGTCGTTGCCGTGTCCGTTGATAACGACTAGAGCGGGATGTTTGACGATCGTCGCTCCCGCCGAATGATAGACAATGGCGGGCACCCGGAGACTGTAGTCGGTGGCATACGACACGCGGTCCGCGATTACGTCCGGCGCCACTGAAAACGAGCCGTACGATTTCGATTCGAGCTTAGGCAGCGGATCCGGTACGTGTAACGTATCGCGCACCTGCTTGCGCAAGTTCTGCCAATCGGGGCGCTGGGCAGCGAGCGCGCAACAGGCAATGACGACGAGTGAAATGGATCGCCTAGACACTCATCCCAATGCTAGCCGAGGTCTCCGATGGAGGGCATGTGCATATTGTGGTGGACCGCGTACAAGGCGAGTTCCAAACGATCGCCCACGCCAAGTTTTTCAAACACATTGTGGACGTGGTTTTTGACGGTCTGCTCGGTGATGAACATCCGGCGCGCAATCTCCTTGTTCTTGAGTCCGCGCATGATCAAGGTGGTGATCTGCCGCTCTCGTCCGCTCAACCCGCCCCTGTCATCGGTGTTCGGCCTCGGGCGCGCGACAGCTACAGTCTCGGGAAACGCGAGGCGGCGGATGATCGCGGCAGTGGTGGTTGAATCGAGCCAGATTTCTCCCGCGTGTACCCGCCGAATACTCTTGACGATCAACTCCACCGGCGAGTCTTTGCATATTACGCCGGAACAGCCCAGCCGCATGGCATCGGCAAACTCGTCGCTTCTATCGGAGGATGCGAACCAGATGAGTTTCGACTTGGGCGCGCACAGGCGCAGATTGCTGACTACCCCCAGCGCGCCGGCTTCGGCCAGCGGAACATCCATGAGAATCACGTCCGGGGCGAGCTCCGCCGCCCTGGCGATTGTGCCCAAGCCATCGGTGGCTTCACCGGCAATCTGAATGTCGGCGCTTCTGCTCAACGCACTACGCAGGCCTTCGAGGATGACAGGGTGGCTCTCAGCTAACAGGACTCGAATAGGCAGATCCCGCGCCCGGCCGAATGGATGGATGTTGGTAATAGCGCCCCTATCCAGATTGATAATGGAATAAGCAGGCATGTCAAAGCAAGTACTCATTCCGTTTCGCCACGCAAATAAGGTCAAAGCTTATGAAGCGGCCGCGCGAGCGGGTGGTATGGACCCGATAGCGGCGTTTGTAGGCGATCCGATGCCGTTCGACACCGCTCGCGGTTTGCTGCTCATGGGCGGCACCGATGTGAACCCAAAACGCTACGGCGAAGCGCCGCAAGCCGAGACCGATGCGCCCGACGACCAACGCGATCAGGTCGAACTGGACTTAATCCATGCGGCGCTCGAACGCGACCTGCCGATTTTGGCGATCTGCCGCGGCCTACAGATTTTGAATGTCTATCACGGCGGAACCCTGACCCAGCATTTGGGCGCGGTCAAGCACGATCCCGAGAAAGACGACCATTCCGGCCCGGCGCACGACGTTCAATTTTCACCCGGTAGCCGCTTGGCGCAGATTGCCGGCGCCGCCGGCTGGCCAGTCAATTCGCGGCATCACCAGGCCGTTGCCAAAGTGGGAAACGATCTCGATATCTCCGCTCGCGATTCGGAAGATGGCATCGTCGAAGGGCTCGAGCGGCGCGACAAACGTTTCGTTGTGGCCGTGCAGTGGCATCCCGAGGACCAGATCGTGCGATACCCCGCCCAACTGCGGCTATTTCAGAGTTTCGCCGCAGCGCTCTGAGCAGGGCCGTGCCCTGCGGCGGCCTCATAGGCCCCCTACCTTGCGAGCTCAATCAGCACCAACTCCGGCGGGCAATAGAACCGTATCGGCAAACTGGAACAGCCCACGCCGGCCGACGTGTAGCCTTGCATGCCGTCATGCCGCCAAGCGCCAAACGCCATGCGGCGCGGGCACTGCGCATTGTGCTTTATTGCGCCGATGCCGGGTAAACGAATCTGGCCGGCGTGCGTGTGGCCAGTCAAATAGAGCCGGATGCCTTCGGCCGCTGCCTCCCGGTAGAGCTCGGGCGAATGGGACAGCAGAATTTTGAACCCGTCCGGCGGAACTCGAGCGAGCGCAGCGGGCAGATCGTCGCAGCGATACTCGAACTTGTCGTCCACGCCGATGAGCCAGAGAGAGCCTATTTCGGCCGCTTCATTCACCAACATCCGCACGCCGAATTCTTCCAGTGCAACCGCTATTTCGGCGGCGTCGTGATTGCCGAGAATGCCATAAATCCCGTGCTTCGCGCGAATGCTCCGCACGACTTTGCGCATGCGCGGATACACCAACTGGCAATCGCCTGAGTCTTCGAAGCGATAATCGCCGGTGAATACGCATACATCGGGTTCGACGTCGAGACTGGAGAGCGCCCGTTCGAGAGCCTCCGCCAATCCGTCCACGCCATCAATGTGGAAGTCGGATATCTGGAGAATCTTAAATCCCTCGAAAGCAGGGGGCAGGTCGGGAAACGACAGCCGAATCTTGGTAGTCGATACGGCTAAGGCGTTCCGCACGCCACGTTTGTAGAGGCCCACCGCGCCCAGCCCGAACCTCAATAGCGGCCGCTCGATCTTGCGCTCGAAGGCGCGAGCGATCGGGCCGTGCCGCAGCGTGTGCCCCAGCCGCGCGTAGCGCTGCTCTATTTCAATCCGAGGTTCTAAGCGCTCGGCGAGCGAACGTTCCTCTAGGGTGGAATTTGTCATCCAAAAGTGTGGAACTTCAATTTTACAAGGGCGGTTCGAATGAATAGTGGCGGGCGCCTGGGCGCGCTCTCCCGGGATGCTACGATTCCCGATTATGAAAGTCGCGATCGTTACCGGCGCAGCGCAAGGAATCGGCCTGCGTACGGCCGAAGTTCTAGCGGCGCGCGGCTATTCGCTGGTCTTGAGCGATGTACAGCCATGCCCGAACAATTTGGCCGCTATCGAAATCGTCGGTGACATATCGCTCGAGGAGACGGCGCAGCGCATCGCCAGTGCCGTGCGCGAACGCTTCGGGCAGGCCGATGTCTTGGTGAACAACGCGGGCATCTCGCATATCGCACCGGCCGAGCGCACTACTGCCGCGGATTGGCGGCGCGTGCTCGACGTGAACCTGCTCGGTCCTTTTCTGCTATGCCGCGAAATCGGCGCGCTCATGCTCGAAAAACGCTCCGGCAGTATTGTGAATGTCGCCTCGGTGGCCGGCCTGCTCGGCGTGGCCGATCGCGCCGCTTACAACGCCAGCAAGCATGGGCTGATCGGGCTGACCCGTACCCTCGCCGCCGAATGGGGCGGACAAGGCGTACGCTCGAACGCGGTGTGCCCGGGTTGGGTGAAAACGCCTATGGATCTTGCGCCGCAAGCCTCCGGGCTGTACAACGACGACGATATTACTGGCCGCGTCCCGATGGGCCGCTTCGCCACGCCCGACGATATCGCCGCGGCGATTGCCTTTCTCGCCGATCCCGAACAGAGCGGCTTCGTGAACGGGCACGCGCTATCGGTCGACGGCGGCTGGTTCGCCGATGGCGGCTGGGAAGCGCTCCGCAAAAGCAAACAGCCCCGGCAACACTAGGTTGCCGGGGCTGTTCGAACCAACTCGAATTGTCTTGTTAGCTCTTTTTGTTCTTATTACGGCGCCAACGGCCCAATCCGATCAGGGCCAGACCGCCGCCCAGGAGCGACATGGAAACAGGCTCCGGAGTGGAAGCAGGCTGGAAGCCGATTCCGTTGGCCGCAAGCCCGTCTTGCACCGACAACACGCCCGCGCTGAAAGACGTCGCGTTGGTTTCGATCACCAGAAGCTGCGTCGATTCGGTACCCGTCAGGTTCGCCGCGTTCTGATAGTTGAAGCCCACCACGCCGCCATTGGCGCTGCGGTCAACCGTCAAAGGCGCGAAACCAGGGCTGCTGGTGACCACACCGGCATCCACCGAATAACCGCTGAACGATCCGGCAGTGATCCGCTCAATCGGATCGGCTCCGCCGGTCCGCGTGACCATGTAGACAAAATCTAGGCAACCCGCGCAAAAGGTGTTGGCGCTGTCGCTGTAAACCCAAGCAGTCGCGTTTGCGGTGAACGTCCCGGAATTCAGGGCTTGGCTGCCCGTGGTGGCTAGCAACGTCCAACCGGCGTTGCTAAACGGATCGGGCGCTCCCGCGGATCCGGGTGTCAGTACAGTGGCTGAGGCCAGCGACGCCATTGATAATGCGCAAGTCGCCAACCCGAATGAAAGCTTTTTAAACATTGTATGTAAAATTCCTCCGTAGCTTACGCCTCCCCCTCTCAGGGGAGACAGTCCTTAAACGGGCTCCTGCGCGCCGTATGGGGTCTGAACCGATTCTATTTGTGTTTTGTTATACCTAGCAAGGCTCCGAACCCCGCCTCTGTACTGAGATATCCCCAACCGGAATAGCGGAAAAGTTCATGAAATGGTCTTCGTCCAAACCGCATCATTTCTAGTTCAATGAATCTTAAGGCGGAGCGCCCAATAAGCTATATCGGCGCTTGCCCGTACGCTGGTAACGGGTCTAAGTGTCCTTTCGTCAACGCTTAGACAGACTTTTCACCCGCACCTACGCGAATCACACTAGAAAAATGAAAATGAAAACGAGCATTATTTCCGCATTTTGCCTGCTGGCGAACCTCTGTTTGCTGGCACAGACACCGCCCGAGCCTGACGTTCTGATATTCACCGACGGTGAGAAGCTCATCGGGCATCTGGTCAGCTCGACCGGCGGCTCAGTGACGTTCAAAAGCGACATGGCGGGAGAAATTACGGTCGATTGGAGCAAAGTAAAGGAACTGCATTCTTCCGGAAAGTTCGCGGTTGCCGAAAAAGGCGTCGTCTTTGGACGGCATGACGATTTGAGCAAAGTGCCGCAAGGAACCGTAGCGGTCACGGACCAGAAGATTCAGATAACTCCGGCGAATGGACCCTCAGGAGGGGCAGCCGCGCAATCGATTCCGCTCGCGGATGCGGCAAACGTGATTCCGCAGGACAGTTTTCTGCGTGCCTTTGAAAGGCCCCGGCTCAGCCAATACTGGAAAGGTTCGGCCAGTTTCGGCGCCGCGATCGTGGCCGCTACCCAAAACAGCCGTAGCTTTTCGAGCGCCGTGTCGTTGGTTCGAACCGTGCCGAACGAATCCTGGATCAGCCCTCGCTACCGCACCATCGTGGATTTCAGTTCCGCTTATGGCCAATTGACACAGCCGAATCCGAAGACAACCGTGAAAACCGACATCCTCCACGCCGGGGTCGAGCAAGACCAATATCTGTCGCACCGTGTCTTTGCATTTGGCGCGGCGTCCTGGGACCACAGTCTTTCCCAGGGTTTGGATTTGCAGCAGACCTACGGCGGCGGTCTCGGCTGGACAGTCTTCAAAACACCGAAGCATGAACTGGACCTGAAGGGCCAGATCGCCTACGTAAGCCAGAATTTCGCGGACGGCACGAGCAAACATTTGGTCGGTTCCGTTTTCACCGAAACCTACGATCGGCTCTTCATGCACGGCATGATCTTTCATGAGCAGGTCGCGGTGACGCCGGTTTTCAACGATGCCAGCGCCTATTCGGCGATCGCGACAGTGAACCTATCGATACCGGTCTACAAACGGCTGGCCGTCACCATCGGTTCGGTGGATTCCTATTTCAACAGCCCTCCGCCCAATTTCAAACGAAACTCGTTCCAGTTCCTGACGAGCCTGACGTATACGATTAATTGAGTTGACAAACAACGAGCGACTGGAACTCCTGGTTTCCGAACTGGACGAGTTTGTGGTTGTTCTCTGCGACACCTCGGGAAAATTTATCTCCTGGCATCCCGGGGTGCTGGCGCAGTTTGGCTACACCGCCGTCGAGTTCATCGGCAAAGATCTCGAATTACTGTTTCCGGAGGAAGTCCGCAACAGCGGCGGCGTCGAGCGCGAGCTCGCGGCTGCCGCCGAAAAAGGCCGAGCGTCCGATACCCGCTGGCTTGTGAAGAAGAGCGGCGAACGCATGATGGTCGACGGCGTCACCATCGCGCTGCGCAAGCCGAATGGAGGGCTTCAGGGCTTCGGCAAGGTCCTACTCGACATTACGCCGTTGACCAAAGCGCTAGAGAGCGGTCGGGCGCTGACCGAAGCCTTGAAGCAATCGAACGTTCTGATTCGCCGTTGGAGCGGCGCCATCCAGCACTGGACCGCCGGTTGCGAGCGGCTCTATGGATGGACCGCATCGGAAGCCTCCGGCAAGAACGCCGACGCCCTTCTCGAAACCGCTTTCCGAATGCCCTACGCCGAGGTCGAGCGCCAATTGCTCGAATCGGGCACCTGGCAAGGTGAACTCCAGCAGGTTAGAAAAGACCGCACCTCGGTTTTCGTATCTGCCCAGTGGGTACTTGTCCCCGATGGCAAGGAGCAGGACCCACTCATTATCGCCACCCACACCGACATCACGCCGCGCCTCGAAATGCAGTGGGATCTGGAATCCGCCAACGAGCGCTTGAAGCGCATGACCGACGAATTGGAGCGATCCAACGAAGAATTAGAGGAGTTCGCGCATATCGCCTCGCACGACCTGCGCGCTCCGCTCACCACGGCGCGCTGGTTGACGGACCTGCTCTCGCTCCGAAACAGCGGCCAATTAGATGACGATGGGCGCGCCTGCGTAAAACGAATCGGCACGAGCATCGAGCGGATGTCCGGTTTGGTCGATGCGATTTTGGCGCATGCTCAAGTAGGCCGCAGCGCCATCGGCGCGCTCGAGGAAACCGATACGGAGGCGGCATTGGCGGCGGCGCTCGAGAATTTGCACGGCGATATAGTCATGTCCAATGCCGCAATCCAGCATGAAAAATTGCCGCCGCTGGCGATTCAGCCCCAGGCCCTTACGCAGCTCTTTCAGAATCTGCTGGCTAACGCCATCAAATACCGCCGCTCCGGCGTCGCGCCCGCCATCCGGATCACCGGGCAGAGCCAGCCGGCTGGCCGGGTGATCGCTGTCGAAGACAATGGCATCGGCATCGAGCCGGAGTGGACCGAGAGAATATTTCTGCCGTTGCAGCGCCGCTCCGAGCTAGGGGCGGCCGGTACCGGGCTCGGCCTCGCCACCTGTAAAAAGATCGTCACGCGCGCAGGCGGCAAGATTTGGGTACAATCCAAGCTCGGCCTGGGGTCCACGTTTTATTTCAGTCTTCCCGCACGCCCGCCATCCCTGCCGGAACCAGGTGATTTTACTAGGTTTAATACACCGGAATAAAACTAGTAGCATTTTTACCTGCTTTTTGCGTCAAGCAACTGGAGAGAGTTAGAAAAATGACCGATCAATACGACACGCTGGAAACCGGAACTCTGCGGCCCAAGCTGCTCTTCGTCGACGATCATCATCTCGTGTTGGATGCGCTCGTCTGCATGACCAGCCCGCAATTTGAGGTACGCACGGCCGACAGTTTCAGAGGGCTGGAGGAAGGTGTCGCAAGCTTCTTACCCGACCTGGCGATTCTCGATGTACGCATGCCGGATGGCGACGGCTACGAGGCGGCGCAGCGCGTCCTCGAAAAGCGGCCGGAGCAGAAGTTGATGTTCCTGTCGATGCATACGGAAACCAGCTTCGTAAAGCGCGCCCTGGACGTGGGCGCCATGGGATACGTATCGAAGCGCGCGCCGATGGACGAATTGCTGATTGCCATTCGCACGGTGTTGGGCGGCGACAAATATGTGGGCGCACAAACGGAGAACGGAGAGAAAAATGGCTCTTCGGTGGACGGCGCCTTAACCGGCCGGCAGGTCGAAGTGCTGCGGCTGATTGCGCAGGGATGCTCGGCGAAAGAAATCGCCGGCAACCTGAACATTTCCGTTCGGACCGCGGAATTTCACCGCGCCGCGATCATGGATCGGCTCAAGCTGCATTCGACCGCTTTGATGACCCGTTACGCGGTCGAAAACGGCCTCGCTTAACACGTTTCTAGCGCCGCGACATGGCGCCACGGGCGCTCGAAAACGCTCCCGCTTTCCCGATTACCGGCAAAATAATCGCCGACGGATATCCCTTTTCGTGGAATAGCGTCTGTCTGGCTTTTATCGGTTTCCCCTGGTCGCCATTCGGCGCGGTGGTGTTCATATTCCGGTCGAAGCGCGGAAAATTGCTGCTCGATACTTCCAAGCGAATACGGTGGCCGCTCGCGAAAACGTGGCTGGTCACACCGGCGTCCACGCTGATCTGGTACGCCTGGTTCTGTTTGACAAAGATCGGTTTGTCGAGCGACAGGCGATAGCGTAAACGCTGTATGCCGTCTGTAACCGAGAGCGGACGCCCTCCCGGCTCGACATCGACTATTTTCGCCGTGAAATCGGTGTCGTTGGCCGATGTGGCCACGTACAGGATCGTCCGTACCGGCCCTGTGACCTCGAGATCTTCGGCCAGCGGCGCCGACGTGTAGACGAGAACATCTTTGCGCGTCTCGACCGCCGTCTGATCCAACGGTCCGGGTGGCAGGATTCTCGGCTCGCAGCAAATCGCGCCGCCGATTGTCGGCGTCGGATCCTTCGGGTCATAGGTGAACGTATCGTTTTTGGAACGGCTCACCGGCTGCCAGCGCAGCGTTCCGTCGCCGGCCAGAGAATTCGCCCGTCCTTCGCTTTCCAGGTACAGCGGCGTGTAATGCGTACGCGCCAGCGGCCACTCATGCTCCTCGCGCCAGACGTCCGGACCCATGACAAAAATGTGAAGCAGCGGTCCGGCCAACGGGACGGCGGCATTCTTCTTGACCCAGCGATCGAACCAGTCCGCTTCGAGCGTCCGAATCCCGATGCGCGCCTGTGGTCCGAAATCGTGTGTGGGGAATCGATAGGCCGGATTGTGTGACCAGGGTCCGATCCACGTTTCTACCGGCTTATGCTGAAGCGCCAGGCGGGAAAATGCGTCGAGGTCGCTTTGCGCGTAGTTGTCGAACCAGCCTCCAAACGAAAGCGTGGGAACGTTCACGCGCCTGATCTTTTCGCGCACACTTAAGGCCTTCCAATAGTCGTCGAACGACGGATGCCCGATGGCCGATCTCCACAGCGGCTGTGGCAGGCCGGTGGCGGCGATGTCGGCGCTCTTCAACGGCAGATGCCGTATGTAAGACGAGAACGGAGCTGGCACGCCGGACGGCGGGGTGAGATTTTCCGACAGCCATGACAGCCGATGGCCGAGCTTCAGCGCGCCGCCGGTCGAGTAGTAACGGTCCGTGTATTCGTCATCGCCCGAGCAAACCGGTGAGATCGCCGCCAAGTGAGGATTGTCTTCGAGCGCCGCCCACCACTGCACCAAGCCCAGGTACGAGCCGCCCGCCATAACCACCCGTCCGTTCGACCAAGGCTGGCCCGATATCCAGTTGATCGTGTCGTTGCCATCGGCGCCTTCCTGGACAATATTTCCAAACTTGCCTTGCGATGCGAAACGGCCGCGGACATCCTCGATGACCACCGCATAGCCGCGCCGGGCAAAATACCGGTAGCTCTGACTCGCCGGCGACTTGCGGCTATACGGAGTGCGGATCAGCACCGTTGGCCAACGGCTCGTGCTGGTTGGCAAAAAAAGATCGGCCGCCAGTCGCACGCCGTCGCGCATGGGAACCACCAGGCCGAGTTGTTCTTCGCCGACCGCCGCTTGGCTGTTCTTATTGACGATCTGAGCCGGTGCGCACAATGCCGCGAGCGCTAGGAGAGTGAGCCATCTGGAAGCGCACAGGGCACGGATGCCGCGCCGCCAAATCTGAGAGGCACTCGCAAACTCTTTAGGCGGCGTGTTCCGCCCGTGCCTGTTGTGCGCGTATTCCTCAGAAGCGGCGAACATTTTTAGAAGGCAGGCTTGGCGCGCGGTCCAAACAGTGCGGTCCCAACCCGTACTATTGTCGCGCCCTCCTCAATGGCGACTTCTAAATCGCCGGACATGCCCATGGAAAGTTTCCGGAGCCCCACATCGCGCGCCAAAGCGGCAAGCTGCCGAAAATAGGGCCGCGAATGCTCCGGGTCAGCGCTCCACGGCGGCATGGTCATGAGCCCCGAGACCGCCAAATGGCTGCAACGCGAGGCCGCCTCGAGAAGCGCCGGCACCTCCGCGGGCCGTGCGCCGCTTTTGCTTTCTTCATCCGCAAGCTTCACCTCGAGCATCACTTCGAGTGTGGACCCAAGTTCGCCGGCAGCCGCATCAAGGCGCCCGAGAAGCTTGGCGGAATCGGCCGTCTGGACTATCTGGAAGAGTTGGCAAGCCAGACGCGCCTTGTTCGATTGCAAGTGACCGATGAAATGATATTTCGCTTCGGCCAAATCGTTGAGCTCAGGCCGTTTATCGGCGAATTCCTGAATATAATTTTCGCCGAACTCGCGCAACCCAGCCGCATACGCGGCACGCAGATGAGGCGCGGAGAACTTCTTCGAAACCGCCACCAGCGTAATATCCGAGCGCTCGCGCCCACTTCTTTCGACCGCTTTTTGGACGCGGCTCTCCACTATGGCCAGGCGTTCCGCTATCGGGGGATCAGGAAGTGGCAAAAGACCATCATAAGAGGCCGGTGGCATGTGGGTCAGGCCCAGCGTAGTTCGTCGTATTTGAGCTGTGAAGCAGTCATTATTATGCAGGACAAGTTCCCCGAGGCTGTTAGCTCACGGATCCCTCTTCTCAGGATTTATGATCTGTCCTTGAACAACAGGGAATACAAATAATCTTGTGCGAGTGGCTCATCTTTGACCTCGGCCCAGTCTTGAAAGGCCAGGCGAGCTTGTGCAACATGCACCGCTATTGAGCGCCTCGCCGATATCGTAATCGGCCCTGTGCCTGGCCTGCTGCAGGTCGATGAAGGCTTGGGAAACAAGCGACAATTGAAGCGAACTGCCTGTTCTGGATCGGCCATCATCGCCGAGTTCGTGGCATTACCGATCTCTTTCAGGATCGCAGTAGAGGCGTCTTTCATTCGCTTATGGTCGAAGGTACGCGCCAGCCTGGGGTGATGATCGGTGTGCTTCCAATTCGTAATCGCATCGCGAATCAAAAGATGAAAAAGCGCGTAGTATGCTGTCGAAACGGCCCGGCGCACACCGGCCTCATTTGGCTTGGTATTACGGAGGAGAAACTCGGCCTGCGCGATCAGTTGTTCAGGCAGATCGTTAACCAAGGCAGTTTCAATTCACAAAGTTCAGGTATGAGTGCAGCCCAATCTCATCGCTCCGAACCAGGCGAAGGAGATCAATTCGAATGTTTTCCGCCAGTAGCTGCAGTTCTGCAGCCGTCATCTCATTGCGATCGACCGTAACATCGATGAATACTGCTGGATCGTCGCTCCAGTCAGAGCCGATTCGATAATCGATCCGCTTCACGAGGGGATTGCCAGCGTACTCCATTTGCAATCGATAGATCCGATTCGGAATCTCCTCGGCGCTTACCCACGTTTTGGGAACGATTGCCATTGATGCCGCCCTTCTCCAAGCATATCGCGTCATCGGGTGACTGGGATCAACTTCCTGCCCTGCGCGACGTGCTGTATCACTCGTTCCGCAATGCCGTCATTGGCTCTACGCCCGCCGCGCGCGAAGCCGGGATCACCGAGGCTAACAGCGCCGCCACCGAGAGCAGCAATATAGCGAGCGCCAGCCTGACTGGATCCCAAGGCATAACGCCGAACAACTGATTGGTCATCAGCCTGCCGGCCCCGATCGCCGCCGGAATGCCAAGCGCGAGTCCAATGCCTACCTGCGAAAAAGCGCCGCGCAGCACCATCCTCACCACGCCTCCGCGATCCGCCCCCAGCGCCATCCGTACACCGATTTCGCTCGTCCGCTGTTCCACCGTATAAGCCAGCACTCCGTACAGCCCCACCGCCGCCAGCACCAGCCCCAGCGCCCCAAACAGCATAGTCAGTGTTGCAATCATTTTTTCCTGCTGGAAATCTGCGCTGACGATTTTGCTGTACGGCTCCGCCGAGTAGAGCACAAGGTTTGTGTCCACACTGGCCAGCGCCTTGCGCACTTGCTCTTCCATGCGCGGCGCATTGCCCGGCCCCCAGATCACGATGTTGTACAAATAGTGCGACCAGATTTCACCGCTCTGGAAAGCTGGATCGTCATACTCCGCCGTTTGCGCTTCGGGCACCCAAAACATCGGGCGGATGGGCCGCTTGTAACCGTAAGTCATATAGCGTATATCCCTCGAAACCCCGACGATTTCGTAGCTCGCCGAATACTTGATTTTGCCGATCCCGAAATGTTGCCCGATCGGATTCTGGCCTTTGAAGAATCTCTTCGCGAACGCTTCATTGATCACCGCCACCTTCCGCGTAATGGCAGTGTCTTCCTCCGCAATGGGCCGGCCACGCACAATCTTCGCGCCGATAGTCTCGAAGAATCGCGGCATTACCCGCGCCCAGCCCGAGCCGGTGTCTTCTTTCGCCGGTGGCTCCGGCCGTCCCTCGACCCGAATCCCTTCGTTCCAACTGTCGCCCGTCATCGGCGCATACAGCGCCGGCGCCACCATCCGCACGCCCGGGATCTGCATGAGGCGATCGTCAATTTGTCGAAACATCGGCTCCATTTGCTCCGGCTTGTAGTTGCCCAGCAGGGGATTAATCGAAGCGATATACCTGCCCTGCGTTTCGAACCCGAAATTCTGATGCTCCAGATTTTGCAAACTCTGGCTCAGCAGAGCCGCGGCCGACAGCAACACCAGAGACATCGCCACCTGCCCCACCACCAGCGACTGCTGCGCCCACGAGCGTCGGGCGCCAACCGAACGATTGGCGCCACGCAGCGCCTCCACCGGGTCGGCATGCGAGGTCATCCAAGCCGGCGCCATCCCGAAAACGATTCCGGTCCCGACCGATACCCCCAGTGCGAAGAGCAGCACCGGCCAAGAGGGTGTCGCGTCGATCGGGACGTGGTTGTACTGCGTACCGATCCTCCCGAACGCAAGATGCAAAATCAGACTTGTCCCGGCATACGCCACGCCAACGCCCAAGACTCCTCCAATCGTCGCCAGCATCACGGACTCGATCAATGCCTTCCGCACCAGGCGGCCTCGCGAAGCGCCCAGCGCCACCCGTATCGAGGTCTGCGCTCGATCCTTCAATCCGCGCGCCAGCATCAGATTCGCCAAATTCGCGCAGGCTACCAGCAGCACACATCCCGCCGCAATCAGCAGCAGCCTTAATCCTTCCTGGTATTGATCTCTCATTGCTGCGGTGCCTGCGCCGCCCGGAATCAGGTGTAGCGTCTGCTGCCGCCAGAGTTGCTTCTCCCCTGGCTCCATATCGGGCACATGGCTTGCCAGCCAGTCGTGGAATTCCACCTTCAGTTTTGCTTCGAGCGATTTCGAATTCACTCCCGGACGCACTCTCCCGATCAAGTCCAGCCAGTTGCCATTCGGTCTCTTCAGCCGCGCCGTCGCTCCATCGATCAACGCTTCCGTCGTTACGGGCAGCCAAAAATCCGGCATGCCCCAACCTGCCAGCTTCGCCCCGTAAAATCCCGGCGCCGCTACACCGATAACCGTGAACGGATGCCCGTTGATCTGATAACCGGCCCCAACCACTGCGGGATCGGAGCCGTACTTGTCCTGCCAGATGTGAAAGCTCATCACCGCCACCGAAGGCGCGCCTTCCCGGTCGTCCGCGTCGGTCATCAGCCGGCCGATCCACGGACGCACGCCAAAAGTCCGGAAGAAATTTCCGGATACATACTGTCCATTGCGCGTATCGGCTTGCGCCTTTGATCCCGGCCTACGGACGCCGAGCGGCGCATTGCCGGCCTGGAGTGCCGCTAGATCCACAAATTCCGGCGTGTGCGCGCGAAAGTTCCGGTATGCTTCCCACGAGAACAGCGAAAAATCGCCATCCTGCGTATACCCGCCCCAGTTGCAACAGCGAATTTTATCGCCGATCCTCCACAACTCTTCGGGCTTGGTCACCGGCAGCGACTTCAACATCACCTGGTGTACCAGCGTGAAGATGGCCGTCGTCGCTCCGATCCCCAGCGCCAGCGTGATCACCGCCGTCGCTGTGAATCCCGGCGCCTTCCGCATCTGCCGCAGCGCCTCGCGCAAATTCAGCGTCATTCCCATAACTTTCTAGTACTCGTCAAAATCCGTTTGGTTACTAGAAAATTCTTGACGTGGCCAGATAGTCACGTTACTATAAAAGCACGTAATGAAGGGAATGGACGACGAACTCGACGGGGTGTGGAAAGCGTTGTCTGATAGCACCAGACGGGCAATTCTCGATCTCCTGCGGCACGGCCCACGGACGACGACCCAGATCGTGGAAGCTTTTCCGCACCTCAGCCGGTTCGGAGTCATGAAACACATCGACGTGCTCCGCGAAGCCAAACTGGTTCAGACGCGTGAAGAGAGCCGGCAACGCATCAACTCTTTGAACGTCGTGCCGATCCGGCAAATTTATGAGCGCTGGGTGGGCCGCTTCGAAGAGTTATGGGCGAGCCACCTGTTGCGGATCAAGGAAGACGTCGAGGCAAAAACGAAGAAACACCCGAAAGCGGGCTAAACGAAAGAAGGAGAAAATCAAGATGGCAACAGCAAAGAAAGAAGCGATGAACACACCCCCGATCGTGTCGCAGCAGGAGTGGGAGGCTGCGCGCCAGCAGCTCCTTGTGAAGGAGAAGGACTTCACCCGCTCCCGTGACGCGCTGGCCGCCGAACGCCGGCGGATGCCGTGGATGGCCGTGGACAAAAAGTACGAGTTCGATGGACCCAAGGGCAAGCTAAGCCTGCTCGATTTGTTCGAGGGCCGCCCTCAATTGATCCTCTACCGCGCCTTCTTCGAGCCCGGCGTCTTCGGCTGGCCCGAGCATGCCTGCCGCGGCTGCTCATTCGGAGCCGACCAGGTAGCCAATCTCGCGCATCTGAACGCCCGCGACACCACCCTCGCCTACGCCTCGCGCGCCCCGCAGCAGGACATCGAGCGCCTGAAGGCGCGAATGGATTGGAAGATGCCGTGGTACACCATCACGGACAGCTTCGACACCGACTTCGGTGTGGACGAGTGGCACGGCCACAATGTATTCATCCGCGACGGCGACAAGCTGTTCCGCACCTACTTCATCAACAGCCGCGGCGACGAGGCGATGGGGACCACCTGGAACTACCTCGATATCACGCCGCTCGGCCGTCAGGAAAATTGGGAGGACTCGCCAGAGGGTTACCCCCAGACCCCGCCATACAAGTGGTGGAACTGGCACGACAACTACGATGCCGAGGCCTCGCCCGACCCGAAGTGGGTCCAGGTGTCCGACGCCGGCGAAGCCGCCTTCCGAAATAAGCCGTAACTGAGCCGCGACCGTGAGGGAGCAGACGATGTGCCGCCGACTTATAGGGGAGCGAGAGAACGATGAAAGAGCACATGGCTGACTAAACTGACCTGGCAGAAGAATTGATCCGCTAAAGTTGCAGGACCATCCGCAACCCTTCGTCCCTGCGAGCTCCGTCAGGAAGCTACGGTCGAGCGTCAGGAGTTGCGATACATTCACAACCGATTCACGCGCGAGTCCCGCCGAGCGCGCTGGCAACAGAACATTCCCAGCGTCGGCGAGTTTGATATTGCCAGTGATCGCGGCCACGATTGCGATTTAGATTCGGCTGAGTTGCAATAGCCTGAACGGAAGCTTCGAATTGTCTGACATCTGTCCTCATTCCGTGAGCTGCATATTTCAGGCACAACTTCCCGATCGCCGCCACGCGAGAAGTGACCTTCAATGTTTAGTCGGCGAAAATGGGAGTCGGTGCAAGTAGCATTCCCGCGTCGGCGAACTCTGGTCTTACTAGCAATAAACTTGCTTGGCTCGATTGGGTATCTGATCGCCGTGTCCCCTAGTTGGGCCATTCCTGAAGAGCGCGAGAGCGGAATCCATTCGATTACAGGAGAACCTCTAGTATGGGCCACTTCAGGTTGGCCCATCCTGGCTCTGTTCTTTCTCGTGAATCTATCCTGGGCAGCGGTCATCCTTGTCAAAAGACGATGGCAAGAAGGTCGCTCATGGCTGATTGCGCCTTCAATCTGGCTCGTTGCGCTCTGGATTGACTTTGCTCACCACTGAGAAGTGTGCATTGCTAATTGGTCGGCATCGACATTGTTTCCGGATTGTTGTCGGGCTACGGGCAAACCGGAAGTTGGCCGAACCCCGATCCATCCCGCTCCCAATGTACAAGTAGCCGACTTCGCGGCAAAGTGGATTAGTAAACCCTTCGCCGTTCGCGATCTATCCTGCCGATATCGACAGCGGACGTTCGTTGGACGCAGGTCAATTTATCAGCTATCACCTGGCGCCGCAGCTCGGATCGCTTCACGTAGCCATTGATGACGCCCATCTGTATTGAGCCTTGGATGCCATGCCATCAAGAAATAGAAGGACTGCAGCTCGGCAGGCGCCTTCAGGAGGCGCAGCTTGTGGTTCGCCGTG
>Ga0193753_10001292_pt1 | contig 21686 bp, 21 predicted proteins | sample H1c2metaG_FD_144925 | JGI IMG/M metagenome (GOLD analysis project Ga0193753, IMG submission 144925) | Soil microbial communities from a riparian zone of the East river system, Colorado, United States - H1c2 | ecosystem: Environmental > Terrestrial > Soil > Riparian zone | place: USA: East... | reverse complement strand
CGGCGGAAGGAAGCTGGTGTCCGGGATCCTGGGCCGCTATTAGCGCTGCGACAATTAGAAAGGACGAACTGAACCGCATGGTTAGAACTCCAGAACGAACTTCCCGCGGAATGTACGGCCGACTCCATTGAAAAGCCCGTTAAATCGATCGCTATCGATGTCGTTCTGCACATCTCGGGGGTTGAAATGATTAAACAGATTGAAAACGTTGACTCCTACGCGGGCTTTGATCTCTTTATGTGGAAATGGAAGAGACATCGGCCTCGTCACTTGCATGTCGAAGGAATTAAATCGGGGGAAGCGCATTGAGTCCCGAGGCCCGACAAAATAGCGGGACTGATCGACCAACGAGTAAGCAAATCCGGTATGGACATCCAAAACCGGCATAATCGTGAGCTTGAGCGGGGCCTCAAACTGGCCCCAGAATAGAAACCGATTGGGAGCATCAAACGGCAGACGTGCACGCGCATTCGCGTTGACTACGGCTACAGCGTTGTTTCCGAAGAATTGGTTGAAGTCATTGAGATCTCCGTATGCCTTGGATCGAACATAAGAGGCGTTCAAAGTATCGCGACGAATTTTGTACCGGCCGCTTATCTGAAACTCGCGATAGAAACTGCGGCCGACGTTCGAAAGTGAGAGGATTCCCAGATCGGACCCGGTTCCAGGAGTAAGTAGGAAGTCACGAGCAGTGTTGCGCTGCTGGAATCCGGCGCGTACGGTCAGATCAGAAGTAAGTTGGCGGTCGAGTTCCACGTTCCATGCCACACTGCGTGGATTGCGGAGACGGCCGATCGTGTTCACGTACGCCTGCGAATCGAGAATCCGGCCACCGGAGGCAAAATTCATGATCGTACGGTCTGGCAGCGACGGAAAGGAGGCAATATTCAGTGGCACGCGGTCATAGAAAAGGCCTACTCCTCCCTTGAGCACCGTCTTCGCGTCGTTGGTTAGCAGGAGGGCAAAGCCCGCCCGCGGTGCGGGACTAGTCGATCCGGTGATGGAATCGCGATCGAAGCGTAGACCGAGATCGAGAGTGAGGCGTCGCCATGGGGCCCACTTATCTGCTAAGAACCAAGCGGTTTCATTCTGGTGAATGTCAAATCCCGAAGCCGGTCCGAAATTGATGCGCTCGATCGGGAGGTTTGAAACTCCGATGATGGTGACGGGTAGAGACTCTACGCGGCCGTCGTAATCGCTATGTGCGAAGTCGATCCCGGCCTTCAATTGATGGGAGCCGAAAAAGTTGCGCGTTCCGAACTGATAGCTCTCTTGCCACTCGGTGCGATATGTCCTTCGATTCTGCCGGTTGAAAAAGCCTCCCGCGGTAGCCTCGATCAAGAGCTGATAAGGATCGTTGCTGTTGGCGGTCACGTCCGCATCGAAACGTTTGTAGCTGAACTGCGAGAGGAGTAATGAGTCCGCCCCGGTCGCGTAGCGGTGTTGTATTGAGGCCATGTAACCACGTTGATGAAGATCCGGCGTCGAGACCTGGGAAGTAAACGTATTTAATCCGAGATAATTGAACTTCTGCGGATACAGTGCGAAAGAAGCAGTCAGTGATTGCCGTTGCGTGAGATTTACATCGAATTGACTGAAGGAATTGAAACCCTCTAGCTTCATGTCGCGCTGGAGTTGCGGCAGACTTGAGACCGGTATCCGGAGGAAGCGGTATTCAAAAGACTGAGTGAAGGCGATCTTATCTTTGACCAGCGGCCCAGTGACGGTGAGCCGCGGTGTAGCTGACTCAACTCCCATGAAATCCCCGGAGCGCTTCCGTGCCCGAGGGAACAAATTCTGTACCGACAGATGGAAGGAGTTGAAATTGCTGGTCACCGTCTGGACGCTCGAAACAGCGCCGGAAAGCCGGCCGTACTCGGGATCATAAGGGTTGGGAATCACCTTCACGGATTCGACAACATCGATTGGTAAGCTCATGGCCGCGTTTCCAGTCGCTGGGTCAGTTACACTCGCACTGTTTAGTAACGAGCCGCCCTGCGATGAACGGGCGCCTTTCATATTGATAAGGCCATCGGGTCCTCGGACCACGCCTGGAATTAGCGGGAGCAAGTTGTCGAAACGGTCGTATTTGTTCGGGGCGGTTAGAACTGTGGATCTAGTTATGGCTGTCTGGCCCGAGGAGTCCGTCGAGATCGACGGCTCATCGTTTCCTCTTACGGTTACTGACTCCTTGACAGCGTTGATTTTCAACTCGATAGGAACATCTAGTGCTCTCTCCGAGACCACAGTCACCATCCTGGCGCCAACGAGCCCCGGGGCGGTCGCTTCGATCTGATAGGTGGCGGGAGCTACAGCTGCAAAGCCGTAGTCTCCGCGTTCATCAGTGACAGTCTGGATCGACGATGAAGATCCTTCGAGCCGGACCTTCGCGCCCGCGATCACAGATCGAGCTCCGCGGGAATCAATGATGAAGACGGTACCTTGTACGGCTCCTGCTTTTAGATCCAACAGGGCAGACTGTGCGGTCACGATGCAAGGGAGCCAGCAAAAAGGATTAGCTAGCGCTGCGATCAGCAACAGAAGGCGCGTTGTAGACATCGGGCGATTCATATGAACCTTCACATCGCGCCGCGAAAGGAATGGACAACACCAGAACTGTTAGTGCCAAAGACGTGCCGTGCTGGAGTGGAGCACGATCCATGCAGCATACCCAAGGCCGTGAGCGCCGCGCCTGAATGTACGGCGCGCTCGGTTTGTCGAAGGGATGTTTCCAGCGAATTCCTGGATATGCGGCGCACAATCGGGTCAACAATCCAGCGAAGCGAAATCGGGATATCACGACTTAAGGCGATGGCCTCGAGTTCGATATATACGCCGCCGTCGCGCTCCTCGAAGCGGGTAACGCTACAAATCCGCCATATGAAACCTTCGCCTTCGCCTTCGGGTAGTGCGTGCTGGCCAGTTGTGCCATAGTTTTCTATTTCCTGGACACGCGTTGTTTCGCAGATCGTGAACCAGCGGCGATCACTTACGCGAATAGAGGAACATTTGTAGTTGCTGTCGAGTGCGGACTTGAGAAACAGTGACTTATTCATCACCACCATCGAAAATTGGTCCTCACGGCCACCTCTTGCGAGAGCCCTGGAGTCGATGACGGTTGGGCGATAGAACTCCTTATAGCGGTCGTAATCGCTGACGACCGACAAAACGTCTCTGAGCGTTACGTGCGCAATAAAGGTGTCGCCGAGCCAATCATGGATAAGTCCTGATGGAACCTTCCTCACACCATGCAAACCGGCTGGCGAAATAAGAACCTCGCCGCCTCGAATCCTCCTGACTGAATCTTGATCTTCATCGATCTGGAGGAAATGACTCTTAGGGCGTAGGTAGTCTTGCATCCTGACGTTTGCCGACTGAATATACTCTTTCCACGCTTTCATTGTTTCCGGCTTCAGTTCTGCCGCGTGAGCGGCGTACACAAGAGTCAGTAAAGCGAGGCTCGATCGAATCTTCACGGTTTATCTTCCCTGGGCAATTGGAATTCTTTTCGGCTTGAGTTCAGGCAGCGTGTATAGCAGGCTGTGAAGTCAGGTGTCTCGCAAGCTTCTTTTTTGAGTTGAAGATGCGCCACTGCACGGTGCCAATTGGCGTGCCTCGATCCGCAGCGATCTCGTGGTATTCCCACTGCTCGATGAAGCGCAACATCATCAAGTCGCGTTCTCGCGGGTCGAGAAGAGCCATCCAATCACGAAACTCAAAAGCGGGTGTGCCGGCTGGCTTTTGGATAGAGGCCGCCAAACGATTGTCCACGTCGGCGAGATTTACAGTCTCTACTTCCCGGGTCAACCTGCCGTAATGCCGGCAAAGCGCATTGCGGGCGACCTTAAACAGCCAAGCTCGAAACAATGAGCGATCCCGGATCTGCCCAGCCTTGCGATAGACGGTAAGCATAACTTCTTGCGCCAGGTCTTCGGCCTGCGCGACGTCGCGGCTGCGCGCACGAAAGAAGGAGATGAGCTGAGGAGAAAAGATGTTAAATAGGGCGCCGAAGGAATGCTCGTTCGGATCATCCAGGAATTGATCGACGACTGCGCCTTCTTCGAGCACTCGTTCGTTTGGAACTGGTTCGTTGGTCATTGGAGAGCAGCCTCTATTAGCTATGTCTTGGGATAGGCACTCGCATTTCCAAACTCAGCGATGGCATTTCCAGCTTTGTTTTCTTAGCAAAGCGAGATTTCTCCCTCTGATTTCAATGGCGAGTTCTCGCCACTTTGTTGAGCTCTCGGCGTTTTCTGAGCGTCACAGTATCGAATCAAAAGACTAATCGTGACAATTCAAAGATGGATAGCGGCGGCCCGCTTCCAGCTTAGGCAGCGAAACGTCGTAGCAAGATATAGACGATCACGCCAGTGATCGAGACGTAGAGCCAGATTGGAAATGTCCATCGAGCGATACGCCGGTGGAGCGAGAACTGATTTAGAAGTGCACACCAAAAAGTGAGTATGATAAACGGCAACACGATCACAGAAAGCCCGATATGACTGATCAAAATTACAAAATATACAGGCCGGATCCAGCCGCGGCCGGCGAAGAGGGTGTCGCCATGAAAGAAGTGATACGTAACGTACGATGCCAGGAATAGCGTCGAAAATAGCGTCGCGGTTAGCATAAATCGCATATGTGTAACACGATTTCCTCGACGAATGTTAATGTAGCCAAATATCAAGCAGAGTGCGCTCAAACAATTGAATGAGGCATTGGCCGCAGGCAGTGCTCCCACCCAATTCGGAGCAGCTATCTTGCCCTTAAAGTAAATCAGCCAGATCAGAAAAAAGGCGATCGCGACACTAAGCGCGACAGCTGCCAGAATCGGTTTGCGAGCTAGCGCCGCAGGGGACTGCAAGGAAGTATTACGGTTCGCGAGCACGTACACTCCTACGGGCCCATCCTGGCCGATCTGTGGAGCGCTGCCGAAAGCATGCGGCGCGCTCTGAAGAGCCGGGTCTTCACTAGCGGAATACTCGATTTCAGGCGCCCTGCTGTCTCTTGAGCGCTGAGCTGCTCGAGATCGCAAAGCGTCAGGATCTCGCGGTATTTGTTTGGAAGTCTCGCGATGGCGGCATGAACACTTGAGTGTATTTCCGAGCGGGCCAAAGCCTCCGCAGGCGATTCATAGTGTGAACGGAATGCTTCCAGATTCTCCGACGTTGAGCAAAAGGGCCGACTTCGCTTCCGCCGATATAACGCTAACGATTCATTGACCGCCACGCGAGTGATCCATGTGCGGAAGCTAGCCTCAAAACGGAACGTACATAGATGGGTCCACGCTTTTAGGAAAGTATCCTGAACGAGGTCATCGACATCTGAGGTATTTCTCACTATTGACGTGATGCACCTCCTCACCGCGGTTACATGGCGATCCATCAAAGCCGAGAAACATTCGCCTCGGCCTGACAGTGCCATTTCGATCAGGGTACGGTCTTCGAATGATGCGATGGGTGCCATTAGTCTGCGAGCCGTCTTTCGCTACTAGGAAGAGCAAAGGCACTTCCATGTTTGTTTGCGCAGCACAGTGACCTGTACCAACAAAAGCGTGTGTGCGATGCTCCTACCTTCTGAAGAAGTATCTATCTTCACAGTCAGGCGTGTGGCTTAAAATCCGAGCGAAGAACAGCGGAGCGTGTAAAGCATGACGATTGAGGCATTCATTCGCTATGGTTCTTTGTGGACATTAATGCTTGGAGCTGTTAGCCTGCTATTCGCGATCAGAAGTTATCGCAGGCAGGTGAACGCGCAAATATTCTTCGAGATTGCCAAACGCTATCACGAGATGCTTCAGTCCTTTCCCGTGCACGATTGGGTCACTCGGCTTAGTTCCGAAGAGAAATTGCCGCAATCGAGTGCAGAATTGAAAGCGGGCGTTCTTCGATATCTAGCGACCGTGCATTTCGCATTCATTCTGCATGAGCTGCGTTATCTATCAAGAGATCTCTGGAAAATGTTGCAATCCGAACACCACCGAACGCTTGCTGCGCCTTTGTTTGTACGGGAGTGGTCCTCGCTTCGTAACGAATTTGTTCTGTTTCCGAGGTTTTTGAGCTACGTGGAGTGCATACAGCGAGGTTCGATTATACTTAGTCCCGATTCTGTGATTGCATCGCGCATCGGTTTTGAGACGATCTGGCGAACGTTCAAACACACGCGAACGCGGCCAAATCGAACGGACTCAGAAAATTCAGTAGATTCCGAGTTTCCGGGCTAATCTTCCCGGTCTTTCCTCAGCCAACAAATCGCTCCAGTCCACGCTCCTCTCTTGTGAATACGCTTGTATTTCCATCGACAAAAGCTGACGGTTACGCCGGGTATGCAGGCGGCGTTTCGGCGCCGGGGAGGAGATTGCCTGGGCTCGATCTCGGGCCGAATCACAATCGACTCCGCTCCGGATTTGCGTTTGCTGCTATTGCAGACGCTTCAGGCAGCGGATTGCGATAGGCTGACGGTGGATTTCTACGATGTCGCCTATATGGACACGTCAGGCCTCGCAGTGCTGCTCGAAGTTCTCAGGGCGGCACGTGGACTACAGAAGACATTCCAATTGAGCGGACTCCGAGAACATCCGCGCTACCTACTAGAAGGGACGCGGCTCCTGCGCCTCTTCGATGAGGTCGATCGCGAAGTATAGAAATGAAGGATTTGCGCGGCGGCAGTTTGCAATGATCACATCTGCTCTGGAATACCTCGGCAAGGGGGCTCTACGTCACATTGAGTACGTGGGTAGCCTCACTATGCAGCTACGAGCGGCAGTCGGTTCTCTGCGGCGCACTCTGCCGCTCACGGGAACCCGAAATCGGTGGGGATCGGCAGTTCGGCAGATGCTGGCGGTGGGCGTCGATGCATTTCCGATGGTCGGCATTATGGCTCTCTGCACGGGTTTTATCCTGGCGCTGCAGGGGGCTTCGGAGCTGCATCGCTTTGGCGCCACCAATCTCGTAATCAATCTAGTGAGCATCGGTTTTACACGGGAACTGGGGCCGTTACTCGCGGCGATTGCAGTGAGCGGACGTTCGGGATCGGCATTTTCCGCGGAGATCGGGAGCATGGTGGTTACCGAAGAGATCGACGCATTGCGGACGATGGCGATCGATCCGGTCGAATTCTTGCTCGCGCCAAAGTACCTGGCCATGCTGATTACGCTGCCCTGTCTCAGCATCTTAAGCAACGCGTGCGGGATTCTCGCTGGCGGCCTCTTTATGCGGTTTAGCACGCAAATGGCCTTGGGCGTCTATCTGCGAGACGTGGTTCACTCGATCATGCTTCGGGACGTGCTGCTCGGATTACTGAAGAGCCTCGCGTTCGCGACGATCATCGTGCAGGTAGGCTGTCTGGAGGGCTTTCGTGTGCGCGGCGGGCCTGACGCAGTGGGCCGATCGGCAACGGCCGCGGTCGTGAAGTCTACTTTTCTGGTAATTCTCGCCGATCTTGGATTCACGGCCATTTTCTACGTGATCGAAGGGAAATGACCAATGCGGGAGCCGCTAGCCGAACCGATGATTTCCGTCCGCGACCTCATGGTCAGCTACGGAGGGCGTCGCGTGTTGGACGGTATCAACCTGGACATTGCGCGCGGAGAAACCATGGTTCTGTTGGGCGGGAGCGGATCCGGGAAGAGTACGCTGCTGCGCCACATCATCGGCCTGGAGCGGCCCGAGGCTGGCCGGATCCTGGTGAACGGCATCGATCTGGCGAGTTCCGCCCAGAAGGATCTCAAAAAGCTCCGGCGCTCGATCGGGGTCGCCTTCCAGAATGCTGCGCTGTTCAACTCGATGTCGGTCGCAGATAATGTAGCGCTTCCGCTGCGCGAGCATACGCGATTGGCCGAATCGACCATCAGCTTGATGACTCGCATGAAGCTCGCCGTCGTCGGCTTGGCGGAATTCGGAAGCTATAGCCCGCAAGAGCTTTCGGGAGGCATGAAGAAGCGAGCGGCGGTGGCGCGAGCGCTCTCACTCGATCCGGAAATTCTGGTGTTCGACGAGCCCTCCGCCGGCCTCGACCCGATCGTTGGGGCGGAACTGGATGAGTTGATTTTAGTCCTGAAACGCGCCTTCAGCATGACCGTTGTGGTGGTCACTCATGAGATGGCCAGCGCCTTCCGAATCGCTGATCGAATGGCCATGCTCTACCAGGGATCGCTCATCGCGGTGGGCAGCAAAGAAGAGCTAAAGAGCAGCCAGCATCCGCGTATCCGGCAATTCTTCGATCGAGTCCCAGACCCAATCGTGGATGCCGGTAAGATCGACGCATTTTTTGAACAGTACCTGAAAGGTGGCTTGCCGTGAGCTTAGAAGCGAAAGTCGGAACGTTTGTGATGGTGTGTCTGGTCCTGCTCGGAGTGACTGTGTACTACGTGGGCAACGATCGGTGGGGCAGTCATGCGACACCCTACAAAACCTATCTGCGTTATGCGGGAGGTGTTGCTCGGGGGACGGGCGTCTTGTTCGGCGGGATTGAGGCAGGTAAAGTGACCGCCGTACGACCTTCGAATGAAGATCCGACGCGAATCGAAATTTTCTTTCAAGTAAAAGAGGGCACGCCGGTCAATGAGAATTCAGTAGCTAAGCTCGGGTCCGTCAGTCTAATGAGCAGCCCGGCGCTTTCGATCACGACAGGAACGAATGACGCGGCTCGCCTCAAAGCGGGCCAAGTGATTCGCTCCGAGGAAACCTTGAGCGTGGACGATATGACTCGGAAGCTTTCGGGAATTGCCGATAGCGCGCAAGGGCTAATTGCGCAGGTTCGGGGCGAACTGAAAGATATCAGCGGAGATGCTCGAACCCTGCTTGCAAACTTGAACGACGTAACCAGTGCACCGAACCGCCGCGAGATCGCGCAAATTCTAAAGGGAGTAAATTCTCTGGTCGCGACGGAGTCACCGAAGGTTGACCGTATTGCAGACCAGCTGTTATCCCTGAGCCACGATGCAGATTCCGTCATTCAGAAGGCTGGGCCGCTGCTCGATCACACGGATGCGACAGTTTCTAACGTGAATCTCACGATCGATCAACTGCGCGACCCTATCCGGCAGGATCTGGCGCAACTGCAATCCACGCTGGATCAAGCCAAAAGCACGATGAAAACTATTCAGACGTTGGTGCGGGCGAATGACGAAAACATCAGCGAAACGGTGGACAATCTGCGAGTAGCGACCGAGAACCTGGACCAATTGACCGAACAGGTGAAACAGCGCCCGTGGAGTCTGGTGCGGATTCGGCAGCCAAAGGATCGCAAGGTGCCGCAGTAGACTCGCACGAGTTTTTTTGAAGCCACCAAACAGAGAGGCAGTCTAAGAAGCTCTTCTCGTATGAGGCCGGTACGGTCCGAAGAGTCCCACTCGAATGAAGTCTTCCTTTCGATTTGTCATCTTCTGGTGTTTCACCGCCATCGCGGGATGCGGACAGCAGGTGCAGGCTGTCGGGAATATCTTCCGACCGAAAGCCACACCTGCGGAATCTGTTTATCACCTTTCGCTATTGGTGCTGGCGGTCTGTGCGGCTATTTTTCTCGTCGTCGCAGGACTACTGACCTACACGCTTATACGGTTTCGCCGGAGGTGCGGAGATCGCAGAGAGCCAGCCCAGGTATACGGAAGCGATCGGATCGAGATCGCTTGGACCGTGATCCCGATTCTTATCGTTTTCGTGCTGACGATGGCGACAGCTCGCATCGTGTCCGCGACACTCGATAAGTCCGCCCCTTCCAATGCCCTGAAGGTAACTGTCGTGGGCCACCAGTGGTGGTGGGAAGTTCGGTATCCAGCACTCAAGATTGTAACGGCGAACGAGGTGCACGTGCCCGTGAGCACAATAGCGAACCCTGCAATTACATTTATCAGGCTGGAATCGGCGGACGTGGCACACAGTTTCTGGATCCCCCAGCTGGCCGGCAAGACAGACTTGATCCCAAACCATCCAAACAGGATGTGGATCGACCCGAAACAAGAAGGCACGTTTCTCGGCAATTGTGCAGAATACTGCGGAACTCAGCACGCCAATATGCGAGTGCGAGTGATCGTTCAGTCCCAGGCAGACTTTGCGAAATGGGTCGCAGGCCAGCGGCAAAACGCGATTGCCGATGCGCGCATGGCAGCCGGTCGAACTCAGTTTCTTTCCCTATCTTGCGTGAACTGTCATGCCGTGAGCGGAACAGCGGCCGCTGGAACTTTCGGGCCGGATCTCTCTCACCTGATGACCAGAGACACCCTTGCCGCCGGAGCTGTTTCCAACAGCTTGGAAAATCTCCGTGCGTGGATTAAAGACCCAGACGCTGTCAAACCCGGAAGCCTCATGCCGAATATGCAACTTACTCCTCAGCAACTAGATGAGGTGGTCACGTACTTATCCTCTCTGAAGTAAATCCTTATGGCGAGCATCCCTTATATCCCGGAAGTTTCTGCCGAAGACGCCAAGGCGTTGTCCCTTCCTTCCAAGCTGCACGAATGGATCGTGACTGTCGATCACAAACGGCTTGGGGTAATGTACATCGCGACGTCGCTCTTATTCTTTTCGGTCGCTGGGATATTAGCGGCACTCATGCGAACGCAGTTAGCGTTTCCCGATGGCAAGTTTCTACCGCCGGAAGTTTTCAACCGATTTTTCACGGTACACGGCACTACGATGGTCTTCCTCGTGGGCATGCCGTTTTTCGCCGGCCTGGCGAATTATCTGGTGCCTCTGATGATCGGTGCAAGGGACATGGCGTTTCCGCGGCTGAATGCATTCGGGTACTGGATGTTTCTGTTTGGCGGAATCCTTTTGTACTTCAGCTATATCGGAGGAGAAGGATTAGCCGGTCACGGCACCGCGCCGGATATCGGCTGGTTTGCCTACTCGCCACTAACTGAGCGAGCCTTCTCTCGCGGCACCAGCACAGATTACTGGATTCTTAGCATCTTCGTGAGCGGTATTGGCACAGTGGCAAGCGCCATCAATGTCATCACCACAATTGTCTCCATGCGCTGCAAAGGAATGACGCTCGGCCGCATGCCGCTGTTTGTGTGGCTGATGCTGGTGGTCTCGGGAATGGTGCTTCTGGCGATGCCGCCATTAACGGCCGCGCAGGCGATGCTGCTGCTGGACCGGTATTTGGGCGCTCATTTCTTTGACACGCAGGCAGGCGGGTCGGCACTGCTGTGGCAGCACTTTTTCTGGTTGTTTGGGCACCCCGAGGTCTACATCCTGGTGATCCCTGGATTCGCTTGCGTCTCAGAAATCATCCCAGTGTTCTCGCGAAAACCGATTTTCGGGCGTGCCGCCATGATCGGCGCCACGCTGGCAATTGGAATGGTCTCAGTCAGTGTATGGGCTCACCATATGTTCGCCGTTGGCATGTCATCGACGTCGAACACCTTCTTTGTGGCCGCGACGATGCTGGTGGGAGTTCCCACCGGAATCAAGATCTTCAACTGGCTAGCAACTCTGTATGGCGGAAAGATCCGGTTCGATACGCCGATGCTGTTTTGCATAGCTTTCCTTTTTCAGTTTCTAATCGCCGGATTGACGGGAATCATGCTGGCTGCGGCGCCGTTCAATTGGCAGCTCACGGACTCTTACTTCGTTGTTGCGCATTTTCACTACACGCTGATTGGTGGCATGTTGTTTGCGCTGTTTGGGGGCGTTTACTACTGGTTCCCTAAGGCAACCGGAAGAATGCTTAGCGAAACTCTCGGTAAATGGAGTTTCTGGCTGCTTGTGATCGGTTTCCACACAACCTTTGACCCACTCCATTTCGCAGGCTTGCTCGGTATGCCCCGCCGCATCTATACCTATCCGCCGGGGCGAGGCTGGGAAGGTGTGAACCTCGTGGCGTCGATTGGGGTGATTTTCCAGGCCGCAGCAGTAGCCTGCATGGCTTGGAATATCATCCGCTCGCTGCGGAACGGCAAGGCCGCGGGTAACGATCCCTGGGACGCTTGGACACTGGAGTGGGCCACTTCGTCTCCGCCTCCTGAGTACAATTTCGCGGTGCTGCCGGAAGCACGCAGTAGCCGTCCTTTGTGGGATCTGAAACATCCTGAAGATCCGGACTGGAAATACGAGTGAGAAACCGCCGATGACTTCAACCGTTGCCTTACAACAGACCGAGTGGAGACTACCAGATCGTGCGCGCGTATGAGTTTCCTGCCTAATCGGAACGGAGTTTGCGCTCTTCACGATCTTCGTGGTGGCTTACGTTTTCTATATCGGGAAGAGTCTGACCGGTCCTACACCTGACCAGGTATTGCACCTCCCGATTTGGCCGACTGTCTGCCTGCTGTCGAGCAGCGTGACAGTTGGATTGGCGGCGAAAGCGTTGGCGGGCTATCGGACAGCAAGCTTCCAGATATGGATTGCGGCGACGATCCTGCTTGGCTGCGAATTCCTACGTCAGACCGCGCTGGAGTGGCGCCACCTCATTACGGTCGATCACTTAACCATCACCACAAACCTGTTCGGGACCACTTTCTACCCGCTGGTGGGACTGCATGCCAGCCACGTTGCTCTCGGCCTGACGTTGCTGCTGCTCACACTAATTCTCAGCCTGGGCGGAAGCATGTACGGACAGGCACGGCGTTTCGAACTTCTCGCATGGTACTGGCATTTCGTGGATGCCGTATGGGTAGTGGTGTTCACAGTCGTGTATGTGATCGGGCGTTGAAGCGCATAAAACCCATGCTGAACGAGAAAGATTCCGATTCAATTCTGGTACCGGCGCGAACTGCCTGGCCCGTTATAGCCGCCTTCGGGATCACGCTCGTTTGTTCCGGACTAGTCACCCATGTTGCAGTTAGCGTTGTAGGTCTAATGGCGCTGTTGTACTCCGCAGTCGGATGGTGGCGCGATGTCCTGCCCGAACAGAAAGAAGAGTTGGTGCTGGTGAGTCCCATCGAGCGGAGCGGAATTGCCGTGCCGAAGAGCTCCCAAGCAGTTAATCACTTGAGGATGGGCGTGGCAAGACATCGCCTCCGAATCCCTGAAGAATTTCATCCCTATTCCGCGGGGCTCTATGGCGGACTTGCCGGAGCCGTAGCGATGGCCGTGGTGGCCACACTATTTGGCGTCATCGCACAACACAGCATCTGGTATCCCGTCAACTTGCTGGCCGCCGGCATAGTGCCTTCACTCGCCGACGCATCGCTGCCACAACTTAGAGAGTTTAGCGCCACCGGATTGATTGCTGGGTCAATTATTCACCTTGTTATGTCGCTGTTTGTAGGCCTGCTCTACGCCATTTCGCTTCCTATGTTTCCGCGCGGCGCGAAATGGCGCAGTGGATTGGTAACCCCAATTCTCTGGTCGGGGTTCGTCGCGGCGACGCTTGCGGTGATCAATCCTACCTTGAATGCGCGCATCGAGTGGACCTGGTTCGTTGGATCTCAGATTGCATTTGGCGGGATGGCGGGTTGGGTAGTAGCGCGGAGCCAGAAGATCGAGACCATGCAGAGCTGGCCGCTGATCGATCGTGCGGGAATTGAAGCTCTGGACAGCGATGCCGAGGAGAGATCCGACCCATGATTCGCTGTTTCCGCTACTTGTCAATCAGTGCCGCCATGATCGTGCTTGTGGCATGCGGCAATAGCCCGGAGCAGTACGTACTGCCGGACAAGGTCACAGATTTCGCAACGCTTTATAAAGACAATTGCGCCGGTTGCCACGGCGAGAAGGGGCAACATGGTGCCGCGCGTCCGTTGAATGACGGCCTTTATCTCGCACTGATTGGCAAAGAGCGACTGCGCAAGGTAATTGCGAACGGCGTGCCGGGTACGACGATGGCACCGTTCGCACAGGACCAAGGCGGCACTCTCACGGACGAGCAAATAGCCGTGCTAGCCGACGAAATGGAAAAGAAATGGGCACGGCCGCAAGAGTTGGATACAGCCGCAATGCCACCTTACGACGGCGCGCTCGGCAACGCGACCGCCGGCTCGATCGCGTTTCGTCAGTACTGCACGAGTTGTCACGGCGCAGACGGGACTGGTGTTGCCGGACGGAGAGGCGGATCGGCGGTCGATCCCGCTTACCTGGCGCTGGTAAGTGATCAGTACCTTCGCACAACAGTAATTGCCGGTCGATCTGATGAAGCTATACCGAATTGGCGCACCTATGTGCCGGGCCAGGAGATGAAACCTCAAGAGGTCTCCGATGTCGTGGCCTGGCTCGCGGCCCACCGCTCAACCCCGGGTAACCGGACAAAAGGAGGATCGAATATACCATGAGTGACAACAATCAGAAATCAGATTGCGGCTGCAAGAAAGTTGCGCTCGCGGAGAAAACGCCAGTGCAACCGGTCTCACGGCGCAATGCACTTCTCAAGCTCGGCGCAGGACTAAACGCACTCGCCGGATTATTGATGGGTGTGCCAGTTTTCGGCTACGTTCTATCCACATTTTCGAAAAAGTCACCACGTACTTGGGTGTCGCTCGGACCGTTGAATCGCTTCTCGGAAGGGAACACAAGATTGGCCGTGTTTCGGAACCCAGTCACCAAACCTTGGGACGGAGACACCATTGAAGTGCCGTGCTGGGTGCGAAGAGTCGAAGGTGAAAAGTTCCAGGTGTTCGCCATCAACTGTACGCACCTCGGTTGCCCGGTGCGATGGTTCCAACAATCACGGCTGTTCATGTGCCCTTGCCACGGTGGCGTGTTTTACGAGGACGGATCGCATGCTTCCGGTCCGCCTCCCCGTGGACTCTTCGAATACCAGCACAAGGTGGACGGCGGAGAGCTGAAGATTTTGGGCGGTAATCTTCCGACCCTGTCGGAGCCGACGTAAGGGTCATCCATGCTTAGATCACTCGCGCTTTGGTTCGAAAACCGCTTGCACCTGGTGAAGGTGTTCGAAGCCACTGCTGGCCACAAGGTCCCTCCCAGCACCAATAGCTGGTTTTACGTCTTTGGCAGCGGCACGCTACTGTGCTTCGTTCTGCAGATCATCACGGGGATTTGCCTGGCCCTCGTATACGTGCCTTCGGCAAGCGAGGCATGGCCCAGCTTGCAATATCTCAATAACCAGCAGTTCCTGGGAGCCTTTTTGCGCGCTGTACACAACTGGGGCTCGATATTCATGGTCGCCATCATGAGTTTGCACCTGGTGCAAACATTCTTGTTCGGCGCCTACAAATACCCGCGCGAGCTGACCTGGGTCAGCGGCTGTATTTTGTTCCTATGCACTTTGGGTATGGCGTTTACAGGCCAAGTTCTGCGTTTCGACCAAGATGCCTACTGGGGATTGGGGATTGGCGCATCAATTATGGGACGTGTCCCATTCATCGGGGCACAATTAGTGCATTTTATGCTCGCCGGTTCGATCATCGCGGGCGAGACGCTTTCCCGCTTCTTCACCATGCACGTGTTTGTCGTACCGGGGATGATCATCGCGCTCCTGAGTCTGCATCTACGACTCGTGTTGACGAAGGGCATCAATGAGTATCCAAAGCCAGGTCGCATAGTCAGCAAAGAATCGTATGAGAACGAGTACGAGGAGGCGATCAAGAAGACTGGCGTCCCGTTTGTGCCGAATGTAATCGGCAAGGACTTGATCTTCAGTGCGTTTCTGGTTGTGGCGATTGTCACCTGCGCGCTCGTTTTCGGTCCGGCCGGCCCCAATGGACCACCGAATCCAACGCTGATTCACACGGCGCCGAAACCGGATTTCTATTTCCTGCCGGTGTATGCGATCCTCGCGCTGCTGCCGGCCTACATGGAGACGTTCCTACTGCTTGTCGCTCCCGTAGTGGGGATAGCGATTCTCATCCTGCTTCCGTTCTATTCCGGCACAGGAGAAAAAAGCTTTCGCCGGCGTCCGATGGCCGTCGTAGTGGTGGTGCTGGCATTTCTTACGGCGGGCATACTCGCTTATCTTGGGACGTTCGCGCCGTGGTCTCCACACATGGAGGCGTGGAGCGGCGCTCCAACGCCCGTCGAATACATTAAGGGCCGTTCGGGTCTGGAACTCCAGGGCGCGCTGCTTATTCAGGGCAAGCAATGCCGAAATTGTCACAGCCTCAATGGCGAAGGCGGCCAACGTGGTCCGGCTCTCGACACAGTGGCCACCAGATTGACGCACGATCAACTCATTAGGCAAGTGATTCAGGGCAGCGGAAACATGCCAGCGTATGGTAAGAACCTGAGCCCAGCGGAGGTCAGCGCGTTGGTCGCCTTCATGGACACGTTGCGACCTTCCCATCAGCCGCCGGCGCGCGACTCCACTGAGCCACTACGCCTGCCTTCGAAGGACCTTCAGGCGGCCCGCTAAACGAAGCCATGGATCTCATTGCCGCAGCTGCGTTCTCTTCATGGAGCCTCAATGCTCCTCTCCTATGCATGCTGCTGGCGCTGGCCCTTACTTACTTTCGAGGGTGGCATCTCCTTAACGCCGAACGGCCGCACAAATACACTGCACGCAGACTTCTTGCGTTTGCGTGCGGGCTGACGACGATTTTTGTCGCACTCGCCTCTCCGATAGACGCATTTGCGGGGCTCCTCCTCGAGGCGCATATGGTTCAGCACCTGTTGTTAATCATGGTGGCGCCTCCGCTCCTATGGCTCGGCCAACCTGTTCTGCCGTTATTGCGGGGTTTACCTCGCTGGTTGTTCAGAGACGTGCTCGGGCCTTTTTTTTCTTGGAAGGAACTGCGGCAGGTCGGCAAAGCAATTATCCATCCACTGATCGGCTGGTGCTCTCTGGCAGTCGTTGTCATCATGTGGCACCTTCCCCGGCTTTACGAATTAGCGCTGCACTCCCAGGGCTGGCATGAACTGGAACATGCGTGCTTCTTCTGGAGCGCCATGCTGTTCTGGTGGCCGGTAATCGGGGTTTGGCCGAGTCAACCTGTTTGGCCCAGGTGGGCCATGATCCCATATCTTGTACTTGCCGATCTTGTGAATACGGGACTGTCCGCTGTGATGTGCTTCTCGGATCACGTTATATATCCCACCTATCAGTCGGTCCCGCGCTTGTGGGGTATCTCGGCAATCAGTGATCAAGTTACCTCGGGCGCAATCATGTGGGTCCCCGGATCAATTGCGTTCCTGGCGCCCGCCATAGTGCTGATCATGCGGGCTGTTGAGTCTGGCCGATTTCACGGAGTCAAACTCGCGCCGACCCCTCGCGCGGTCATGCCGCGCAACGTGGCAAGAAAGGCTTGGGATCTTTTGCAGGTACCTGTCATTGGATCCATTCTGAGGTTTCGATATTTTCGGCGATCGATTCAGGCTTTGATGCTGCTGCTGGCCTTAGCTGTCGTCGCCGACGGGCTTTTCGGATCGCAGGTTGCGCCGATGAACTTGGCGGGCGTCTTGCCGTGGACTTACTGGCGCGGCTTGGCCGTGATTGCGCTGCTCGCGGCGGGAAATCTCTTTTGCATGGCCTGTCCCTTTACGTTGCCGCGTGATTTGGCTCGACGATTCGTAACGCCTCAATTCCGCTGGCCAAGACGATTGCGCGTGAAGTGGATTGCCGTCGGCTTGCTGATCACGTATTTCTGGGCTTATGAGGCCTTCGGTCTCTGGAACAGCCCGCGCTCGACTGCCTGGGTGATCTTAGGCTATTTCGCCGCCGCTTTCGCGATCGATAGTGTCTTCAAGGGCGCCAGCTTCTGCAAGTATGTCTGTCCCATCGGCCAGTTCCATTTCGTTCATGCTCTCGTGTCTCCACTGGAGGTGAAGGTGCGCGAACCTGCCGTCTGCGGCTCCTGCACCACGTACGATTGCATTCGCGGCAACGATCGGCAGCGAGGATGCGAGCTGAACCTGTTTCAACCGAAAAAGACGGGAAATTTGGATTGCACCTTTTGCCTCGATTGCGTGCAGGCCTGTCCTCAGCAGAACGTTGGCATTCTGCGAGTGTTGCCGGGGCAAAGCTTATATAAGGATACTCGTGGCTCCGGAATCGCGCGTCTGAGCCGCCGCCCCGATGTCGCCGCCCTCGCCCTATTGCTCGTATTCGGAGCCTTCGTCAATGCAGCCGGAATGACTGGACCGGTCATGATGTGGATGCACCGCTGGCATGCACAGCTGGGGCTCGGCTCGATGGTGCCGGTCGTGACGGTGTTTTACGTCCTCAGTTTGTTGATTGTTCCCGGCGTATTGGTCGCCGCGTGTGGTTGGGCTAGCCACTACTGGGGACGAGCAAGTATCGGATCAAAGGACCTGATTTGCAGCTTTGCGGTCGCTCTCGTTCCAGTGGGTTTCGGCATGTGGCTGGCGCATTTGTCGAACCACTTAATCACCGGGTGGAACTCCTTGATTCCCGTTATCGAGAGCATGAGATCGCAGAAGGCATCAATTCACTATCCGCCCGCGTGGAGCCCCAATTGGCTGCCTTCGCTCGAGCTGCTTTTTCTAGATCTGGGCCTGCTTCTAGGCTTATATATAGGTTGGCGCGTGGCGTGCCGACTCGTCGTTGGCGGGCCCCGGACTTTGGCCACGCTCCTCCCTTGGGTTCTTCTCTCGATCGCACTATATTCGGCCGGCGTGTGGATCGTTTTTCAACCGATGCAGATGCGCGGAATGATGATGCAGTAGGAACAGTATGATGCAAACATTCTTATTTGTAATAGTCATGCTTCTGGCCCAAGCGCGCGGGTTCGCTGATGGAGGCACTGTCCAGATGCGCAAAGACGCTGGGCCGTTCCTGGTTACCGTATTTACGTCACCGGCCCCACTTTCGGCCGGTCCCGTAGATATAAGCGTTCTCTTACAGAATCTGGATGGGCTGGCGCCAGTGCTCGACGCTCGCGTCTCGGTGCTTCTGCGCAGAGAGGCCTCGAGTACTGAAATCCGGGCACATGCCACTCGCGAGCAGGCGCACAATAAGCTGCTATATGCCGCACTGGTGACACTTCCGGAATCGGGGAAGTGGCGCCTTTCCATTACAACTCTGCACAACGCTTTGCGTACGGAGATCAGCGGAGAGATCGGCGTAACGCAAAGCTACGTGATGGCCGGCTCCTACTGGGGCTACATCGCTCTTCCTCCGGTAATGATCGCGGTATTCGTCCTCCGCGAATGGCTGATCCGGCGAAAGCCGACGTTACGAGCGAATCAATGCAAGATTATTTAGAGCTGACCAAGCCTCGAATCACGGTACTGATCTTGATCTGCACCGCAGTCGGATATTTGTTCGGCTGTGGCGCCTCCTTTCATCCTTTGACCCTTTTGTACACTCTGGTTGGAACGGCACTACTGGCTTCAGGGACGTCGGCGCTCAATCAGTGGTACGAGGCAGACTCCGATGCCAGGATGAACCGGACCCGCGGGCGACCGATCCCCGCTGGAAGAATGAAGCGCAGTCACGGATTCATTTTCGGCCTGCTGGTCTCAATCGCGGGATTCGCCGAACTGTGGTTCCAGACGAATGCGCTTACCGCGATGCTCGGCTTATTCACGTTGCTAAGTTATCTGTTCGTCTATACCCCGTTAAAGCGCCACACACCTCTGTGTACAACTCTTGGGGCCGTACCGGGCGCGATGCCTCCGCTGATCGGCTATGCCGCAGCGCACGGGCACCTCGATTCGGCTGCCCTGGCGTTGTTCGCCATCCTATTTGTTTGGCAATTCCCTCATTTCTACGCGATCGCATGGATGTATCGGGACGATTATGCCAGAGGTGGGATCCGGATGCTGCCCGTGATTAAGCCGGACGGTGAGTCGACTGCCAGGCGCATTGTGGCCTGCTCCATACTGCTGATCCCGATAAGTCTTTTGCCCCGTCTCCTCGGCATGTCGGGGTCTATTTATGCGGGCGCCGCTGTTGCAGCAGGACTAGCGCTGGTCTATTTCGGAGTACGTCTCGGACGAGAGCGGACCTCTCTTCGAGCTCGGCATGTGCTACTGGCGTCCGTTCTTTACCTGCCGGCGCTACTCGCAGTGATGGTTCTCGACCGGCGTACTTTCTGACCAACACTTGGTCGGTTTGGGATTTGTGCCGCCATATCATCTCGAGACCCTCGAGCGTCAGATCTTCATTGATCTTGTTGACCAGTCGCAACGCGGTTGCGATCTGCCGTGCCTGCCCGCCGGTGGCGATGACCGTAGTTTGATCACCCAACTCCTCGATCACAAGCTCTAAGATGCCGTCAATCATGCCGGCAAATCCGTAATAGAGACCTGACTGCATGCACTGGACCGTATTCCTGCCAATCACACTGGCAGGCCGCTGAAGATCGACCATAGGAAGCCGAGCGGTTTTTGCGAACAGTCCTTGGACGCACGTTGCGATCCCAGGACAAATCGCGCCGCCAAGGTATTCCCCTTTTGCCGAAACGACGTCGAAGTTGATGGTTGTGCCGATATCGACCACGACCGCGGGGCCGCCGTAAAGACGGAAGGCCGCAACGCCGTTCACCACGCGGTCCGCGCCCACTTCCATCGGATTGTCGTACTTCACTTCGATACCGATATCGGTATCCGGGGTGACGAACAACGGCGTGGTGCGAAAGTAGCGCTCTCCCATAGCTGCCAGTACCTGATCCAGCATCGGCACGACGCTGGCGATTACGATTCCATCGATGTCCTCGAACGTGAGCGAGGACGACAGAAGCAGGTTGCGCATCAACACGCCCCATTCGTCGGCGGTTTGCTCGTGAACGGTACGGACACGCCAGCGTTCAATCAGCTTAGAACCTTCGAAGGCGCCGATTGTGATGTTGCTATTTCCCGCGTCGAGGGCTAAGAGCATGAAGCGACAACTCAGTTGAGAAGAGCCAGAAATGTATAGTGTTGTTGGTAACGAAGCCGCTGCGGAACACGCGCTCCCAACAAACTGCAAGACTCGGAGGCTCTTTCAGTGTAGGCTTTGCGCATAAAACGCTGTCACTGCAAAGGAAGCGATCTGACCCAAGGAATGACTCCGAGCGCGTACTCCATTGGAATAGCCGGTACTGGCCGCGTAGCGCAGGCGCTTGGTCGGCTTCTGAACGAGGGCGGCCAGCCGATAGTTGCGATCGCGGGTCGCGATCCGGAGCGAACGGCGCGAGCGGCTCGATTCATAAGCGCACGTACAACCCCCACCACGATCGAAGATATCCCTGCTCTCGCGTCGCACCTGCTGATCGCTGTTTCTGATTCAGCCGTCGAACACGTCGCTTCGCTCCTGGCTCGATCTGGTTTCCAACAAGGCGTTGCTCTCCACACGTGTGGTGCAAAGGGACCCGAGGCGTTGGCCGTTCTAGCCCGCCAAGAGATCAGTTGCGGAGCATTGCATCCGATGCAATCTTTCGCCTCCGCCGAACAAGGCGTAGCCGCCATGGCGGGATCTATTTTTGCAATCGATGGAGATCCCGAGGCACTCGAGTGGTGCTCGTCTATCGCGACGCTGGTAGGCGGCCGCAGTCTCCGGATCCGCGCGGAAGATCGCAGTTTGTATCACGCGGCGGCGGTGATGGCTAGTAGTTACATCGCAGCTCTCATTTATGGGGCGCTCGAAATGCTGAGGGCGGCGGGAGTCGCACGCTCGATGGCACTCAATACATTAGCCCCGCTGATCAGGACATGTACCGAAAATGCTCTCCACCTTGGGCCAATCGAGGGTTTGACCGGCCCCATTGAGAGAGGGGACAGCGCGACTGTCCTGTCTCACTTGAAGTGTCTGCGAGATTTTCCAACTCCGGTCAAGCGATTGTATTGTTCCGCCGGACTATTAGTGGTCCAGATGGCTTTGCTGCGTGGCTTGTCGGAAACGAAGGCCGC
>Ga0193753_10001291_pt1 | contig 21693 bp, 12 predicted proteins | sample H1c2metaG_FD_144925 | JGI IMG/M metagenome (GOLD analysis project Ga0193753, IMG submission 144925) | Soil microbial communities from a riparian zone of the East river system, Colorado, United States - H1c2 | ecosystem: Environmental > Terrestrial > Soil > Riparian zone | place: USA: East... | reverse complement strand
GAATCTGCAGATGAAGTGGGTCTACCATCCCATCTACGTGAAGACCGGCAACAACCAGTCCAAGATGGAAAACACGCCCATCGTCGTGGACGGCATCATGTACACCGGCACCGCCCTCGAAGCGGTTGCTCTCGACGCAGTGACAGGACGCGTGTTCTGGAAGCTTCCGCATCCGCTCGATCCCAAGGCCTACTACAACGCCTACGAGGTGAACAAGGGTATGGCGATCGCGGGCGACACGCTCTTCTGGGCCACCGTCGATTGCCATCTGCTCGCCATCGACACCAAAACCGGCCACGTCATCTGGGACAAGTTGATGGCCGAATGGCAAAAAGGCTATCAGTACAACGTCGCGCCGCTCGTTGTGAGAGACATGGTCATTCTGGGGCCTGCGACCAACGAGGCGGGCGCCAATTGCTGGGTCTCGGCCTACGATGTCAAAACCGGCAAAGAACTCTGGCGCTTCTGGACCGCCCCCACATCGGCCGATCAGCCGGAGGCCAAAACCTGGACGGGCGAATCCTGGAAGCACGGCGGCAGCCCGATCTGGAACGGCGGAGCCTACGACCCGGAAACGAATCTCACTTTCTGGGGAACAGGCAACCCCAACCCAGGCTGGAACGGCGATCCGCGCACGCCCGGAGACAATCTCTATTCCGCATCCGTCATCGCCCTCGACGCGGACACCGGCAAACTGAAATGGCACTACCAATTCACGCCGGGCGACGAATACGATTGGGACGCGACCCAGGTGCCCGTTCTCATCAACATCGATTGGAAAGGCCAGCCGCGCAAGGCAATGCTGTGGGCCAACCGCAATGGGTTCTTCTACGTGCTCGACCGGACCACCGGCGAGTTTCTGCTGGGCAAGAATTTCGTCAAGCAGAACTGGAACCTCGGTTTCGACAAAGTGGGCCGGCCGATCAAGGACCCCGCCCGCTGGCCGAAGCCCATGGGCGGTATCCTGATCGAGCCGGGCAACCAAGGCGGAACAAATTGGTATCCGCCGTCCTATAGCCCCATCACGAAACTTTTCTATATTCCAGCCTGGGAGAATTCGGGCGGCACATCGCCCAAGGGCGACCCGGGCACATGGGCGGAAGGCCAACGTTACACCGGAACCGGAATGGATACAAGAGGGGGTCGACTTCCCGCCGGCGTCCGTCCCAGGAGGCGCCCAAACAGAGCTCTTTCCAACTACAAAACGGAAGAGGAGGGGTACGGCGCAATCCGCGCCATCGATCCTAAGACCGGCGACAAAGAGTGGGATTTCAAAATGGTCAGCTACACCGAAAATGGCGTTCTCTCCACTGGCGGCGATCTGGTGTTCGGCGGCGGCATGGAAGGAAACTTCTTCGCGCTCAATGCCCGCACCGGCGAGCTTCTGTGGCATGCGAACCTCGGCGGCCCCAACGCCAGCGGCCCGATTAGCTACGCCGTCGACGGCAAGCAATACATCGTGGGCACCGGCGAAGGATCCCTCTACGTGTTCGGGCTGCCGGATTAGCATGAACACACGCATTTTGTTGCCGTTCATTTTCTTGGGCGGCTCCCTGCTGGCGCAGGTGACCTACGATCGTCTCCTTCACTCCGACAAAGAGCCGCAGAACTGGCTCACATACTCCGGCGGTTATTCCAGCAATCGCTATAGCTCGCTTTCCAAAATCAACCGCGACAATGTCAAAAATCTGCAGATGAAGTGGGTCTACCATCCCATCTACACGAAAAACGAAAAGAACCAGTCCAAGATGGAGAACACGCCCATCGTCGCGGACGGCATCATGTACACCGGCACCGCGCTCGAAGCGGTGGCGCTCGATGCCGTTACCGGACGGATCTTCTGGAAGCTCCCGCATGCGCTCGACCCCAAGGCCTACTACAACGCCTACGAAGTCAACAAGGGCCTGGCGATTTCCGGCGACACGCTATTCTGGGCGACCATCGATTGCCACCTGCTCGCCATTGATGCGAAAACCGGCCGCGTGATCTGGGACAAGGAAATGGCCGAATGGCAAAAAGGTTATCAGTACAACGTCGCGCCGCTGGTTGTAAGAAACATGGTCATCCTCGGACCCGCGACGAACGAAGCGGGCGCCAATTGCTGGGTCGCCGCGTACGATGTCAAAACCGGCAAAGAACTCTGGCGGTTCTGGACCGCCCCCACTTCGGCCGATCAGCTCGAAGCCAAAACCTGGGCCGGCGATTCTTGGCAGCACGGCGGCAGTCCCATCTGGAACGGCGGTTCCTATGACCCGGAAACCAATCTCACGTTCTGGGGAACGGGCAATCCGAATCCCGGCTGGAACGGCGACCCCCGCGCGCCGGGCGACAATCTCTATTCCGACAGCGTCATCGCCCTCGATGTCGACACCGGCAAGCTGAAATGGCATTACCAGTTCACGCCGGGCGATGAATACGATTGGGACTCGACCCAGATCCCGGTGCTCGCCAACATCGAGTGGAAAGGCCATCCGCGCAAAGTAATGCTCTGGGCCAATCGAAATGGCTTCTTTTACGTGCTCGATCGGGCCACGGGCGAATTCCTGATGGCCAAGAATTTCATCAAGCAGAACTGGAATTTAGGCTTCGACAAAACGGGCCGGCCGATCAAAGATCCCGCCCGTTGGCCCAAGAAAATGGGCGGCCAATATGTCGAGCCGACCAGTCAAGGTGGAACGAACTGGTACCCGCCATCCTACAATCCGCAGACCAAACTCTTCTATCTTTCCGCCTGGATGAATTACAGCGGCATATCGAGCAAAGGCGACCCCGGCAAATGGGTCGAAGGCCAGCGCTACACCGGAACTGGACCACGCGCCCCGCTGCCACCCGGCGCGCCGCGTCCCGGCCGCGGAATCGCCAACTATAAAACGGAGGAGGAAGGATACGGCGCAATCCTCGCTCTGGATCCGAAAACGGGCGACAAAGAGTGGGAATTCAAGATGGTCAACTATACGGAAAATGGAGTTCTTTCAACGGGGGGCGACCTGATATTCGGGGGTGGAATGGACGGCGATTTCGTCGCGCTCAATGCCCGAACCGGTGAGCTTCTTTGGCACGCCTATCTCGGCGGCCCGAATGCCAGCGGTCCGATCACTTACTCGGTCGACGGCAAACAATACGTTATAGGCACCGGCGAAGGAACGATGTATGCGTTTGGTTTGCCGGACTAGCGTGAGCTTGGTCTTCCTGAGCGGCTCGCTGCTTGCGCAGGTAACTTACGATCGTCTCTTGCGCTCCGATAAAGAACCCCAGAACTGGCTCACTTACTCGGGGGGTTACGCAAGTCATCGCTACAGCACGCTCGAACAAGTCAACAAAGACAACGTAAACAATCTTCAAATGAAGTGGGTCTATCATCCCATCTACACGAAGACTGGCAACAACCAGTCCAAGATGGAGAACACGCCCCTGGTCGTCGATGGCATCCTGTACACCGGCACCGCGCTCGAAGCGGTGGCGCTGGACGCCGTAACAGGGCGCATGTTCTGGAAACTCCCGCACCCTCTCGATCCGAAAGCCTACTACAACGCCTACGAAGTGAACAAAGGCATGGCAATCTCTGGCGACACGCTCTTCTGGGCCACCGTCGATTGCCATCTGCTCGCTATCGACACGAAGACCGGCCACGTGATCTGGGACAAACTGATGGCCGACTATAAGAAGGGCTATCAATACAACGTGGCTCCGCTGGTCGTGAGAAACATGGTCATCCTTGGACCTGCGACTAACGAAGCGGGCGCCAATTGCTGGGTCTCGGCGTACGATGTTAAAACCGGCAAAGAACTCTGGCGGTTCTACACCGCGCCCATGTCGGCAGATGAGCCGGAGGCCAAAACCTGGGCTGGCGATTCCTGGAAGCGCGGCGGCAGTCCGATCTGGAACGGCGGCGCTTACGATCCGGAAACGAACCTGACTTTCTGGGGAACAGGCAATCCCAACCCCGGCTGGAACGGTGATCCGCGCGCGCCTGGCGACAATCTCTATTCCGATTGCGTCATCGCTCTCGACGCCGACACGGGAAAACTGAAATGGCATTACCAGTTCACGCCCGGCGACGAATACGATTGGGATGCAACCCAAGTCCCGGTGCTGGCCAACATCGACTGGAAAGGCCATCCACGCAAAGTGATGCTCTGGGCCAATCGCAACGGCTTCTTTTACGTGCTCGATCGCGCGACCGGCGAATTTCTATTGGCCAAGAATTTCGTCACACAGGACTGGAATCTCGGCTTTGACAAAAACGGCAGGCCGATCAAAGACCCTGCCCGTTGGCCCAAACAAATGGGCGGCAACTATGTCGCCCCCGGTGGACAAGGTGGAACGAACTGGTATCCGCCATCCTTCAGCCCGCGTACCGGATTGTTCTATCTCTCCGCCTGGGTGAATTACGCCGGCACATCCGGCAAGGGCGATCCCGGCCAATGGGTTGAAGGGCAACGCTACACCGGAACCGGACGGGCCGGCTATGAGGGCGCTGCCCGCCGTGTCAGAGCGCTACCCGCCTACAAAACGGAAGAAGAAGGCTACGGCGCGATCCAGGCTCTCGATCCCAAAACGGGCGCTAAGGAGTGGGAGTTCAAGATGGTCAATTACACCGAGAACGGTGTTCTCTCCACTGCCGGCGATTTAGTGTTCGGCGGCGGTATGGATGGGAACTTCGTGGCCCTCAACGCGTGTACGGGGGACCTTCTTTGGCACGCCCACCTCGGCGGCCCAAACGCCAGCGGCCCCATCACTTACGCTGTAAATGGCAAGCAATACATTATCGGCACTGGGGAAGGAACCATGTATGCGTTCGCCTTACCGGATTAATCGCCGTATCTTCGTAGGCGCCCCTGTCATGGCACCTGTCATGGCGGCCTTGGCAAAGGCCAAACCCTGGACCCTCGAGCCGGACCCCGCCGGAAAAACTCTCAAAACGCCGGACGGCCAAACCGTCTTCACCTACCTGACCCGCAAGCCGGATAACGTCCCGCTCGCGGGCAACAGCGCCTGCTGCTTCCATCCCGTGAATACCCTTTCGGGCGAGCGTGTGACCGACATCGCTCCGCGCGATCATCGCGATCATCGCGGGATCTTTCTTGCCTGGGGAAATATGGAGTTTCAGCGCAAAGCCGGGGCACTGCGCGCCGACTTCTGGGGCTGGGGACATTACGCTCCCACGAAAGACCGCGTGATCGTCAACCGCGACGTCCAGTTATTAAAATCGAACGCCAAATCCGCCGAGGTTGCGGTCCACAACGACTGGAACATCGACGGTGAAAAAGTTCTTGACGAATCGACTACGGCCCGCGTCCACGAAGCGCACGGCGCGCGCATTCTCGACTTCGTATTTCGATTCTCATCCGATGGCGACGTGACGATCGGCCAGATGGCCTTTACCGGCTTCGTGACGCGTTGCCGGAAAGACGGCCAATACTATCTGTCCAATTCCAAGGGCAAGGTAACGTTGCCGGATTCGAACGCCTTGAAGCCCGAATTGAACTGGCCCCCGGCCGATTGGTATAGCCATACGATCGCCTTGAACAGCGGCAAGACGGTCGCGGCCGCGGTAATTGACCATCCGGCTAATCCGCGCTCGAGCTGGCACGAGCCTCGAAACGTATCGTTCCTGAATCCCTGCATCTCCGCGCTCCAGCCCGTAAAGATCCCCGCCGGCCAGCCGCTCACTCTGCGCTACCGGACGGTCGTGTACGACGGCGAATTTCCAGCGGGCTTGGTGGATAAGTTGGCCAAGGAATTTAGCGGCAAATCCCTCAATTAGGACAGGGAAGCTGCCGCCGCAAGTCCATCCGCCGCGCCTGTGCCGCCCCGGCGCACAGATCCCGTCGCACGATGTCGCACCCCGGATTGAGAGCGGGCCCGCGAGGCCCGGCGACAACCGCACATCCCGCCGTATCAATACCGCTTTGATACAGCTTCAACAAATCGTTCCTTAGACTCCCATCGCCCGTAGCGAACATGCCCTCCGCAAGGGTGATCGCCGCATCTTCCCCGCGCGATTGGGCCAAGTAGGAATCGGCGATCTGACCATATACATCGACGTTCAATGGTTCGATCGCGCGCGCCTGCATTGCCGCAGCGCGAGCCTGCTCCGCCTGGTGCAAACGAAGATGAGCAGTCGCTAGCAGCCGGTAGCTTTCCGCGGCGACTGGCCGATCGCGCGCCCCTTCAATCGCAATCGCCCGCTTTGCCGTCCGCACCGCCTCCTCATACGGCTCGTTAGAAGCTCCACGCAACGAATCACCTTTGGCAACGTGGTAAGCCGCCGCCTCGTTCCACGGGCTCGGCACATCGAGATGGTCCGGCAAGGTCCTGAGAATCGCCAGGCTCTTATTCGATTCCTCGAGCACGCGATCGATATTCGAATAATCCGGTTGCGTCTGAAAAAGCGCCACCGCGAGCAGCCGATGACCCTTGAAGCTTTGCGGACTCGCCTGGACGGTGGCGGCAGCCATCGCAAGATCGTCCTTCCAATCCAGGTTGCGCACCCACGTCCGGATCGCGAATACGACTACGATCGCGGTCAGCAAAATATGCGCGCGGCGAACGGAATGAATCGCAATTACAATGCACGCAAGCCATCCCACCAACGGCAGATACAAAAGACGCTCGGCCATGATCGTGCCGATCGGGAACAACAAATTCGCGGTCGGCAGTAAATTGAGAAACCCGAAGCAAGCGAAGAAGAAAACGAATCGGTTGCGCCGCCACGCTAGCGCAACCAAGCATAGAACCACCGCGACAGCAATCCAGGCAATCCAGTCCGCCACACTACCGCGGACGAGCGGAATTTCGGAGTACGAATAATCCGCCGAAAGTTTCAAAGGCCATATCGTCAACCAGAAATAGCGCGCGAGGATTTTGATCGCAGTCAGCCGGCCAATCCAAAAATCCCCGCCCGCGATCGGGTTGTCGACAAACGGAAATTCGGCCGGAGGAGATGCGGCCAGCACCCGCGTCCGCTGCCAGAGCATAGCCGCGATCGGCAGGATCGTCGCCAGACACCCCCACGGAACCGCGCGCGTCAGCAAGCGGCCGGGAGAATGACACGTCAGCTCGTAAAGAATAATCACACCCGGCAGAACCACCGCGCTCTCTTTCGAAAACACGCCCACGGCCGTCGCGCCCGCCAGTCCCACAAGCCACGCCATACGGCGCCCACCAGCCGCCTCGGCGCTTTTCAGGTACATCAAAAATCCACCGAGAACCGCCATCCCGGCAAACAAATCGGCGCGTCCCACAATGTTGGTCACCGATTCAGTCAGCACCGGGTGTACTGCCCACAAGGCCGCAATAAACAGTGGTACACGAAAGCCGCCAAGCAGCCGCAGCATCAGCGCAAACACCAGAAGCACGTTCGCGGCGTGCAGCAGAAAATTGATCCAGTGATATCCCGCCGGTTGGCTGCCGTTCCCAAGAACCGCGTAATTGAACAGGTACGAGAATGTCGTGAGCGGGCGATAGATGCCGGCCTCGCCGTTCGGCCACCAAAAGGTGTGCGCAAAAATCTGCCCGATGTTCTGGCTCGTGGCTTCGCGAATGCGCGGATCTCCGGTAACCAGCACCTGGTTATCGAGCGCCAACCCAGCGCTAAACGAATTGGAGAATGCCAGCAGCGCGAGCGCAACCAACGCCAGACCGGCAAGCCAATACCGCGGCAGCTTCGACGCCGCGACACTCTCTTTCTTCTTCGCTCTCATGAATTGCGCAGCATAGCAAAAAAAAACCCGGCTCCTTCGAGCCGGGCTTCAGTTCTACTGGAGGAAACTACATATCAGAAAATGATTCGCAGGCCGAACCGGAAGTATCTCTGATCCAGAAGGCGCGATAGCTGCTGCGTCCCCGTGATCTGGCCGAAGCCATTTGGATTTGCCGCCGACCTATAGTTCGATACATTTAAGTTGGCGGTGGTCGGATTGGCGAAGTGCGGCGTGTTTGTGAGGTTCAATGATTCTGCCCGAATCTGGAGCTTGATGCGCTCCTTTATCGGGAAGTTACGAAATATTCCAAAATCCAGATTCGCCGCTCCAGGGCCGCGCAAAGTATTGAAGCCCGAGCTTCCGAAATTTGCGCCCACGACCGGCGCGTAGGCAGTAGGATCGAAATAGGGCGTGTAACTGGTCGGCGTCGGACCAATCCCATTGCCGATGATAGCGACATTCTGCTTAACCTGATTCGCGGTCTGCGAACTCCCCGGACAATTGCAAGATGCGGCCGAGTCAGCCACTGTAAACGGGGTTCCCGAGAAGCGTGTAAACAGTCCGTTGACGGTCCATCCGCCGGCGATTGCCCCAAGCACCCCACCCTGCAGATGTGTCTTGCCCTTTCCGAAAGGCAGCTCATAGTTGCTGCTCACGGTCAAGTTAAACGTTCGGTCAAGGCTCGTCGTATAGTCGTTCCGGGCATTGTACTGCGGGATCAGAATCGCCGTCGTCGCATTCTGTATTCCGATGTCATGCGAGTAAGTAAACTGAGCCTGCAGGTTGAATCCGTTGGAATATGCCTTAGAGAAGGTCGATTGGAGCGAGTTATATTTGTCTGTAAAAAATGGCAGGTTGCTCGTCTCGACGGCTGTCATGCCGTACTTGAACAAAGGCTGGCTTGCGGCGCCCCCGCCAAGTTGACCGTAGTTGAAGTTGACCGGTGTGAACAGATTCACCGAATGCCCGCCTACATATCCAACCTGTGCGGTGATTCCGTCCTTGAACTGGTGTTGGATCGTGAAGTTATAAGACTGGGTATATCCGCGAATGAAGTCTGTCGGGTTCGTCCGCAGATTTCCCGTGGCGGGGGGCACGGTAGTGACACCGTTCACGAAGACGGGCGCCGGAATGACAGGCGCGCCCGTCCCATTTACCGTACCCGCCACGGCAAACGAGTTAATGCCGTTCACTGTGGATTGTGCTTCGTCCGGATAACCCTGTATCCCGTTTCTCGCCATGTTGTCCTGCTGAGGAGACAACGAATATCCAGTTCGAATCACCGTATTCTCCGTGAGGCGGTACGCTATTCCAATACTGGGGGCGAACAGCTTGTTCGATACGTGAATGCCGCAGTCGAGGGGAATATTCGCAACACCGCACTCCGCGATAGTGTTCGTGGCGAAGTCATACTGACTGATTCCCTTATTCTCCTGTGTCGGAACGGGGTATTTTTCCCAGCGCACGCCGTAATTGACTGTCAGTTTACGGTTCACCTGGAACTGATCGTGTGCATAGAACGAAAGTTCCCAGGTACGCAGAGTCAACGGGTAGATGTACTGCACATAGTTGCCCAGCGTGGTAGCCGTACCCAGCAGGAAATCGGCGATCGCATTGTATTGGTTGGCTCCTGGCCCACCGTTCAGCGCGGTCGCGTTGCCCGAAAACGTGAATACCGTCGGCCGCACTTCGATGTGATTCTGATGCTGGCGGACGACGTCAAAGCCGAACCGGAGCGTGTGCGCTCCCAGCGTCTTGGTCGCGTTGCCGGTGTATTCGAAGATCGGGTCTTTGTATTCCAAAGCCGGATACGAATAGCCAAAAGTGGCGTAATTGTTGATGGCGAAGTTCGGTAGACCTCCGGCCCACGGGAGTGGCCCGGTGTTGGCGCCCTTGATTCCAAGGTCCTGGCCGACCCTCTGATCGGTCGCCGTCGGGAATAGTAACTGGTGCGCCTGCGTGACGCCGAAAGTAGCGTCGATGACCAAGGTCGGATTAACGATGTACGTTCCGGAACCGGATATGGCAAGCGTCGCACCGTTCTGCAGGTAATTGCACGCTCCGCACGTCGAAAGGCCGCCCGACCCACCCAGAAAATCACCGTAAATCGGATCTTGCTTGTTGTAGTAAGGCTGGTAGCCGTATCGTCCCGAAATCCGAAGCTTTTGCGTGGCAACATAATCGAACTTCGTATCGATCTTGTGCAGGTTATACACTGCGCCTTGGTTCACATAATTGTTGTTCAGCGACAAATTCGGAGAGGTGATGGCGGGGAAATGGGGCAGCAGCTTTACGACGATGGGGTCAAACATGCTCGTCGGAACTATATTCCCCACAAATTGCTGTCTACCTTTTCCTGTGTCGGGGCCGCTCTGGATCCCGGTATAAGGATTGTAGATAGGGTTGGGCGAACCGCTCTCATTGCCCGAAAGCATCGTCGGATTGGGAAACGAAAGTACGCCCGACTGCGTTCCGTGGTTGTAATCTCCCTCGTAACTGCCAAAGTAGAACAACTTGTCCTTGATGATATGACCGCCGATGGAACCGCCGAGGTTGTTGTCCACCAGGTGCGCGGGCTTTTGTCCCGGCGTAAGGTTAGCGAAAAAGTTATTCGCCTGAAACTTGTTGATGATGTTGTAGATGAACGCGGCTCCGTGCGTCTCGTTCGATCCGCTCTTTAGCCGGACGTTGACCGATGCTCCATTCGCCAGCGCCTGCTCGGCGTCGGCGGCGTTGGTAGTTACGTTCACGTTCTGGATCGCTTCCACCGAAGGCACGAATGTGGTGTAGCCGTTGACCCACGGATTCATTGCGCTCACACCCTCGATGCGCACAGCAGCGGCGTTCACACCCTGCCCGTTAAAAGAGAACTGCATCGACTTCGAAGGATTGTTGGTCCCGCCACTTAGCTGTCCATTCGGCGGCGTGGTACCCGGAACCAGTACCAACAGACTCTCCCAGGTTCGATTGGGCTGCGGCAGGTTCTCAAGAGCGTGACTCGCCACTTCGGCGTGAACGTCCGCACGATCCGTCTGGAGCGCGGCGGCTTCGGCGGTCACCTCGATCCTCTCCGCCTGTGCCCCGACTTGAAGTTCGGCATCCACGCGGACCACGTTGTTCTGATTCAGGAGAATATTCGAAGCGACAAATGTCCGAAACCCCGCTTTGCTCACTTCCACACGATACGTGCCGGCCGGCAGGCTCGATGCCGTATAGAGCCCGTTTTCGTTCGGCTCGACAACACGCACATCGTTTGTCGACATTTCGGTGATCCGGACAGTCGCGCCCGGAATGGCTGCCGCGCTGGCATCCGTTACGTTGCCGACCATCGAGCCGAAGAGCACCTGGGCTCTGGCTGACTGACTAAACACCGTCAACAACAGGGTGAAAGCAACGGCTGCCCAACAGGAAAACCGTAACTTGCCGAATGGCACACTTGCCGTCGGACTAGAGGAAAGACGTTCGCTCATGGAATGCCCCTTTTCTAACTTGCCCAGACTTAACCCAAAATTTGCGAGACCAGCTTGAGACTGCGTCTCAGAGGAGCATACACCGGCTGGTAAACGATGTCAAACGTTTAGGCTAATCTATTGCCAGGATTTTGCACTTCGGTCGTTTGGGACCCAAACGGTACCTTGTCCCACTATTCTGGCAAGGCAAACCCATACATCGCATTATCCGCGCAAACCACCACGTATTGATGGCCATTCGCAAGGTAAGTCACGGGTCCGCTTGCCACAGTTCCCCCTAAATTGGTGTGCCACAGCAGCGCCCCAGTACGGGCATTCAGCGCAAAGAAGTTCCCCTCCCGGCTTCCCGAAAAGAGCAGGTCCGAAGCAGTCGTCAGAACGCCGCTCTCGGTCCAATCCACCAGCTTGAATTCCCACTTCTGCTGGCCCGTCGTTGGATCCAGGGCCTTAACTGCACCGTAGCCTTCCGCTTCCGTCTTGTAAGCCGGGACGGGACCTCTCCCCGCGCCACGGGCACGTCGAGGAGCGCCCGGCGGCCGCGCATTGCCGCTATATTTGCCGCCTTCTTTCCATTCTTCAATCAGGCCTTTGCTCGTCGGAGCGTCATAGTTCTCCCAGCTTGAAACGTAAAAGAGTCCAGTGCTCGGGCTGAACGAAGGCGAGTACCAGTTTGTGCCGCCCTGCGTCCCAGGCAGTACATGCTGCCCGTTCGTCGGTTTCGGATCTATTCCGGGCGCTTTCATCGGCCGGCCTACTTCATCAAAACCGATGTTCCACGTCTGCTTGACAAACGCCTTACCCAGCAAAAACTTGCCTGTCGTCCGGTCAATCGCATAGTAAAACCCGTTCCGGTTGGCCCACAGCACCACCTTACGTGGCTTGCCCTGCCAATCGATCGTGGCCAAAACTGGGACCTGTACCGAATCCCAATCGTATTCATCGTGCGGCGTGAACTGGTAGTGCCATTTCAGTTCACCCGTATCGGCGTCCAGCGCCACCACCGAATCCGAATAAAGATCGTCGCCGGGCCGCGTGTCGCCGTTCCAACCGGGATTCGGATTGCCGGTACCCCACAACGTCAGGTTCGTCTCCGGATCGTAAGAGCCCGTCACCCAAATCGGACTGCCGCCATGCTTCCAGGATTCTCCCGCCCACGTTTTGGCGGCCGGTTCATCCGCCGACATCGGAGCGGTATAGAAACGCCATAATTCTTTGCCCGTCTTGACGTCATAAGCCGCCACCCAGCAATTGGCGCCTTCCTCGTTTGTGGCCGGCCCCAGAATCAACTTGTCCTTGACCACCAGCGGCGCAACATTCAGCTGATAGCCTTTGTGCCAGTCGACCAAAATCTTGTTCCAAATGGCGTTCCCGGTCTTCGCGTCAATCGCGATCAAGTGACCGTCGTAGGTCGCCCAAAACACCGTGTCTCCCGCAATCGCTAAGCCCTTCACCACCATCACGTACTGATTCGATTCCGGCGGCACCGCATAGTGGAACGTCCAGAACGCGCGTCCCGTGGCGGCATCCATCGCCACTACTTCGCTGTTCTGAACGGTGTACAGAATTCCGTCCACGATCAGCGGCGTGGCTTCCATTTTCTCGGTGTACTTCGGCCGATACACCCACTTCAGCTTCAGGTCTTTGGCATTATTCTGATTTAGCTGCGTCAGCAGACTGTAGCGCTGGCTCGCATACCCTCCGCCATACGTCAGCCAGTTCTGCGGTTCGCGGCTCGCGTTCAGCAATCGATCGGATGTCACCTGGGCCGGCAACGAAGCACCCATCACAATCAGCAGTCCAAGCAGACGTGCGTTTCTCATTCCGGCAATCCAAAAACGTACATCGCAGTATCCGCGCAGACGGCTACGTATTGGCGATTGTTCACGGCGTAGCTAATCGGGCCGCTTGCCACTGTGCCGCCCAGGTTCACGCTCCACAACAGTGAGCCGTTGCGAGCATCGAGCGCAAAGAAGTTCCCTTCCTTGCCTCCGGAGAACAGCAAATCGGAAGCGGTCGTCAGTATCCCGCTCTCGGTGTAATCGACCATCTTGTAGTCCCACTTCTTCTCGCCCGTTTTCGGATCGAGAGCCCGCACCGCGCCATAGCCCTCAGCCTCCGTCCGATAACCGATCGCCGCGGGCCGCCGGCCGCCGCCCCGTCCCCCCACTCCGCCCGCGCCCATGTATCGCTCATTCTCGACCCAGGTTCCCGGATCGCTCTTGCCCGATGGTCCGCCATAGTTGTCCCACGCAGAAACGTAAAAAAGTCCAGTGCTCGGGCTGAAGGCAGGTGAGTACCAGTTGGTCCCACCCTGCGTGCCCGGCTCCACATGCGGCCCACCCATCGGCTTGGGCGCCAACGCCGAAGACTTGATCGGCCTGCCGCCTTCATCGAATCCAACGTTCCAGTTCTGCTTCACAAACGCCTTGCCGCGCAGAAACTGCCCCGTCGTCCGATCGAGCACGTAAAAGAAGCCATTCCGATTCGCCCAAAGCATCACCTTCCTGGGCTTGCCCTGCCAATCGATATCAGTCAGTACCGGAACCTGCACCGAGTCCCAATCGAACTCATCGTGCGGTGTGAATTGATAATGCCATTTCAGCGTGCCCGTATCGGCGTCCAGTGCCACAACTGAATCCGAATAAAGATTGTCTCCGGGACGCGGATCGCCGTTCCAGCCAGGATTCGGATTCCCGGTTCCCCAAAACGTCAAGTTCGTTTCCGGATCGTAGGAACCAGTCACCCAAATGGGGCTGCCGCCGCGCTTCCACGAATCGCCGGTCCACGTCTTGAACGCCGGATCTTCCGGCGCCACCGGGGCGGTATAAAAGCGCCATCGTTCCTGCCCTGTTTTGAGATCGTACGCCGCCACCCAGCAATTCATGCCGCGTTCATTGGTCGCCGGGCCCAGAATCAGCATGTCTTTCACAACCAGCGGCGCGACGTTGAATTGGTAGCCCTTGCGCCAGTCGAAAATCGTCTTGTTCCAAATGCCCTTGCCGGTCTTCGAATCAATCGCGATCAGGTGGCCATCGTAGCTAGCCCAGTACAACGTGTGCCCCGAAATCGCCAGGCCCTTCACGACCATCACATATGCGTTCGATTCGGGCGGCACCGCATAGTGAAACGTCCAGAATGCCCGCCCGCTAACCGCGTCCACGGCGACGACCTCGCTATTTTGCACCGTGTACAAAACGCCATCCACGACCAGCGGCGTCGCCTCCATCTTGTCCGGATACTTCGGGTGATACACCCACTTCAGCTCCAGGTTCCCCACATTCGCGCGAGTAAGCGCCGTGAGCCCGCTATAGCGCTGGCCTGCGTAGCCTCCGCTGTAGGTGAGCCAGTTCTGCGGCTCGCGATTCGCGTGCAGTATCTGGTCGTAGGTAACCTGCGCCGGCAGCAGCCCGGCCAACGAAAAAAATACAAGCGGGCGCAAAACGCCCAGCTTCACGGCGCTTCCGTACCCTTCAGAGAACTGAGGTAAGCCACGATGTCCGCTACTTGTTCATCCGACAACTGCGGCTTAGGCATCAGGCCCTTGGTCAGGATTGTGTATCCCTTGATAGCCGAAGTCTGGAACGACCGCAAGTCTTGCTTGGTATCGATAAGCTGCACGCTCATCGCATCGTGATTCAGAATCCGGCCTCTCACCGTCGACCCGTCTTTCAAAACGACGCTGACATAACGGTTCTCGGGAAGCACCTCCTCATCCGGATCCACAAGCGAGGTTTTCAGTTTCTCGGCAGTGCGCTTGTCACCGATTTCGGAAAGATCCGGCCCCGTCCGCGACCCTTGGTCGCCGATGCGGTGGCATCCCGTGCATCCGCTGGATGCGATCAGCGCCTTACCCTTCGCCGCATCGCCGCTCTGCGCAAAAAGCGGAGCCGCCGCCAGCGCCAATACACATACGCCCAAACTCTGTAACATCAATCTTGGTTACCTGCCTTTTCTCTTCAAAACTCGATGCGGTCCTTCTCTGCGGCGAGCTTTTTCATATCGATATTCGGGACTTTCTCAAGATCGTGCCAGTCCTTGAATTCTCCGGAAGTCGTGCGATAGTGCACAATCGCCTGCGCATCCGCGGCCGACAGCCCAAGAATCGACGACATGGCCTTATCGCTGGCCTTGTTCAGGTTGACCTTCGCAGCGCCACCCGGACTATCCGGGCCGAAGTGCGCGGCCAGATATTTCACCACGCGATTGAAATCATCATCGGTTCCCTGCGCGCCGCGCGACACCATGTCATCCACTACACCGCTCCAGCCATCCTCGGTCATCCTCAATTTCGTCACGATTGTGACCGCATGGCACTGCGAACAGATACGCGTGAATTCCGCTTTGCCTCTGCCTTCCGGCAGCGAGTCCTGCGCGCGCGCCATACACGCGACCGCGCCAAGAACTAGGGCAACCTTGGAAATATAATTTGTCGAGAACATGCTCGTACAATATCCCAAAACTATTTTGGGACTGCGTCTCAGAGCATACATCCCCAGAAGCTTTCTGTCAAACCTGCTGACGCAAACTGAGCCGCGCGCGTGAGCAAGCGGTTTACGCGCTATCGTTCCCCAAGCCGCCGCAATGCTTGCGCTGCCTGCTCGGCCACGCGCGGATCTCGTCCCTTCGCCGCCGCCCGCAAGTGCTCGATCGCTCCCGGCATATCTCCCTGCGCGGCCAGCACACTCGCCAAATCCAGATGCGCCCGGTCAAAGCCAGGCTGAAGGCGCAGCGCCTCTCGATATTCCCGCGCCGCATCCGGCAACTGCTGCTTTCGCGCGAGCAGCCCACCAAACAGCTCGTGTGCCTCCGCCATATTCAGATCGGCCCGCAGCGCCGACTCGACCGATGCCTGCGCCTCGTCGAATCGCCCCGCGCTCAGCAGTGCTAAAGCGTAGTCATAAAGATGCGGTCCATAGCCGGGGCGAAGCCGCGTAGCTTTTTCGAAAGCATAAAGCGCCTCCGGCAACTCGCCTTTTCCGGCCAACACTCTGCCCGTAAGATCGTAGGCGGTCGCATCGTAAGGATCGATCCGCAGCGCTTCGCTCAACGCGGCCGCGGCGCGATCCAACTTCCCCGCCCCCGCTAGCAACTCGGCGAGCCCGGTGTGCCTGCCCGGCAATTCCGGATCGAGTGCAATCGCTTTCTCCATCTTCGCGACGGCGCCATCAATGTGTCCCTGGGCGTAATCAATCGCGCCGTACTGAAACCACGCGCCCGGATTCGAGGGAGCAATCTCAGTTGCGCGCTTCAATATTCCTTCGGCTCGCGGCACGTCCCCGGCGGCCTTCCATGCCGAAGCCAGAGACAACAACCCTCTTGGAAAATCAGGCCGCAGCCGAAGCGTCTGCTCATACGCCGCAATTGCTTTCCGCGGCTCTCCACCGCTCTGCCAGGCGTCGCCGAGAACCATGTAAAATTCGGCCTCGCGCGGCTGAACTCTGGCGGTTTCGCGAGCCAAATCCACAGTGCCTGCCTTGAGATTATTTTTCAGCGCCACTTGCGCTACGGCCCGATAGAGCCCATCGGTGTGTGGCAAAGCCGCCGGATAATACGGAACTACCTCGCCGCGATATTCCTCGGCTTCCGTCGGATGCCGCTCGACCAATTTCGCCAGCAGATCCCTCCCCGGCGGCCGACGCTGGATCAAATGGTCCGTCATCGCCACGTGCACCACATCGTCAGTCCGCCGTTTCGGCATGTGGCAAGTCACGCACTCCGCCGATGCCGTATGTTGCCCGCCCGCAACCTTCGCGTCGAACGCCGCCGCATGGCATTGACGGCAAGCGGCGGTATAAGACTTCGCCGCCGCCTGGTGCGGATCGTGGCACGTCAGGCATGTCATGCCGCCGTTGCTCTTCAAAAAACACTGCGATTGCCGAAGCCGGTAGGCGCCGCTGCCTACAATTTCGAACTTATCGTCATGCCCTGTGCCGGGAGCGTGATCGAAAGCCAACAAGAAATTACTGAGTGGCTCCCCCGGCACGAACGAGAATGGCCCGCGGTTGAAGCGCCGCATCAGCGAAGGTATCCCTTCACTGGTCGGCTCGAGATGGCATTGCATGCAAAGATCCATCTGCAGCTTCGGCGGAAGCCGCAACGGGTTCACGATGCTCGCCCGAATATCTTCCCGCTTCGCGCCCGCCGTCTGCATCAGCCGAACATGCTTGCCGCCCGGCCCATGGCAGCGTTGGCAATCGATCCCTTCCGGCAGATCACCCACAAAGAACGGGTCGCTCCCCGGCGCATCGTGTCCCGCCGGAATTTTCGGAATCGCATTATGGCAAGACATACACTCGTACGAAACAAAGCGCCGCGTCGGCGGATGCCGCGAATCAAATCCCGGACTCATGCCCCAATAGCCGCCCTTCTCCTGATACCAGCCCAGCGGCAGTTCAATGAAAGCGCCGTTCGCCATGCGATGAAAGTACGAGCGCGCATGCGTCCCCGAGCCAATCACATAGTCGATCTTCGACTCCTCGACATTCGTCTCCTTCCCGCCAAAGCCGATCTGCCAGCGCCTCTGGTAGTACACGCCATCGCGCACGATCATCGAATAGTGCGTATCCGAAAGCGCATGGAGAAATTCGCCTTCGCTCGTGTTCGCGGGTGATGGCCGGTACATCGAGCGGCTCATCCCCGTGAGCCGGTAATTCGCAGCTTCTTTTGGATGACATGCAGTGCATTGCTTGGCATCGACATACTCCGCCCGCAACGAAGCCACGCAAAAAATGACGCCCAGCAGTATAAGATACTCAGGCGTATATGGCCGCGCTCTCACGACGACATTTTTTGATCCAAACCGGAGCCGCCCTCGCCGCGACTCGTCTGAATGCATTTCCGCTGAATCTCCCACTCGGCTTTCAAAGCTACGATATCAACGCGGCCCTCACCAAAGATTTTGACGGCGCCTGCCGCACCGTCGCCGGCTACGGCTACCAATTGATCGACTACGTTTGGCTGCCCTCGGTAACCACCAAATCCGGCAAGGAGGTCAAGCAATCCTTCGACGCGGCCGGCCTCGGCTGCCAGAATTGCCACTTCTCCTGGGCCGATTTTCACGACGACTACGCGAAGACCATCGAGATCGCGCACACGCTCGGCCTCAAAAGCGCCGTTTGCCAATCGTTGTCCAGCCAGACAAAAACCGCCGACGGTTGGAAATGGCACGCCGACCATCTGAACGAATTGGGCCGCAAGACAAAAGCCGACGGCATTCTCACCGGCTATCACAACCACCCCACCGAGTTCAAAGAAGTCGACGGCGCGATTCCCTTCGACGTGCTGCTCGCCGGGACCGATCCCGCGTTAGTCAAATTCCAACTCGACATCGGCAGCGTCGCCGTTGCCGGCAAAGACCCCATCGCCTATCTCACGAAATATCCCGACCGCTATTTCTCGATCCACGTAAAAGACATGCGCGAAGGCAAAATCGGTCTCGCCGTCGGCGAAGGCACGCTCGACTGGAAAACAATCCTCACGGCCGCGAAACCCTTGCCGCTTCAGAATTACGCCGTCGAGACCGGGGCGCATGCCGGCGATGTCATGGAAAAGCTCAGACTGAGCGAAGTCTACCTACGCGATCTGACACTCTGACGCGGCGTGTTCCAGAAAACAAATGTGCCTTTATCCGTCGACGTAATAATATCGACCGCGCCATCCCCATTCAAATCCACCGCCGCCAAGTGCGACCCAACGCCCGAGCGATTGTGAATCAACTCAGGAACGAACTCCGCGCCGCCCGGAGCCTTGGGATTACGCACTGTCCGATACCAATACAAAACCGCCGGACCATACGGATCGGGATCGGTGTAGCTTTCAAGGTGTGACCAGTGGCGTTTCCCGACAATCATGTCCGGAATGCCGTCGCCGTCGATGTCCGCGAAAAGCATTCCGTGCGGTTCCGTAAACGTAACGCCGCCGGCGTTCTTATCTGAAAAATCGCCCATGATCGGGTGCTCGACGAACGAGATCTTGCCGGCCGCGTCTCGCTTCTGTTCAAACCAAGAGATTCCAAAACGGTGCGCCTGCAGGCTCGTGACCACGTCGTTCAGGCCGTCGCCATTCACGTCGTAGACACCCATCTCCGCGCCGCCGCCGCCAAACTTTTCCTGATGATACGTCCACGTCTCCTGCGCGCTGCCCTTCGGCGGCTGCTCCCACCAGCCTATATTCTGCAGGATGTCCATTCTCCCGTCGCCATTGATATCGCCAACCCCCAGGCCGTGAATATTCACTGGCACGGACTTATCGGAAACAGGATGGATAGTCCACGGCGCCGTCGGATTCGCCGGGTCGGGTTTCGCATACGCCAGAATGCCATCGCCGCCATACACAAGCTCCGGCTTCCCATCGCCGTCCACGTCCTTCAATAAAACGACCTCTGTCGTCACCTTCGGCACCACAAGGTACTTATTCCAACGCCGCGATTCGCCTTTTGGATTGACATACAACCACATCGGCCTCGACGCCGCAATCAGAATATCGGGCCAGCCATCGCCCGTAAAATCGTAGGCGAAGTTCATCATCCCAGGTGCAAATTGCATGCCGGGATTGTAAGTCTGCGCCGACATGAACTCTCTTCTCACCGTATAGTTCGGACCTTCGTAGTACAGCGGACCGGACGCGACGTCCAGCACGCCGTCGTGATTGAAATCGGCGGCAGCGGCGCACCAGCCATAGTAAAAATCGCTCACGCGCTGCATATGGAAGCGACTCGAAATCTGCTCTTTGGGCTCCGACTTCGGCATCAAGTCCTTAAACGCAACATCTTTGAATTTCACTTCACTCGACGGGCCAACATACAGCGCCACCGGTCCGAAACCTTCCCGGTTATCGCCGGTAGCGCCAGTGGTACGGCCGGCGGCGTTGTTCACGGACGCTCGCAGAATATCGGAATCCAAAATGATCTGAACCGTGTTCCAATCGTCCCTGCGTAGACCCGGCCCTCTACGGCCTCCGCCGCCCCCACCGGTGGCTGGCGCCGCAAATCGAACCATCTCCGCGACAGGCTGCAATTTCTCGCGCGTGAGTTCTTTGCCTTCCGCATCCAGCGTCACTCTGTTGAGCGACAGATCTTCACCCGTCAGCGAAACATACAAACCTTTCATGCCGTTGGCAGTCTTCTCCGCACGCAGCAGCACGCCCGTCTTGCATTCGCCCGTGCAGTGGAAGCTGGCGAAAAATCCGATGTCTTGATACGACTTATCAAGCACCAGCCAACCGCCGTTCCCGCCAGGCTTCGCCTTACCGGCTAGCACGCCGTTTTGGGCGCTCCAGTCAGCTTGGCCAAGCGAGTGCCATCCCGCGAGGCTCGACGCTTTGAAAGTAGAGTCAGGAATAAAGTTTGGACTCTCGGCCCAAGCCGCCAGTACTACAAATCCCAAGATCGCCGCGATCCCGCACAGACGTTTTGAATTCATGGCCTTTTCGTAGCCGCCCGCGGCTTGCCCCAAAAGATGAACGTGCCCCGGTCAGTCGAAGTAATGATATCTACTGCGCCATCGCCGTTGAGATCGATCGCCTGCACCTGGTTGCCGGCGCCCGATCGGTTATGAATCAAATCCGGCACAAACTCGGCGCCCCCCGGCGCTTTTTTGTTGCGCACTGTCTTGAACCAATACAGCACCGGCGCTCCATAAGGATCGGGATCCGTGTAATCGTCCCGGTGTGACCAATAGCGCTTGCCCACAATAAAGTCCGGTATTCCGTCGCCATCGACATCCGCAAAAGTCGACCCGTGCAGTTCCGCGACCGTCACGCCTCCCGGATTCTTAGTCGAAAAATCGTCCATGATCATGTGCTGCACGAATGAAATCTTGCCCGCCTGATCGCGCTTCTGCTCGAACCACGCGAGACCAAATCCGTGCGCCTGCAGAGACGTCACGACATCGTTAAGGCCATCGCCGTTGACGTCGTACACCGCAATCTCCGCGCCGCCGGGCGTTGCATGGCCGGTCCAGCGGCCGAAAGCCGCGGGATGATACGTCCACAATTCTTGATGGCTTCCCGCAGGCGGCTGCTCGAACCATCCATACGCATCGATAATGTCCATACGCCCGTCCCCATTGATATCGCCGACTCCAAGACCGTGTCCCGCGCCCCACGGGCCGCGCTCGGAAATCGTATGCACGATCCAAGACCCCGTTGGATTCGCCGGGTCCGGCTTGGCGTAGCGCATATAGCCTCCACCGCCATAAATAAACTCAGGCTTTCCATCCCCATCGACATCCTTCAACAGCGAAACTTCTTTGTTGACCTGCGGGACCACGTCGTACTTATCCCAACGGCGCGGTTCGCCTTTGGGATTTACGTACAAGTGCAGCGGCTGCCCGATCGAGCCCATGTTGATCACATCGGGCCAACCGTCGCCCGTGAAGTCATAGGCAAAGTTACCCATGCAGTCGTTCGGATACTCCGTCGAGGGGTTCGTACTCTGCGCAAGATAAATCTCGCGCCTCTTGGTGTAATCGGGCCCCAGATAGTAATACGGACCAGCCGAACGACTGCATGGGTAACTT
>Ga0193753_10001290_pt1 | contig 21704 bp, 18 predicted proteins | sample H1c2metaG_FD_144925 | JGI IMG/M metagenome (GOLD analysis project Ga0193753, IMG submission 144925) | Soil microbial communities from a riparian zone of the East river system, Colorado, United States - H1c2 | ecosystem: Environmental > Terrestrial > Soil > Riparian zone | place: USA: East... | reverse complement strand
CTGTCTTTGTTTGTCATCCCGCATTGTTTGTCATCCCGCAGGGATCTGCTTCTGTCGTTGCTTTTGTACTTGCTTCTATCGTTGCCTCTGCCGTTGTCGTTGCTTGTTCTCTTTCCGCCACTCTATAGAAGTGTCATCCTGAGCGAAGCAACTCGCGCCTTTGCGAGTTACGCAGTCGAAGGACCTGCGGTTGTCTGTTCCGTTACGCCCAGAAGCCGCCGCAAAATCGCAGGCGGCTTTCCAAACTATCGCTTCTGGGTACCCCAAGGCTTTAGCCTTGGGCTCTAACGAGGCGATCAAATCGGGCTTTAGCCCCTGTGGTATGGTCTGTGCGTTCTTTCTGAGAGTCGACTGCTACATCAACTCAAGGCTTCACCGTCACCATCACCACCCCATGGCTAGGCACCTCAGCCGAGTACTCTCCGTTAACCTTCCCCGCATCCTTCTTCGCCCAAAGATCCCTCACCGAAGCCGAAAGCGCATCAGGATACCCAATCTCCCTCCAGGCCACCGACATCTTCGTCGCAGCTTCGCCGCGATTCACCAGTGCAACCGCCCTTCCCCCATCGGCCAGCTGCTTCGACCACACCTCCAGATCGCCCGCCTTCCTCACCCGCCGCGCCTGCTGTCCCAACGCATCCTGGTCGATCGCGATCACCTCTTTGTTCATCAGGATCTCCTTCGTATCCGCCGACATATTCGCAATGTCATTGCCCGCCAGCAGCGGTGCCGACCACATCGCCCACATGCTGAAGTGCGCGCGAGACTCCTCCTTATTCATGCCGCCATTGCCCACCTCCAGCATGTCCGGATCGTTCCATCCCCCCGGCCCCGAGTAGCTCTCAATCCCATTCATCAAATCCATAATCTGCACCACTCCATTGTGGCCCGGCTTTTTCTTGCAGTCCCAGCAATCATCAATATCGCCCGTTGCCCGCCACATGTTTCCCACCCCGCCCGCCCACAGCCACGGCTTCGTTGATCCCCACTCGCAGATGCTGAACAGTATCGGCCGCCCCGAAGCCTTCAACGCCTCGCGCATCAACGTGTACGACGACTCCGTATTCTGTCCCGGCAGCGTATTGCACCAGTCTTCCTTCAGATAGTCCACGCCCCAGTTCGCATACTGCCTCGCGTCCTGGTATTCATGCCCAATGCTCCCCATTCTCTTCGCGCACGTCAGCATCCCCGCATCCGTATAAATCCCAAACTTCAATCCCTTCCCATGGATGTAGTCCGCCAGCGCCTTGATTCCCGAAGGAAACTTCTCCGCGTCCGCAACGATATTGCCCTGCGCATCCCGCCCCGACTGCCAACAGTCATCGATCACCACATAAACATACCCGGCGTCTTTCATCCCATTCGTTGCCATCGCATCCGCCGTATCGCGGACCACCTTTTCGTTGATACCCTTGCACGCGTATTTATTCCAGCTGTTCCACCCCATCGGCGGAGTCCTCGCCAGCCCGTTATCCAACGCTAGCCCCGCACTCGGAGCAAACAACCCAGCAGCAAACCCAACCGCGATAAGCAGGCGAACCGATAGAGCACTGATTCTATTCATGGAAGAAGATCAACCTTTCGATGTAATTGGTTACATTTCCGCAAAAACTAGGCACACTAAAACAGTCGATTGCGGCACCACCGAATCATACTCGCGAATTCCGCATCCAACACACTCTCGACGAATCAGAGTAGAGAACACCCCGGTATACTGCGGTTCATCACCTCCGCGCTGCCAAGGCTCCAAATGGGTAAGAGCTTCGCCAAGATAGCCTTCACGCCTCTCGTCAAACAGCAGCAGACCCTCCACGGCAGCCGTGCTTCCTACGCTCGTGCCGAGCAATCCGGCCCTCCCGGCGACAGCCTCACCGAAGCCGAGCGCCACTTCATACCGGCCCGCGACTCCTTCTACATGGCCTCGACCAGCGAAACCGGCTGGCCCTACATCCAGCATCGCGGCGGCCCGCCTGGCTTCGTCCATATCCTCGACGACCGCACCATCGCCTTCGCCGACTATCGCGGCAACAAGCAATACATCACCACCGGCAACCTCCTCAACGACGACCGCGTAGCCCTCATCTTCATCGACTACCCCGCCCAGGCCCGCCTCAAAATCCTCGGCCACGCCACCATCCACGAAGGCCCCGAAGCCGCCGTCCTCATCGAGCAGCTCCGCTCACCCGAAGACGACACCCCCATCGAACGAGCCATGGTCATCCACATCGAAGCCTTCGACTGGAACTGCCCTCAGCACATCACCCCACGCTACACCGAAGAACAGATCGTCCAGCTCACCACACCCATCCGCCAGCGCATCACCGACCTCGAAGCCGAAAACAAACGCCTCCGCACTCAACTAGAAAAAACAAAGGCAATTTCCTAAACAGAAAGCCTTCATCCCAAGCCAGCAAAAAAGCCCCGGTACCCATCCCCAACCAACCGCAAAGCCCCGGTACCCATCCCCCACCCAACCGCAAAGCCCGGGTGCCCCATCCATGTCGCAGTCTCATCGCGACATGGGTGGGAAAGTAAAACCTTACCCACCCAGCCAGCCCTTGCTTTGCCGTTGCTCGTTTTCTCTCAACCGCCCAATCGCTTCTCATAACAATAAAACCGCAACCCCGGCCGAAACCCCAACCCAATCTCCCCCGCCAGCCCATACCCCAGCTTAGGAAACAACCTCTGCGTAGCCTCATTCTGCGTATTCGTATCCACCCTCAACACCCGAATCCCGCGCTCCACCGCCACCTTCTCAGCCTTCCCCATCAAAGCCCCAGCCACCCCCGCTCCTCGAAACGCCGGATCGACCGCCAGCCGATGCACCACTACAGCAGCCTCATCGATATCCCATCCCACCTGCGCATACTCCGGTTCCTGATCGGTCGTCACCGCCGCCACCCCGGCAATCGCCCCATCGATCTCCGCCACCCACAACTGTCCCAACTCGATATCCCGCTCAAACACCCTGGCATTCGGATACGTCTCATCCCACTGCAGATTTCCCGCTGCCCGCATCAACGGCACAACCCGCTTCAACAACTCCATCAACGAAGCCACATCCTCGCGCACAGCCAACCGTATCTGCATAGGCCTACAGCCTACCAAGCCACGGCCGTCATAGCTATACGTAACTAAAAAAGTTACATAATCCGAAACCGCTCCCGCATCAATCGCTGAAACCTCGGCCGCCAAATCAAGTCATACGCCAGCTCTTTCCCCGGAAACATAGCCAGCGCCGCCTTCCTGCTATCGGCAATCATCTGCGACGCATCGTCCACCGTCAGCGACGCATCCTGCGCGATCACCTGCATCACCATATTCATCATCATCTGCAACCGGCGAATCAGCTTCTGCTCTTCAGCCCGCTCTTCTGCACTAATCCCAACCACACCCTCAACAGACGCATTCAACTCCATTGGCCGAGCCTCCGTTCCTTCCCAAACTACTCTCTCCCATTGGATGCGCAACCCCTTTCGGAGGAACCTAACCAGCTTCTCCCAGACCACAGCCAGCCGCCTTTGCAGTTGCCATTGTCCTCATAAACCAGCCACGAAAGATCGGGTGCCCCATTCATCGCGGTCTCATCGCGATGAGTGGGAATGTAAATCTTTCCCTGCTTTTGCCGTTGTCGTTGCTCTTCTTGTTTGTCATCCCGTAGGGATCTCTTTCTATCGTTGCCGTTGTTTGGCTTAAAGTCGTCATTTCTAAAGCGCAGCGAAGAACCTGTATTCCCAAGCAATCAAAACTCACTCCGTCCCCACCACCTCGCGAATCCCCCCATCCCTCCCCAACAAAAAAGTACTCAACCCAAACTCATCCGTCCGATAAAGCTTCGTCCCCGCCGCCCCAATTCTCTCAATCACCTCATACCGAGGATGCCCAAACGTATTCCCCTTACCCACTGAAACCACCGCATCCTTCGGCGCCGCCGCCGCAAAAAACTCCGGCGTAGTTGAAGTCCTGCTCCCATGATGCCCAACCTTCAGCAGCGTCACCGGCGTCATCCGCGATAGCATCGCCTGCTCGCTTCCAGCCTCCGCATCCCCCTCCAGCAACACCGACGCCTTCCCATACTCCACCCGCATCACCAACGAATCATTGTTCACAGGAGCACCCGCATTCACATACTCAAACTCCGGAGCCAGCACCTTCACGCTCACACTCCCCAGCGCTATCGCATCCTCCGCCCGCAGATGCCTTACCACCACACCAAGCTCCTTCGCCTCCTCCAGCAACGCGCGATAAGCCTCCGAGTCAGGATCGACCCCAACCCACAACTCCTTCGGCCTGAAGCTCCGCATCACCGCAGCCATCCCGCCCATGTGGTCGCTATGCGCATGGCTCAGCGCAATCACATCCAGCCGCCGAATCCGCCGCGACCACAGATAAGGCGACACCACCTCCTCACCCACATCGAACCGGCTCGTAGCCTCGGCAGCCTCATTCACACCCCCAACAGGCCCACCCGCATCCACCAGCATCGTCCGTCCCTCAGGACTCACCACCAGCAGGGAATCGCCCTGCCCCACATCAATCGCCGTCACCTCCATCGCCCCAGCCGACACCACCGCCCGCTCCGGCCAAAGCACCATCACCGCAATCAGCGGCAACACCGCCACCGCAACCCACGCCCACGCACGCGATCTCCGCACCGCCCACATGCAAAACGCCCACCCTGCAAGCGCCAGCAGCCCCACCCACCACACCGGCTCCGGAACCCGCAGGTCCGCCATCCGCACCGCGCTCACCCGCCCAATCACCGCCGTAATCCCATGCAGCAGCAGGGCAGTGAACCCACCCGGCACCATCGCCAACCACGGACTCACCAGCGCCGCACCAAATGTCACTAGTGCCATCGGAGCCACCATCGCCACCAGCGGCACGCTCAGCATATTCGCCGGCAGCGCAAACATCGTCGCCCTATGGAAGTACATCGCCATCGGCAACACCATCACCAACTCCGCCACCATTCCAATCAATGCCAGCTCCACCGCCAGCCAGAAACACCGCATCACCCGCGCAGGCACACCATAGGCCCACCCTCCAAACACTCCCGCCAGCGCTTCTCCCCAGACCCGCAGCATCACCCGCATCTGCGCCGCACGCGGCCTCATCCGCGCATCCTCCCACACATCGCCCAGCCGGTCCGTCGCCCTCGCATACGGCAGAAAACTCCACTCCCCCAGCGGGACCGCAATTCCTCCAATCGCCACGATCGCAAGAAACGTCATCTGAAAACTAGCCTCGAACAACGCACTCGGCGACCACACCAGCACCCCCAGCGCCGCCGCCCCCAACGCATTCAGCACACTCCTCTCCCGCGACAGCAGCCGGGCCAGCAGAAACACCACCGTCATAAACAAAGCTCGCTGCACCGGAGCACCAAACCCCGTCAACAGCGCATACCCCCCCGTCAACGAAATCGTCAGTAGCGTAGCCACCCACTCCCGCAGCTTCAGTCTCCGAGCCGCCCATAGCACCAACCCCGCCAGCAAACCCACATGCATACCCGAAACCACAAACAGATGAAACGACCCCGTCCTCTCAAACCCCAGCCGCAGTTGATGATTCAACCCCGCACGATCCCCAAACAGCATCGCGTTCAACATTCCGGCATCGTCCCCACTCAACCGCATCACCCGCGGCAGCAATCGATTCGCCTTCGACCCCGCATATCCCAACATCCGCCCCGCCGCCCAGCTCTGCGCCGCATACAGCCTGCACTGAAAACTCGCAGCTCCACCCCCCATTCGCACCAGCTTCGAAGCCTTCACATTTGCATGCACCCCAATCCCCTGAGCCAACAGATAATCCGCATACTGCCAGGCTCCCGGATCCCGATACCGCTCCGGCACCTTCAACCGCATAGGCGCCTCCACCAAATCCCCACACTGCAGATCCGGCAGCTCCGCATCAGAAGCCATCAAAGTAACCCTCACTCCACCGCTCACGGGAGCCATCCACGCCACATCCGGCGTAACCTCCTCCACATCCTCTACCTGCAAATCCACCGACACAGCCCGGGTGCCCCATCCTTCGCGCTTCTGCGAAGGGTGGGATATCATTCCCCGCGCCACCGCCTCTCCCCCCTCCAAAACCCCCTCACTCTCCCAAGGCATGTACTCCCGATCCGCATCCCCCACAGAAGGCAGCACCCTAACCCTTACCACCCGCCCCCGAACCTGCCGGCTCAACCCATCCGCATATCCCATCAACGCTTGCTGCGAAGGCGGCCCCGGCTGCACCTCAGCACTCCACCACCCAACCACGATCCAAACCGCCGCCAACGGGACCACGGCCACCCGAAACCCCCGCCGCAACCCCACCAAAACCAACCCAACCAGCAAAACCAGCGCCCCTAGCAGCACCACCCCCGGTCGCCACTCTCGCGCTATCACCACCCCCAACGCAAACCAGCAAGCAGCCGCCAGCAAAGGAGCCCGCCTCAGCTCCAGCGCCTCCACCCTCCCCTCATCCTTCGGCCAGAGCCCCGGATGGGGCGTCTTTGCTTCCAGGTACCCCAAGGCTTTAGCCTTGGGCCTCTCAAGCCACCGCAAGTGGAAATGGGGCTGGTAGCCCGATGCTTCAGCATCGGGTCTCCCCTGGGGTATGTCTTCCTCCGAAACCGCCGGATTTCTAGCCCTCAATTCACCACCCGGATGTCGGAACTGCCAGCCATTTGTTCACGCCCTGACCACGTTTATTTACGCAAAACCACCACAGTCTCCAAATGAAACGTCTGCGGAAATAAATCAACAAGATGCAGCTCCACCACCCGATAGCCGGAGTCTACCAAAGCCTTCAAATCCCGCCCCAGTGTAACCGGATCGCACGAAACATAAACCATCTCTTTAGCCGAAACCATTGCAAGCAAAGCACATACCTCAGCCCCCACACCCGCTCGCGGAGGATCCATCACCACCAGCGCCGGTTTATCCCGTTGCAAAACCGCCCCCCGCAGAAACTCCACCGTAGTCGCCGAAACCGCCCGCTTCCCCTTACCTTTGAAAGACTTAGCCAGATCCCCGCCAGCCGCCTCCACCGCCACCACCTCAGAAAAATTCTTCGCCAAAGCCCGCGAAAACAACCCTACCCCCGCATACAAGTCCCACGCAATCAATCCCTTACGCCCACCCGTCACCAACCCCACCAGCTCCGGAACCAACCACCGGTTCACCTGAAAAAAACTCCCCCGCCCCACCCAATACTTCTCCCCAACTACCTCATAACTCAGCCCTTCCGCCCCCCAGGCCATTCCCGCCCGCATCTTCCGCCCGGGCCCCATCACCATCACCCCTGCACCCACCAACTCCGGCACCAACTCCTGCATCTTCAGACACGTAGCGTCAAATCCCTTACCCGCCTCCCGCTCCACAAACAAAACCATCTGCAACCGGCTCTCATCCGCCGCTGCAAAAAGCTCCACCTCCACCGTCGCCCTAACCCACTTCGATCCAATAACATCCGTCCCTACCTTCAGTAACGCCTCCGCCGCCCGCCAAAGCAGCGGAGCCGCAATCGGACACATCCTTACCGGCAAAAACTCCGCCGACCCCCGCCGCAGATACCCCACCCGCAGCTCTCCATCCACCTCCGCCACCCGTAATCGGATTCGATTCCGATACTTCCAGGCCTCCCCCGACCCATGCACCTTCACCGCCGGAAGCTCCACCAGACCCGCCCGCTCCAACGTCTCCACCAAAATTCCCCGTTTTATCTCCAGCTGAGCCCCATAACTCCCCTGTTGATAATGACATCCGCCACAATCCCCAAAATGCACACACCCCGGCCCCACCCGATCAGCAGATCCCTCCACCACCCGTACCAGCGCAGCCTCACCAAACCCACCACGCTCCTCCACCACCCGAGCCTCCACCACCTCTTCAGGCAGCGTAAATGGCACAAATAAAGCCCTTCCGGCTTCCTCATGAGCCAGCCCCGCCCCGCCATAAACCATCTTTTCGATTCGCAATCTCATCCGTGGCTCATATAAAACAGGCTAAGCCGAGGAAGCCTCTTCGCCTCCAGCAATCTCTTCTGTAGAAACTGCTGTTGCACCTGCTTGATCTGCACCGCCTGCATCTTGCCACGATAAGGCGCCAACTCCCGCGTCGCCTGCTCCCGCAGGCCCACCAGCTCCTCCTCCGAAGCCGCCGTAATCAAAGCTGCAAACAGCCTCTCCTCCAGCACCGTCAGCGTCCTATCCAACTCCTCCAGCGATTGCACCTGCTCCATTCGAAGCCCTGCAGCTAAAGCCCGCAGCCGCCCCACAACTTCGGCAGCAACTTCATCTGCCGGCTCCGCCAGTTTCGCTGCTTCAATCAGCCGAGCGTTCTCCTCCAGGTAAACCCCGACACGCTCATTCTCAAACCCACTCTCCACCGTTTCGCCCGCACCCGCAGCGGAAGCCCCAATCGAAGCCTCCATCGCCTGCTCCACCGCTTCCATCACGGCCTGAGCACACCATGCCAGTCCATTCACCTTCCGCACCCGTCCCGCCGCACGCATTGCTTTCGCGTCATGCTTGTCAAAGGCACTATCGATCCCACGCAGCACAGCCTCCAGTGGAACGCCCGCCTCCCGCCACGTCTCAATCAACGCCCAGTCCAGCGTCGACAGCATCAGCAGCGACCCACGCCTCTGCTGAAACCTCTCCTCGATCTCCGTAAAGTAATTGAAATAGTTCTGCATCGGCTTCTACAGCTTAAGCCATCAGCCGTAGACAGTACCGCCTAAGCCCCACGCTTCCTATACCGATCAAGATTACGTTCATAAATTATCCGCAATCCATTCAGCGTCAGCATGTCATCCACCTCGGCGATGTACTTCGAGCCCCCCGCAATCAACTTCGCCAGCCCACCCGTAGCCACCGTCTTCGTCTCCTGCCCCATCTCGCCAATCATTCGTTCCAGAATCCCGTCCACCAGCCCGATATAGCCGTAGTACAAGCCTATCTGAACGTTATCCACTGTATTTGTCCCAATCACCTTCGCCGGCTTCTTGATGTCGATACGAGACAACCGCGCCGCCCGCGAAAACAACGCCTCTGCCGATATCCCCAGCCCCGGAGCAATCGCCCCACCCAGAAACTCACCCTTCTTCGAGATCACATCAAACGTCGTCGCCGTCCCCATATCCACCACAATCGCCGGCCCGCCAAATCGCTCGAACGCCGCCACGCAATTCACAATCCTGTCCGCCCCCACCTCCGTCGGATTGTCCGTCAATATCGGCAGTCCCGTCTTCACGCCCGGCTCGACAAACAACGGCTTCACATGAAAATAAAGTTCAAACATCTGCCGCAACATCGAGTCCAGCGGCGGAACTACCGACGAAATTACAATCCCCGTCACTACCCCAATCTCCAGCCCGCGCAACGCAAACAGATTCCGCAGCAGCACGCCAAATTCATCCGCCGTATAGGTTCGCGAAGTCGTAATCCGCCAGTTCGCTACCAACTCCGCCGGCGTGCCCTCCGCCAGTTTGAACAATCCAAGTACAGTGTTGGTGTTGCCTACATCCAGTGCCAGCAGCATCATCGTTCTCCGCTATCCAACTCGCGCACGCCGCCCGAAAGCACCGTACGCCGCAATCCATCCTCGCCATCCACCAGCAGAAATCCGCGAGCGTCCAGCCCGGCCGTCACGCCAGTATATCCACCACCTTCATCCACCCGCACCCGCTTACCCCGTACCCAGCTCGAAGCTTCAGCAAAGCGCTCCAGCAACCCGGACCCGCTCACCGACAGCAACCCAACCTCAACATCCAAACGCCGCAGTAAAGCTGCCAGCAAAGCCTCTCGCGAAACTCGTTGTCCACTCTCCCGACGCAGTGAAGTAGCCACAGCCTCAATCTCCGCAGGAAAGCTCTCATGGTTCAGATTGACTCCAACCCCAATCACCGCATACCGCAGCATCGCCGGACCATCTCCAATAGCCGGAGCCACTGCCGTCTCCACCAAAATCCCGCCGCACTTACGCCTGCCTGCGAGCAGATCATTCGGCCAACGGATATCCACACGCAGCCCCGTCACCTCTGCAATCGCAGCCTGCGCCGCCAGCCCCGTTGCCAGTGAGATCGTAAGCGCCGTAGTCATCGGCAGCCGAGGCGTCACCAACGCACTTACATACAAACCATCGCCCGCAGTCGAGTGCCACCCATGCCCGCCTCGTCCACGCCCAGCGGTTTGCTCATCGGCAACCCAAACGCCCCCATGCGCCCCCGCCTGTGCAGCCGCAAGAGCCAGCACATTCGTTGATCCCACAGAAGGGAAGTGCATCACCTTCCCAGCAAACTCCGTCCCAGCAATCCCCGCTTCTACCGCCAGCAAATCAAACGCGCTCACAGTCAGCCCTAGTAAAGATCCGCGGTAATCCGCATGCTCAAATCAGCCGCGGCAGCCGAGTGCGTCAGCGCGCCCACCGAAACAAAATCCACTCCAGCCAGCGCGTACTTCCGTACCGTCTTCAGATTCATATTGCCCGAAGCCTCAATCGGCACTCCCGGCAATCCCGTGCGAATCTGCTTCACCGCCTTCTTCACCTGCGACGGGGTCATGTTGTCCAGCAGAATCGACTCCGCTCCACCAGCAATCGCCTGCTCCAGTTCCAGCTGACTGCGAACCTCCACCTGCACCACCTGTCCTGCCTTCTTTCCCTTCAACGCCTTCTCCAAAACCGCAGGCAGCCCACCACCCAGCGAAATGTGATTGTTTTTGATCAAAATTCCATCCTGCAGATCCAGCCGATGATTCACGCCCCCGCCGCAGCACACCGCATACTTGTCCAGCGTACGCAGCCCCGGAATCGTCTTCCTCGTATCCAGAACCTTCGTCTTAGTCCCCGCAACGGCCTTCACAAATTGATTCGTCAGCGTAGAGATTCCGCTCATTCGCTGCATCAAATTCAGGATCACGCGCTCACACGAGAGAATGCTCGCCGCATTATGCCGAATCACCGCCAGCGACTGCCCCTTTTTCACCTTCACTCCGTCGAAGATCTCCGGATGGCTCACCACTTCAAACCGTCCCACCGGCCCCGTCGACATCTTCGCGAAGATATCGAGAAACACCGGTATGCAACCCAGCCCCGACACAACGCAAGCCTCCTTCGCGATGATCGTTCCCGAAGCCCGCAGACCCGGCTCAATCGTCAATGCTGTCGTTACGTCATTAGCGACCTTGTCTTCCGCCAGCGCCGCTTCAAGAAGTGTCCGAATCCGTTTGCTCTTCCAGTCCATTCTGTAATCCTAAACCCCTCGTTTGCATCTCACTGCTGGTAGCTCTTGGATGCCTTCAACCATGCTCATGTCGCTGCAGCGTCAGTTCGCCTATCTCTTTATCCTCGCGCTCCCCGTCGCGTGCGTCGCCTGGACCATCACTCATGAAGAACTCTTCCGCGAGCCCCGCGACTGGTGCAAAGACCAAAGCCAGAACTGCCGCAGCTTCATCCCCCGCAAATTCTTTTACCTCTTCACCTGCGAATACTGCTTCAGCCACTACGTCGCCGCATTCTTTCTGATCATCACCCGCCTCCAGATGCTATACGCAGGCTGGCGCGGCTATCTCATCGCTTGGTTCGCTCTCGTCTGGGTCGCCAACGTCTATATGAGCTTCTTCAATCGCCTGCGCCTCGACATCAAGCACGAAAACGTAGCCATCGCCGTCGACCAGACCAAGGTCGAAACCGAATCCCAACTGCCTCGCACTTAGAGCCTAATACTTGTTTAGTCGCCATCCTGAAAGCGGCTATCTCTTAACATAGTTATCCCTCACACGTCGTCATCCTGAACGCAGTGAAGGATCCCTGTGTTTCGTCGTTGCTTCTTGCCGTTGCCTGTTCTTAAAGCCGTCCCGAGGCAAGTCGACACCAAGCCTTCAATCATTAGACAGGCCCTTAAGCCATCGCATACCGACGGCAATGCTCCAGGTACGCCGTCTCATGATTCGCCATCAACTCCACAACACTGCTCCACAACCAACCCGGAGCATTCAGGCTCTTCAACCGGTTCTTCCCCAACTCGGTCACCCAGTTCCGCCGTGTCGCCACATCCATCTGCCGCGCATGCGCCTTCCCCACCACGCCCGCAAGATACCGCGCTGAAGCCACAGCCTCCTCACGCGTCAACTGGTCCATCTCCAGCTTCAGGTCCTGCGGCATCAACTCGCGCATCACCACCGGCCGCGACAGCAGCCTCGCAGCCAGCATCCGCTCCCCAAGAAACGGCGACAACGCACAAGCCCCCGCGACAACGCGCTTCGCGAAGTCCTTCGGCATCGCCGCACTCTTCGCCGCCGGAGCCGCAGCCTTCACCGCCTCCTTGATATCGACGAGACAATACTGCCGCTCTTTCTTCTTCCCCACGCCCAGCAAAACCGCATACCTCAGCCGACCCAGCGAACTGCATCCCTTCATCCAGTAAGCCGCATCCACTACGCGAATCTGCGCATCGTCATCGCGATGCTTCAGGCACGTAATCAGCTTCCGCGCCTCTTCTGTGGCAAAGAGCTTCTCGATCTCCTCGCGCTCTTCCTTCGACAGCGCCCAGAATCGGTCTCCCAGCGGAATCTGAGGCTTCACATCCTCGATCCGCTCCTCCGCCAGGTGCCTCCACTCCCGCTTCAGCGCCTGCGCCAGAACAATCTTGATCGGCCGCAGCTCCGCGCCACCCTTGGCCTTCTTCGTTCGGCCCGGTTTCACGGCATCCACATAGCCGGCCATCATCTCTTCCATCATCAGCGCCGTCGTCACCCCCGGCAGGTCCGATCCTCGCACCGCTGTTGCCAGAGACAACGCCAGCCGAATCAAATCATGCGCCGGGTTCCCAACCACCGTCTGGTCCAGATCGCGAATCTCGATCTCCACCTCGCCATCCGCATTCGCCACCGGCCCCAGGTTCCCCGCATGACAGTCCCCGCAGATCCATATCGAAGGCCCCTGCGGAACCTTCTTCGCCGAGCTCTCCTTCAGCCACTCATAAAATTGAATGGTGTTGCCCCGCACATAAGCATGGGCAGAGCGCGCCATCTTCAACCGGCGTCTCTCCTCCAGTACTGTCAAACGATCCGTCGGCTTGATCGAAACTACTTTTTCCCGCATCAAGCAATTTTCACACAAAATTCACAAAGGCGGCAGAGCGTCCAGCGCCGCCTTCGTCTTATCGCGCAGCATCTTCGTCTCCGCCGCCTGCTTGCGCAGTCCGTCCACAATGTGTGCCGGAGCCTTCGCCATAAACGCCTCATTGCCCAGTTGCCGCTCCGCCGCTGTCAAACCCTTCTCATACTTCAGCAGGTCCTTCGACAGCCGCTCACGCTCCGCCACCACATCGATCTGTCGTTCATAGATCACCGCCACATCGAAGTTCGACGTCGACCGCGCACTCCCACCCGTCAGCGGCGTCTCCGCAAACTCCACCGCCTTCACGCGAGCCATTCGCGCCAGCATATCCGCATTGGCATCCGCCAGCGCCAGCACGCGATTCTCCGCATGGATCGTAATCGGCGCAGCCTCCTTCTCCGGCACGCCCAGATCCTTCCGCAGTCCGCGCACCGACACAATCAGCTCCTGCAGCGTATTCATCGCCGCCACCGAAGCCGCATCCGCCGGATAGTCACTCGCCTGCGGATACCGCGTCAGCGCAATCGACTTCGCCGGAGCCTTGTCGTCATACAGCGCATGCCACAGCTCCTCCGTCAGGAACGGCATAAACGGACTCAGCAGTCGTAGCGCAGCCTCGAACACACCCACCAGCGAAGCCAGCGACACCGCAGTCGCCGCGTTCTTCTCCTTGCCCTCACCAAACTCCAGCCGCAGCTTAATCAGCTCAAGGTACCAGTCGCAGAACTCACCCCAGAAGAACTGATACACCGCCGCCGCCGCTTCATCAAAACGATAATCCGTAAGCGCACGATCCACTTCAGCGCACACCGCACTCAGCCGCGCAAAGATCCACCGCGTCTCCAGCGGCGTCTCTTCCGGCAGCTCCGTTACCGGCCCGCCCGAGACCATCGACATCGTGTAGCCCGCTTCCTTCGCGCGCTCCACATTCATGAAGATGAACCGCGCCGCGTTCCATATCTTGTTCGCAAACGCGCGATACCCCTCCGTCCTCTGCTCGCTGAACGCAATATCGGTTCCCGGCGAAGCCATGCTCGCCAACGTGAACCGCACCGCATCCGTGCCAAACCGCCGAATGATGTCGATCGGGTCAATCACATTGCCCTTCGTCTTCGACATCTTCTGCCTATCCGCATCGCGCACCAGCGCATGAATGTAGACCTCGCGGAACGGAACAGCATCTTCGAGCGTCCGTGCCGACCCATCCGGCATCGGCACATCCAGCATGAAGTGGCAGCTCAGCATGATCATCCTCGCCACCCAGAAGAACAAGATGTCGAAGCCTGTCACCAGCAATTGCGTCGGATAAAACGCCGCCAGGTCAGGCGTCTTCTCCGGCCATCCAAACACCGTAAACGGCAGCAGTCCCGACGAGAACCACGTATCCAGAACATCGGTCTCCTGCGTAATCTCTTTCGACTCGCAGTGTTCGCAAGCCTCCGGAGTATCCCGCGAAACTGTAATCTTCCCGCACGCCGCGCAATGCCACGCCGGAATCCGATGCCCCCACCAAAGCTGCCGCGAGATGCACCAGTCATGGATATTCTTCATCCACTCGTCATACGTCTTCCGGTACTGCTCCGGCGTGAACTTGATGTAACCCTTGTCCACCGCCTCAATCGCCTTATCTGCCAGCGGCTGAATCTTCACAAACCACTGCTGCGAAAGTCGCGGCTCAATCACCACGCCGGTCCTCTGGCTTAGCCCAATCGCCAGCGTGTGCTCCTTCACTTCCACCAGCAAACCCTTTTCCTTCAAATCCTCAACGATCTTCTCTCGCGCTACATACCGATCGAGCCCGTGATACGGCGAGCCCGGCAACAGCACATGTGCGGTCTCATCCAGAATCGTCAGGTTCGGCAGCTTATGTCTCTGCCCAATCGCAAAGTCATTCGGGTCGTGCGCTGGTGTCACCTTCACCGCGCCCGTTCCAAACTCGGGCTTCGCCCAGTCATCCGCCAGAATCGGAATCTCGCGATCTTCACCGCCATTCACACCACTCAGCGGCAGCCGCACCATCTTCCCAACTACGTCGGTGTATCGCTCGTCCTCCGGATTCACTACAACCGCGACGTCCCCCAGCATCGTCTCCGGCCGCGTCGTCGCAATCACAATTGAACCGGCACCATCCGCCAGCGGATAGCGGATGTGATAAATCTTGCCCACCCGCTCCTCGTGCTCCACCTCAAGGTCCGACACCGCAGTCTGCGCACTCGGATCCCAGTTCACGATATAAGCCCCGCGATAGATCAGCCCCTGCTCCCACAGCCGGACGAACGCCTCCTTCACCGCGACACTCAGCCTGTCGTCCATCGTGAAGTATTCGCGGCTCCAGTCCACGCTTGCGCCCAGCCGCTTCATCTGGTCCAGAATCGCTCTACCGTACTCGCACTTCCACTTCCATACCCGCTCCACAAATGCCGTGCGACCCAATTCCTGCCGCGTCACGCCCTCGCTCTTAAGCTGGCGCTCCACCATCATCTGCGTCGCAATGCCCGCATGGTCCGTTCCCGGAACCCACATCGCCAGATCGCCCAGCATCCGATGCCAGCGCGTCAGGATATCCATCTCCGTCTGGTTCAGCATGTGGCCCATATGCAACCGGCCCGTAACATTCGGCGGCGGCAGCAGGATGGTGAACTTCTTCGCCTCGTCCTCCGTACCCTCGGGTGTGGCAACGTCGAACAGGTGTTCGCGGACCCAATACTCGGCCCAGCGTTCTTCAATAATGGACGGATCGTATGCTTTTGGAAGTTCGTAGCTCATCGGTACTTTAAGGGTAGCATCGACACGCACTTGGGCCTTATTCACAGCACGCCCGACCGTCCCGGTTCAATGGAACTTCCACTTCCGGCATCGCCGCCGTACACTGCCAACGAGGTTCTTCATGCGTAGACAGCTTCTCTCCGTTGCGTTGCTCCTGACCATGCTCGCCCCGCTCCCCGCCTTTGCAAAGGGCAATAACGACCGCGCCAGCGTAGGCTCCGACATCAACATTCCTGAGGGCGAGACCGTTGGCGACGTCGCATGCGTCTTCTGTTCGGTTCACGTTCATGGCGATGTCTCTGGCGACGCCGCCGTTGTTCTCGGCAATCTCGTCATCGACCCCGGACACAAAGTCAATGGCGACGCCGCCATTGTCGGTGGCGACCTCACTATGGGGGAGGGTTCTGTTATCGGTGGAGACGTCGCAGTCGTAGCCGGCGATGCAAACCTCGCCTCAGACGCCATGATTCACGGCTCCCGGACAATCATGCCCGGCCGTCTCTGGTTGCTGGTGCCCTTTGCTCCGCTGATCATTCTCATCGGCATCATCTGGCTGATCGTCCATTTCATCCGTCGCCGCCGTTACCAGTTTCCGGTCTACCCCAACGGACGCGGCGTTTAGCTTCTTGTTTTCAAGAGGCAGGTGCGGAACCGAGGCACCACATCCTGCGTACCACCGACAGGCGTCTTTGCCACTGGGGGAACCTTGCTGACCCGTGTAACTCGGATTCTCGGTCTCACGATCTTGCTTGCCTCCGCCGCACATGCCCAGGCGCGAGGCAACCGCGTCTACTTCGGACAGGATATCTTCGTCGCCGCCGGACAGCAGGTGCACAACGCCGTCTGCATCTTCTGCTCCGTGCAGGTTGAAGGCGATCTGACCGGACGCGCCCTCGTCCTCTTCGGGAACCTGAACGTAACCGGCCGCGTCGAGCGCAGCGCCTCCGTCATCGGCGGCAACGCCGTCGTCGACTCCCAGGCGCGAATCGGCGGAAACACCATCGTCCTCGGCGGCAACGCAGTCTACGAAACCGACGACTCCATCACCGGCAGCGCCTACGTCCTTGGCGGCCACCTCTCCAAAATGGGAGGCCACGTAAAGTCCACCCGGCGCGTCTCCGTCAGCCCCATAATTTTTTCGGCGTTGGCTCTGCTGGCTATTCTTCTGCTGTCGGCTTTTTTCTTTCCCGGTGTCCGCCGCCGCGCCACTGTCAGCCAGCCTTCGTAGGCTCTCTTTCGAGCAATAAAAAGGGGATGCAACCAAATGGCTGCATCCCCTTTTTCCCAATCAAAACTAGAAGGGATTAATCTTCGCAAGCCCCTTCTTCTTCTTATGCTTGCTCGAAGACTCATCCGCCTTATCGAACTCAGGCTTCGTCTTCTTTCCATCCGCGCGGGCAGCCTGTGCTGCAGGCTGCGTTCCCGGCTGGATGTCGTTCACCTGATCCGGCGCTCCAGTAGCCTTCTCAATTGCAGGTGCCGCATTCTGATTGACCGGCCCAACCGCCTTCAGCCCGCCATTCTCAGGTACCGGCGTCGCAGTCGATGGCGTAACGATCTCTACACCGATCGAATTGCTCGACGCTCCACCCCCAGCGGAACTGGCTGCCGGAACATTCGTCATCACCGCCGAACCCGTATTCGTGCTCGGATCCGCAGCCGGAACCTCCTGCAGCGCCAGCGGAGCAGCAGGCGTAGTTGAAGCCGGAGCTGCGGCCTCAGCCGCCGGAGCAGCAGCAGCGCTATCCGTTGTAGCGGCCGGTGCAGCAGCCGTTGGCTTAGGATTCATTGCGCCGTTGAAGTCCGCGACAACCTTCCTGTACACATCGGGAGCTATCGTCGGCTTAGGGTCCGCCAGCGAAGGTTCACCATCTCTGGCAGCCATCACCACGTCAGGCTGGTGCAGAATCATCAACTTCGCACGATCCTGCAGACGATACGAGCGCCGGCTATTCTCAAGCGCCACACTTGCAGCCACCTGTTCCGGTGTCGGCGTAGGAATCGGAAGATTCATCCCCGCCAGCCGGTCACGCGCATCTTCAACGTGCGGCGAAGCAGAATGCTCCAGCACTACCGTGGTATAAGCCGCCGCCGCCTGATCGTCATAAACCTTCTCCAGACGCGCCTTGCCCGCCTCAGGAAGCTTTAGCGAGCGAACATACCGTGCCTCCGCCGCATAGGCATCACCCAGTCCCACGAGCGTGTCATCCATGTGGCTGAACTGCGGATACGTATCGACAACCGTCTGATACCGCGCAATCGTCGCCGGCCAGTTCTCGCGCGTCGAGTAGTAGGCCGCAATGTCAGCCTCACGCGTCGCCAGAACCTCCTGAACCTCGCGCAGCCTCTGCTTTGCCTGCGGAACCAGCGTCGACTCCGGGAACTGCTGCAGCATCAGGCGATACTCTTCCTGCGCATGAACCGCCTTCGCATAATCGCGATCCGGCTTATCCATCTGGCGGAAATAAATGTCGCCCACACGCATCTGGGCTTCGGCAGCCTCAGGCGCATTAGGGAAGAACGTGATGAAGTCCTTGTACTCGCTCTCCGCCTGAGTCAGCGCCGCCGTACCACCCTCGCGATACCAGCTATCCGCAATCGCCAGCTTAGCCTTCATCTGATACTGCGAATCAGGATAAGTATTGAGCAGCGTCTGCAGGTCCAGCCTGGCAACGTCGAAGTGTCCCTTCTTGGTCGCTTCAAGCGCCTTGTCATAAAGCTGACGGTCCGGCAGCTTCGCATCCGCGACAGCCTGCGGGTCAATCTTCTTTTCCTTCCGCAGCTGCTTCTTCGTGTCCTTCGACTGAATGACCTTGTCATCTTTCTTCGAGCCCTTCACCGGAGCAGACAGCGTCACGCTCTCCTGCGGCTGCCCATTCGGCGCAGTCGTCGTCTCCGACGAACCCGTTACCTGGGCGCCCGCGCCAATCGAAAGCACCAGAAGACTCGCTACCGCCAGCCCAGCGATCCCACTGGCCCTCAGGCTTGGGAAAAAAGAACGACTTGGAAAAAAGGAACGTCGATTCATCAGCTATAGACCCCATCTGCCTCGCGCATTCGCGCACAGGCTGTCGTTATTCTAGTCTTTCCGGTCAGACTTGTGCTGGCACAACTGCCCTTGCTAGCCTCAATAGTTCCCTGGCGTTTTCCTCAGTTTTGCCCGGGCTGAAGACCGCCGACCCGGCCACGAGCATATCCGCTCCTGATTCGACCACCTGCGCCACCGTATCGTGAGCAACCCCGCCATCAACTTCAATGCGGAAATTCAAACCCATCGCCTCGCGTAACTCCGCCAGGTAAGCGATCTTATCCAGTGCCAGCGGCAGAAACTTCTGCCCCCCAAACCCCGGATTCACGCTCATCACCAGCACATGATGCACCATCGGAAGCACTTCGATCAGCGTATCCACAGGCGTCGCCGGGTTGATCACAACCGCCGGCTTCATTCCATGATCGCCAATCAACTGCAGCGTCCTGTGCAAATGCGGGCAAACCTCCTGATGCACGCTGATCATGTCCGCGCCCGCTGCCGCAAAATCCGGAATAAAATTGTCCGGATTCTCAATCATCAGGTGGCAGTCCAGAGGCAGCTTCGTCACCGCCCGCAGCGCCTTCACCATCGGCGGCCCAAACGTAATATTCGGCACAAAATGCCCATCCATCACATCCACGTGGACGATGGTTCCCCCACCCCGCTCGGCGCTCGCTACCTCATCGGCCAGATGCGCGAAGTCGGACGCCAATATCGAAAATGCCAGTTCAATCAAGAGATTCGCTCCTGCCTGTGAGTCTACCAGCGCTTCACGCCTTCATCCCTGCATCCGCATCGAGCCGCTGCCGGATACCGAACCTTCACGAAGAAACTGATATACCTTCACTCTCATCTCGCTTTGGTTTTTGGTCTTGCTTAAGGGTACGGCTTCAGCCGCGCCACAAACCTTCGCTTTTTTGAACGCGGCTTTAGCCGCTGAGGTCTGTTTTCCCGCAACCAACGAATCACTCGCCCCACAGAACCTCAAACCGGCTTCTTCGCCCGCTTACTCACCACCGGTACAACCCGCTCCACGTCCGCCCGTCCTTCATGCAGAATCCGCACCTTAGCCTCCTTCGCCGCTTCGCGTTGCACCTCCGGCAGCGCCGTCGGCTCTCCCAATACCATCCGCGCTGCCCCCCGCAAAATCCGTCGCACCGGCCACCCGCCATCGGCGTTCGGAAAAAATATCTCGCCCGCCCGCTGCTTCTCGGGCCTGTAATACCACCGCCGAAACAGAGAAAGATGATCGCTCAATACCGCCAGATCACTGCCTCCGGAGATCTTCTTCCCAAGCTCGTCAAGCACGGCACCGGCACGTTCCTCCGGAGACTCCGCAGGCATCGTCGCCTCGCCCTCCAACGGCACCGCCTGCAGCATCAGTGGCTGCGCAAACAGCGAGCTGCCAACACTGGTCTGCTCCTTCACCGCCCGCACTCCCAGCGTCGAAAGCCTCTCCGGCCCAGCCAGGCATCCACCCTTCAACAAAAAAATCGCTGCCTGTTCCGGATGCTCTCCCTCAGTAACCGCCGCCTTCTGCACAATCACGGCGTTCAGCGCAGGCACCGGTCGAACAATCTCATCCGCCAAACTTGCCGCAGCCTTCACCTTTTGCCACTGAACATGCAGCGCTGCGGCCTTCTCAAACTCCATCTCAGCCGAGGCCTTCTCGCGCTCCGCGCTAATCTGGCCCAGCATGCTCTCTCCCCGCGTGTCGAAGAACGCCTTCACCGCCAGCGATTCCGCGACATACTGCTCTGCCGTACAGGCCTGCTTGCAGGGCTCCATGCACTTCTTCATCTCGCCATAAACACACCCCGGATGCTCCGGATATGGCTCCAGATCCTCATGGCATCGCCGCAGCTTGAACAGGTCCAGCACAGCATCGCAATATCGCTCCGCCGCCGCCCGCGAAGGAAACGGCCCATACGTATTCTCAAGCCCTCTCTTCGAAAGCCGGTTCGTCGCATAAACCCGTGGATGTTCCTTCTCAATCGTCAACCGCAGAAAACATGGAGTATGCAGCTTCAACCGCTTCCGCGCCTGCGGATAGCCGAACATGGCCTCCGCTGCCCGATACAGCACCAGCGACGACTCGAAGTCCGAGCCCGTAACGCAGTATTCAATCCGCGCAACCTTGTCTCTCAGGTTCAACCGCTTCGACTGAGATTCAGGCGGATTCAGCAGCCGCCTCATTCTGCGCCGCAGATCGGCCGTCCGCGTCAGATAAGGCTCATCCTCCGGCCGCGCCCCGCACAGCGCAAACACCCCCGGCAACGCTGGAACACCGCGAAGAATTGCCTCCGCACTCTCCGGCACAAAATCCACAATGTGATCGAAATGAAATCGAGCCGCCACAATCAGAATTGTAGCCATAAGAATCTACTATTGCTGTTGCCTCCCCTCCATGACCGACCCTGATGCAGTGTCATCCTGAGCGAAACATCTCGCGTACTTTGCGAGAGGTGAAGTCGAAGGACCTGCGTTTGTCGCTGCTTTTCTCGTTTGTCATCCCGTAGGGATCTGCTTCTGTCTTTGCAGTTGTCTGTTTTGTGTTGCCACCAACAGAAGTGTCATCCTGAGCGAAGTGGTTCGCGTCAGCGAACCGCGCAGTCGAAGGACCCGCGGTTGTTGTTGCTCTTGTTTTTCTCGTTTGTCATTCTCTGACCCCTGAGAAGCTGAAGGGAAAGAACCTCTTGATTCTCCCGACAAGGACCCCATAATCAATAACTTACAAATTTATTCCCCAAAAACCCCAGCAAATCCGCTTGTCAAGTCCTAAAAACGAA
>Ga0193753_10001289_pt1 | contig 21705 bp, 15 predicted proteins | sample H1c2metaG_FD_144925 | JGI IMG/M metagenome (GOLD analysis project Ga0193753, IMG submission 144925) | Soil microbial communities from a riparian zone of the East river system, Colorado, United States - H1c2 | ecosystem: Environmental > Terrestrial > Soil > Riparian zone | place: USA: East... | reverse complement strand
CGATCAGCGCCGCGCGGTCGGCCGCCTGCGGCAGCTCCCACAGCCCGCCGAACAGCCCCTCGGGCCGGCGCCGGGCCAGGAGCACCCGGCCGCGCCGCTCCACCCACGCGGCCTGCAGCGCGAGCAGCGGCCGGGCCGCGTCCGGCGTGCGCTTGCCGACCACCGGCAGCTCGTGCACGCGACCGGCCGCGCGCGCGGCGCACGCGTCCATCACCGGACACGCGTCGCAACGCGGGCCCACCGGCGTGCAGACCTCCTGGCCGAGCTCCATGAGCGCCTGGTTGAAGTCGCCGGGCGCGTCGTCCGGCACCATCTCGCCGGCGATCTGCCACAGCCGCCGCGCGGCGGCCGCGCTCTTCACGTCGTCCTCGATCGCGTGCAGACGGGCGAGCACTCGCGCCACGTTGCCGTCGACCAGCGGCTCGCGCCGGCCGAACGCGATCGACGCGATCGCTCCGGCGGTGTAGCGCCCGATCCCGGGCAGCTCGCGCAGCTCGGCGGCGCTGCCGGGCAGCCGTCCGCCCCAGCGCTCGACCACCTCGCGGGCGCCGGCGTGGAGGTTGCGCGCCCGGCCGTAGTAGCCGAGCCCCGACCAGGCGGCCAGTACGTCGTCGAGCGGCGCCGCCGCCAGCGCCGCCGCGCTCGGGAACCGCTCCATCCAGCGCCGGTAGTACGGCAGCACCGCGGCGATCCGGGTCTGCTGCAGCATCACCTCCGAGATCCAGACCGCGTATGGATCGCCGGTCCGTCGCCACGGCAGATCGCGCCGGTGCCGGCGATACCAGGCGACCAGCCGCGCCGCCACGTCGCTCGGGTTCACGTCCACGTTCATGGCGAGGAGGAGGGGAGGAGGCCGCCCACCGAAAAGAGAACAGGCCAGAGGCTTTCGCCTCCGGCCCTCGGTGTCAAGCGATCGCGCCGCGCGCGCCGCCGGTCAACCCTGGCCGATCAGAAGACCGCCGGGCATCCGTCGAAGCTCCCGCCGGTGGCCAGGTCGGTCGCGATCCCGAGCTCGGGCTGGTCGCGGTCGATCGACAGGAGGAACGAGACCAGGTCGTCGAGCTTGCCGGCGTCGGCCAGCGCCACCGAGAAGTTCGCGTTGCCGGCGTTGGTGTGGAACTGCCAGAGCGGGTCGGTGAACAGCGCCTCCAGCGTGCCAGCCTGGCCGTGGTGCAGGTACGGCGCGCCCATCGCCAGCCCGTACAGCGATGGCACGTTGTAGCCGGCGCGGCCCTCGGAGCGGACCAGCTCGCCCTGGAACGGGCGCCGCTCGAGCAGGTCGGTGGTCGCGGTGTCGTTCGGCACCCCGAAGCTGCCCACGTTGCGGAGCACGCAGGCCGCCTCCGCGATGGCGACCGCCTCGGGCTCGGCCGGGCCGGTCGCGTCGGCGTCCGGGATGGGCGGCTGGGCCGAGATCTGCGCGCGCGGGTCGGCGCCGTCCGGATAGACCAGCGTCTGCGGGAAGAACACCGGCGGCAGGAACGGCGCCGCGGCGAGGGCCGTGTTGGTCGCGCCGGCCGGGGTGAAGAAGCGGCGCGACACCGTCCAGCCCTGGCCGCCGTGGCACCGCGCGCAGCCGCCGTCGATGAACAGCTGGCGGCCGCGGTCCACCTTGGCGGTCGGGATCGCCCGGCGGGCCCTGGGCGGGCGGATGGTGCGGACGAAGTTGTCGATGTCGTCCCAGTCCTTGTGACCGCAGGTGGCGACGTTCGGGTCGTCGGCCAGCTCCTTCAGCGGCCTGGCCAGCCCGCCGATCGGCACGGCGGCGACGGCGAGCGCGACCTGCTGCTCGAGGTCGAGCTTGTTGCAGTCGTCGAGCGAGTCGGCGGTGGTGATGGCGCCCAGGCCGCCCGAGACGTCGCGGGTGTTGCGCTCGAAGTCGTGGTGCTCGTCGAAGATCGCGGTCCAGTTGAAGATGCGCTGCTTCTGCTGCCCGGGGCCGTGCGAGAACGAGCCGTCCTGCGAGGTGGTCTGGCGCGGGCCCGACGCGAACACCCAGGTCATGTTGTCGCTGAGCCCGTCCGGGTGGCACGAGCCGCACCCCGACCAGCCCTCGCCGCCGACCGCGCCGTTGGAGCCGGCGTTCGACCAGCGGCCGCGGCCGGTGAAGTAGAACCGCTGGCCGCGCAGGGCCGACAGCTCGAACGCGCCCTGCGGGGCCGGGGTCGACTCCACGGTCGCGACCATCTGCTGCGAGGTCAGGTCCACGACCGCCATGCGGCCGGTCACCAGGCAGCTGGCGTACGCGCGGGTCGCGTCGGCGTTGACCACCACGCCGGTCGGCGCCTGGCACTTGCCGATGCTGTCGTTGCCGGCCAGGTCGATCTCCACGTTCTGGGTCGAGCCGACCGACACCTGGGCCGGGTCCCACACCACGCGCACCATCACGTCACCGGCGCGGCCGACCACGTACGAGACGTTGGTGTCCGGCACGAAGTCGATGCCGGCCAGGTCACCGGGGATGAAGCGCGGCGCGGCCGCGGTCGGGCTCGGGATGGCGTCGACCACCTTGCGGGCCAGGTTGGTGCTGCCGCCCGCGCCGCGCAGCTCGGCGCCGGTCGCGAGATCCGCCACGTACACGACCGGGAAGACGTTGTTGTCGAACCGGGGCGGGCCCTCGGGCGAGGCGGACACCGAGGTCACGAACACGCGCCCCTGCGACACCGCCAGCGAGGCGAGCTGGTTGGGCGAGGTGAGCACGGTCGGGCTGCCTTCCACGCCGCCCCTGGGGAAGCCGCTGTCGATCGGGGCGAGCGCGATCACGCCGCGGTCGGCCATGTCGGGCACCGCGAAGCGGCGCACCCGGCCATTGCGGCCGTCGTCGCGCGTCTCGCCGCCCGGCACCGGCTCGCCGTAGAACTCGGTCACCAGCAGGGTCTCGTCGGTGTCGTCGTCGTCGAGGTCGTTGGTCACGACCAGCGCGCGCGGCCGATCGACCGCGACCGAGCCGAGCCCCTCCATGGTGCGGGCGTCGATGACCGACACGCGGCTCTCGCCCATCTCGGCGACGAACAGGAGCTGGCCGCTCGGGCTGAGCGCCACCCCGGTCGGCTCGGCGCCCACCGCGATGGTGGCGTCGATGGCCGGCGCGCTGGTGTCGATGCCGCGCACGCGCACCACGCTGGCGTCACCGCGGTTGGCGACGTACGCGGTGGTGCTGTCCGGCCCGATGACGACGCTGGATGGCTCCGCGCCGGTCGCCAGGGTGGCGAGGCGCGTCGAGTCGGAGGCCTTGAAGAAGCTGACCGTGCCCGCGTTGGCGTTGACGTTGGCGATCCAGGCGCCGTTGTCCGAGAGCGCGATCGTGCTCGAGCGCGAGGCGCGCGTCAGGAAGGCCGCGCCGCCCCCATCACCGCCGTCGTCGTCGCCGGCGTCGTCGTCTGCCGCGCCGTCGTCTGCCGCGCCGTCGTCCCCCCCACCGCCACAGCCGGACAGGGCGCCCACCAGGACGGCCGCCGACAGCGCTCCCGTGATCCACAAGAGATTGGAATACGAGGTTAATCTCAGGTTCATGGCTCTTTCTCCCCGGGCGGGCTTTCCGCCCTTCGGGGGATGAGGAGGTCATCGGGCGCGGGTCGCGGCCGGTTATGGGGCCCATAAATATATTTTATGAGAGACTCCGGCCGTGGACCTGCGCCAGCTCCGCTATTTCCAGGCGGTGGCCGCGGCCGGCGGCATCGGCCAGGCGGCCCGACAGCTCGGGGTCAGCCAGCCGGCGCTGTCGATCGCGCTCGGCAAGCTGGAGCGCGAGGTGGGTGTCGAGCTCCTGAGCCGCGATCACCGCGGCGCGAAGCTCACCCCGGCCGGGCGCGAGCTGCTCGGCGCGGTCGAGCAGGCGATGAACGTGCTCGAGCAGGGCCGGCAGCGGATCGCCGGGCTGGTCGACGAGCCGGTCGGGCGCTTCGCGATCGGCTGCCCGCTCGTGCTCGGCTCGTACTTCATGCCCGGCCTGGTCGGCCCGTTCCTGGCCGCTCACCCCCGCATCGACCTGGTGCTGTGGACCGGATCGTCGCGCCAGGTCGAGGCCGCCGTCCTCGAGCGCGAGGTGCAGCTCGGGCTGGTCACGCACCCGCTCGCCCACCCCGACCTGGTGCTGGTCGATCTGTTCCGCGACCACGTGCGGCTGTTCGGCGATCTCGCCGCGCTGGCCGGCGGCGCCGAGCGGCCGCTCTCGTGGTCGGCGGCGACCAGGCTCTTGCGCGCGCGCCCGCTGTTCTACGCGCCGCACGTGCCGCAGGCGGTCGAGATCCTGACCCAGCTCGACGCGCGCGGGCTGGCGCCGGCCCGCCGGCTCGAGTGCGGCGACACCCAGCTGGTCAAGGAGCTGGCCCTGGGCGGCGCCGGATTCGCCATCCTGCCGGCGCGGGTCGCCGCCCACGGCCAGCCCGGCCGACTCGAGCCGCTGCACGGGCGCCTCCCGTCGGTGGCGGACACGATCCGGCTGGTCTTCCGCGGCGACGCGCAGCGCACGCGCGCGGCCGGGCTGGTCAAGGATGCGCTGGTCGCGCACGGCCGCGCGATCGCCGCGGCGCCGGCCGGCTGAGATCGCGCGCGCGGGCCAGCCCCATCGCGCCGAGCGCGCCGAGCGCCAGCGCGACGGCGAGCGCGCCGAGGACGATCCGAGCGCCCTGGAACAGGCCGGCCAGGCCCGGCTCGGCCGGGTGGGCCAGGATGATCGAGGCGACCTGCTTGCCCGAGCCGGGGCTCTTCATCGGGTGGCGCTGGACCAGCCAGCGCTCGCCGCCGACCTCGACCTCCTCGATGTCGTGGCTGCGCATGCCGGCCGCGACCACCGCCGGCCCGACGTCGCCCTGCGCGGTGCCGTCGAGCGCGACCATGCTGACCCGGGTCCCCTCGCCGGGCGCGATCTCGCCGAGCAGGCGCTCGGCCGGGGCCATCTGGGCGAACAGCGCGCGCGGCTGCCCGCCCAGCACGGTCAGGCGGGTGAACAGGAGGCGCAGGCCGGGGCGCGGGCGGCCGCCCAGCAGGCCGGAGGCGACCACGCCGGGGTCGTCGCCGCGCACCACCGCGATGCGCACGTCGTCGCTCGCGGTCGCGTACACCTCGCCGATCGGGCCGACCGCGCGCACGTCCGTGGCCCAGGTGGTCGGGCCGGCGCTGGCGTACAGCAGGCGGCCCTTGTAGTCGGCCACCGCGACGTCGGCGCCCTGGGCGGCGCGCACCGAGGTGACCCAGTCGGCGCTGGCCAGGCTGGCGTGCATCTCCTCGAGGTAGGCGCGATCGCCGGCGCGGTCGCCGAGGCCGAAGTCGGCCTGGTCCTGGACCGCGGCCACCTCGCGCATGATCGGCATCACGAAGGACAGGTTGGCCAGCGCCGCGAAGGTCTCGCTGCGCAGCTCGAACATACGGCTCATCTGCGCGCGCGCCGCGGCGAAGCTGGCCCGGGTGGCCGCGGCGGCGCGCCCGCGCACGATCCAGTCGGCCGCCAGCGCGACCAGCACGACCGCGATGGTGACGGCGGCGACGGCGGCGGCGCGGCGCGGGGCGCGGCCGCGATCGCGCCCGAGCGCGCGGAGGAGCGCGTGCATGCTGGGGAAGCGATCGGCGGGGTCGGCGGCCAGGCCGCGCAGGAGCAGGTCGCGCAGCGAGCCGGGCACCCGGCTGCCGGGCGGTCGCGGCTCGAAGCGACCCTCGCGCGCGTTCCGCGCCACCTCCTCGCGGGTGCGGCCGCCGAACGGGCGCACCCCGTACAGCGCCTCGTACAGCGCCACGCAGAAGTTGAACTGATCCGAGCGAGGATCGACGTGAGCGCCGGCGTGCTGCTCCGGCGCCATGTAGGCCGGCGTGCCGATCAGGACGCCCGCGTCGGTCACCTCGAACGTCGCGCCGCCGACCCGCGGCAATCCGCGGAGCCCGCGGTCGCGGTCGCCGTCGGTCTCGTCCCTGGGCTCGTTTTCGAGCTCGTCGTCGGGCTCGTTTTCGGGCTCGTCGTCGACCGCGGCCAGTGCCAGGCCGAAGTCGGTGACCCGCACGCGCCCGTCCTCGCCGACCAGCACGTTGTCCGGCTTGAAGTCGCGGTGGACCACGCCGGCGCGGTGGGCGGCGGCCAGGCCCTGGCCGGCCGCGCTGAACAGCGCGAGGATCTCGGCCGAGGGCGGGCGCGCGTCGCGCAGGTGGGCGCGCAGGTTGGGGCCGCGGACCAGCTCCATCGCGATGAAGACCTCGTCGCCGAGCAGGCCGACGTCGTGCACCGCGATCACGTTGGGGTGCGAGATGCGGGCCAGGGCGCGCGCCTCGCGGATGATGCGCGCGCGCGCGGCGGCGCCGCCGCGCCGGGCCCACGCGCCGCGCATGAGCTTGAGCGCGACGTTGCGGTGGAGCTCCGGGTCGACCGCCTCGTGGACCACGCCCATGGCGCCGGCGCCGAGCTGGACGCCGATCACGTAGCGGGGCGGGCGCTCGCCCACCGGATCGGCGGTCGAGGCGCGATCGGAGCTGGTCGATGCGCGCGGAGGGAGCGGCGACTCGTCGACCCGCGCGCTGGTCGGCGGATCGAGAGCGTCGAGCAGCGGCGGCGGCTCGGTCCTCGCGCGGGGCAGGGTCGGGGCCAGGAGCGCGAGCGTGAGCCGGCAATCGGCGCAGTCGTCGACGTGGCGCTCGATCTCGGCGCGCAGCGACGCGCCGGCGGTGCCGGACAGGAACTCCTCGAGTGCGCCGGGCTCCGGGCAGTGCATCGACGCGCCGAGTCTGGGACAATCCGGCGCATGAGTGCAAGCACGGGGCTGGCCGGCGCGCTCGAGGCCGCCCTGCCGCCCGAGATCCAGCTGGGCGACGGCGCCGCGGTCGACTCGATGCTGGCCGCCGGGCTCGCCGCCGCCAGCCAGGCCTGGCCCGAGGTGCGCGTCGACGGGCCGGCGTTTGCCGCGTTCGTGGCCGAGCGGCTGGCAGCAGGCACGCCCGCCTCGGCGGCGCTCGAGCGGCTGTGGCTGGCCGACCTGGCCCTGGCCTGCGCATGCGCGCGCAGCGACGGCGCGGCGATCCAGATCCTCGACCGGATGGTGAGCGACCAGGTGGCCGCGGCCGCCGGCGGCGCGCGCGCCGGCGCGGCGGTCGGCGACGAGGCCGCCCAGGTGGTGCGGACGCTGCTCCTGGTGCCGCGGGTCGGGCGGCCGCCGGCGATCTTCGACTACGCCGGGCGCGGCCCGCTGGCCGGCTGGCTGCGCATCACCGCCACCCGCGAGGTGGTGCGGCTCCTGCGCCCGTCGCGCCGCGAGGTCGAGCTCGGCGATCACCTGGTCGACGGCGAGGCGACCGCGGCCGATCCGATCCTGTCCGGCCTGAAGCGCCGCTACCGCAGCGAGCTGGCCGACGCCTTCCACACCGCGCTGGCCGAGCTCGGCGCCCGCGACCGGACGCTGCTCCGCTACCAGCTGGTCGACGGCCTCGGCATCGACGACATCGCCGCCCTCTACCGGGTCCACCGCGCCACCGCCGCCCGCTGGCTGGCGCGCGTGCGAGACGACCTCATCGAGGCCACCCGCGGGCTCCTGGCCGAGAAGCTGGGCATGGGCGATGACGAGGTGGTGAGCATGCTCCGCCTGGTCCAGAGCGAGCTCGACATCAGCGTGATCCCGCACCTGCGCGAGAGCACCGAGCCGCGCTGATACTCTCCGCCCGATGAGAGACCAGACACCGAGCCGAACCGCCGCCTGGGTCGCGGCCGCCCGGGCCGCCGGCATGCTCCTGCCCGACGAGGTCCGCCTCGCCGACGACCCGTACGGCGCCGCCTTCACCTCTCCGCGGATCCAGCGCCTGATCGATCGCGCCCGCGAGCGAGGCCCGAGCGCCGCCGTCACCATCCCGGGCCTGGGCGAGTGGGTCCTCTACATGCAGGTGCGGACCAGGGTCCTCGACGACGCGGTGCGAGACTTCGCCAGCGACGGAGGCCGCCAGCTGGTGATCCTGGGGGCCGGCTACGACTGCCGCGCTCTCCGCCTGCCCGAGCTCGAGGGAGCCGCCGTCTTCGAGGTCGACCACCCGGCCACCCAGGGTCACAAGCAGATCACCCTCGAGCGGCTCGGCGCCCGCTCGCCGTCGCAGTACATCCACTGGAACTTCGAGCAGCAGCCGATGGAGGATCTCCCCGCCGCGCTCGAGGCGGCCGGCCACGATCCGCGCGCGCCGACCCTCACCCTCTGGGAGGGCGTGACCATGTACCTGACCGAGCCGGTCATCGACACCTCGGTCAGGACCGTCGCCCGCTACAGCGCGCCGGGCTCGGCGCTCGCGATGACCTACTTCAACAAGGCCAGGATCGCCCGACCGACCCTGGCCACCCGCGCCCTCGCCACCCTGGTCGCCCGGGTCGGCGAGCCCTGGAAGTGGGGCTGGGATCCGGCCGAGCTGCCCGCCTGGATGGAAAAGCGCGGCTTCCAGATCACCCGCGACATCTCCCTGGCCGACGTCGCAAAGACGCTCCTGCCCCCCGACATGGCCCGCCGGGTCGACGACCCCGACCGCCGCGTCGCGATCGTCGCGCGAGAGTCGATCGCGCTGGCCTCGCGAGCCTGATCGACCGCGACCCCAGGAGGGTCCTGGCGGTCGCGCCGCTGGCCGGGCGGCTTCGCTCGCTCGCGATAGGATTGCCGGCATGAAGCCGGTCGCGCTGATCACGGGGGCCAGTGGTGGGCTGGGGCGGGTGGTCGCGCCTGCGTTCGTCGAGGCGGGGTACCGCGTCTCGGCCGTGTCGCTCGATGCTCGGGCGCGGGTCAAGCCGACCGACGGCTGGCTCGAGATCCGCGCGGACCTCTCCGACGCCGCGGCGGCCCGGCGGGCGGTGGAGCGGACGGTCGAGGTCTTCGGTCGGATCGACTGCCTGGTGCACCTGGCCGGCGCGTTCGATGCGCCCGGGCGGATCGAGGACACCTCCGCCGAGGTGTGGGATGCGATGCTCGCGGTCAACCTCCGCGCGGCGGCGAACATGATGCGGTCGGTCATCCCGGTGATGCGGCGGCGCGAGGCGGGGCAGATCGTGGTCATCGGTTCGTCCACCGGGCTGCAGCCGGTCATCACCTGGAGCGCGTTCAACGCGGCGATCGGCGGGCTCTGCTCGCTGGTGCAGACCGCGGCGGCCGAGCTGCGGGACGCAGGCATCACCGTCAATGCGCTCTTGCCCACCACCATCGACACGGATGTGGTGCGCGGCTTTCTTCCCGACGACGACTGGTCTCGCTGGGTCGATCCGGCGGCCATGGCCTCGATGATGCTATGGCTCTGCTCGGCGCACGGGCGCGCGGTCTCGGGTGCGCTCATCCCTTTCATCGGACGACAGCCGCATCCCTGCCATCACTGGCACGGCGAGACCGACTGAGCTTCGTCGACGGTTGGTCATGCGCGATACGCGCCTGATGCAGCCAGTTCGTTTCGGTAGGTGACCTCCGTTCGTCTAGGCATTCTGTTCGCCAGCCACACGGAGGACCGCCTCATGAAACGTCTGCTCTGGCTCGGGCTCGTCTTTTCCACCGCCCTCGCGGGCTGTTCCCTCGATGACGACAGCGGTGGCGATCCAGCCACCGGGGAGGCGAACCAGGCGGTCTCGTCGTCGTCCTCATCGTCGTCCTCGTCGTCGTCGTCGGATCACGGTGACCACGGGGACCGTCGCGACGGGCTTCGCGCGTCGACGTCGACCGACCTGGCCGCGAAGCGCTACGTCGCCGCCGGCGATCGCTCCTATGTGATCGGCGCGGCCGATGGCTCGTTCGCCCCGATGGGATGGCACATCCGCGGCGAGATGGGCGGCGTGTGGGCTCATCCGATCAAGCTGCTCGACGGCTACTGGTTCTCGGTCGACGGCGCATGGCTGCCGGCCGCCGAGCGCTTCACCACCGGCGCCGGGTACGCCGAGCTCCGCTTCCCGGAGACCGATCACCTGTCGATCACTCGCACCGAGGTCGCGCCGGACGGATCGCCGGTGGTGCTGGTGCGGCTCGAGGTCCGCAATCGCGGACCGGCACGCGAGGTCGCGCTGGCGATGGACGTGCGCAGCGAGCTCATGGGCGCCTATCCGTGGGGATGGACCATGCCGGGCGCCGGCGAGGCCAACGGGGCGGACACCGCCACGTTCGACGGCGACGTGCTCGCCTTTGCCGAGCCGGACCAGCCGTGGCGCGCCCTGGTCGGCGCGTCACCGGCTCCGACCGAGGGCGAGGTGGGCGACGGCTTCTGGGGCCCGGTCGCCGAGGCCGACCGGCCCGGCTACCTCGAGTTCGGCAACGGCACCGGCGGCGAGCTTCGCTGGAACCTCTCGCTCGCGCCCCACAGCACCTCCACGATCTGGGTGGCGGTGGCCGGCTCGCACCTGGACGACGGCGAGGCGGAGACCGCGCTGGCCGCCGCGCTGGCCGATCCGGACTCGCTGGTGGAGGCCAAGATCGACGCGCGCCGGGCGCTGCTTCGCCAGACCCGGGTCTCCTTGCCCGATCGCGAGCTCGAGCGCGCGTTTGACTGGGCCAAGCTCAACATGGCCGACCTCCGCCGCACGGTGGTCGGCGCCCAGCTGCGCGACGTCGACGAGGGCCGCGCCTACCCGGCGCCGGTCGAGACCGTCGACTCGATGACCGGCATCGGCGCCGGCTTCCCCGACTATCCGTGGCTGTTCGGCACCGACGGCGCGTACACCTCGTTCCCGCTGGTGGTGAGCGGGCAGTGGGACACCGCGATGCAGCACCTGCGCTCGATCCGCGCGGTCTCGCTGGCCCTGAACGGCGACACCGGCAAGGTGGTGCACGAGGTCGTCACCGACGGCTCGGTCTACTTCGGCACCAACCGCGCGCCCGGCAACTCGAACGAGACGGCCCAGTTCGCGGTCGCGGTCGACCTCCTGTGGCGGTGGACCGGCGACGACGCGTTCGCCGACGAGATGCTCCCGTTCATCACCCAGGGCGCGCAGCTGCTGGCCGCCGATCTCGACGGCGACGCCGACCTCTGGCCGGAGGGCTTCGGCATGGTCGAGCGCGGCGGGATGGGCTCCGAGAAGCTCGACGTCACCAGCTACACCTGGGCCGCGCTGCGCGCGCTCGAGCACCTGGCCGGCGGGCGCGGCGACGCGGTCACCGCCGCCTGGGCGGCCGAGCGAGCCGCCTCGATGGAGGCCGCCTTCGCCGGCGACTGGTGGATGACCGACCGCGGCCGCTACGCCGACTCGCTGTGCAACGCCGGCGACGAGGACGACCCGCCCGACGGCGCGGTCAACGTCTGCCTGGCGCCGGACACCCAGCTGCAGCAGGAGCACTGGATCAACGCCACGCCGATGGAGGTCAGCTTTGGCACCACCGAGAACGCGAACGGCGCGCTCGACGAGCTCGAGGCCGAGCTGACCGGGCCGTGCGGGCTGTTCCACACCGGCCCGGGCGGCGGGCCCGACGGCGCCGGCGAGCTCAAGTGCTGGACCCTGCCGACCTCGGTCATGGCGGTGGCCGAGGCCAGCTACGGGCGGCTCGGACCGGATCAGGCGCTGCGCTACATCGATGCCATCGCCGGTCTCATCGAGCTGGAGACGCCGGGCGCGCTGCCGGAGATCGCGCCGAGCCCGGACTACGATCCGTTCGCCGACTTCCGCGATCGCGCGATGTTCATGCAGGCCTGGTCGGCCTACGGGGTGCAGTGGCCGGTGATTCACCACTTCCTCGGCGTCGATCCGGACGTGCCGGCCGGCCGGCTCGCCGTGGTCCCCGACATCCCCGACGGCTGGCCGCGCCTGTCGGTCGATCACCTGCGGGTCGGCGACGGCGAGCTGGAGGTCGAGGCCAGCCGCCACGGGCACCGCTACACCACCACCGTGCGCGCGCCGGACGGGCTCGACCTCACCATCGGCGCCACCCTGCCGGCCGACGCCGAGGTCGACCGGGTCAGCCTCGACGGCGACGACGTCGAGTTCGAGATCGTGGACACCGCGCGCGGGCGCGAGGTCCACGTCGACGCGGCGGCGTCCTGCCGTCACACCGTCGAGGTCGTCGCCCGGTAGCCGGTCGGCGCCCGCGGCCGAAAATGAAGGAGCCGGGTCGGAGGCGTCCGACCCGGCTCTTCGTCTATCGGATCCCTGGCTATCGGATCCCTGGCTGGCGGATCCCTAGATCGAGTTCACGAAGCGGACCACGGTCCGCTGCGCGAAGTTGCTGAGCTGGGTGAACTGGGTGCGCGCCGCCGCGGCCTGCCCGTCGTGCGCCAGGATGGCGTCGCGGACGGTGGCCGCCCTCCCGTCGTGCAGGAACTGGGTGTTGAAGCGCGCGCCCCACAGCGGCGTCGTGCGCATGAGCCGCGTCTGCGCGACCGGGTCGCCGGTCTCGCCGATGCCATCCCCCAGGGCGCCCATGTCGTGGGCCAGGAAGTCGGAGAACGGCAGGAACGCGAAGTTGCCGGGGACCGCGTTGAACGGACGCGCCGGGGTCACGAAGATCACCGGCACGTGACAGCCGGCGCAGCCGACCACCACGAAGTTGAAGCCTCCGATGATGGTGCCGATCGGATCGCCGAGATCGGGCGGCGGCGGGGCGAGGCGCTCCATGAAGGTGGTGAACAGGAGCAGGTCGTCCTGGATCTCGGTGCGCCCGCCATCGCACGGGCCGACCACGTCGTCGGTGAACTCGGGCACCTGCGGATCGCCCGGAGGATTGGCCAGGGCCAGGTCGCCGCCGTTGCAGCCCGCCGGCGGCTGCACGTTGTTCGGGTGGTTCTCGACCGCGAACTCCAGGATCGAGGTGCCAGCGACACAGCTCTGGGTGGTGATGCCCATCTCGTTGTCGTAGGCGTCACCCGAGAAGACCAGCAGCGTCGGGACCAGGCCCTTGTGGCCGAAGCGGGCCACGCGCATGGATCCGACGCTCTGGGTCGGATCGCGCGGGTCGGGCAGCGCCACCCGGACCCGCTGAGCCAGGCCGCGGATCGCCACCGGCTGGCTCGCCGCCAGGGCGACGAAGAACGAGTCCGGCATCGCGTCGACCAGGCCGAGCCCGAACAGCGGGGTGGCACGGCGGCCGACGTTGTTGATGTTGGCGGACGACGGCTCCACCTCGACCGGGATCGTGCAGCTCACCCCGGCGCTGTCGTAGGTGCCGTTCGCGAACAGCTGGCGCAGCGTGCCGCCCTGGTTCTCCTCGTCGTTGTCGTAGCCGAAGAAGACGCCGTCGGTCAGGCGGCCGAAGCGTCGCTCGATCTGACTGCCGGAGCCGCCGAGCACCGGGAGGTTGTGGCAGGTCCCGCAGGCGCGCTCGTTGAACGTCGGGCCGAGCCCGTCCTCGATGCTCTCCACGTCGCCAAAGGCGTCGGCCGCCTCCTCGAATGCGACCGGATCGGTGCCGGGCAGGGGATCTCCGATCTGGCTGGTGATGGCCACCTGCGTGCTGGTCAGCTCCGGCTCGTCGAGCGTCTCTGAACCCTCCAGCGGACCGTAGTCCGCCTCACATCCCATCTGGGTGCCAATCAAGAGGGTCGCGAAGCAACCGCACAACCAGGTCTGGTGTCGTCGCATGTCGTCCTCCCACGTTCGCGATTCCCGGCGAGCCGTATCTCTTTCACCGCGCTGGACAGTCACCTCCTCTGGGAAGGGATCGCCCCGGACGGGTGAAGCCGGTCCGGCACCCTATGAATATTGGATCGGGTTGAACAACCGTTGATACATATGAAAGTTAACTTACGATTCTCATCGCGCCGTTGAGGCGTACTCGACCGAAAAAGAAAAAGCCGGGTCGGAGCGATCCGACCCGGCTCGATTTCACACAAGGTGACGGAGCTAGAAGCCCATTCCTCCGCCCATGCCGCCCATGCCACCCATGCCGCCCATCCCGCCGCCGCCACCGCCCGCCGGGGGAGCGTCGTCGCTCTTCGGCTTGTCGGCGACCAGCGCCTCGGTGGTCAGCATCAGGCCGGCGACCGACGCGGCGTTCTGCAGGGCCGAGCGCACCACCTTGGTCGGGTCGATGACGCCGGCCTTGACCAGGTCCTCGTACTCCAGCGCCTGCGCGTTGAAGCCGAACGAGCCCTTGCCGGCCTGCACCTTGGACACGACGATGGCGCCGTCCACGCCCGCGTTCTGCGCGATCTGGCGCAGCGGCTCCTCGATGGCGCGGCGAACGATCTGCACGCCGAACCGGCGGTCGTCCTCGAGGTCGAACTTCACCGCCTCGAGCGCGCTCTGGCAGCGGAGCAGCGCCACGCCGCCGCCGGGGACGATCCCCTCCTCGACGGCCGCGCGGGTCGCGTGCATCGCGTCCTCGACCCGGGCCTTCTTCTCCTTCATCTCGACCTCGGTGGCCGCGCCGACCCGGATCACCGCGACGCCGCCGACCAGCTTGGCCAGCCGCTCCTGCAGCTTCTCGCGGTCGTAGTCGCTGGTGGTCTCCTCGACCTGGCGGCGGATGAGGCGCACGCGCCCGTCGATGTCCGCCTTCTTGCCGGCGCCGTCGACCAGGGTGGTGTTGTCCTTGTCCACGGTGACGCGCTTGACCTTGCCGAGGTCCTGGATGGTCAGGTTCTCGAGCTTGAGGCCGAGGTCCTCGGTCACCGCCTCGCCGCCGGTGAGGGTGGCGATGTCCTTCAGCATCTCCTTGCGGCGATCGCCGAAGCCGGGCGCCTTGACCGCGCACACGTGCAGGGTGCCGCGCAGCTTGTTGACCACCAGGGTGGCCAGCGCCTCGCCGTCCACGTCCTCCGCGATGATGAGGAGCGGCTTGCCGCTCTTCGCCACCTGCTCGAGGACCGGCAGGAGCTCCTTCATGCTGGAGATCTTCTTCTCGTGGATGAGCACGAGCGCGTCCTGCAGGACGACCTCCATCCGCTCCGAGTCGGTGACGAAGTAGGGCGAGAGGTAGCCGCGGTCGAACTGCATGCCCTCGACCACGTCGAGCTCGCTCTCCATGGTCTTGGACTCTTCGACCGTGATGACGCCTTCCTTGCCGACCTTCTCCATGGCGTCGGCGATCATCGAGCCGATCGCCTCGTCGCCATTGGCGGAGATGGTGCCGATCTGGGCGATCTCCTGCTTGCCCTTGGTCGGCTTGGACAGCTTCTTCAGCTGCTCGATGATGGCGGCCACCGCCGCCTCGATGCCGCGCTTGATGTCCATCGGGTTGACCCCGGCGGCGACCAGGCGCGAGCCCTCGTGGAAGATCGCCTGGGCCAGCACGGTGGCGGTGGTGGTGCCGTCACCGGCGGTGTCCGACGTGCGCGAGGCGACCTCGCGCATCATCTGGGCGCCCATGTTCTGGAGCTTGTTCTCGAGCTCCACTTCCTTGGCGACGGTGACGCCGTCCTTGGTGACGGTCGGCGCGCCCCACGACTTCTCGATGACCACGTTGCGGCCGCGCGGCCCCAGCGTGACCTTCACCGCGTTGGCGAGCATGTTGAGGCCCTTGGCGATCTCGTTGCGGGCCTGGGAAGAAAAGACAATGTCCTTGGCAGCCATGACTCTGTTCGCTCCTTGTGGCCGCTCAGTCGAGGACCGCGAGGAGGTCTTCCTCGCGCATGATCAGGTGCTCGTCACCGTCGATCTTGACTTCGTTGCCGCTGTACTTCGAGAACAGCACCTTGTCGCCCGCCTTCACGTCGAGAGCGACCAGCTTGCCGTTCTTGTCGCGCTTGCCGGAGCCGACCGCGACGACCTTGCCCTGGATCGGCTTTTCCTTCGCCGAATCGGGGATGTACAGGCCACCCGTGGTCTTGGATTCCTCGTCGAGACGCTTGATGAGCACGCGATCGTGCAGGGGTCGAATCTTCATGTCGTTGGATCCTCGCTCAGCCAAAATGTGCCCCACGGATAGTCACCGGAGAGCTTCTTGTCAATCCCTGGGGGGAGAGTGCCAAAAAAATCCAAAAATCGAAGTTGATTCGAGGTAGTGTGCGAGCCCGGGTCAACCGCTTCGCCGCCCCGGCGGGGCGCCCTGTGGTATAGGCCGAGCGATGGCGCTGACCGAGTACGAGAAGTACATCCGCACCGAGGGGCTGCTCGCCCTCCAGAAGGACCCGAGCGAGCTCTCGTGCCACGACGAGATGCAGTTCCAGATCGTCCACCAGGTGGCCGAGCTGTGGATGAAGCTCATCGAGTTCGAAGTGCGCCACATGGCCGAGCTCCTGGGCCAGGACCGGCTCGCCCTGGCGTCCAGCACGCTCAGGCGCATCGCCCGCATCCAGCGCCTCATCCTGGTCCAGCTCGACCTGCTCGACACCATGTCGCCCAAGGCGTACATGACCGTCCGCTCCGGCCTGGGCAGCGGCAGCGGCCAGGAGTCGCCCGGGTTTCGCACCCTGCTTCGCCTGCCCGGCGAGGTGGTGTGGCCCGCGTTCGAGGCGCTGCTCGAGCGGCGCGGCATCACCCTGCGCCTCATCTATGAGGAGCCGGAGGAGCAGCACGAGCTGTTCACCCTGGCCGAGGGGCTGGTCGACTACGACCAGCTGCTGCAGGGCTGGCGCCACCGCCACCTGATGCTGGTCTACCGGATCATCGGCGTCGGCACGCCCTCGCTCAAGGGCAAGCCGTCCGACCTGCTCGCCCACGGGATGAAGCAGCGCTTCTTCCCGCGCCTGTGGGCGGTGCGCGACGAGCTGTTCGCCGACTGGACCGAGCGGATGCTGGCCGGCGGCGCCGATACCGGCTATCACGGCTGACCCAACCGAGGCGGAGACGGGCCCCGATGAGCAACCACGACCGATGAGCAACAACGGCACCCAGAACAGGTCCGGAAACGGCGCGTCGGACGCGACCAGCCCCGACGACCCGCTCCTGCGCTGGCGCAGCGAGTTCCCCGGCCTCGAGGACTCGGTGTACTTCATCTCGCACTCGCTCGGCTGCCTGCCGATCAAGACCGCCGAGCACATGGAGGAGTTCCTCGAGCTCTGGCACCGCAAGTCGATCACCGCGTGGGAGGACTGGCTGCCGGAGGTGGACCGCGCCGCGGCCCGCATCGAGCGCCTGCTGTCGGCCCCGCCCGGCACGGTGACGATGTTCACCAACGTGTCGCTGGTCAACTCGGTGCTGGCGTCCTGCTTCGACTACAAGCCGGAGCGCAACAAGATCGTCTACACCGACCTCGAGTTCCCGTCGGTGTCGTACGTGTGGAAGGCGGAGGAGCGGCGCGGGGCCGAGGTCCACATCGTCGAGTCGCCCGACCGGATCACCATCCCGACCGAGAAGCTGCTCGAGGCGATCGACGAGCGCACCCTGCTGGTGCCCACCTCGCACGTCATCTTCCGCTCGTCGTTCGTGCAGGACGCCCGGGCGATCGCGCGCCGCTGCGCCGAGGTCGGCGCCCACCTGGTGCTCGACTGCTACCAGTCGGTCGGCTGCATGCCGGTCGACGTGGTCGATCTCGGGGTCTCGTTCGCTTGCGGCGGCTCGGTCAAGTACCTGTGCGGCGGCCCCGGCGCGGCCTACCTGTACGTGCGGCGCGACCTCATCCCGCTGCTCGAGCCGCGGGTGACCGGCTGGTTCGGCAACGAGGCGCCGTTCGCCTTCACCATGCCGGGCCAGACCTACGCCGACTCGGTGTGGCGCTACCTGGGCGGGACCCCGGCGATCGCGCCGCTCTACCAGGCCCGGGCCGGCGCGGACATCATCGGCGAGATCGGCGGGCGGGCGATCCGCGAGAAGAGCCTGCGCTCGACCCAGCGGGTCATCGAGCTGATCGACGAGCGCAAGTTCGGGCTCAACACCCCGCGCGAGCCCGAGCGGCGGGCCGGCTCGGTGGTGTTCGACTTCGTCGGCTCGGCCGACGTGGCCCGCGAGCTCAACCGGCGCCGCTTCTTCTGCGATCACCGGCCCGGGGCCGGCATCCGCATCGCGCCGCACTTCTACAACACCGACGAGGAGATCGACCTCTTCTTCGAGGAGCTCGACCGCGTCCGGCTGGGCCCGGGCTGAGCGAGGCGCCTCGATGCCGAGCTTCCAGCGCCACGTGTTCGTGTGCGTCAACGAGCGCGCGGAGGGCAACCCCAAGGGCTGCTGCAAGAGCAAGGGGGCCGACGAGGTCCGCGACGAGCTCAAGAAGCGGCTGGCCGAGCGCGGCCTGAAGGGCGTGGTGCGGGCCAACGCGGCCGGCTGCCTCGATCAGTGCGAGACCGGCGTGACCGTGGTCGTGTACCCGGAGCAGGTCTGGTACGGCCACGTCACCGTCGCCGACGTGGCGGAGCTGGTCGATCGCCACATCCTCGGCGGTCAGTACGTCGAGCGGCTGATGCTGCCGGATCAGCCGCACCTGGGCGGGGCGGTCTCGTCCGGGCCGCTCGACCGCCCGCCGCGCGCGCGGGAGCCATGAGCCGGGCCGCGGCCGCGCTGGGCCGGGGCGCCGCCAGCCTGGGTCTGGCGCTGGCCGGGGTCGTCCTCGCCGCCGGGCCGGCCCGGGCCGAGGGGTACGGCGCCGGCGAGGCCGCGCCGCGCCGCGACGGCTTCGCGATCGGCTTCGCGCTCGGCCCGTCGCTGTTCGTCGGCGCCGGCGGGCTCGACGCCAAGAACGGCGTCGGCGGCGATTTCAACCTGCGGGTCGGCACCAGCGCGTCGCCGACCTTCCTGTGGCAGCTCGAGCTGCAGGGCGGGGGCTACCTGGTCGACCTCAGCAGCGAGGCCGGCACCGAGCGCATCTTCAACTCCCACGCCACGCTCACCCTGGGCGGCCAGCTGTACGTGCGCGAGACGCTGTGGCTGCGCGCGGGCGCCGGCATCGCCAGCTTCCACGAGCAGGAGGGGCGCAACGGTCCCGAGCGCGAGGGCACACGGCGCAACGGCCTGGCCGTCACCGCCGGGGCCGGCTACGACATGTTCCGGCGCGGCATCTTCGCCTGCGACCTCGAGCTCGGCACCTCGGGCGCGGTGTTCGACGGCGCCTTCATCGCCCACGGCGCGCTGCTCCTCGGCCTCATGTGGTACTGAGCCAGCCGGCCATGGATGCGAGCCCCGGCCGCCGGCGAGACCTCGCGCTGTTCGGCGCGGCGCTGATCCTGTTCGCCGTCGCGCTGGTCCGCCAGGTCGCGGTCGGCGCGCCGCTCGGGCCCGACGAGGCGATCTACGCGACCGGCGGGCGCGAGCTGGTCGACGGGACCGCGGCCAGCGCGTTCGGGCTCCATCGATCGATCGGCATGAAGGTGCTGGCCGCGCCCGGCGCGGCGGCGGGCGGCGCGGAGTGGGCGCTGCGCGCGATCGGGCTGGCCGCGAGCCTCGCCTTCCTCGTCGCGTACCGCGGGGTGGGCGCGCGGGTGGTCGGGCGCTGGCCGGCCGCGTGGGCCGCCGCCGCCATGGTGACCTCGTTCGGCCTCGAGCGGCGCGGCGGCGAGCTCCTGTCGGACGTGCCATCGCTGCTCCTGCTGGTGCTCGCCCTCCACGTCATCGTGCGCGAGCTCGACCGGCCCGGCGAGGGGGCGCGGCCCGGGACCGGGCTCCTCCTGGTCGCGCCGCTCGCCGCGGCCGCGTTCTACCTCCGCTACGGCGTCACCACCGCGCTGGCCGGCGCCGCGCTGGCCGCGGCCGCGCTCTGGTGGCGACAGGTGTCGATCGGGCGCGGCGTCGCGCTGGCCACCGCCGCGCTGTTCCTGCTCCTGCTCCTGCCCCACGCGCTCCACGCGCTGCACGAGACCGGCAGCGCGCTCGGGATCCTCGAGGCCAGCGGCGAGGCGGCTCACCGCGCGTACCTGGGCGAGGGCCTGGTCCAGTTCCCGCTCGCGCTCGCGCTGGAGGGCGGCCCGGTGGTCCTGGTCCTGGTCGTCGTCGGCGCGGTCGACGGCGCGCGCCGCCTGCGCCAGCCTGGCCGCGAGCGCGCGGTCGCGTTCGTGTGGCTGGTCTCGGTGTTTCACATCGTCGCCACCGGGCTCCTGGTCCACGCCGAGTTCCGCTACTTCTTCCTCGGCGTGGCCGGGCTGACCCTGCTCGGCGCGCGCGCCGCGTGCGAGTGGGCGCGCGGCCGGCGTCGCGCCGCGCCCGTCGCCGCCGGGCTCCTGCTGGTCGCGTTCGCGGTCACCCACCAGCTCAACATCCACCGCTACCGGCGCCTGGCCCGGGTCCGCCAGGTCGAGGTCGACGCCGGCGCGCTGGTCGAGCGCGCCGCGGGGCAGGGCTCGTGCACCGCGCTGACCAGCGAGGTGCCGGTGGTCGGCTGGTACTCCGGCTGCGCGGCCCGCCCGCTCCACACCCGCCCGGATCGGCTGCCGCCCGAGCGGCGGTTCCTGGTCCTGTTCGACCGCGACCCGGACGCGGCCGACGCGCGGGCCCGCCTGGGCCGCAGCCACCGCCTGGTCCCGGTCGGCCGCGCCCTGGACCCGACCGACCAGTTCGGCGACGCCGAGGTCTCCGAGATCCGGCCTCTGCGCTGACGGACGCTTGACTCGCCCCGCCGGTTCCGGGCTACGGTGGCGCCCGTGAAGCCTAGCTCCGTCTTCCGCCGAAAGCTGGTCTCCGAGGCCGAGTCCGACGCCGAGCGACCGGGGCAGCAGCTGAAGCGCAGCCTCGGCTCCTTCGACCTGGCCATGCTGGGGGTGGGCGCCATCATCGGCGCCGGCATCTTCTCCAGCGTCGGCGACACCGGCGCGGTGGCCGGGCCGGCCCTGGCCATCAGCTACCTCATTACCGCGGTGGCGTGCGGCTTCGCGGCGCTCTGCTACGCCGAGATCGCCGCGATGGTGCCGATCGCGGGCAGCGCCTACACCTACTCGTACGTCGCCTTTGGCGAGGTCATCGCCTGGATCATCGGGTGGGACCTCATCATCGAGTACGCGATCGGCAACATCTACGTGGCGCAGAGCTGGGCCGACCACTTCCAGTCGTTCCTGCGCGGCGCGTTCGGGGTGTCGTTTCCCCCGTGGATGACCACCGACGTGCAGACCGCCTCGTCGGCCGCCTTCACCCACTACACGCCGACCATCGCCGGCCACGTCATCGCCTTCAACCTGCCCGCCGCGCTCATCACCGTGTTCATCACCATCGTGCTGGTGCGCGGGATCCGCGAGAGCGCGCGCTTCAACACCGGCATGGTGGTGTTCAAGCTCATCCTCCTGCTCGCGTTCATCGCGATCGGGTCGTTCTTCGTCGAGCCGGCCAACTGGACCCCGTTCGCGCCGCACGGCTTCCACGGCATCTGGCTGGGGGCGTCGCTCGCGTTCTTCTCGTACATCGGCTTCGACGCGGTCTCGACCGCGGCCGAGGAGACGGTCAACCCGCAGCGCAACGTGCCGCGCGGGATGATCGCGTCGCTGATCATCTGCACCACGCTCTACATCGTGGTCGCGATGGTGACGACCGGGCTGGTCCCGTCGGACCAGCTCGCCGGAGGCGACCCGCTGGCCCACGCCCTGCGCGCGGTCGGCCTGAACAAGGCGGCGATCGTGATCGCGTTCGGCGCGCTCATCGCGATGACCGCGGTGCTGCTGGTGTTCCAGCTGGGCCAGACCCGTATCTTCATGGTCATGGCGCGCGATGGTCTCCTGCCGCCGGTGTTCGCGCGGATCCACCCGCGCTTCCGCACTCCGCACATCAGCACGATGCTGACCGGGGCCGGCGTCGCGATCCTGCCCAGCTTCATGACCCAGACCCAGGCGCTCCACCTGACCAACATCGGCACCCTGTTCGCGTTCACGCTGGTCTCGGCCGGCGTCATCGCGCTGCGCAAGATCGAGCCCGACCGGCCGCGCCCGTTCAAGGTGCCGCTCTACCCGCTGACCCCGCTCCTGGCCATGGCCACCTGCATCTGGCTGATGGCCGGGCTGCCGTCCTCG
>Ga0193753_10001288_pt1 | contig 21706 bp, 4 predicted proteins | sample H1c2metaG_FD_144925 | JGI IMG/M metagenome (GOLD analysis project Ga0193753, IMG submission 144925) | Soil microbial communities from a riparian zone of the East river system, Colorado, United States - H1c2 | ecosystem: Environmental > Terrestrial > Soil > Riparian zone | place: USA: East River... | reverse complement strand
TTCGTAAGGTCCGCAATTTTTGTCCAAGTCGTCAGGTTAGTGGAGGATTGAAGCTCCCAAAGTCCCGAGGGACCGCCCGCGAGACGGACCCGGATATCTCCATTCGGGGTCAACCGGATCCATTCAAACACGAAACCACTGACCGGCGCCAACTGCCTCAGGGTGAGGACTTCGTCCGCTACGGCCACGTAACCCGTGCGCGTGGTCGAATCGAAATTCGCGGAGACGGTGTAGGTGAAGCCCGTGGCGCTGGTCGCGACAATTTGTATCCAATCAGTATTAGTGGTGGTCGCTGTCCAAACGCAGGTCGGTCCCGTCGCGACACTTATCTGGCCCGTATTCGAACCAAAGCCGTGCTGACGGTCCGTGTCGGACAGGTTGTAATTGCAAAGATACGCGGACTGATTGATGACGAAATTCTGCTCGCCAATCTTGATCGCGCCGGTGCGCGCCGACAATGTGAGGTTCGACGAAACTGCGTAATTCACCATGCCGGTGCCGGAACCGCTGGCCCCGGGAAGGATGGTGATCCATGTCGTGTTCGTGGTGGTCGCCTGCCAGCTACAAGTCGGCGTGGCCTCCACCAGGATCGAAGCGTTGGTTGCTCGGTAGCCGTGATCTCGGCCGGCGGGCGTCAGATCGAAGGGACAGGTCAAGGAACGCTGCGTGATTGTGAACGTCTCACCGCCCACGTGGAGATGACCGATGCGTTCCACGAAGTTCGGGTTCGCCGCCACGGTGTAACCGATGTTGGCGCTGGCCGAGCCATTGGCGTTGGAAGTAATGGTAATCCACGAATTCGCGCTGGTCGCGTTCCACGAGCAACCATTGATCGTATCCACACTCAAGTAACTCGAAATGTCCGCATAGCCGTGCGTGCGCCCGTTGGGAATGAGATCGAACGAGCAAGTCGCCATGCTCTGCGTGATGGTGAAGGTCTCGCCTTCCACCTCGAGGACACCGATCCGGTCGGCCAGCGAATCGTTGGCGGCCAGGATATAACCGATGTTGGCGGACGCAGTGCCGCTTGCGTTGGAAGAGATCGTGATCCAGCTATTCGTGTTGTCCACGGTCCATGAGCAACCATTCGTCGTAGTGAGACTGAAGAAATGCTCGGTCGCGCCAGCGCCGTGCTTGCGCGTATCCGGAGTGACCTTGAAAGAACACGTGACCGAGCGCTGCGTAATCGTGAAGGTCTCGTCTCCCACGTAAAGAATGCCGATGCGATCAAAGAAATTCGTGTTCGCGGCCACCTTGTAACCCACATTGGCGGAAGCGTTGCCGACCGCGTTGGAAGTGATCGTGATCCACGAATTCGCGTTGGTCACATTCCACGAGCACCCCGTGATCGTGGCCACGTTGAAGAAGTTGGTCTTCGCTTCATTGCCATGTTTGCGCGCCCCCGGAGTGAGATCGAAGGAGCAACTCGCCGCAAGTTGCGTGATCGTGAAGATCTGGTCTTCCACCAGGATTTGTCCGATGCGGTCCGCGAGAGTGGGGTTCGCCGCTATCGTGTAGCCGATGTTGGCGCTGGCTGTGCCACTGGTGTTGGAAGAAATGGTGATCCACGCATTCGGGCTGCTCGCGTCCCACGAGCAACCACTGATCGTGTCCACACTCAAATAGTGCGCGGTCGCGCCATCACCGTGGGTCCGTGTGCGCGGAGTCAGATCGAAGGAACAACCCGCCGCGCGCTGCGTGATAACGAAGGTCTGACCTTGCACGCCCAGCACGGCGATGCGGTCGGCCAGGTTCGTGTTCGCCGCGACGATGTAGCCCACGTCCGCGGTGGCGATGCCGGTCACATTGGAAGTGATCGTGACCCACGTGTTCGTGTTATCCACGAACCACGGGCAGCCATTGGTGGTGATCACTTTGAAATAATTCGTCGCCAAACCATTGCCATGTTTGCGCGACGCTGGAGACACCGCGTATTCGCAAGTGATGCCGAGCTGCGTAATCACGGAAGTATGGCCGCCCACGTAGATGATACCGACGCGTTGGGTCGGAGTCAGGGAATTGGCCTCCACATGGTAGTAAATGTTGCTCGTGCCCGCGCCGTTCGTCGCGCCATTCAGAATCGTGATCCACGAGTTCGTGGTCGCTGCGATCCAAGAGCAGCTATTGGTGACGGTTATTGTGACAAAATCTGTCCGCGCGCCGCTGCCGTGCTGGCGCGTCGCCGGCGAAAGATTGTAATCGCAAGTCGCGGGATCCTGGGTGATCCTCACCACTTCATCTTCGACCATGATGTACCCGGTGCGCATGACTCCATTCGGATTGCCATCCACCAGATAACCGTTGGTGAAACTGCCGCTGCCCGCGGCCGGCGGCAGCAAGTGAATCCATGAGTTCGTGGTGGAGGCGTTCCAGGAGCAGCCTCCTGCGATGGTAACAATAAAGGCATTGCTTTGGCTGCCTTTGCCGTGATTGCGCGTCGCCGGTGAAAGGCTCATGGCGCAACCAATCGTGCCCTGCGAAATGGTGACGAGCTGGCCAGCAACCGTAACGCGACCCGTTCGTTGAATGGATCCGGTGTTGGCCTTGACTGTGTAGGTGACATTGCTGTCGCCCATGCCATTGGTGGCGGCAAACGTGATCCAGGTGTTGGTGTTCGTAATGCCCCACGAACAAACCGAGAGCGTATCAATACCGATGAAGTTGGTCTTCGCCGCATAGCCGTGATGGCGATTCGTCGCCGAAAGGCGGTAGTCACACACAGCTCCGACCTGGCGCACCGTGAAATTCTTATCGAGGACGCTGACGGTCCCGGTTCGCGCCACGGAGGACGGATTCGCGAACACGAAAAAGTCCACGCTGCTCGTGTTCGTGCCACTCGTCACCGGGACATTGATCCAGGTGTTCGTATTCGTGACTTCCCAGGGGCAGCCGCCCGGCACATTGACCGTGAACGAATATGTTTCGTGTTCCGCTTCAACCGTCTTGGAAGTCGGCGAAAGAGAAGCGCTGCCGCAAGGCGTCGGTTCTTGAAAGACGATGAAGGGCTCATCCCAAACATAAAAAATGTTGCTGCGCGCCCAGGAATTCGGGTTGGGCGTGATGGTGTAGCCGAACGTCCCGTCGTTGGTCCCGCCCGCTGTGTTGGTCGTAATCGTGATCCAATCATTGGTGTTGCTGATGATCCAGGCGCACTCGAAGGCGGTGCCCGACGACGACGCCACAGAAACGCCACCGGTCGAGTCACCATGACCGTGCATTCGGCTATCGGGTGAGAGCGAGTAATTGCAGGGCGCTGAGTTTTGCGTCAGCACGAATGCATCGTCGCCGAAAACGATGTTGCCGCTGCGCGACACGGGTGTGTTGTTGGACAAGGCAGTATAAAAGACAGTTCCGTTGTTCGTTCCCTCCGTGGCGCCGAGCAGGACAATCCACGGGTTCGTATTCACAGCGCTCCAAGTGCAGCCGATTTTGGATACGCTGATCGCAAACGAACTGTTGTTGGTACCAGGATGGCCGTGGTTGCGTGTCGTGGGAGTGAAGGTGTAATTGCAGGGCACACCCGACTGTCGAATGGTGAACGTCTCGCTGGCGATCGTCACCTCGCCGGTGCGCCCCAACAATTCAGTGTTGGCTGCGATCGCGTAATGAACGGTGCCGGTGCCAAAGAAATTCCCCGTGTTCGTAATCGTGATCCAACTATTGGGATTGATGACGTTCCACGGGCATCCTGTGCCCGTATTGACAAAGAACGAGTTGTTGGTGGCGCCGTGACCGTGATTGCGGAGGACAGGCGACAGGGAATAGTTGCATGCCGCGAAAGTCGCGGGCGCGAGAAACATTCCGGTCGCCAGCAACAGCCAGCATTTCGCGCTGATTAGGTTTCTCATTTCTTGGTTTTGTTTGCTTTGGTTTTAACGCTCCGGCCCCCGGCTACTTCACCGCCCGATAAAATCGCGTGCTGTTCGTCGCTGACGTGTCCACGTACTCCATTTGCCCCGTCGTGTTCGTGAGCTTCGAAAACAGTTGCCACGTTGATAAGTCAGATGATCGCTGGAGGTCCCACACGCCCGCCGGTCCACTCATCCGGAGAGTCACTGTGCCGTTGGCGGCGCGCTCCAGCGGCTTGAATACGAACTCCGTTTCAGTCACGAGCAACCTCACGATCACGGTGAAACTCCGCGAGCCGGTCAAAGGAGGTACGCCGTTGTCCGTCGCGCCCACGATGATGACGTTGGTGCTTGGGGTCTGCGCGGGCGTCGGCGTCCAGGCAAACGCGCCAGCTGGAGTCACGGTCGCGCCCGCCGGTCCAGATACCAAAGAGAACGTGAACGTCTGTGCGGGAATGTCTGCGTCCACCGCGGTCAGGCCAAGGCTCACGGACGTTCCTTCATCAATGCTCAGATTGGCAACCGCATTCACGATCGGCGGCGTATTGTTTTCGTTCACCGTGATTTGGAACGTCTTGCTGTCCGTTTGTTCCGGCACGCCATTGTCCGAAACCCCGACCGTCACGGAGTATATTCCGGGGCCTTGTCCTTCCGCCGGCACCCACGTGAAAACGCCATTGTTCGGATTGATCTGCGCGCCGTCGGGCGCATCGGCGAACGAGTAGGTCAACGCCTGGGCCGGAAGATCCGCGTCCGTCGCCGCGCAAGTGAAGGTGAGCAGCGTACCTTCGTTGATGGTGCGATTGATCGGCTGGGCCAGCACTGGCGCCGATACATTGCCGGCGATGATATTACTAGCGCGCGGCGTGGGCGTGTTCATGAAGTGGAACACGCTCCCGACGTTGCCGTCGCTGTAAAGTCCCTGGCTCACGTTATTGTTCTGCGCGCCAAACGTGACGTTGTGGACCTTCAAGCCATCGGGCGTGTAGAGGCCAATCCGGTCGCCACTTTTGCCGAGCTTGAAGTTCACGTGCAGCGCGTCGCCAATCATGTTCGTCCCCTGCTGATTGTCGTCCGCCCAGCAGAAGAGAAACGAATTCGGCCCAATGACGACGCCGTTCGGGATACGCCACATGGTCTCGTTGCTGAAATCCTGCGTGAGGTAATAGCCCGACAAATCAATCGGCGTGGTCCCGAAGTTATACAGCTCAAACCAGTCATCGTACTTGTTCAAGTTGGCGAGGTTTTGAATCGTTCCGGTGTTGCTCGCCATCCATTCGTTGATCGTGACCGGGACGGGCGACGGATTGTTGCTCACTCCGGGCGTGGGGAAATAAAACGTCTGTTTGGCGAAGTTCTGGCCGTCAGGATACGCGCCGTAGGATTGATTGTCCTGCACGCCGGAGTAATTGATGTAGTCGAGAATCTGGTTCGTGCGCGACAGCACGATCGAGCCGTTGGTCGCATCGAGGCGGAACGACGTGTGCAACACCTGGCCAGTCGAGAAATTCGTGCGTCCGTCCACGAAGACGACGCGGAATTCCTTCGGCCCGATGAGTGAACCAACCGGGAATTTCCACGCGTTCAGATCGTTGTAGCTCTTGGAAAGCGACAGGCCACCAAGCTGAATCGTGTTCGTGCTGCTGTTGAAAATCTCGATCCAAGGCTGGGCGCTGTCCGTGTTGTCGAGCAGCGTGCTCACGTTGTTCGGCTGCACCTCATTGATCCACAGCAGCGGATACGGATTCACTGTGCCGGCGACCGAGTTGGCCGCGCCCGGCGTCGGAGAAACCCGGCCAGTATTGAAAGTTGTTTGGAAGCTGCTGCTGCCGATGCGCGTTTGGAAGACATTGTTGTTCGCGGTGGGCTTGTACCAGAAGCTCAGCGTGTAATTGCTGTTCTCGTTAGGAGCGGGCGAGATGTCCTGATACATGAAAGTCGAGGAGGACGTCGTGCCCGATTTCGTCGGCGCGAGACGCAACGAATTCGTGCCGCTCTTCGCGTAGAGGCCGCTGTTAGCTGAGTTCCCCTGATAGCTATTGCCGAACGTCCAACCGCTCAGCACGTTCGATTCGAAGTCGCCGTTCCTGACGAGGTTCGGACCCACCGCGGGAACCAGACCCTGGACCAGCCGGACATCATCGATAAAAATCTCGCCGGCATTTTGAAGCCACAGGGCCAGGCGATTTCCACCGGGCTGCGCGGTGTAACTGAAAAACTTCCAGTTGGAACCGTCGTCCCAATTGCTGACGCGCGAGGCGTCCTGCGACGCGTCCACGAGTTGCAGCGCCGCGCCACCGTTCGTTGCGACCAGCGGCCACGGCGCCACGATCTCATATTTCACTTTGCTGATGATGGTCTCGGCCGGATTGCTGACGGACGGGAGCCGCATCAGCGAGAGCGTTTCGCCGTCGCGATCGAGGTTGCCGTTGAACTCACCCGCGATCTGGCCGTTCGTTCCATACGCCGCGCGAAAGGCGGCGATGTTTTTCACCACCAGGAGATAGCTGCGCGGACTGATGAAGTCAGCCACGCCGAAATTGAAGTCCACGCCTTGCAGCCTGAAATCGGCAAGATTGAAAGTGGTCGTCGTGGAACGATTGAAAATCTCGATGTAGTCGGCGTTCGTGACCGCCGGCTGGAACATGATCTCGTTGATGACGAGGCTGTCCTCGGCGCGAGAGATCGGGCCGGTGTAGTAAACGGTGATCACCTCGGTCGAGTTGGGCAGCAGGTTTCCATGCGCATCGTAAGCGCGCGCGGTGAAGACATTGGTCACGCCCGTCAGCGGCACATTCACCGACCAATTGGTGATGCTTGTCCAAGTGACCGCGTAGCTGATGCCGTTGATCGTGATCTCGCGAACGGAGATGGACGCGGCGCCTTGCAGGGTGGCGAGCGTGGTCGCGTTGGTGAAATTCAGCCCGTCGTTGCTGGTGAACGCGAAATCCGCGCGCACGTCAGAGATGAGCTGCCGGATGTAATCATGCCGCACCACGATGAAGTTTTTGATCGCATCGGCGGGAATCGACTCGATGCGGTTGGCCACAAACGCTTCGTGGCGGGCATCGATGCTCGGAAACACATTGTTCGGATCGAGCGGGCCGTTCGCCAAATCTTCCAGGGCGTGCCAGTACATCCGGCGTATGGATGGTTCTGACATCATGCGCACGATCGGCGGATCCGAAAAATCAAAGAGCTGCTCGGTCGGCGAACCGGAGAAGCAGAAATCGATGTCCCACATCAGGAACTTCCAGGGGTCATTGACGGGCTTGTAAATGTAGCAGTTCTGGCCGCCCAGGCTGCCGGAGTTCTTGATGTTGCCGTAAAGGTCGCTATTGTTGACCATGCGCTCGAGCGCGAAAACACCCATCCATTCCTTCAGATCGATCGTAGACGCGATGGCTGAAAGATACGCTTCGCCGGTCAGGTTCGTGTTCACCAAGTCCACGAGGCTGAGGAGATTGGTGTAGTTGTGCGGAGAGTCGTTGACGGCGCGCTTCGTAAAGTTTTGCCGGTACTTCGCCAGCTTTTTCACGCCGCCTGTGGTGGTGAAGACCTGCAAGCTCGCCGGGATGCTGGTCGAGTTGTCTGCTATGTCGTTAAACTCGAAATGGTACTGGACCTTGTAGAGATCGCCATCCGCTTCGAAAAATTCCGCCGTGAGATCACTGTCGGGCTGCTGGGTGTCTTCGTAAATGCGCCCGCGATGAACACCATTAAGGTAAACGTTGATCGAACGGCGATAGAGGTAAGGCAGCCCCAATTGCCCGGCCATCCAGTAGGTGATCTGCTCGCTCTGCTCCGTCTGGTCGCGTCCGAAGTTGCCGGGCGTTTGGAGCGTCATCGAATCCGCGCCCATCAGCCGGTCGTCCGTGGGCAGCGTGACGTAATAGTCGCAGTTCGTGCCGAGCGGTGTATCGAGGAGGTCCTGGTGAAACGGGCTGCCGCCGAAACGATTGCCGGCGTTGTAGATGACACGGGAGTTTCCATAGACAAACGTCCCGGGATTCGCTTCGTTGCTCAACTTCTCGAACGTCACCCAATTGTTGTAGCTCTCCTGCGTGATCCAAAATCGGTACGTGTTGTAAGTCGTCGCCGGCTGCGCTTCGCCGAAGCGGACGAGACATTCCTTTGCGGGTGCGGCTTTCGGAAAACGAGTCGTGAGCGCCGAAGAGGCCTGGTCCGTCGCCTGGACGTAGAAAGCCACCAGTGTATTGATCGGCTGGCCCGGAATCGTTCCCGAATAAATTCCATCTCCCGCGACCGCGTCCGCGCCCGTGCCGTTGTCCACCATGGGCGTGGTGGACGAGCCGCCAAACTCAATGCGATACGACAATTGCACCGTGCCGATGTTATCCGGATCGTAGACGCGCGTGGTGACGACGACCGGCTGGCTCGCTTGCGGCAAGATCGGCGCATGAACGACGTCGCTGATCGCGGGGCCAACGTTCGCCGCGAACTTGCTGTTGCGCGCGCCGGGACTGCCCAGATTTTTTGGCACGTTCATCACGCCCGCCACGTCGAGAGGATTGTTGCGCAAGCGCAGCAGAATTTCCGGACGGCCGCGCAACCATTTCACCTTCGCGGCCACCGTCCCCACGAGGCCAGTCGTGTAAGTCGGCGCCCAGGTTGCAAAAACGCGGTTTGGTCCTGGATCGCCGCGGCCCGTGGCGATGAGGTGCAGCGACCGGCTGCCAGCAAAGGCGGTGTTCGTGATGCGGCAGGTCCGATGCGTGCCCTGAAAATTCCAGCTCGTCAGGCCGCTTTCGAAATCGGAATTCGGAACCAGGTTCGCCCCGCCGTTGATCCCGCTGATGGACACATTAACGCTGTCCACGAAGCACTCGCCCACATCAAGCAGGTACATCTGGAATGAATTGTTTTTGCTATCCGAGCCGGGCGCGTGGTCGAGCGTGGCGTTGGTGATGCCAATGGTGGTCCACGCGCTCTTCGAAGTCTCATCGCTGTCCGTCCAATTGGAGAACAGGCGGTTGTCGCTGTGCGTGTCGATCAATTCCAGACTGCTGCCGCCGCCATCGCTCCAATCGCCCCAAAGCCCGCCGCCGCCTTTGCCGTACGTGACTTCATCCTTCACGATGTAGAACCGGTTGGTGGCGAGCGTGCCGTCCAGATTGGTCACGATGTTGTCGTCGGGCATGGAAAGGGCGATGCGCTCCCCGGAATTCGCGAGCGTGCCGGCGAAATCCCCGAAGGAGTTGGTCCCGTTCAGGACATTCGCGGCGTAGTTGCTGCGCAACCGCACGAGGTTTTTCGCGACGATGATATAGGCGTTGGAAATGATCATCGTGTTGGTCGGGAACGTGAAATCGATCCCGTCGCTGAAACGCCAGCCGCCAATGTTCACCGCGCCCGGGCCGCGATTGTAAATCTCCACGAACTCATCGCCGTCGTCCTCCGTGATCGGGTGATACATGATCTCGTTGATGACGATCTGTTCCAAGCGCAACGGGCCATTCGGCAAGCCGGGCGTCCTGGTTGCGAGCCGGGCAAACGTGGGCGCGCCGTTCGGGCTGCGGCCGGTCGAGATGCCATTTTCCTGTCCTTCGAAGGCGATGGAATCCACCACGCGAGTCTGGTTGGAATTCATGAAGTAGATGCCTTCGCCCTCGGAACTCAACGAGAAGCCGAGCATCGTTTCCGTGAAATGCACAAAGCCGGTCGCGCCGATGATCGTCCCATCCGGGATGCGAAACTTGTTCGTCGCCGGCGCGTCACTCAACCAGCAGCCGGACAGATCCACCGGCGCCGTGCCGTGATTGTAGAGTTCGATGTAGTCTTCATCCGGCAAATCCGTGTGCGCGAGAAATTCGTTGATGACGACATTGCGGATCGGTTCGCTGAGAAACCCGTCCACTCGCCCCGGCGAACCGCCGACGCGATCGCTTTGCCCCCACGCGCGAGGATCGCCTTCACCATAAGAAGCGCGCGCCATCACCAGCGAGTGGCCCGCGCCATCGGCGGCCAGCGGCCACGGCGGCTTGCTGTCGTAATTGACGTCCAGGAGGATCGCATCGCCGCGATTGCGCAAACGCAACGTTCCCGACTTGTTGGAAAAACTATTCGTGTAAGGCCCCGTGACATTGCCGATGCCGTAAACGGTCTGCACGTCCGACGGGCTCTTGGCGATGACGACGAAGCCGCCGCCGGGCAGGATCGTTCCCTCTGGAAACGTGTAGCTCACGTCGCCCGAGATGCGATAGCCGCTGATGTCTTCGAAGAACGGATTGGAGTTGTGCAGTTCGATGAACTCGATCTTGCGTCCGTCCGTGCGTGGCGCGGGATGATAATTAATCTCCGTGAATACCAGGCCCGTCCGCCGGCTGGACGGCCCGATCGGCTCCGTGCCGGTCAGCACCGTGCCGATGTTCGTGCTGGTATTGTCGCCGAAGTCGCGGAATTGGGCGGTCACGTTTTGCCCCGGAGCGCGGCTGGAGAGAGCGAATCCCAGATAAAGCGAAGCAGACAGCGTAAGGTGCGCCGTGCCCAGCTTGGTCCACGTTTCTCCGTCAACGCTCGCGTAACCAGTGAAAATCGATCCATTCTGCTTCTGCAACCGGAGCCACGTATAGGGATAGTTGACCGGGAAGGCGCCCGTGGACTGTGGCACCGCGTTGGCCGTGGCGCGGGATTGAAAGAATGCCCCTGCGATGCTTGGCGTGGCGCAGACGGCGGCGTAACGGTTCGTCGCCGTCAAATCTTCGCGCACCATGAGGCTGGCGACCGTCCACGTATCGGCGAAATCCAATCGCGCCACCCGCACTTTGACGTCGAAGTCGCCCACACGTCTTTCGTAAGCGAAGTTGAACGAATCGTTCGTGCCGTTGAAGTCGCCGTTGCCCGCGCTCATGTCCGCGCCGCCGGCCACATTGTTGAACAACCCGGACGGCGGCGTTCCAATGTCCTGCAAATAAAATTCATTGATCGCGAACGTGAACTGCGAGTTGGTCGCGATGACGTTCGGGGTCGCAGCGCGATCGCGGACGCGGTTGACCGTGATGGTGTAGTTGCTGCCGAAGAAAAGCGGCGTGGTCGTGAGCGTGACGGAAAGTCCATTCGTGGAGAGCACTGGCGCCGAGAGCACGACTCCGGGAATGGCATAGTTGGCGGCCGCCACTGCCGTCGCCTGTTCGACCGGCTCCAGGTAAGTCACCACGATCTTGTTCACGCCGATGTTGGCGACATCCACGACGATGGGAGCCATCGTGTCCGCCGAGACGTTGAGCGAAACGATGGCTGAATTCGTTGTACCCTGGGCGTTCGAGAGAACGCAGCGAATGCTGGAACCATTTTCCGCGAGCGAAACGGATGTGTCGGTGTAAACAGCATTGGTGGCGTTGGGAATGTTGATGAAATTCTGCTGCCACTGATAGAAGACCGTATCGAGATTGCTGACTTCGACCGAGAAAGTCGCCGGAACACCCTCGAACACATTCGCGTTGACCGGCTGCTGCGTGATGAGCGGCAGGTTCAGGCCATAAGGAGTCAAACGCGCGACGGAAATGGGTTCCTCAATTGTCTCATCCGGCAATTGCCACCGAACGGACAAATGATCGGGCGGAGAGTCGAATGAAATCCCGCCTTTCATCCGGACTTCGAGGTAATACTGCTGCCCGGCGTTGAGCATCACCGGCGCGGACTGCTGGCCGGCCTGCACTTCGTATTGCCGCGTCGCGACGCCACCCGCCTGCGTCACGGATGCAATCACCTGCGCGCTGGCCGGCGAGGCATCCGTCCCAAGGTAAAGAACCGCCGTGTCGTGAGCTGAAACCCAGAACCTGTATTCGCCGGTCGTGGGCGGAATGATTAAGGCGCGAAGGCGTTGCCCGAAGTTGTTGGAGGGATAGCTCGCCGTCTCCAGGGAGTCGGTCAGCAATTCCACCGTAGTCGGACTGTTCGGGAAACTGGGATGGCCGGTCAGGTCGGGGACGAGGCTGCCAGGAATCTGCGTGAAGATTTCGCGGTAAACGCCGTTCAATATCGTCGTGAAGTTTTGCTGCGAGTTCGGCGCAATCGTGTTCTTCGCCGCCGATCGATCGGCGACGTTGTTCGCGGTGATCGTGTAGTTCATCCCGCGTTGCAGTCCGGCAATGGTGAGAATGACCGCGCGCGTCGAGGAACCGAACTTCGCCGCGGCAATGAACGCGCCATTGTTGATGGAGTAGTTGGGAACGCTCAGCGCGGTCGCGAGGTCCACTGGCTCGGAGAAAAGCACCTGGACGAGGTTTGAACCGAGCGTCGCGGCATTCTCCAGCACCGGTGCGATCGTATCGGTGGTGACCGTGAGCACGGCCGCGACACTGGTGACAGCGCCGAAAGAATTCGTGATCACACAACGAAACGAAGCGCCGTGGTCGTTGGTGGACGACGCGGGCAGTGTCAACGACGCGCCGGTGCTGCCGAGTACGTTCGCCCCGTTGCGCTGCCATTGGTATCGGACCGCATCGAAGTTGCTCACGCTCACGCGGAATGTCGCCATCGACTTCTCGATCACCGTCAAATCGACTGGGTTGCTGGTGATGACGGGTTTCGTGGTGCCAGGCAAACCGTAGGTCCAGAGCCGCGAAACCGGCATCGGCTGTTGATATGTTCCGTTAGGCAATTTCCAACCAACCGCGAATGCGTCGTCACCCGTGCCCGCGCTGTGAATCGCTTCGATGTAATACCGCTTCCCTGCTTCCAGAAAAATGTTCGACGACTGCTGGCTGGGGAACGTGTACCACGCGCGCGTGATCGCGGTGTTGGTGTTGTAGGCGATCTGCACCTTGTTCACCGGGCTCTCGTCGGGACTGAGGAACAGCGCGGCGGCATCGTCGCCCTGGACCCAAAAGACATACACGCCGGTGACGGCCGGAATGAGAAGCGCGCGGAATTTGTCGCCGTAGCCATCCGCGTAGTCCGGCGGACCTTCAAAGAGGTTGGTCAGAATATGCGTGGCGCCCGCGTTCGGGGCATTGAGGTTCGCGTAGTTCGTGAAGCTGTTGAGCGAACTCCCGGAGAACCCGCTCCAAACCTCACGCAGCACGCCGTTGGATTGGCCCGAGGCGGGATGGACCAGCACGCAGATCAAAAAGAGCATCGCGAAGAAGCACCTTCCGTACTGCACTAATTGCTCACCGACATTTTTTGCGATTCCCCCCGCTGCGGGCATGGGAATGGAATTCCACTTCTGATTCAGGTAATACATGTGACTTAAGCGACGTTGCGAGAACGCCAAGAACTCCTGGGCGTTTCAGACATTTCCCACCCCGTCAAATTCCGAACCAGCACGAGACGAGTGAGCCGAGAAGAGTTCTCCGGCTCCCCTTTGACGCTGCTGATTGTGCGTTAGGACCTGCTCGACATCGCCACTGGCGCGCTCCCCGCCGGACTTCCGGCTTTCGGAACGGCCAGACGCTAACAAAGCCCACCGGCGGGTCCCATCTGGGTGAAACGCGCAAGTTTTGAAAGGGTACAATTGCGTAACGCCGGGCGTCGCGGAAACCTCCTCAGGGCGAATGCCACTGGCCGAAGATTGGCTGTGGAACTCAACACTTGTTGAGGCGGAATGTCCTGAAATATCGACGCTCATTGCATGGCCGAGTTCAGGTCCACCCAGCCGCGCGTAACCGCGAACTTCACCAGTTCAGTGGCCCGGCGCACGCCGAGCTTGCGCATGACGCGTTGCCGATGTTTCTCGACCGTGCGCACGCTCAACTTCAGGTGCGTGGCGACCTCTTTATTGGGCAACCCTTCGACGATGAGTCCGAGCACTTGGCGTTCGCGCGGAGAGAGCGGCTTGGGTCCGCTGTCCGGCAAGCGCCCGCCGTTCTGGACAAATTCTTCGAAGAACGCCTGAGCCACATCCGCAGTGAAAAATGTTTCGCCTCGATGCACCTGCTCAATGGCCAAAGCCAGTTCGGTGGGCGATGCGCTCTTGCTCAAATATCCCGGCGCGCCGGAGCGCACGACATGCTTAACCATCTCCTTGCTTTGGTTGCCGGCGAGAATGAGGACCCTGACTTTTGGGAAGGACTCGCGAAGATAACGCGTGGTTTCCAGCCCATCCATTCCCGGCAGCGAGATGTTCATGACCACGACGTCGGGTGTGAGCTTTTTGACTCGCGCAATCGCATCCTGCCCGTTGGACGCCTCACCCACGATGTCGAATTGCAGGTAGCGGCTGAGGCAGGAACGCACGCCTTCGCGCACGTACGGATCGTCGTCCACCAGGAGCACTTTGATTTTCATAGGATCGTTGCTTGGCGAATCGTTATCGCTGTCTATGCGTCGTGCGGTCATGGCGTTTGGAGATGGAAAAACTGCGTTACGTTGGTCGGCATTGGAAGTTCGACGGCCCACTGGCCACCGGAAAGTACGGGCGCGACATTGACCGGCGTCCAAGTCACGGGCGGCGATAGATTGGTGGTCACACAAAGCCGCATCAGTCCCGCGGCTTGCGGCCACGTCAAAAGAGTGTTGTTTGCCGTGCTGGCAAAACTCAGTTGCAAGTCGGAAGGAACAAACGCCGTCGCCGTCAGCTCGAAATCAAACCGCGCGTCTGGTGTCGAAGGAGAATCCTGGTGGATTTCCACTGCGATGATGTTGGTCCCGCTCAGCAGCGCAGAGGGGCTAATCGTCTTGCTAAGAAACTCGATTCCATTTCCGCCAGAGATCGTGGACGCAGCCGGCGTTGAGAATGTCACGGCTCCCGCCGACATGTTCTCGCGCCAGATCTCGGCGCCGTTCAGGTAAACGACCGCGCCATCGTCGCGCAGCAATCGCGCGGAAAGGCCCTGCACCAACGCAGCGTCAGGAATGAAGATCGCACGCCGAAAATACGTGGTGATGTGTTTGCTATTGGGGTTCGCACCGAAGTTGATTGTCGTCGTCTCGTCACCGACGCCGTAGCCAAATTTCCCCGCGCCGGTTGTCCATGATGAATCGTTGAAACCAAGCCCGCGCCAGGCGAGGCCCTGATCCGTGCCCGTATCGAGATACCGCCACACCGCGCCAGTCGAGACGAGTTGCACCGAAGCAGAAGCCAAGTTGGTCAGCACGGTGATGACCAACATTTGCGCATCGCTCATCTGCGGCGATCCATTGTCAGTCACTCTGACGGTCACGCTGGTTGGTCCGAAAAGCTGATCGTTGGAAGGCGTCCAGTTGAACACGCCGGTTGAGGGATGAATGCTCGCACCCGGCGGCGCATCGGCATCCAGCGAGAACGTCAGCGGTTGTCCGGGCACGTCGGAATCGGTGGCGCTGGCGGTGAAGGTCAGCAGCCCGTTGCGGGTCGCCAGCACGTTCGCAAGAGGCGCCAGCGCAGGCGGATTGTTGTTCTGATACGGTGTCAGGTTCGCGGCGGGAATGATCTGCTTCGATTCGTTCGGCGGTTGCCACATCAGGACGGCGGTGCCCAAACCCGAGATGTTGAAGTACTCCATCGTTAAATCGTAGTACTGCCCGCCCACCAGTGTGATGCTGTTGCTGTTCTCCGTCAGCGGATGAACCGTCCAGTTGTTAATAATCATCTGCCCGTTGACCGAGAGGCGCACCGCGTCATCGCTGGCCGTGAAGAATGAATACGTGCCGCTCTGGTTGGCCCGCACCTTGCCCGTCCAACGCGCCGAAAATGGCAGACCGAGATTCGCCGGGGCTGGTGAGTTCGTGCCCCAGACAAAATTCACCCCGTTGTCGATGCGCGCCATCACCGCCGACGAAGCCGTCAAGTTGGTGCCGGAGAAGTAAGTCGCGCGCAGACCTTCGTCCGCAGGGTAAAGCTGCGCTGTCGGGATAATTTCTTTCACGCCGCCCGGTTGCGTCCAGTGGAGCTGCGCCACCGCTCCGTCGATATTTTCGAAAAACTCCATCGTGATGTCGTAATAACGCCCGGGCACCAGCGAGACACTGCCCGTGTCCTCGACCGGGTAATTCGGATGCGCGTTCCAGTTGTCGATGACGAGACGTCCGTCGATCCACAGCCGCACGCCTTCATCGGTGTAAGTATGGAATTGGTGCAGGCCGCCATGTCGCACTTGCAGTTTGCCCAGCCAGCGCACGCAGAAGTGATCGGCACCGGGGATTGGATATGCACTCGGCGATGACCAACTGAAGTTCACGTTCGTGTCCGTGCGCATGAAGGAGAACAATCGGAACTGGCCGAGGTCTCTGTAGTACTCGCCCACTAGGCCAGTGCCGCGCCCAACTGGTTCAGGCGCATGAACTGAGATTTTCACCGGACCGCTGGTTGCCATCAGCCCGAAATCATCCATGGCGATCGCCGTAAAAGTATGTGCGCCCAACGGCAGGTTGGGAACGGTCACACTGGAAAGCGCGGTGGCCGGCCCGAACACTTGCGCCACGCGGGTCGTGCCATTGTAGAAATCAACGCGCGCGATCGTTCCATCCTGGTCCTGAGCATCCGCCGTCAACGTCACAACCCCCGGCGCATCCATGTCGTGATCGGACAAAGTCGAGAGCGCCACCGTGGGAGGAGTTCGAAGAGTGGTCACAGTCAACTGCGGACGAAAGCCTGCGATGGTGTGGTCCTTGGAATAATACGCGGTGAAACCTCCATTCGTGCCCGCGCTGGTGCTGTAAATCCGCAGGGACAATTTGCCATCCGCAGCGAGGGCCTGTTGCACCAGTGGAGCGATCGGAATGAAGACAGGCGTGTTCGTCGCACCCACCAGCCACTGAACAAACTCGTTGCTCCCCGCGGGCTTGTTGTTCCAAGTGATACCGCTTTCCATCCAGGAGTTGTCCGCAACCAATGCCACCGCGTGCTGAATCGTCTCATTGGTCGTGATCGGAACCAGGCGCAGGCGTGCCGTCTGAATCGCGCCGGTGATCGAGGACAAATCGAAACGCAGGAACGCCTCACGCGTTTGGGTCGTGCCCGCGAGTTTCACCTGCAGCGTAGTGGCGTTGCCGAAATTCGCATCCTGCGAAGCCGAAGCATTGTAAACATAAGCGTCGGCCGCCGGAGACAGGATGTTTGTTTGCACCGGCACCACAGAAAACTTCGCGCGCAACGTCGCACCGAATGTGTTGCTTGTGTTGAAAAACAATTTGAGCATCGGACTTGTTTGCAGGACCGTCACGCCCGCGTCTGTGGAAACGATCAAGGACACCGGCGTGCTCACCTCAACATTGATCCCGGCGCTGTTGGTTTGCGTGGGATCGGAAACACCGATGTCGAGCGCGCTGCCGTCGTTACGCATGATGGCCGCGGCCTTGTGGTCGAAGCTCATCCCGGCCACCTGGTTGGAAGTGTCCCGCCAATAATTGACCGCCGTGATCCCAAGTTTGTTTTCCTTCACGGCCGTCGCGGTGCTGTTGTTCTGCACCACCGTGATGTCCGGGTTCGCGGCGTAGGCGGCCACGCCCGCCGCCGACATTCCCGGGAGCAAAGCGTACGAATAAGATCCGCTGCTGACGTTTGTGCCGTGGTTCAAGACCATCGTCAGATAATGCCGTGTGTGCTTCGTGGCTGAACCGTAAGTGGTATTGATGTCCTTCATCGCGCCGGCGCGCGATTCGCGGAGCGCCGTCACACTCGTGGGTTGCGGAAAATAATAACCGATGTCACCCCCGGTCGTGGCGCCGGCGAGATGCGCCCACGAAGTACCGGCCATCAACTCAGACCAGCCCGGCCCCGTTGGTTTCGCGGTGCCGTTCACAGTGAAGGCGTTGTTGCCGTAGGTGCCGAGTTGGCGATTCTCAACAATCGTTTCCGTCGCCCGGTTCGTCGCCAAATTGACGCTGTTGCCCACGCAAACGATTTCGTTGTCGAACATGAACCAGGACTTGCGCGCGCTCAGCGTGCTGACCCACGCGTTCAGGTGCATCACTGCCACGCCGTAGCGACCGAGGATGGACGCGCCGCCGACCTGGTTGTTCGCCGTGGGCCGATATGAATCGCCCGAGCCATCGGTGCGAGTCACCGTATCGACCGTCGTGCCCGGCAAACGGTGCGGATCGATGGTGGACCAAAACTGATCCGCGTAGTGGCCGAGATCGCTGTTGTAAAGGTAAGTCATCCCATCCCCGGTGTACCAACCGCGCAGATTTTCTCCGCGCGTGGATTCATAAGTGGCGATGCGGCTGGACGACATGGAGATTGCGAACGCCCAGTTCGGTGTGCGATGCACGACGCGATCCATGCCGGGAAATTGCCGGTGCTCCGTCGCCTCCGCGCGCGGCGCGACATTGGTGTCGTTGAGGATCGCGTTGGCCCAAACGTTGTATGGGGGAATTTCTCTGCTGACGAAGTTGCGGTAAGTGTCGGATTGAATGGCGCTTTTGACGAATGAGTTGTACGCCGCGGCGTCCGCAGGCGGCGCGAATTGAGCAATGCGCAGAATAGCGCCAAGAAGATCGTGCCCATCCGTGTGATCGTCGCCCGTGCGCGTGTGATAACGGCCGTCCACCATCTGCATCAACCCACCCTTGTAGATGAACGGCGCATACGAATCATGCACCCACCGGAAGACATTCGCGTGCGCGGGATCGGTCACCTGCCACGTCGAGCCTTGCAGCAACTGCATCATCGAACCGATCGTGTCGAGCATCTCCACGCCATAGCCGCCGTTGTAGGGAAAGTAATTGTGAAAGACGAACGAACCGTCCGCATAAAAGCCATCGCCGCTGGTGACGTTGGTAAAGACATCGCTCAGCGCATCACGGCCCAACGTGATCTTTGCCGGATCGTGAACAATCACGCCACGCAGCAACACCGCGAGGGACTTCCATACCTTATTGGCGGCGGTCACGTTCGATGAAATGGAACTGTAAGCCGGCGAGGGCGTGAAATGATCGACGGCCGCCATGTAATTGTTGATCTGCGCCGGCGAAAGACTTGGGTAGAGCAGCACGACGATGTCGTTCAACGCGAGCGGCGTGGCGATCTCGAAGTCGAACCAGTTGTCGTACACTACGCCGGCCGGGTTGTAGTAATGGGTGTGCATCCAATCCAGCCCGCTGATAATGCTGTCGCGCAAGGTTGTATTTCCCTGCCAGTTCGAGTCCTGCACCATGTAGGCGAGTGCCATGGTGCGCAGGCGCGAGTACGTGCCGCTGATGTCGCTCGAATCCGTCGCCAGATCTTGATACGTGCTCCACAAGTAAGTGCGATTGGTGCTCGTGTTCAGTGAGTTCAGATACGATTCCGTGCTGGAGTCGATCGATGCGATCCACGGAAAATAAAGTGAACTCAGGTAACTCGAATTCGTGCCTTGCGTGAGCATGTCGCGCCATTGCAGGCGGAGGTCGTCATATTCGTCCGCGCGCGCGCTGAAGCCTGCAGCCAGGGCCGCGCTCAGCATCAACGTGAAGAGACGAATCCGATTCATCGGTCAGGGCTGTTTGATTTCACGATCCTGGCGCGTTGGATTCACTTCCTGAGTGACGTCCAGGCCGATGGCACGTTCCAGCCGCGCCCGCGACACCTGATAGTCACGCGCCGCTTCGACCGCGGTACTGCGGGCTTCGGTGAGCGAAGTCTCGGCGTCGAGCACATCGAGCTGGGTGCCGCTGCCGGCCTCGTAACGAGAGTCGGCGAGACGCACCGCTTCCTCGGCCTGCTCGACGACTCTCTTTTGGGACTCGATGACTTCGCGGGCTTCGATGAATTTCGAGTAAGCCGTCCGCACCTCCTGCTCGATGCGGCGCATCTGGTCTTCGAGATTTATGCTGGCCTTGGCCTGGCGCGCGCGCGCTTCGACGACCCGGCCTTGCGTGGCGCGTCCGTCAAAAATGTCCCAGGTCATGGCCACGCCAGCGAGCGGGCCGGAGACGTCATCGTAGAAACCTTCGCGAAACTCGCTGCTGTGCGAGTTGTATCCGGCGAAAATGCCGAGGGAAGGTTTGGAACCCGCCTTCGCGATGACCACGCTTTCTTTTCTCAAGGCCACTTCCGCGCGCAACGCGCCGAGTTCCGGCCGCCGTTCCCGCGCCCGCGCCAGCGCGCTGGGCAGTGCCATGTCGAGCGGTTCGATGGTGAACTTCGTCGTTAGCGTCAGCGGAATGTCCTCCGACACTTCGGCGGGCAGGTTGTAGCCGAGCACCGTGGCCAACTGGTTCTTCGCGGTGCGATAATTGTTGTAGGCACGAATCAGGCGCGGGCGGGCGTTGGCGATCTTGACCTCGGCACGGAGCACATTGAAACGCGGGACGGCGCCGGCATCGAACCGTTGTTTGGTCTTGCCCAGTTCTCCCTCGAGTAATTTCACCGAGGCCGCCTGCACCGTGATCTGTTCCTGCGCCAGCAGCACGTCGTAATAGGCGGTGCGCACGTCGAGCACCGTGTTCGCAACCACCGTTTGGTATTCCAGGTAAGCCTGCTCCTTGGTGAGCCGCGCGGAGCGAAAGGCCGACCGCATGCGCCCGCCCTCGTAAACGGATTGCACGATGCGAATGCTTCCGCGCCATTGATCTTCGGGGGTATTCAACAATCCATTCGTTCCTGAGCCGGTACTTGTCCTACTTGTATCCTCCACGGCCTCGTTGTGTTCGTAGCTCGCCGAGCCGCGCACCTTGGGAATGAGAATGGCCCGTGTCTGCATCGCGATGCCGTACGACGCCGACAAATCCTGCTGCGATTTGAGAATGTCCCCATTGCGTTCGAGCGCGATGCGAACGGCGTCCAGCAACGAGATCGGCTGCGTCAGCCAGCCGGGCGGTGGTGCGGAAGAATCTGTTTCCACCCCGGCGGCGAGGCCCGCCAGGCTGCACATCATCGCGACGATGAAGACGCGGCTTGTGCGGAGGGGTGTGCGGACAAGGGTTCCGTATTGGTATTTTCCCATAGTTGAAATCATTCGGTGACCGGAGGGGTTGGGGCGCAAAATCATGCTAATACTCGAACACTCGGTAAAAGCGCGTCCGTCCGGCCAGAATATCTTCGACGGTGGCGATGACTACGCCGGGCACGATCTGCCCGTCCACAATTTTCCACGTGAGCAGGATTTCCCCATCGAGCAGGGTCCAGGGTTCCGAGAGGTCGTCCTTGTAAAAGACCTTGTAGGTTTTCTCGGTGCTGGCTTCCCACGTCAGCAGCGGGCGGGTGCCCGACACCGTAAGCTGGACAGGAAACGCAACGCCGTTGGTGTCCGTGTTCGTGCTCGAACCGCTGCCGGGCGTGAAGACGAGTTGATCCACCCAGCCGCGATCCGAGCCGGCGGAACCGGAATTGTCCTTCGCGTAAATCCAGGCCAGGCTTTGCGCGCCGGTCTGCAAATTCATCGAATACTGCTGCCAGCCCGACTCGCCCGAAATATATGACACCGGTGTGTTGTTCAGCGAGAACGTCAGCGTGTCCGCGTTAGTCTCGGACGAGACACGCCACCAGAAAGTGAGCGTGCCGGGGCCGTTGACCATTGTCTGCACGGTGCTGGATTCACCGTTCGTCAGGACTCCGCTCCGCGCGGCATCGGTGCCGTCATGCGTGATCACGGTGTGGCCCATCCACGGCGCGTCGCCGGTGGTGATCACGAACAACTCCGAAGCGTCCACGGCTTCGGCCAGATCGATGGCCGGCAAAACTGTGAGCCGCGCCGGAATACTCGGCGCCACGCCGGCCGCGTTGCTGACAATGACGAAGTAATTTCCAGCCTGCGACGCGAGCACGCTGGCAATCGTAAGCGAGCTGGAGGTCGCGCCGGTCACATTGCCGCCGTTGTGAACGTTGGTCCCGTCGCACGACCAGTGATAAGTCAGCGGTGAAGAACCCGCCGCGGCCACGGTGAAGCCCACGGTTTCCGCGACATCGACCGTGACGCCGGCCGGCTGAATGAGAATGCTCGGCGGCTCCAGAATGGGCACCGGACCAAAGTAAATTTCATCCACCCAGCCGC
>Ga0193753_10001287_pt1 | contig 21710 bp, 21 predicted proteins | sample H1c2metaG_FD_144925 | JGI IMG/M metagenome (GOLD analysis project Ga0193753, IMG submission 144925) | Soil microbial communities from a riparian zone of the East river system, Colorado, United States - H1c2 | ecosystem: Environmental > Terrestrial > Soil > Riparian zone | place: USA: East... | reverse complement strand
CGTGAATCCACAGTACGATCGACATCCCGGCCAGGAAAACAGCCGGCCAGACTCGTCGTCCAAATCGAAACGTGGCTGCGACGGCGATGCCGTTCGGCAGATAGGACAGCGTCAGGCTTCCCCCGAGTCGATGCAGCGAAATTCCGATGGCAGCAACGGCAACGATGGATACGAATACAACCAGGAGGCGGAGTGCTTTGGTCGTTATTCGGTCCTGAACAAGCATCGAAATGCCTCTGGCGGGGAAGGCGCCGGGTCATTGTAGGCCGACTCTTTACTTAATTCGCGCAAAGATTGCGCATGCGACTTATTGCTTTCCATTTGGCCGATTTGCGCGGCGGCCTTCCGCGAAATTTGCTTATGTAGCGCGTCGTTCTTGACATAAACAACGCGCGTGTCGCTGCCAAGAGACGCCGATCACGCTTTCATTCCGGCCTCTTCGTCAATATCTTGAGCACCGGTACCGTTCCTGGGAAGGGATTTATGGCAACGCCGATAAACGCGCCAATGGCAGGCGAGATCTGGCATCTCAGCATCGAGGACCTGTTTCAGCCGGTGCAGGAGGCACCTCGTCTCGGCGGCGACGGGCCCTTCGTCATCAATCTCAGCGTCTCGACCGCGCCGATCAACCTGCCGACCCAACCGTTCACCAGCAGCCGCCTCGAGGCGCATGTCTATCAAATTCAAGTGACCGAAGATGGGCGCACGCGCTACCGCCTGAGGCTCGGCCCGTTTGCCACCGAAGACGAGGCCGATGCCGTCCTGACCGAGGCCAGGGATACGTATCCCGGCGCGTTGACCGCGACCGCCGGTGCCTCGGATTTGCGGGTCATTGGCAGCATGCAGGCCAAAGCCGGCAGTCGGCACCCCGTTCAAAAGCAGACCGACAATGTCGTGATCGACAAGGCGGTCTCGGCAAAAATAGCCGCGACTCCGTCTGCGCCCGAAAAACCTGCGCCTGAAAAAGCAGCGCCGGCGAAAGCCGCGGTCCAGGACGAAATATCCATCGACATCGCTTGGCCGACGCCTGCGCTGGTAGTCCCGCCGAGCCCGCCGCCGCATGCCGCGCGCGCACCGTTGCCTGCCGCGCCCGCGCCCGCACCAGTACATGCCGCGCCTGCGCCAGTACATGCCGCGGCGCCAGCATCAGTGCATGCCGCGCCTGCGCCAGTACATGCCGCGGCGCCAGCATCAGTGCATGCCGCGCCTGCGCCAGTACATGCCGCGCCTGCGCCCGCTGAGTCCGCGCTGCAGTGGGAATTGCCCGAATTGGATGTTCCATTGCCAGCGGTTCAGAAACGCCCCGCGTCGGCCGCCCCGGTTGTAACCCAGGCCGAGACCGCGGCGCCGAAGGCTGCCGCGAAGGTTGACGCGCCGCTGGCCCTCGTAGACGCGCCCACGCTCACGGAAGTTGTTTTGCCCGCCAAGGCGTACAAAAACGCAGCCAAACGTGCAGCCATCGCCACACCCGTGCTCACCGAGGTGGTGCGGCCGAAGACCAAGGCCCCGGCTGCACGCGCAACGATCCCGACCGCCGCCGCCGCGCCCGCTGTCGTACAGGCGCCAGCAGCGCCGCGTGCGACTCCCGCGCCGACGTCACCGCCCGCAGCGGCGTCGCCTCCCGCGCCGACATCACCGCCGCCCGCCGCTGCGCGTGCGACCGCGCCGACGTCTCCGCCGGCGACGCCATCTCGGCCCGCGCCGCCGCCAGCGGCCGCGACAGCACCAGCAATTGCGGCAACGCCGACATCTGCGGCAACGGCGGCAGCTGCGGCAACGCCGCTAGCGGCGCCACCGCAACCGCCAGCGACTGCGGCAGCTCCTCAACCGCCCGCCGGGCCGGCGCCCAAGCCTGCGCCAGCGAAAAGTGCAGCGCCGATTCCCGCCGCGAAGCCGCCGGCACCGGTGGATCCGCAATCGATCGCCCATCCTCCACGCAAATCCGCCGCTGCAAGGCTCCGAGCATTCGCGCAGAAAGCGACGGGAAACAAGCTTACGTCGTTGCAGCATGTGGTTGTCGCGACCGCGCCGGTACCTGCGCCGCGCGAAGTGAAAGTGCTCGACGAGCCTCTCGAGGACCTGGAATCCACGCAAACCCTCCGCGCGTTGACACCGGTGGAACTCGAAGATCACGCAGCAACGCGATGGTTCGTCATTCAATTGGCGTCCGCCGATCATGCATTCGATCCGGACGCCGTGCCGAACTTGGATATTTTCAGCGAGTATCGTTTGTATTCGGTCGCGGGAGTCGAGCAGGGCCGTGTGGTGCACGCGCTCCGCCTTGGGTTTTTCCGCGAAGAAATCGGCGCAGTCGCGGTCGCCAGCTACCTGGGTGCCTACTGGGACAAGCCCACCATCAAACGCGTGAGCGTTGCCGAGCGCGAGCGTTTTGCCAATCAACGGGTGGAAGCGCGCAAGGACGTCGGCGCGACCGGCAAGCACGCCGTCATCGAGATCACGGACGAATTGGTCGCCCGGCGCCGCCGATCCGCCAAGATGCCCGCCGCAACCAAGCCCGCACACCGTCCGATCTGACGCCCGGTAGCGTCCGGACGCTGTCCGCTTTGTCCGCGGACAGTGTCCGCGCTCTCTTCATCGAGCGCGGACAAAAAATAATCCCTTAAAAAATAGGCATTTAAGCAGCGAAAGGGATCTGGCACGGCTCTTGCTTTGCTGTTGGTGGGGAAATTGGTCCCCGATGCACAGCAAATTTAGGAGACGGTCATGAACACCAAAATTTCCGCGAAACTCGCCGCCCTCGCGATCGCCCTGATGATGAACGGCTTGATCATCGGTGGCGTGGCCTACCTGTTCGACGCGCAGACTCAGCCCCATTTGACGGTGCTGTCGTTTGCAAAACAGCTCGCTCAATTTCAGTGGGTGATTTGATCGCAGCACAATTGGATGTCGCCGGGCGACCCAAGGGCTAGTATTCGTTATCCACTTGAGGTCGCGGAAGGCATGCACATGGTCAAATTGCGGTTCTTGGCATTCGGCGTGGCGATGATGTTTTTGCCGCTCGCCCACGCGAGCGCTCGCGGCGAGTTCTCGATGGCGCAGGTACTGCACTACCCATTTGCCGCGGAACTCGCGGCGGCGGAGCATGGCGATGTCATTGCCTGGGTGTGCAATCTCGACGGTGTGCGCAACGTCTGGGTCGCGCGCGGACCGAGCTTCACGCCGACTCAAGTCACCCAGTACCGTGAAGATGACGGACAGGAAATCACGCAACTGACCTTCTCGCCTGACGGCACGCGGCTGGTGTACGTGCTGGGTGGCGACCATGACGCAAATTGGCCTGCGGAGGGGAATCTCGCGCCCGATCCGAGTTCCTCGCCGGAACAGCCGGTCACGGCAATCTGGGCAGTGCCGCTGAACGGCGGCGCGCCGGTGAAAATCGATGAGGGCGATGAGCCCGTCATTTCCGCCCAGGGCCAGATCGCTTACACAAAGGATGATCATGTTTGGGTCGCCCCCCTCGATGGCGGTGGCAAGCCCGAGCGCTTATTTTTCGATCGCGGCAAGGACAGCGAGTTGGCTTGGTCGCCGGATGGAAGTCGCTTGGCATTCGTATCCGACCGCGGCGATCACTCCTTCATCGGGATTTTCTCCTCGAAGAAGACCCCGCTGCAGTACCTTGCGCCCTCCACCAGCAAGGATGTTTCACCTGTCTGGTCGCCCGACGGTACCCGCATTGCATTCGCGCGCCGAGCCGGCGATGGCGGACCGCCGCGTCTGGTGCTGACACGGACGCCACGCCCCTGGTCAATTTGGGTTGCCTCGGCAGCCGATGGCGTCGGGCACGCAGTGTGGCGGAGCCCGAACACGCTCGCCGGTTCCTTCCCCGACACCGCGGGCGCAGCCAACTTGCATTGGGGTGCCGGCGATCGCATCGTTTTCATGGCGTATCTGGATGATTGGCCGCACTTATATTCCGTTGCAGCTGCCGGCGGCACGCCGGTCTTGCTCACGCCGGGCGCCTTCATGGTCGAGCATGTTGCGCAGAGTCGCGACCGCCGCTTCATGATTTACGACGCCAACACCGGCAATGCCGCTGGTGATGATGACCGGCGCCATCTGTTTCGCGTGTCCGTCGAGCATCCCGGTGCAGTCGCGCTGACGTCCGGCGAGACGTTGGAGTGGACTCCCGTAGCCGCGGCCGCGGACCGCATCGCGTTCGTCGCCGCAAGTCCGCAGCAGCCTCCGACCGTGGCGATGTCGGCTCTTGACGGATCGCATCGAACCTCGTTGGCCGCAGCGACCAACTCAGAGTTCCCGCTTGCGAAGCTCATTGCGCCCAAGCAGGTGACGTTCAAGGCAGCCGACGGAACGCTGGTTCACGGACAGCTGTTCGACACGAGCGGCGCCAAGGGCGGTGAGAAGAAACCGGGCGTGATTTTCGTGCACGGCGGACCGCCGCGGCAAATGCTGCTCGGTTGGCATTACATGGATTATTACAGCAACGGCTATGCCGTGAATCAGTATCTGGCCGCGCACGGTTTCGTGGCGCTGTCCGTGAACTACCGCCTCGGCATCGGCTACGGGCGCGCATTTCATCACCCTGAGCACGCGGGCTATGCGGGCGCTGCCGAATATCAGGACGTTCTGGCCGGCGCGCGCTTCCTGCAATCGCTGCCCGGCGTCGACGGCAACCGCCTTGGTATCTGGGGCGGATCCTACGGCGGGTATCTCACCGCTCTTGCCCTGGCGCGCAATTCAGACATCTTCAAGGCCGGCGTCGATTTGCATGGCGTCCATGACTGGTCGCGTCTCATGGATGAACTGACCGGAAAGCAGGCGACCCGTTACGAGAAGGGCGACCGCGAAAAGGCGATGGAAGTCGCTTGGGAAGCCTCGCCCAATTCGCAAATCGATAACTGGAAATCGCCCGTGCTATTGATCCAGGGCGACGACGATCGAAATGTACGATTTCAGCAGACCGTGGATCTCGCGCGGCGGCTCGAGGCGCACAACGTTCCTTTCGAAGAACTGGTTCTGCCCAACGAGATCCACGGCTTCTTGCGTCATGCTTCTTGGATACGCGCCGACGAGGCTACGGCAAAATTCTTGGCGCGCACTCTGGGAGTCGCGGCAGAATAGTTGCGTTACTGATTCGCGCGTTGCCTGTGGCGTTTGCGGCGTTCGTCGAGTGGATACACTCGAGCATGCTCGGGATTCGCGGCTTCACCGTCGCCGAATCCTTGCATCTGCACGACACTGGGAAGGAACTGCGGATCATGCTGCTCGGACAACCTTGCGGCGTGCAGATCACGAAGCGCCGCTTCTCTGCGCCGCTGCGCGGCGCCTTGCTCGCGCCAACTGCGGTACTCTTCCCTGACGTAGGCGACCGACAGTCCGATTCCGCCCACAATCACCGCGATCAAGAGAAGATCAAAACCCATTCGCTCACCCTTCAACGAAACTCCCAACAACAGTGCAATCGACGTGGGGGTTGCCCAATTGATTGCAAGGTGCTGATTGTCATTTCTTGACGCTATTTTACCGTCCAGGGGACGGTTAGTAAAATCAAGCAATCGCGCGGCCAATATGACAATTTGCTGCCATACGGAAAACAATCTCGATGCTGCTCGCTAGTGCGATTTGAAATTCACAATGGCGGTGTTGCCGCCGCAGATCAGCACGCCGACGCGCTCGCCTTGGGCAGGCACATATTCACCGGAGGTCAACGCCGCGAGCGCCGCCGCGCCGCCGGGCTCCGCCACCACCCGGAGTGTCGTCCATAGGCGCCGCTGCGCATCCAGGATGGCCTCGTCCGACACCAAAACACTCCGGCTGACGTAGCGCTGTATGACGGGAAACACCAGTTCTCCGACGCGCCGCGGCGCCAACGATTCGGCGGCGATGCCGCCGGCTTCCGCATCGACGGGACGGCCCGCTTCGAGTGCGCGTGCGAGCGTCGGCGCCTTGACCGGCTCGACCGCGATGATCTTGATCCGGCCCGCATACCAGGCCGCGAGACCGGCGATGAGTCCGCCGCCGCCCACCGCGACCATCAGCGTATCGATGCGCGTTTGCTCTTCGAACTCCAACCCGACGGTACCCTGGCCCAGCATGGTCTCGCGCTGATCGAAGGCATGAATCGGCATCGCGCCCGATGAGGCGACCCAGGCTTCGCTCGCGGCCAGCGCGTCGGCGTAGACCTCGCCGCCGACCACCAATTGCGCACCGTACTCGGTGATCTGCTGAATTTTCGCGGGCGAAGCGATGCTGGGCACAAAAATCTTGGCAGGCACCTTGAGCTTCATGGCGGCGAACGCCACCGCCGCGCCGTGATTGCCGCCGGAGGCCGCGACCACGCCTGCGCTCGGGATTTTACGCTTCAGCAAGCTGGTGAAGGCGCCGCGCGCCTTGAACGAGCCGGCATGCTGCAGCAGTTCCAATTTCAACACCAGCGGCGCGGCGGCCACGCCGAAATCTGCGGCGTCGACTTCGATGATGGGCGTGCGGCGGATGTGGGGCGTGATGCTCGCATAGGCGTCGCGGATGTCGGCGGCGGAAATCGTTGCATCGTTCATAAGGATCCAAACATGCGGTTGACTAGCTATTCGTCTATTGGCAAACTAACTATATGATTGATTTGCACGCAATTCAAGCGCTCGGCAACGACCGGCGTCTCAAGATCCTCGAGTGGCTGAAGCGGCCTCGGGCGAATTTTCGGCCGCAGATCGACGGCGATCTGGTCAAGGATGGCGTTTGCGCGGTTCTGATTGCCGAAAAGCTCGGCATCAGCCAGCCTACTTTGAGCGAACACATGAGAGTTCTGCGCCAGGCGCAACTGGTGCACTCGAAACGCATCAAGCAGTGGACGTTCTACAAACGCAATGAGGCACGCATCCGGGAGATCAAACGATCAATCAGCGGCCTGTAGGAGAGACGTTGAGCGCATCAATTCAGGTTCGCCCGGTTCGCGGCGCCGATTTTCCGCAATGGCAGGTTCTGTGGGAGGGCTATAACGCCTTCTATGGCCGGTCAGGAGACACCGCACTGCCGGCGGACACTACGCGAATGACCTGGTCGCGTTTCTTCGATAGCTACGAGCCTGTGCATGCGCTGGTCGCGGAAGCCGCGCAAGGCTTGGTCGGCCTCACGCACTTTCTCTATCATCGCAGCACCATTCAAATTCCGCCCACATGCTATCTATCGGATTTGTTCACCGCCGATGCCGTGCGCGGCCAGGGCGTCGGCCGCGCGCTGATCGCCGCCGTGTACGAGCACGCCAGGCTCGCGGGCTCGCCGCGCGTCTACTGGCAGACGCATGAAACCAACGCGGTTGCGATGTGCCTTTACGACCAGGTCGCCGAGCGCTCCGGCTTTCTGGTGTATCGACGATCTGTGTGAAGCGCCGCGAAAACGCCGGTCGCTGAAACTTGGCCGGCGAATCGCCGTTTCTCCCCTCAGGGCGCTGTCGCGGTGCGCACGGTCCAGCCAAATTCGCCGTGCTGGAACTTGTCATGCCAGGTGCCGGTAATTTCGTTGTTGGCCAATTTGCCCTGAAGCGTCACTTCCGTATCGGTACTGCCGTCGGGATAGCGCAGCTGCACGCTGTTCATGAATCCCAGGTGCGTGAACTGCTTGCCCGTGATGTTGTTGGGATCCGTCATGTTGATGACGGCATGGCTGCGGTTTCCAAATGCGTCGACGCAATCGACGCTGCCATCTTTGTTGATCGTCAGCGTCGGCCGGCCGATGATGCCGGGCAACAGATTGGAGGTCCCCCATGCAGGAAAGGGACCGCCCGGCACCAGCACGACCCTGAGCGCGCGGGCGGCGCCGGCCGGCGCCGCATCCTTTGGCGGCGCTGCCGAGCGCGAAAGCTTGCGGCTCATCATCTCCGCCTCCGCCACATGCATGCCCTTGGGGAAATTTTTGGTGTAAGCGGCAAAGTCGGAGGCATCGCTGCTGGACCTGATGCCCTGCCAATAGGATTCATCCAGCTCCGCGGCGGTGGGCACGTGAATCGATGCGGCAGCGGCGGGCGCCGCGCCGGCGCCGACAGCGGCGCCGGGCGCGCCTGGTCTGAAGAAAAACTTGCCCAATGACTGGTCGTAGAGCGCGGGCACCTGTTCGTGATTCACGCTGTGCGCGAGTTCCACCACATCGCTCTGCACATCCTTGAGCAGCACACCCGCCGGTACGCCGGTCTTGCGCATTTCCTGGATCAGCACGCGTGTGAATACCCCGTTGGGACTCGAGTCCTTGGGCCCGAGATTATCCAGGGCCGCTTGGCCGGCGCCCGCGGAATACATGATCATCTGCCCTGTGGCGGGCGTCACCGACGCGAGACCGCGGCCGCCGATGGCGCGTCCCGCTTCCTTGAAAGGGTTGCTGCGGCAGGCGTCGATGATGGCCAACGAAAATCGTGCCTTTTGTTCGGTGAGATCATCCAGGATCCGCTGCAGGGGAATGGCGTCATCCGCCACCTGAGCTTCGCTGTCCGCCGTGATATCGATGGGAATGAGGTAGTTCGATCCGCCGAACTGCACCCCGTGTCCTGAGAAGTAGAACACCACCTCATCGCCGCCCTGGACCTGCGCCTTGAAATCCCGCAGCGCGGACTTCATCATTTTTTGATTCAAGTCCTGCTTGAGCGTGACGTCGAATCCCACCGCCTTCAGTTCCACCGCGATGGCCTTGGCATCCGCGCGCGCGTTCCTCAATTGCTGTACGTTCTGATAGCTGTCGTTGCCGATCACCAGCGCCATGCGCCGCGCCTGTACCTGCGCGGCGAGGAGCGTAATCAGCAGACCGAAGAGGGCGGCTCGGAGAATGGGCGGAGCCACGGCGTTACTCGAACACGACCCGCGGAAAGTAGAACGACACCGTCCAATTCGGCGCATCGACGATTTCACTGATTCGCAGATCACCGCAGACGCTGCACAGCATATAAGCGTCGATCGCCGCCATGCCCTGCTGGTGCATGAGCATATCCACCGTGGAGCGGACGGCGGCACGCGCCGCGTCCATCAGGTCCGGGCCAATACCGGTGGCGACATCGTATCCCTTGGAGTCCAGGTGGCGGGTGACGGGACCCGGCGTTCTGAAGCGGGGAAAGGTCAGCGGGGTATGCTTGAGCAGCTCGAACTTCAGCGCCACGCGCATCGGGCTTTCGATGGCAGTGCCGCACACCTCGCCATCGCCTTGCGCCGCATGCGTATCGCCCACCGAGAACAGTGCCCCCTTAACCTCGACGGGTAGGAACAATTCGGTGCCCTGAGAGAGGTCCCGGACATCCATGTTGCCGCCGACGCGGCGGGGCGGGACGATGCTGTGCAACCCAGGTTCCGCCGGCGCCACACCGATCGTGCCGGTGAAGGGCTTCAAGGGGACCTTCCCCCACCGGCCGAACAGCGCCGGCGCGAGGGTATTCGCGTCGTATTGCCAGATGTGCAATGCGGGTTTCTTGAAGTCCTCGGCCAACAGGCCGAAGCCTGGGATGTTCGCGGTCCAGCCCCACCCCGAGGGCGCGAACGATAGCAAGGTAACCTTGAGGATGTCGCCGGGTTCGGCGCCGTCGATGTACACCGGTCCTGTCACGGGATTGATCTTGCCGAAATCCATGCGGTCCACGTCGTCGACCGTGGATTTCTCGTGCAGCTGGCCGCCGGAGGCATCGACCACATCGAATTCCAGCGACTCTCCCGGTGCGATGCGCGTCACGGCGGCAATGCTGCGATCCCAGCCATGATGCCGTTGGTGGATGGTGTGTCGATGTGCAGCTGGGGTGGTCATCGGCGGCCGGACCTGTTTTTTCGCATTGTACGGAATCTTAAGGTGGTTGCGCGACCCCAATCATAGCCCGCCACCCGTCGAGTCTTGGGATAAACTGCGCATCAAAAGGAGCGCGCGCGCTTGTCGATTGAAGAATTCGGATACAAGGAACAATTGGACCGCGCGCTCACGACCAAGGATCTGGTCATCTACGGGTTGATCTTCATGGTGCCGATCGCGCCGTACTCGGTGTTCGGCTTCGTCTACAACGACGCCAAGGGCATGGTGCCGCTGGCGTATCTGGTCGGCCTCGTCGGCATGTTCTTCACCGCCTTGAGCTACGCCGCGATGTCGCGCGCCTTTCCGCTCGCAGGTTCCGTTTACACTTACGCGCATCGCGGCTTGCATGAAATCGCCGGCTTCTTTTCGGGCTGGCTCATTCTTCTCGATTACATCCTCGTCCCATCGCTCCTATATCTCTTGAGCGCCGTGGCCTTGAGGCCGGTGCTGCCGGGGGTGCCCGAGTGGATCTGGCTCGCGCTGTTCGTCTCCTTCAACGCCGCGGCCAATCTGATCGGCATCCAATTCACCGCGCGGGTGAACCGCTACATGCTGCTGTTTGAATTGGCAGTGCTGGCGCTGTTCGTGGTGGTGGGCCTGACCGCACTGTACGGCGGGATGGGCGCGGGCAAACTGACCCTCGCGCCGATTTACGATGCGAAAGTGTTTTCCTTCGCGACCGTGGCCGGTGCCACCTCCATCGCGGTGCTGTCGTTTCTCGGCTTCGACGGCATCTCGACCCTGTCCGAGGAAAATCGCGCCGGCGCCCATGCCGTCGGCCGCGCCACGGTATTGTCCCTGATGCTGGTGGGCGCGCTGTTCATGCTGCAAACCTGGATTGCGACCGACTTGAGCGCCGGGATGCACTTCTCCTCGCCGGAGACGGCGTTCTACGAAATCACGCAGCGGGCCGGCGGCACGTGGCTGCGGCTGATCACCATTATTGCCGTCGTCATCGCCTCAGCCATCGCCAACGCCATGGCGGCGCAGGCCGCGGTGTCGCGCATTCTGTTTGCCATGGCGCGCGACGGCAAATTGCCGGCGGTGCTGGCCAAGGTGCACCCTCGCTATAAAACGCCTTACGTCAGTACGCTCGTGGTCGCGGGGATCTCGCTGCTGGTGGGATTGCTGTTCGCCAGTCGCGTCGACAAACTCGCCCTGATCGTCAACTTCGGCGCGCTCACCGGCTTCGTGCTGCTGCATCTCTCGGTCATCAACCATTACTTGATCCGCCGGCGCAGCGGTGATTGGCTGCGGCACCTGGTTTTTCCCGTGGTCGGCCTGTCGATCATCGTCTTCGTGCTGTACGAAATGGATCGTACGGCCAAATACCTTGGGCTGATCTGGATTGGGATCGGCGTCTTCTACTATTTGCTGCTGACGTTGTGGATTAAAAAGCCTGCCGCCTTGAAGATCTGACCGCAAGACCGATGACGACACTGGACGAAACGGAGGCGCCGCACGAGTACCAGCGGCCCACCATTTGGCAGCTGGCAGTGCCCTCCATCATGTCCAACCTCATGTTCTCGATGGTGGCCATGGTGCAGACCAAATTCGTCGGCGGCCTGGGCGCTCCCGCTGTGGCTGCGGTCGGGGCGGGCCAGCGTGTGTTCTTTGCGCTGCAGGCCCTGCTCATGGCGATCGGCGTCGGTACCACGGCCCTGGTCGCCCGATCCTGGGGTGCCGGGCAGCGCGAAGAGGCCAGCCGCATCACGTCAGCATCGCTGACGTTGGGCGCGCTCGTGGGTTTGGTGCTGATGATCTTCGGCATGCTGTTCTCGCACCAGATCGCCGGCGTCTTTGGCTTGGACGAGCACTCGGCGCAGCTGGCGTCGAGCAATATTTTTTGGCTTGCGGCATTCATCATCGGCTTCGCCATCGACATCATTTTATCGAGCGCGCTGCGCGCCGCCGGCAATGCCTGGACCCCGCTGCTGTTCGGCTTGGCGGTCAATCTGGTGAATCTGCCGCTGCTGTATGCCTTCATCCTGGGTAATTGGGGCGCGCCGCGGATGGGCGCGGCCGGCGCACCGTTTGCCTCGGGCTTATCGTTCCTGTTGTGCGGCGCCGTGTTGGTGTTCTTGTGGACGCGTCAGAAATTGACCATCAAATTCCATCCCGGCGACGTCTTCAAGAAAGTTCGCTACCAGCGCCTGCTGCACATCGGCTATCCCGTGGCTCTCGAGCAGCTCGTGCTGCAATTCGGCTTCTTCTTGTTCATGTCGCTCATCGGCCATCACTACGGCACCGAAGCCTTCGCGGCCTACAATGTCGGCGTCAACATGCTGAATGCGGCCATGGTGGTGGGCTACGGATTCTCGATCGCCGGCGCGACCTTGGTGGGACAGCACCTGGGTGCGGGTGATGTGGAGGGCGCCGCGCGCAGCGGTTGGCGCGCCTGCAGCATGGCGGTCGCCGCGATGTCCTTGATCGGCTTCCTCATTTGCTTCAACGCGCCTGCCTTGGCGCGATTTTTTCTCGGCTCGGACGAGATCGCGGTGCTGCGCACGACGGAGTTCACCTACATCATGGGTGCTATGCTGCCCTTGCTCGGCGTCGATATGGCGATCGGCGGCTCATTGCGCGGCGCCGGCGACACGCGATTCCCGCTGATCACCTCGTTCCTCGGGTTGATCGGTGTGCGCTGCGCGTTGGCGGCCACATTTGCGTTTTTTCATCTCCCGGTAGTGTGGGTGTACAGCTCCATCATCGGCGATTACATGTTGAAGGGCTCGATGCTCATCTGGCGCTTCAAGTCCGGTCAGTGGAAGCACGCGCTGACGAAACGGGTTGCCGTCGCCTAAAGGAATATAAAAATGCGTAGCAGAGAAGTTCATTTGATCGAACGACCGCAAGGGTTGCCGACCCTCGAGCAGTTTCGGATCGTGGAAACCAAGGTAGCGGACCCGGAAGAGGGTCAGGTGCTGGTCGAGAACATCTACATGTCGGTCGACCCTGCCATGCGCCCGCGGCTGGCCGGACCGACGGTGCTCAACGAGGCGATGATCGGCGGCGCCATCGGGCGGGTGTTGAAGTCGCGCAACGCCGCCTTCAAGGAAGGCGATCACGTCGAGTCGATGCTTGGGTTTAGGGAACATTTCCTCTCCGACGGCAAGGGGCTTTCCACCCTCGACGCGGACGGAATGCCCCTGGTGGCCTATATGAGCGTGTTGGGCCTGACCGGGCTCACCGCCTATGGCGGACTGCTCGTCATCGGCGCGCTGAAGGACGGCGAGAATGTATTCGTCTCGGCGGCGGCCGGTGCGGTGGGAAGCGTCGCCGCGCAGATCGCGAAGATCAAGGGCTGCTACGTCATCGGGAGCGCCGGTTCGGATGAGAAGTGCCGTTGGCTCAAGGAAGAATTGGGACTGGATGCCGTCATCAACTACAAGCAGGGCGAACTGCGCAGCGCGCTCAAAGCAGCGGCACCCAAGGGCATCGATGTGTATTTCGAAAATGTCGGCGGCGAGCACCTGAACGCAGCGCTGCCGCGCATGAACGCCCTGGGACGCATCGCCGTGTGCGGCATGATTTCTGCCTACAACAATTTCGGCGCCGTCTCCGAACCAGTCACTACGCTGTCGAACATCATTTACAACCGCGTGATGCTGCGCGGTTTTGTCTACTACGAATTCGAAGCGAAGCGCGCGCAGTTTCTCGCCGACATGAAAAACTGGATAAGTCAGGGCCGCCTTAAATACCGCACCACCATACAGCAGGGCATCGAGCAAGCTCCAGCCGCACTGATCGGGCTCTTCACCGGCGCGAACACCGGCAAGATGGTCGTGCAGCTGTCGCCAACGAACCGCTAACGGGTTCAGCCCGCCGTTTAGGGTTCCGTTGGCGGCTAACGAGCGCCCGGCTTGTAGTTCACGAACACCGACTTCGGAATCATGCAATGCACGCCTTTGCGGATATCGACCACCTGCGACACACGGCAGTCGCCGACGATTGAGGTCAGCGAGTAGGCTTCTTCGCGGCTCATCGGCACAATGGTTTGCTTCGACAGCCAGCTTACGGTCTGCTCGACCGCGATTTTCATGGCCTGATTCAAGTCCTCATCGAAGCCCATGAAGATCCAATCGGCTTTGGTCTCCGCCCACGGCCATTCGGTCTTCATATCCTTGCGAACGATCGGCTTGATTTCGATTTCTTTGTAAGAGCATTCCAGCGCCGTCAGGTTGACCTCGCCGTTGCCCTGCCGGCAGTGCGAATCACCGGTCCAGATCAGGCCGCCTTTTTGGAACACCGGAAAATACATAACGGAGCCCACCTGCAGCTCGTTCACATCCATGTTGGAGCCGTTTTTCCAAGGGCGTAAGGTGCTGGTGCGGCCTTTGGCGTCTTTGATGGGAGGGCCCGCCTTGGCGTCCGGTTCATTGGGATCCACCCCGACCGCGAAGGTCCCGGGGAAGGGCTTCAAGTCGATGACAATTCCCGGTTTGAACGGCGTCTGCATTTTCGCGAGATCGAGCTTGTAGTAGCGCACGAACCCTTCCGGAAATTCCGAGGCGAGCTGACCGACCGTGGGAAAGTCCCTGCCCGGCACGTTGAAATTGAAGCCGTCCGCCTTGGGCACGATTTTCAAAATGTGAATCTCGAGCGTGTCGCCGGGTTCCGCGCCGTCCACGTAGATCGGTCCGGTGATCGAGTGAGGTCCGCCGCCCGGATTGGCCTTGCGCAATTTCACGATCTCCGGCATTTCGACCCCCGGTTTGATCTGCCCCAGGGAGTGAGACAGGGTCTCGATGGAGACGGTATCCCCTGACTTCACGGTGAGCTTGGGCTTTTCATTGATGTCGTACCAACCCCATTGCACGTTCTCGGTCGATGCAGGGAGTACGTAGTGTTTGGATGCGTGGCTGTCCTGGCCCAATGAGGCGGCGGAGACGCTCAAGGTCACGGCAACCGCCGCAAGGACAGTACGCACTGATTTTGTGGAAGGCCCGACGTTGGTTTTCATGCTGGTTCCCTTCGCTTTCGATGTTTTTTAACGGCGAGCACATATTGTCACATCGAAGTTGCACTGGGGAACGGGCGGAGGTGAGACGATGAGCGAATATCTGCCTGTCTCGATATATTCCCGCAAACAGGGCGCCGTCTTCGGTGCGGTCGTCTTGCTGCATTTGCTGTTGAGTTATGCACTGTATGCAGGACTTGCGCAGAAGATCGTGCGCGTCCTGGCACCTGCACCACTGAATGTGCGGGAGATCGTCCAACCGCGGGAAGCCGCCAGGATCGAGCCGACGGTGGTCGAATGGAGTAAGCCGACCCTCTATGTTCCGCCACAGCCGGACCCCGTCATAGCTCGTGAGCCGGACCCCGACACCCGGCTTGCCGGCACGAGCCCCGAAAAGACCGCGCCCGAGGGGACGACGGCACAGCCGCGGACGAAAGTCGAAATCGGCATCCGGCAGGATCCCAAGCATCCTCTGAAGATCGGCTCCGACTTTTATCCCGACGGTTCAGTCCGCGCGGGCGAGCAGGGACGTTGCGTGGTGCAAATCACCGTGGACACCGGCGGCCAGGTGACGCACGCGTCCCTTCAATCGACCACGGGGTTTCGCAGACTGGACGACGCCTGTTTGAACGCGGTGCGCGGCGTTCGCCTGTTGCCGGCAACGGAAGACGGCAAGCCGGTTGAAAAGACCACGGCCCTGCCCATCGTGTGGACGCTGCACCAACGATAGCGAGGCGAAGCGGCCGCGAGGCGAGGCGTGGCGGTGAAGTGGCGTTGCGCAAGCCAATTGACCGAAAGGAGACTTGCGCGTATCTTAGTTGAATGATCAATCAACACCCCGGCAGCAAACAACAACCGGGAAGCAATCAACCAGGAGCGCCTGACACACGCCAGCGTTTGGTGCTGGCGGCCATGCAGCTATTTTGGGAGAAGGGCTACAACTCGACCAGCATTGCCGATGTCCTGCAGACCGCCAAGGTCAACAGCGGCAGCCTGTACTACTTCTTTCCGGGCAAGGTCGACCTGTTGGTCGCGGTGCTCGACATGTACCACGACGGCATCCGATTGATGCTGCTCGAACCGGCCTGGGCCGGTGTGAATGACCCCATCGAAAAGATATTCGCGCTGCTCGCCCGCTATCGGCAATCCTTGCTCGACACCGACTGCTTCTACGGCTGCCCCATCGGCAGTCTGGCGCTGGAACTACATGAGCCAGATCCCGCGGTGCGCGAGAGGCTGGCCAAGAATTTCAGCGCGTGGATAGACGCGATCGTCGAATGTCTGCAGCAGGCCAAGGCTCGCTTGCCCGCGAATCTGAATCGGCGCGACTTGGCGCAATTCGTGCTCACCACCATGGAAGGCGGTGTCATGCAGGCACGCACCTTCCGCGATATCGACTATTTCGACGCGGCTGTTCGGCAACTGCGCCAGTACTTCAAAGGGCTCAACAAAACACCGGAGAAAAACCATGCGTAAAGTGTTCTATTTACTGCTGCTGGTACCAACCTTTGCGTGCGCGGATCCGAATCCGGCGTATCAGCCGCTCGCATTCCTGGCCGAGCACTGCTGGAAGGGCGCTTTTCCGGGCGGAAAGCAGAGCGATGAGCATTGCTTCAGTTGGGTCTACGGCGGCAAGTTCCTGCGCGACCGCCATACGCTGCGCACCGAGGGAAAGCCCGACGCCAAGGGCGAATCGATCTACTTTTGGGACTCCGTTGCCAAGCAGTTGGAATATCTCTATATCGAAAGCGACGGGGGATTCAGCCGCGGACCCGTCTCGGTCGAGAGCAACGCGTTGGTATTTCCGGATACCACCTTCGTGGAAGATGGCAAGACCATGGTGTACCGCAGTCGCTGGCAGCGCAGCGGCGCCAATGCCTATGATGTAGTGACGGAATTCAAATCCAAGGAGGCAGCTTGGGTGCCAGGATTCAAGGTGCACATGGAGAAGGGCGGTAAGCAGCAGAGCGGGGAGTCTTAGGGATGATCAATAGACGACAACTAATTAGCTGATCGCGTAGACATTCCCATCGGTACTGCCGAAATAGATCATGTCGCGTTCGATCACCGGGGAAGATAGGACCGCGCCGAGGCTCAGCATTTTCCAAACGCCGATGACCATTTCGTCATAGAAGTTGTCGGTGAAGGCGGCCGTATAGTTGGGAGCGCCGTCCTTTTGCGTGAGTGCTGCTGCGTTGGTTTTCGCGCCATCCGTGCTGAAAGTCCAGGCGGTGGCGTGCTTGTCGAGGTCGATCGCCATCAACGTGCCCGCGTTCGACCCGATGTAAAGGTTGCGTCCGGCGATGGCCGGCGATGAGAACATGGGCCAGTGATGGAAGCTGAGCGAATACTTGAGCACACCGGATTTGGCATCGGCCGCCAGAAGTAAGCCGGAATCAGAAGTCGTAAAGTAGACCGTGCCCTCCTTCGCAACGGGGGTGGAGATCACCCAGGATCCCTTGGTGGAATAAGCCCATTTTTTGGTGCCGGTGAGCGCATCGAGCGCATACAGATTCGAGTCGCGGCAACCGAAGTACACGATGCCGTCGGAAATCATGGCTGAGGACTGAATGCCGACTTGATTGGCAATAGCGTGATCCTCGCCCGTCTTGAAGCGCCAACGCTCCTGTCCGGACTTGGCATCGAGCGCGTAGAAATAAGAATCCCAACTGCCTATATATATAGTGCCGTTCGCGACGGCAGGGGAGGCATGCACCACATCGCCGGTGTGAAACTTCCAGCGCAACGCGCCGGTGGCGGCATCCAACGCGTAGATATTGCCGTCCCCGCTGCCGATGTACACGGTGTCTTGGACGACGGTCGGCGAGGACAGATAGAAGTCGAACGGGTCGGACATTGATTCACCAGCGGGATCATTGCCGTGTAGATGCCGGCCCGTGAAGCGCCGCTCGCCTTCGGTGGCGAATTTCCAGCGCTGCTCGCCGCTCTTGGCGTCGACGGCATAGATGTTTCCATCATAGCTGCCGAAATACACGCGGCCTTGCGAGACCGCGGGAGACGACGCGACCCGGCTGCCGGTTTTGAATTTCCAGCGCTGCGCGCCGTCTGCGCTATTGACCGCGTACAAGAAATGATCGTTGCTGCCGAAGTAGGCCGTACCGTCGATCACCGCCGGAGTCGAAATGACGGCGCCCTCCGTTTTGAATTTCCACTTGATCCCATGCAGCAGAGGGGCGCCGGCTTGCGCGTAGATGCCGCTGTGCTGCGCATCGCCTCGAAACGATGCACTGGTTTGCGAAACAGCCGGAAGGGATAAGCAGGCGCAGAACAGCGCGACGAAGTACTTCATAAGATCCCCATCGATGACGGTGACTCAGCTCCTCATCATACGCGGTAGTGGTTTCTGGGCAATCACAGCAATTAATTGCATTCCAGGTGCCGCCGACTCCCGGGAAACTATCTGCACGCGACGGCAATCTCGATCGCCGCGAAACCACCCTAAAGGAGTCATTCATGAACAGCTTTACCCTCACCGCCGTCGGCAACCTCGCCAAGGATCCGGAAATTGCCGTCAAGGGCGATACGACTCACGCCCACATTTGTCTGGTCGGCAACGACTATGCCGGCAAGGACAGCGAAGGCAACGCGCGTGAGGCCGTGACCAGCCTCTATTTCGTCGCTTTCGATGGTCTCGGCGAAGCGATCGCCAAAAACGCACGCAAGGGAGATCAGCTCATCGTACAAGCGCAGGTCCGTGCGAACACATGGATAGATAAAGACGGCGAGAAGCGATACGACCACTCGTTCGTCATTCAGGGCTTTCGGTTCGGCGCTCCGGGCAGGGCGAAGCGGGAAGAGCTGGCCGCCAGACGCGGTGAGAATGAAATGGACGCGCTGGAGACGGAGATCTGACATGCGACACTTCGCCTGGGTCGCGTTGCTGTCCGTCATGATCTTGGCGCCCGAGTTCGCGCTCGCCCAAGCCTCACCCTTTATGACCGGAGCGAGTTCGCTGCAGACGAACATTGTTGCGTGGCTCACGCCAGTGGCAATCATTCTCGTTATGGTGCTCGGCGGCATGGCGATGGCAAATCGAATTTCGTGGGGGTGGACGCTGGGTGCGATCGTCGGGATCGCCGTTGCCTTCGGGGCGCCTCAGATCGTGACCTGGGTTCGCGGCATGTTCGGAGTCTAGGGAAGTGAACGAACCCAACGCAGGTTTGACCATCGATCCACTCTTTGTGGGCGCGACCCGGCCGCCGATGCGCTGGGGTGTGACCTACTCGGCGCTGCTGTTCAACATGGTGTTCAGCCTCGAGGCATTTCTGCTCACGAAGAACCTGCTGACACTACTGTTGTGTGCGCCCATCCATGGCGTGTGCATGCTGTTGTGCGCCCGAGATGCGCGATTCTTCGATCTGGTGCTGCTGTGGGGCCGGACGCGCATGCCGGCACTGTTTGCCAATCTGCGTTTCTGGAAGGCCAGCAGTTATTGCCCGTTGACCATCGACTTGCCGAATCGGCGCGGACGTCGCGCCAGGCGGGACGGGTGATGGCGACCTTGAGACGTCCCGCTGTTCTACAACGCGAAATCGGCGTGGCGGAACGGATTCCCTATGTCGCCCATGTTGCCCCCTCGATTGTGCGCACGGCTTCCGGCGACTATGTCCAGGTTTTCAGACTTGGCGGCGCGAGCTTTGAGAGCAGCGATGACGATGAACTCAACAACTGGCACGAGCGCTTGAACGTGTTGTGGCGAAATATTGCGAGCCCTAACGTGGCTCTCTGGACTCATCTCATCCGCCACCGAGCCAGAATCGACGCCGCGCCGGCGTCGGCCGGCCAAGCCGAGGTTCTATTCGCCGACAGCTTGCATCGTAAATACCATCATCGTCTCGCTCATGAAACGCTGATGCTCAACGAAATCTATCTGGCGACAGTACATCGGCCGACTTCGGGCGTGGCGACCGGACTCGTGTCTAAGGCGCTGGCTAGGGCGCAGCGCGACAGCTCGATGGCTCTCGTGGATGCGCTCGATGCCTGCGAAAAGTTGTCTCAGACCCTGCTCGCTTCCCTGGCTCGCTACGATCCCGAACCACTCGGCGTCTACCGCGCGGGCAAGCTGACTTGTTCTTCGTTGCTAGAGTACCTTGGGCTCTTGATCAACGGCGAGTGGCAGCGCATGCCCTTGCCGGCTGGGCCGTTGAATCGGGCGTTGGCCACCTCACGTCTGTTGTTTGGCACCGAGGCCATCGAATACCGCCTGCCCAGCGGCACCCGCGTCTCAGGAATGCTGGGCATCAAGGAGTATCCGACGCCGAGTGCGGTCGGCATGTACAACCGTCTGCTATCGGCACCTTTTGCCTTCCTTGCAACGCAGTCTTTTGCGTTTCTCGCCAAATCCTCCGGCCAATCGCTGCTGCAGCGCCAGTTTAATCGCCTGTCGAATGCCGGCGACTTCGCTGTTTCGCAGGCGGCTGAGCTCAAGGATGCCTTGGATGCATTGACCAGCAACGAATTCGTGATGGGAGATCATCATTTCTCGCTGCAGGTGATCGCCGATGTCCCGGACGGCCGTGCAGAGGACGGCGCAACCGATGCGGGCCTTCGCCTCAAAGCGCTCAATGACTCCATTGCGCTAGCGCGCACCTATCTTGCGGACACGGGCATGCTGGTGGCGCGGGAGGACCTGGCGCTCGAAGCCGCATTCTGGGCCCAGCTGCCGGGAAATTTCCCGCTCAGGCCGCGAAAGGCGCCGATCACGTCTCGAAATTTTGCCGCCATGGCGCCGTTTCACAATTACCCGCTGGGCCGAGCACACGGTAATCATTGGGGCGACGCGCTTAGCATGTTCGTCAGCAGCGCACGCTCGCCATACTATTTCTCGCTTCATGCCAGCGATCCGTTCGATCCGGACGGCGGCAGCCGCAAGGACACGGGGCACACCCTGATCTGCGGACCCACCGGATCGGGAAAGACGGTTTTCATAGGCTTTCTCATTGCCATGCTCATCCGGCAAGGGGCCACCCAAGTCATCTTCGACAAGGATTGCGGCCTCGAAATTCTGGTGCGCGCGCTGGGCGGCGACTATCTGCCTTTGAAGAGCGGTCATCCCACCGGATTCAATCCTTTGCAGCTGCCGGTCACGCCGGCGAACCTCGAGTTCCTGAAAGTCTGGCTGCGCGAATTGGTGCGGGGAGAGTCGGGTCCCGCGCAGTCGGGAGCGCGGGCCGTGCGCCAGAGCGCCGATTTGGATCAGGCGCTGCATGGGACATTGATGCTCGAACCAGCGGTGCGGCGCTTGTCGCGCCTGGTGGAATTTCTCGATCGCACCGATCCCGAAGGTTTGCACGCACGGCTTGCACGCTGGTGCGAATCGCATGGCGGCGACTACGCCTGGGTGTTCGACAATCCACGCGATCAAGTGGTATCGAGACTGTCCGGCGCCGCGCTGATCGGCGTCGACGTGACGGAATTTCTCGATCACCGGCTGACGCGTGCGCCGATCACGCTGTACCTGTTCCATTTGGTGCGTCAGTTGCTGGATGGCCGGCGCTTCGTCTGTTGGATGGACGAATTCTGGCGATTGCTGGCCGATCAGGCCTTCGAGAATTTCGCGAAAGACGGCCCGAAGACGTGGCGAAAACTCAATGCGGTGATGTGCCTGGCGACGCAAAGTCCGAGCGACGTGCTTGACAGTCCCATTTGCCGCACCTTGGTGGAGCAAACGCCGACCAAAGTCTTCTTCCCGAACGCCGACGCCGATCTGGCCGAGTACACGCAGGGTTTCGGGCTCACGGAGCGGGAGTTTCGGCTGATCAAGGACCAACTGGAGCCGGGCTCGCGCATGTTTCTCGTCAAGCAAGCCCACCGTAGTGTGGTGTGCCAGCTCGACTTGAAGGGTTTCGAAGGCGAATTGGCGGTCATATCCGGCCGTGCACACCAAGTTCAGCGCATGCACCGGATCATCTCCGCGAAGGGAGCAGACCCCAAGTCATGG
>Ga0193753_10001286_pt1 | contig 21713 bp, 20 predicted proteins | sample H1c2metaG_FD_144925 | JGI IMG/M metagenome (GOLD analysis project Ga0193753, IMG submission 144925) | Soil microbial communities from a riparian zone of the East river system, Colorado, United States - H1c2 | ecosystem: Environmental > Terrestrial > Soil > Riparian zone | place: USA: East... | reverse complement strand
GCCGAGGCACTTCCAAAGATCGAAGCAGTCTTTAAAAAAGTAATTCCTTCCGCCACTTTCGATTACAAATTTGCAGACCAGGAATATGCATTAAAATTTGTCGCGGAAGAACGCGTTGGAAAACTAGCGACAGTTTTTGCTGTGCTTGCCATACTCATCAGTTGCCTGGGGCTATTTGGACTCGCGTCCTTTGTTGCCGAGCAACGCACCAAAGAAATTGGTATCCGTAAAGTAGTGGGTGCTTCTGTTTTCAATCTATGGAAAATGTTATCAAAGGATTTTGTTGTGCTGGTGATCATCTCCTGTTTCATCGCCATTCCGATAGCATATTATTTTTTAACTGCCTGGCTGAAAAATTATGAATATCGAACGGAAATATCGTGGTGGGTATTTGTTGTTACCAGTATGGCTGCTCTGGCAATTACTTTATTAACGGTAAGTTATCAGGCCGTGAAAGCTGCATTGATGAAGCCGGTGAATAGTTTAAGGTCTGACTAAAACTCAAGTTCGGACGGCTGTTCAGCAAATTGTTCAGATTGCCTTACATGTTGTCAACAGCGAATGTTTCATCGCGATTCATGGCGGCGCTCCATGTCATCCTGCCAAAGAGATAATTTTTTCTGTTAAAAGTGCCTGCGGTGAAACGTGAAGGAGGTTGGGCATGATCGGCTTTTCTGCCGGCGCGGGTCTCACGATGCATTCCACACTTAACTCCAGGACCATGGAACTGGACTTCATCGGTCCGATCTATGGTGGTATAGGCCCGGTTGAGGTGCCGAAGAATGCTCCGCCAATGTTCAATGTGATCGCCAGCGATGATTTTCTTTTCCGAGGCCAGTTTGGTGTTATCGAGTCCTGGTTCAAAGCGGGTCGGCCTGTCGAGTTTCACCTTTACCAAAATGGAGGTCATGGCTTCGGCCTCGGTAATCCGAACCGTACCAGCAATCGCTGGTTTGATGCCTTCATGCACTGGCTAGAGGTTAACGAGTTCCTCACTGCCAAACCTAAGAAGTGATCAAGACGGCTTCTACATCTCTCTTTTGCGACTTTGTAAATTACTTTTAAGGTAAGAAATTGCGTTTGGTGTCGTGGGGCAGTAGCACGCTTCGAATTCCCTCCACTGCTTATGCACAAAGGTTGGCACTAATACCCGCAGGACAATGAAGACAAAGATGGAGAAACCGGAAAGTTTTTAAGCGCAGATGGTAAAACGGCTTGGTGACAGGAGGCGAGTATCTTCGCTACTTCGATGAAACAATTTTCACTTCGTAGTTGTCGCTATACTTCCGCGGCGTTATAGGCCTATTGGATTTGCTGGCGTAGCAGTATGTAAAAGCTGCGCCATAGTATAAGATAAGGGAAGAGTAAAAGATAAACAACAGAATGAAGAATACGGAAGCGAAGGCGCCGAAGATTGACACCATATTACTGTAATTAAGAAGCTGGCCCAGAATCCATTTTCCTATCGTGAATAATACGGCTGTAAGCAGCCCGCCAACAAGAGCAACTTTCCAATGCACAATGGCATCGGGCAGAATTTTAAATAGTATAGTAAACCATGCTGTTACAACAAGTACGGAAAAAATAATATTTACAGTTCGTATAAAGATGCTGTCGACGCTTGGGATAAGTTCATGCAGATATCCTCCAAGAAAAGCTACAGATGTATCAAGCAAAACCGATATGGTAAATACAAAACCCATAGATAGTATCAGTAAAATGCCGATTAATCTTTCTCTTAGACCATATCTTATTTTTTTAGAAGTACTTCTATGGATACGCCACAATTGGTTTATGGCCTTCTTAATAATGTTTAGAAGATTGGTGGCTACGAAGAACAGAAAAATGAAACCTCCTACAGTTATATACCATTCCCCGCCATACGACTTGACATTTTCAACAATAGATCGTATTTGTTCGGAAGTTTCTGTCCCAAATACCCTTTCTATAGGTTGAAAGAGTGCTTCGATTATGTTATCATTTCTGAAAAGGATGCTTAAGATATTAAGTAGAATAACAAGGATTGGAGTTAGTGAAAACAACGTGAAGAAAGCGGTAGCACTAGCGAGAATAAGGGGCTCGTTACGGTTCAGCTGAAGGAAAGCATCTTTAAAAATCCCAGGTGCTTTTTTTAGTTCCACTACACTAGGTGAGAAGGTGACAAAGTAATCTTATCATACTGAAGAGTATGCAAGATAGCATTTCTCCTTGTGCGCTCCTGTCCGGCGACTTCAAAAGATGAAATTCATACAGCTTGGTGACGTGGCGGACAGGGTGAAGGCGTTTAAGGATTCACAGGCACCAACGACGTGTTGCTATATCGCCACAATTCTGCCAGGGGACCTTTTATCATGTAGCCAGCATTACCAATTGAAAAGAGAGTGTAGTACACTCCATCTTGCATGGGGGTATCTCGCCATGACCACCTGTCAGTAGCCGGGTTGTACTCGCACAAAAAGTTTTTGTGCCCGACCTGCGAATCCCAGTATATTGGTTTGTGTACATATACTTTGTTATTGATTACAAATGGTCGTCTATCGTCATCTACTGAATATGTATCGTTTCCAAGGACGTCCTCTGGGAAATCCGACAAAACCTGAGGAGCACCTGGGACAGAGAAATCAACGCGTAACCAATCACGCTTGTGTTGCGTCGAAAAGTTTTTACATACAGTGCCAAGTCCGACATAAAGCTTTTGATCGATCACTGCTGTGACACCATAGCTTCGACTTCCTCCAGGTACCGTTCCCTTAAAAGTCCATTGATCCATTGTGAAATTATATTCCCACAGGTCATTGACATTTTCAAATCCGTATCCGCTTCTGTATCGCATTCCGCCCATCACATATCCCTTTGTGCCTATAACAAAGGACATCTTTCCATCTCTCCAGGATGCTGGAAATGGCGCCAGCGTTTCATGAGCTCCGTTATTCACGTTTACAGAATTGAAAGTTCCGTCAACATAATAATAGAATTTAGAGCCATAAGCGAAGCAGTAGTTTTTCCAATTTAAATAACCACTGAAATCATCGAAAGCTTCTTTGAGCGGACCTGAGGCTATATATTCCCATGTTTTAGTATTACTTAATTTAAAAAGACGGCTTCCACCCTCCCCTGTCTTAACGAAAGCGGTTTCCCCAATCACATAAGCGCTTGGACCAGCCAAACTAAAACTCACTTGCGGCTGCGGGGTCGAAAGTTTAGTCCATTGATATGAATCAACCGGGCCAACAGTTGCCGAAAGGGCCTGGACATTTTGATTGTTAAGTGCACGGCTATCAGGGATAGAAGAAAGGTCCACGGAGTCGGCACAGGCTGCGAGCATTGTCCAGCCGAAAAGAGCAGCAAATAATTTTTTCATTTTATTCATTTTTAAGGTTGCATTTAGCATTTGAAATAAGACTGGCAAGTATTGAGCACTTTGCAGGCTAAAGAATAGACAACTATAGACGCCCAAACTTGACCAGTCAAACTTCTTAACAGGAAGTGGAAATCCATATTACAGTATCAGTACCCCGTTAAGATCATTCGTTTTGTATCCACTGGTCTACCGTCAACGATCAATGTATAGAGGTACATTCCATGGCTCATCTCATTCCCCGGGATTGTTACAGCGGTATTGCCCCGATCACGGATCGGTATGACCTTCAATTGTTTGCCTTCCAGTGTATATATAATAAGGCTGGCTTGTCTTGTCGTTTCCGGTAATGATATCTTTATCTCCGTGTCCCTCGAAAATGGATTCGGAGTATTCTGAGAAAGAATAGCTTCCACAGGGGGTTCGGTGCCGCCAATTTTTTCCGAGTTGGCAAGCTGTTGCTTTAACACCTCTACTTCTTTTGATAATTCCTGGACCGCTTTGACCAATGGCACGACAAATTCTGCATAACGGATAGCATAGTGGTCACGCTCATTTTGCGGCGCTTCCACACCATGAAATATATATCCTGTTTTTTTGATGATCGCCTCTACTTCCTGTGCAATAAAACCAGTCTGGCGAACCGCTATTTTTCTTGATGCTGTGTTATAGGATTGCAAACTATCTGGTATTCGTAAGAATTTATCAATGGCATTTTCATCAAGGGTATAACTAACAGGTCTCAACTGATTAATAAATTCCAAACCCGACACATCCTCCTTTACGTCTTTTTTAAAACGACCATCTGAAAAAGTGGACCATGAAACTTTTCCACCGATGCTCGTCACATTGGTATTTCCTATCCTAACCTGATTCGATGCTGTAGGTGTAGCGTTATAACCCAATGCCGTCGTATTGGTGAGATTAGTAGCCGACGGGCCGGCATACGCACCGAAAGCACTATTTAATGAACCCGATTCGTTGTCGAGCAATGATTGCACGCCAAAAGCCGAATTGAAGTGACCCGAAATATTCCCGTACATCGCCTTATGGCCTGTCGTGGTATTATAGCTTCCTGTTGCATTGTTATAAATTCCGAAGCCTCCAACGGAAGTATTGTTCGATCCTGTATTGTGGCTCAAGGCAAAATATCCAACGGCTGTATTCTCATTGCCTGATCGATTTGACTCCAACGTGTAACTTCCAAGCGCACTATTTCCCGTGCCTGCCTCATTCAGTTTCAAACCTCTTGCGCCTACCGCTACGTTGCTTGAACCTGTCGTGTTACTATGTAAACTAAGGGCTCCCACACCAGTATTATCATCAGCCGTGTTTTGGTGGAGCGATTCAAAACCAATCGCCGTATTTTGACCCTTTGTTGTATTGCTGTACAAAGCTTGAAAGCCCATCGCTGTGTTTGCGACGCCAACGGTTGTGGCTTGCCCGCTAAGTTCTCCAAAGAAAGAGTTGTAGCGTTCTGGCCCATCTCCACCACCTTCTGTGGTAGATTTTCCAGCCTGATAGCCAAAATGACTGCTTCCTTTTCCCAATGTACCAGCACCTGTGCCGTAATAGGTAGGTGGATTTTGTGCATGTGGGCCCGAAATAAAAAGTATCATGAAGGCGAGTAACAGTAGAGGTGGTTTCATAGTATTTTGAATGTTAAGATTACCCTGTTTCCATTGACTTAACTTATCAATGAATGACGCAGTAAACTTCCACACAATTATGGTCTCGCGAAATCACATAAACAGGGGAGGAGTTTGGCCACGAAGGCACCAAGAATAGAAAATGCCGCGTATTATTCTTAGTGTTTTAGTGACTTTGTGGCATCACTAGACAAGCTTTTCTTTCAGCGCTTTTGCTACTGCTTCCGTTTGGGAGTGAACGTGAAGCTTGTCATAGATCTTCTTAATATGCGTTCTAACGGTATCGATACTAATGGAAAACTCGGCAGCAATAAGTTTGTAACTGTTTCCTTTTGATAAAGAGCGAAGGATCTCCAGTTCGCGAGGCGTTAAGATGTAAGGATTCTGGTCCCGTGCATCAGTCTTTATAGAGCTGATGACCATACGCGCAATGCTGGGTGACATCGGAGCGCCGCCTGCCAGCACTTCATCGATAGCCGTAAACAATCTTGCCGAGATATGTTTTTTTAACAAATAACCCGAAGCTCCAGCACAAATAGCATCAAATACATGAAGATTGTCATCAAAAACAGTGAGCATTAAAATAGCAACATCGTTGTTGAATGAACGAATCTTCTTAACCGCTTCAATGCCCGTCATTCCAGGCATATCAATGTCCATCAACACCAGGTCAGGTTTGTCGTGTTCGATCTGATCACCAACCGACAATACATTTTCATAGGCGCTAATAGTCGCGACACCCTCTTTCAATCTCAACAAACTCACCAGGCTCTCCCGCAACAGGGCATTGTCCTCAAATATTGAAACCCGTATCTCTATCATAGCGCAAATTCCCAAAAATTATTCTGGCCTGCTATACCTCAATCATGTGATGTCCTTAGCCTCCATGGCAATGGTCGTGCCTTCCCCAGGATTTGTCTTCAAATTTATCGCAGCATTCATGGCTTCAGCTCTTTTCCGGATGTTGATCAGCCCGTTACCCTTTTTGGCTGTTAACTGATCAAACCCCTTACCGTTGTCTGCAATATCCATCCTCCATCCCTTATGGTTTTTATGAAACACAATATTGATTTGCGTTGCCTGGCTGTATTTCGCCGCGTTATTGATAATCTCTTTGAAGATCAGGAAAAGATTTTTTCGGGATTCAATATCCAGTGAAACGCCCGAGAGCAACTCAACATTTTCAAATGAATAGGCGATATCCTTTGGTTCCAGGATCTCTCCGCAGAATTCCTTCATCTTCACAATGACCTTTTCCATCGAATCATTCCCCGGGTGTATCGACCAGACGATATCAGACATATTTTCCATTACCCGCGCGGAGTGGTCGTGAATGCGTTGAAAATGTGGAGCGGTCGATTTCTCTCCTTTACCATCTTTTAGCGCAAGCTGACTAATAATATTAATGCTTGACAATGTTGATCCGATGTCATCGTGCAAGTCACGCGCAATCTGATTTCGCATGCGTTCCATCTCCATCTGACGTTTGGTTCGGTTCAATAACCTGAACCGGTTCAAGAGTAATACCGTAATAATGATAGCGGCCAGGAAAGTCACGATACCACCAGCTATGATAATTTTGTTTCGCTGCAAAGCAGCCGCCTGTATTTCCTGATCCTTTTTAAGGAGCTCTATCGCTGCACTTTTCGTTTCATTTTGATACTTAGCCTCCATTTCTTCGATCGTACTTCTGTTCTCGGCGGCGGTCAGACTGTCTTTTATTCCAATGTACTTGTCTTTATAGTTCAGCGCATTCTCGTATCGATGTTGTTCTCTTTCAATGTCCGCCAGTACGTCGTATGCATCCATTATCAGATCAGCTCTTTTGATCTCAGATGCAAGAATGCGGGTTGAATCCATATAGGCCGTGGCATTCTTCCATTGTTTAAGTGAATAAAAGGCAAAACCTATCGCAGAATAATTATGAGCAATCAAAGATTTGGCTGAGATCTCCTTGGCGATCGCAAGTCCTTTCTTATATTCCGTCAACGCTTTTCCGAAATCATTTAAGTCATAATACAGATTGCCAATACCCAGAGATACTTCACTCATGCTGTATTTCTCGCCAGCCTGCTGATAGGACGCCCAGGCCAATCGATATTGCTGAAGAGCTCTTTCCGGCATCTTCTTTTGCCGGTAAATTCTTCCCGCTAGTTTATAATTATAAGTGATGATCCGATAGGAAGAATTTTCTTTAGCAATTGGATTGGCTTGCTCAATATACTCCAATGCTTTGTCAAAGTTCCCAAGGCGATAGTGCGTATTCGCAATGTTCGATAGTGCCAGGCTCAATCCACGACCATCATTGGACAAGCTATCGTAAAGATTGGCTGCCTTGATGTAGTGTGATAAGGCGTCCTTCAAATTGTTTTCAGCCAGGTAAACATTGCCAAGCTCAACATATAAACCTGCTTCTTCGGTGTAAAGCTTATACTCCTCGGCAACCGATGTTCCTTTTTCCAAATAGATATGAGCAGAATCTTTTATCGATAGATCGATGAAATGAATTGCAATACCTTTGTATGCTCCTACTTCTTCTATTGGATAGCTTGCCGCAATAGACGTCGATAATCCTTGCCTGTAAAAAAACAAAGATGAATCGTTGTTGCCTTCAACATGATATAAGAACCCTATCTCATTTAATAGCCATGCCTTTTTTTTCGGATCCTGATTTTTACCGATCTTCCATGCAAGGAGATATTGACCTTTAGCTTCTTTTGGGAGGCTATCCTGTATGGATTTTGCGTGATTGACCAATTCATTGAAGCGTTGATCATTCACCGATTGGGCGCGAAGCAGTGTAAAAAACATCAGTCCTGGAATACAGGTACCGACTACAGACATGACCAGACGCCAATGTTTTGCCCACATTAAAGGAAGGTAATAAACCTTTAAAAATTATGCACCTTATACCTTCAATTTTTCGAATTAAGCTGCGCAAATGGGGCTAATGGGTATAGCCAATCGGTAGGATCGTCGGTCAATGTTATTTTTTAAAGTGATATAACAGTAGCCCATAGCCGACGCCAGCCGGATCTGTTGTTCTTGCAAATTGAAACGCCATGAATTTCCCATCCGTAGCCACAACTGGATTCGATGCCTTCCCACCTTCATAATCGTTAAAGTTCGTGAGGCGAACAAAATCTTTTCCTGTTCCGTCTAACTTGAGCTTCCAGATATCAATATTCCCAGAACCTCGTTTTCCACCCAATGTTTCGCACTGTCGATCCGCTTCAACACAGGTGTACAGTCCGTCCGGAAAAATTCCCTCCGTTTCATTGTATGATCCAGGATAGTTGGAATAATTTGTAACCTGTTTTGTTTTCAGATCGAGTCCCATGACCGAACCCAGATTGTTGGGTTCATAACAGACAAATGTCAACTTGGTGTCGCCATCGTAAAAGTCCTGCGCTTCGGGGGCACAGGCCGGATCCAACGTCTCATATATTGTTTTTTTATTGACAAGCTTTGGTGCAGCCCCCGAAAGATCAAGGTCGGCCATCACGATCCGCGATGCTCCTGCCGGAAGATCGGGCGCCTGGGCTCCAAGTTGGGAGAATGCCAATGTTAATTTTTTCTTTGACACGGCAGCGCCTTCGCTCATCTTTTGTCCAAGTTTCACCGGTTTGGAGCCACGTTCTTTACTGAGAAACCAAAGCTCATTATCCCGGGCACGACTGATCTTTATATCTTCGAAATGGTCAGGCCCTATTAAAATGTAGTCGCCGGTTGAAAGGTGCATGACGCGTAAGAAGGCTGCTGCCGGAATGTTGCACGTCAGGCAACGGATCGCCCTCGTTTTCAAATCGATGACCATGGCGTCTCCGAAACTTTTCGTCATGAACGCAATGCGCTGGTTATCGGGTGAGATATCAGCGCGTTCACCAAAGTAGGTAAGGATTTCAATGTTAGAAGGCAAATGATCGAGTGGATTACCAGGCTTCCTTTCGGGGGCAACTGTTAGCAGCAGAACAAAAAAGGCCGTGAGCAGCTTCATCTGAACGATAGTTTAGTTCAAAACTAAACCTGTTGGCGTGCTTAACAATATCTTTTACGCAAGTGTAATCAAGATGTTTTTAATGGCATTATTTCGATCATTGCCAAAATCTATCGAATTTCCTTTCCTGGTGCTATTCTTAGTGTGATGAACTTGCCAATTCTTGTCCGACCCTGTCCGCCGACAATCCTACCATAAATTGACATCCGTAAGTTGGGTACGCAGAGAGCATTGTTTGTTCAAATGCTTTTCTTGATTCGTCATTGAAAATCCCCGTGCCGCTGGTGGCCTTCAGAACATTTGAGCAATAATCAAGAAAATATTCTTTCTGTTTTTTAACACCTGAAAAGTCAGAGGACGCACCGTGTCCCAGAAAATAATTGTCATACCTTTTCAAAACGGGAGCGTATTTATCAAGGTTGGCAAGCCAGCGAAGAATGCTGCCGTCATTCATATAGGTATGATTGTCGTTGTAAATAAAATCGCCAATGAATGCCGCTTTGTTCTCATTGTCCAATAGCCAAAGTGAATTAGCATCGCAATCACCGCCCGAGCCAATGTCCAATACGGTAAAATTAAGTCCGGCAATTTTTATCGAGTCACTATCCTTTACCAAGTGGTTGGGATAAATCCATTTGGGTATCCATTCTGCGCCAAACATTGATGACCATTGCTTGTGCTTTGCAGCTTCGGTTTCCTGCATCAATTTTTTTACAGAGGCTAATGCATAAATGGGAATGCCGCCGTCAGGTGAAATATTGTAAGTTCCCGCAATGTGGTCGGGGTGTCCGTGTGTGAGCAGTACAGCTGCAATAGGTTTACCAAGATTGTCTGCCGCCTGCTTGAGAGCCTTGCTATCGCTCATTGTTAACGTTGTATCCACGATAACCAATTCTTTTGTCGTTTCAACCATGAAAGCGTTTACTTTCAGCATGGGTTCTGCTGACGTGTAGGTGTGAATTTTTGTTTGCATCTTTTTAAGGTTTTTAAAGTCACTATACTTTTTTCAGTAGCCAAAGTAAATACAGTACGTTTTTCATGCAATAACTGTTAAGTTTGACAGGTCACAAATCCACACTGGTTATGATAATTAAAGGAAAAAATGTTATGTATAGGTTGTATGGCAAGCCCTATCACTGTGCGATGGACATTACGATGGACTATGTTGGTGGCAAGTGGAAAACAGTTGTGCTCTGGTATCTGAAGAATGGAACACTTCGTTTTATGGAATTGAAAAAGCGGATACCTGACATTACCGAAAAAATGTTGAGTATTCAGCTTCGGGCCCTGGAGGCGGACGGATTGATTGTGCGAAAAGTTCACGGATCAAAGCCTCCCGTGAAAGTGGAATATTCACTAAGTGAATTTGGCAAAACGCTCATACCCGCCTTGAACGCTATTGCGAAATGGGGTCGGGATCTGGGTGAAAGCGAAGGGGAATATATTTTAGAGCAAAAAGCCTGAAATCAGTAGAATTTGCTCAAACGAGGCGTTTGCATCGGCCTTGCTACTAGCAAAAAACCACGCGAAACGCGTGGCCTTTGAATCTATAACTCAGCAGAGGAGGAGGGATTCGAACCCCCGGAACCTTGCGGTTCAACGGTTTTCAAGACCGCCGCATTCGACCGCTCTGCCACTCCTCTGTGATTGCGGTACATTTTGGGAGTGCAAATCTATACCTTTATCCATTCCTGCCAAACAATCCCTCGCAACTTTCTAGCGAGTGCTTCTTGACTCCTTCTGTTCCTCCACATAGTCCACAAAAACCTTCTTAATGTCCTTGTCGTCCACCTTCGGGTTGCGCGTGAAGGCATCCAACTCCAATAATATGATCCGTTGATCACTCAGCGTGGTCCTGAACTTTTCGATGTCCTTCTCGAATTCAGTGTTACGGCGCTGGATCTTTAGAGAATACTTTCGCGCAAATTCGTCACCGGCCGACTGGATCTTGTTCCGTAGGTCTATGCTCAACTTGATCTTTTCCAGAATGGCATCTTTGGAACGACCGATTACTTCCGTTGCTTCAAGTGTGCCGAAGGTCAGAACGGTAGTACCGCCGACACCTGCCACCACTTTGGCAGCGTCAGCATCGTTAATAATAACCGGAGTGAAACCAGTACCCGCACCCAGAGAAGCATTGATTATCGACCGGTTACGCTTGCCTTTTTTGGCCTTCTTATAATCAGAGTTCAGGTTCTTCTGATTTTGATCAAGCTGCTGGGTCAACACCATGGCATCGACGAGATTACTGCGATACTTCTGAAATTGGTGCGCGTCCTTCAAGATCATATTTTCCGTATCCGCCACCTTTACTTTTACTTTTCTTTGAATCCGATTATTGGATTTATCGATCGCATAAAAGATCAATTCAGGCGTAAGAAAGGTTTGTGTATCATCGACAAAATCGTAACCAGGACTCCAGGTAAACTCATACTGCAGCTGCGTGTTCTCCTTTAATCCGGCTTGCGGAATGCGTTTGTCTGTTGTTAATAAACCCGTGGTTTTCACGTCATCATCACCATTGGGATCAGAGAAATATAGTTTGAGGTTGAGGATCTCATCTTCTTTTATCGCGAACAATGTATCACTGGGGACGATCATGATCTCAGGGGGAAGGTCCAGTTGCGTTTGGGCGATCTTCAATTTTCCCTGCGTCTCCGCTTTGGCGGGTTGATCTTGTACGGTGAATTCAACGGCCAGTTGATTTGATCTTAGCGCTGCAAACTGTGTACGCGATGGATTCCACGTGAATACACCTTGCTGTGAAAGGGCAGACCCTTCCGGCATCTGTGACAAAAGGTTCTTAAATACTAACGGGTCTCCATCCGGATCATACACAAAATCGCTCGGGATCTGATACGTATTGGATGAGGATTGCTTCACATACATCAAAGGCAACTCTTCGACTACTGGCGGACGATTAACATGACGGACGATGAACGTGACTTCCTTGCGTTCGCGTTTCCCATCGGGAAGTGATTGCTGAAATATCACCATCACATCCTTTGATTTTTCCAACCGGTCAACGAGATCAAAGGATGGTCGCCAACGAAAATGACCCAATGAATCGAACTCGACGCCAAGGCCGTCGGCGCCTTCAAGACTAAAATGGATCTTGTTCGCGTTGGGGTGTGTGCTTTTTACCTGAAAGTGCACTTCCTGGTCTTCGTTAAGAATATTCCAACCCGTAGAATCGGGGAAGATAAACGCTGGTGAAGTTGTTTGGGCCTGGGCAGTAAGTGTGACAAAAAGTAAGAAACAGATCTGGAGTATGCTCTTCACGTTGGACAAATTAAAAACGAGCGTAAATTTAGCAAGATCGAAAGTCAATGATATGCCACAAATCAAAAAGAAGGGAGCACAGAGCGACTTTTTCGACGATGTGTATGAAGTAGTAAAGCTCATTCCTAAAGGAAGAGTGACAAGCTACGGGGCCATCGGACATTACTTAGGCCTTAAATCCAGCGCACGCATGGTTGGATGGGCTATGTACGGGTGTCCGAGGGGTGTTCCTGCGCACCGTGTCGTCAACAGCGCCGGATTATTAACGGGCAAGCACCATTTCAAAACTGCCGATACAATGCAGAAGCGCCTGAAAAAAGAAGGCGTCAACGTTGTTAAAGATAAAGTCAAGGATTTCCAAAAAGTCTTCTGGGATCCAACCCGGGAACTAGCCTTGAAATAGCATCCTAAGAGAAACATCCGTCCCAATTCTGGAAGAATTCAGCATTCTACCCTCGAAATTTCACTGATTTCGAGGGTTTCCTGCCATGGCATGCCCTTCGCAATAGGGACTACATCACAAGCAATTGAAACAAAAACTGAGTTTAAAAGATATAGTGGGTTGGTTTTTTAATCTGATTATGGTCGCCTCTTCGGAGGCGGCCTAATCGCTAAACCGGACTCGGTAAAATAGTGGGTTGGTTTTTAATCGGGATTCAGGTCGCCTCTTCATTGGGGCGGCCTTTCCTTTTTAAAGGCATCCCGATAGCTATCGGGACGCCAAGACGCAAAGGCGGCGCGAGGCTGTGATGAGATAAGCCGGAGACCGATGAAGGTGATGAGGCCGTTGATGACAAGGATTTCTAATCCGATTTTATAGCCGTTGAACCACCATGTCGTAGCAGAGTCACTTGTCTCAAGGACTCTGCGTGGAGCCGCACTCACGTCGATCAATGCGCATACCACGTCTTCCGCGTTTCAATTGTAGCTGCCGATAGTGATTACCTCGATCGCGCAGAGTCCTTGAGACAAGTGACTCTGCTACGACGTCAAGTCCTTGACGACCCAAATTATCAGCACGCCCTTGCATGGAACATAGAAATCGCAACGTTTAGGGCAAAGGTCTTTTTGAGATCAGCCTGAGGCCAATGAAGGTTATAAGACCGTTGATGACGAGAATTTCAAGGCCGATCTTGTAACCATTAAACCAGGATTCGGAATTTAAAGCGAGGACGTAGGAGAGAAGAGGCGCTATGACACAAACGAGTGGCACGAGTTTATCTCTTACCTGATATTTTGTGAAGATGCCAAAGGTGAATAGGCCGAGCAGGGGTCCGTACGTGTAGCCCGCAACGTTAAGCACAGCATCGATGACGGACTTTTCATTGATCTCTCTAAACACAACAATGATCAACAGAAAAAGCAACGAGAAGCCTACATGCACAATGAACTTCTCTCGTTTCTTCTGGGGTTCTGGCTTGTCCTTGAAGTTCAGGAAGTCAATGCAAAATGAAGTCGTCAGTCCCGCCAAAGCGGAATCGGCACTGGCATACGAGGACGCAATGATCCCCAACAAAAAGAAAATTCCAACCCCCAGGCCAAGCTCGTTCAACGCGAGGCGAGGAAAGAGTTCATCCGAGGCGGCGGGAATGGGCAAGTTAAAATGTGTGCTATACAGGTACAACAATGCGCCGAGAATGAGGAACAGGAGCGTAACCGTAACCATCACGAGGCTGAACCAGAACATGTTCTTTTGAGCTTCGCCAATGGTTTTGCAGGTCAGATTCTTTTGCATGATCTCCTGGTCCATACCGGTCATGGTCATGGCGATGAATGCCCCACCGATGAACTGCTTCCAGAAGAACAGGGTGGAATTCGGATCCTCCGTGTAAAACATCTTCGCGTATTGACTGGCCTTAACCGCCGTGATCATCTCCGGAAGGCTCATGCCAAGCTTCTGGGTGATCTCCCAGACGGCGACACAAACTGCTGTGATGAGGAATATGGTCTGGAAAGAATCGGTCCAGACGATGGTCTTGACGCCTCCTTTATAAGTATAGATCCAGATCAGGATGATGGTCGTGGCCACGGTAACGATAAAGGGCACATGCCAGGCATCAAACAGAAAAAGTTGCAGCACTGTGGCGGCCAAATAAAGTCGTAACGAGGAGCCGATCGTCCGGGAAATCAGGAAAAAGAATGCCCCAGTCTTATAGGACCAGAAGCTGAACCGCTGCTCGAGAAAAGTATATATAGAGACCAGGTTGAGTCTGTAATAGAGCGGCAACAGCACCCCGATGATCACCCAATATCCCACCAAATACCCTAAAACAACCTGGAAATAGCCAAAACCGATCTTACCGACGTTGCCCGGAACAGAAATGAAGGTCACCCCCGATAACGACGACCCGATCATCCCGAAAGCCACCAGATACCAGGGAGATTGCCGGTTTGCGGTAAAAAACGTGGTGGTGTCGGCACCCTTACTGGTGATAATCGAAATGCCGATTAGGGCCGCGAAATAGACGATTAGGATAGAAACAACCAGTAATGGGGTCATGCCGGAGCGGATGATGAACTTTCAAAGAATCAAGTAAATCATTTAAAATCCAAATCAGCCGGGGGGTAGGTGTTCCAGAAAAGCGGAAAACGCTTATCTTTATAGTTCGAAAAAAATTGAAGGTAATGGGACACGGTTATCAGCCAGAAGTTTTGGAGGAAGTGCTGGAGGTAGTGGAGACTACCGAGGTGATGGATCTTGTCGTTTTCAATGACGATATCAATACATTCGAGCATGTCATCTCCACATTGATCAGGGTTTGTGAACATACTGCCGAGCAGGCAGAGCAATGCACCATGCTTATACATTATAAGGGCAAGTGTGCAGTGAAGAACGGTACATTTGATTTTCTCAAACCGATGCGTGAATCCATCTGCGAAGCAGGCATCGACGCAAAGATCATTTGAAGATCACATAGCTTAGTTTTTCCTACAACCTTCCTACAGCACTTTTCACCTTTCACTATTAACTTTTCACTCCGTGGATTTTCCATCGCGCCTAATTGAAAATGCAGTCAACCAAATTGCCAAGCTTCCGGGCATCGGCAAGAAGACTGCATTGCGTCTGGTGTTACATCTGATCCGCGAGAAGCAAGAGAATACGACTGCACTTACAGATGCGTTAAACACCTTGCGCAGCAAGATCAGGTTCTGCGCAACCTGTCATAACATTTCCGACGAGGAAGTATGCTCGATCTGCATCAGTCATCGACGCGATCGCGCAATACTGTGCGTTGTCGAAGATGTGAAGGATGTGATGGCCATCGAAAACACGTCGCAGTTCAATGGATTGTATCATGTGCTTGGTGGAGTAATATCTCCCATGAATGGCGTAGGTCCGGCCGATATTAAAGTGGAATCACTGGTGAGTCGCCTTAGCCACGAACGATGCGAGTTCAGAGAGGTGATCCTCGCGTTAAGTCCTACGATGGAAGGAGACACGACAGCTTTCTACATTAACCGGCGGCTCAAAGACCTGTCGCTTAGGATCAGCGTCATCGCACGTGGCGTTCCGGTCGGTGGCGACCTGGAGTATGCGGATGAAATAACACTTGGGCGGAGTATCATCGGCAGAACACTTTTCAGCTGACCTTAGCGCCTACTTTGCGTCTTTGCGCCTTAGCGGTGAAAAATTGGGAGGTGGCAGTTTCTTTAATACGAAGTATTTCTTTGTGCCTACCCCTAAAATCCGTTTCTTTGCCGCCGCCTAAAAATCAATGATTATGAGACTTTCTGACAGGATCGAAGCAATTCAGGAATCAGCAACCTTGGCCATGGCCGCAAAAGCGCGTGAGTTCAAGTTGAAGGGTATCGATGTAATTGGACTCAGCTTGGGTGAACCTGATTTCAAAACACCCCAACACATCTGCGAAGCCGCCAAGAAAGCCATTGATGACGGAAAGTATTTTGCATACCCTCCGGTAGCTGGCTATCAGGATCTGCGCGAAGCGCTTGCAGCCAAGTATCAGAAAGAAAACAACGTGCCTTACAAGGCGGAGAATTTTGTCGTGTCCAATGGTGCGAAGCAATCCATTGCCAATGCGATGCTGGCGTTGCTCAACTCGGGCGATGAGGTGGTTGTATTTTCACCCTACTGGGTAAGTTATGATGCGCTTGTGCGCCTTACCGAAGCTACGCCTGTGATCGTGAAGGGTGGAATAGAAAATGATTTCAAGGTTACAGCTGCACAACTCGAAGCAGCCATCACACCGAAGACAAAGGCTATAATATTTTCATCACCCTGCAATCCTACGGGTTCTGTTTTCTCAAGGCAGGAATTGCAGGATATCGCTACCGTTGTTTTGAAGCACGAGGATCTGCTGGTCATCTCCGACGAGATCTATGAGCACATCAACTTTACGGGTGAGCAAGTTAGTATTGCATCATTCCCCGGCATGTTCGAACGCACCATTACCGTTAATGGTTTCGCGAAAGGTTTTGCCATGACGGGCTGGAGGGTAGGTTACATTGCCGCGCCAAAATGGATCGCTGACGGATGTAACAAAGTTCAGGGACAAATAACTTCTGCCAATTGCTCCATCGCACAGCGCGCTGCACTGGCCGCCATCACGGGTGATCTTGGCCCAACCAACAAAATGGTGGAGGAATATCGCACACGCCGCGGACTGGTTCACAAGCTGCTCCAGGACATTCCCGGAATAAAGACAAATCTTCCGGAAGGCGCTTTCTATTTCTTCCCTGACGTAAGCTATTACTACGGAAAGTCGAACGGAAATTTCACCATCAACAATGGCGATGACTTCTGCTTCTACATGCTGGAGAAGGGTCACGTTGCCCTCGTCCCTGGTGGCGCGTTTGGCGATGACAATTGTGTCAGACTTAGCTATGCTGCCTCCGAAAAGGATCTCAAGGAAGCATTGAAGCGGATAAAAGACACGTTGGCGGAACTTCACTAGCCTCACGTTCTCTACGTCAAGAAAAGTTTTTGGCTCGATATCCTCGATCGATGATTAGTTGGTGCAAGGTGCGTGTACCTTTTATCTTATTTTTCACGTCGACTTGCAGTTATTGGCCACGGATGAATTTCTACAAAGCTGATCGTCCCCTAAAACTAAGATTCATCGCCATAAACCTTTCCTGAACGGTTTTGCATTTCATTGCGTAACTTTAATCTTCAATTTGGCGGGCTTGAAATTTATCGACGATATTCCCAATACCTGGAAGCGTGCCTATTTGTGGCTTTGCTTCTGGTACGCCATCAATTATGGTGTAGGCGCATTCATTGAATGGAAGCTTAAAACGCCACATACTTTCGTTTTCTGGAATGCGCTGAATTTGTTTGAAGCGCTCTGTATACTGATCATTGGTATTTTTTTCTATTGCAACTGGCTCTTCAGGTTCAGCATTTACGTGCAGGTTGCCGGCCACCTCGCAGGGACCATGATTCACTTTTTGCTCATGGGCTCGTTGTCATATTACCTCGAGAGTCACCGTGAAGGCTACATTGGATGGGATATATGGAAAAATCACCTCATCGGACTGTTGCGATGGGAAGGACTCCACTTCCACGATCAATATATCATCACCGTCGGCGTTTACTACGTGATACGATACTTTCAGGGTTTGCAGCGGCAAGAGCAGGAGAAGAGCGAGCTTACCCTCAAGAACCGCGAAATGCAGATCTCGCTGTTGAAGTCGCAGATCAATCCGCACTTCCTTTTCAACACCTTGAACTCAATTAATACGCTGATCGGCTCAAGTAAAGAGCAGGCGCGCAAGGTGATTACGCAACTTTCTGATATATTCAGGTATGCGCTGGACTCACACGGCGATCAGATGGTCAAGCTGATCCACGAACTTGACTTTATTGACAACTATATCCGTATCCAGCAAGTGCGTTTTGGTGACCGTATGAAGTTTGTAAAGCAGGTTGATTTTACCTGTTTGAGTGTGGCGATACCACCGATGATCCTGCAGCCCCTGGTCGAGAATTCGGTGAAGTACGGCATCGCACCTAAAGATGAAGGAGGAACGATCATCCTGACGGTAAAACGTTTTAACAACATGATCTTTTTCGAGGTCAAAGACGATGGTCTGGGGTCTAACGCAAAGAAGGTAATGGATGGAACCACTAGTGGTGGGGTTGGGCTGAAAAACACAGATCAACGATTAAAGAGTATTTTTGGACCCGGTTCCGGCCTGCGTATCCGTTCGAATGAGTGGGGATACTCGGTAAGCTTTTTTATCCCGCTCGAAGAAGAGCGTGTGGAACACTTAAATATGGAAGACCTAAATAGCCAAGCTGTATGAATATTACCTGCGTTATTGTCGACGACGAAAAGTTAGCGCGTGATCTCCTCATGGAGTACGTGCAACAAATGCCCAACATCCAGGTACTGGGTGAAGCCTCTAAGGGAAAAGACGCTGTCGAATTGATCGATAAGCTAAAACCAGATCTGGTGTTTCTCGATGTACAGATGCCCGGCATGACAGGCTTCGACGTACTGGATGAGATCACGCACGATCCATATGTCATCTTTTGTACCGCTTATGATCAATATGCTATTAAGGCATTTGAGAAAAATGCGGTAGACTATATCCTGAAACCCCTAGACCAGGAACGCTTCAAGCTTGGCGTCGAGCGTGCCATCAATCGCATGAAAGTGGAGCAGAACAATGTCGGCGAACTGCTGCGCAACCTCAAGACAGAGAACAAGACCTCATACGATACACACATCTTCGTGCAGAAATCGGAAAAGCTCCTCAACCTCCCTGTGGATGAGATCGTCTACCTGGAAGCTTCAGGTGACTATACCATCCTCACGACAAAAGCTGATCAATTCGTCAGCTCATCAGGTATCGGAAAGCTGGAAGAAATTCTGAATCCGGAAACGTTCATCCGTGTTCACCGCAGCACGATCATCAACATCAACAACCTCAAAGAGATCGAGAAGCATTTCAACGGTGGAATGGTCGTAAAGATGCTCAACGGAAAAAGTTTCCCCGTCAGCCGTACTTACGCCAAGCTCATCCGCAAGAAAGTAGTCTAGACTGGCGTCTTTGCTTTGCCCGCCGTACCGTGTCCGGCATAGCGTCTCGCGAAGGTGGAGCTTTTAGCGAAGGCGGGCGGTGAAAATTTTGTATGCACGCATAATCAAGTACGCCCCCAACACGATGAAGGGCAGGCTCAAGATCTGCCCCATGTTGATCATCCACCCATCCTCAAAGTCCACCTGACTGAGTTTGAAGAATTCATTGATGAATCTCTGCACAAACAGCGCAAAGAAAAAGATCCCTGTCAGCAACCCTTCAGGAAGAACTATGTAATACTTTTTCCAGGTAAGAAACAATCCCACGAAGAGCGCAAAGCAAAACAGGGCTTCATACAGTTGCGCCGGATGTCTTGGAATCAGATCAACTTGTTTAAAAATAAAGGCCCAGGGTACATCCGTTGGTTTACCCACCATCTCTGAATTCATAAGATTACCCAACCTGATAAGTCCCCCTGCCAATGACGCGCCGATGACAATTCTATCCGCCACGAACAAATAACTTTTCTTCTTCATGCGGCTGTAGATCCAAATGGCCAACAAAATTCCTATTGCGGAGCCATGACTAGCAAGTCCCGCGAACCCGATAAATTCAAACTCAGGCTGAAGTCTGAACGGCAAAAGAATTTCTGAAGGATGTTCCCAAAAATATTGCGGATCATAAAAGAATACGTGGCCAAGTCTTGCGCCTAAGAATGTTCCGGCGACCAAATACAAGGTTATGTCGTCCACCTCGCTAACTCTCCTCCCCTCATGTTTGTAGATGTAGGTAACAATAGTGTAGGATAGAAACAACGCCAGCGCCCACAATACGCCGTACCAGCGCGGAACGTCGGAGAACGCGAAAACGGAGGGGTTCACATTCCAGATGATGTAGTTTAGCATGGCTACGTGTTTCGATTCAAGATATGATATATTTTGATCAGGTGACCTTGCGCCAGAACTAGCATCCCTGACAAAACGTAAGCAGCAACGCATACATCGAACAATGCGTAAGAATCCTCAACGCACTCCATCCGCCCATAGAAGTTGACGAATCCATTGCATAGGCGATCTCCGCTTCGCTGATAGGTTGCATTGCGTTAAGCTTATACAGCGACCACTCTGTTTTTAATCTATCGATGTTCACGTTCTCTTGATTTAAACATTTGACGCAGCTTGTCTTTGATTCGATTCATCTTTGTGCTGACATTGGTTTCAGTGATGTTCAACATTCCGCTGATCTCTTTGTGGCTATAGCCTTCAAGGTATAAGATGATCAACGCTTTTTCTGTACCTCCTAATTCGTTAATGATCATCTTCAGTTGTTGCTGCAGATCATCCGCAAAAGGACTTACAGTCAAATGATTCTCATGGATGGCCATCCGTGGTTCACGCATGACATTTCTGCCGTCCTTTCGAATTCTTGCCAAGACCGTGTTCAGCGCAACACTGTACATCCATGTGCTTACTTTTGATTCATTCCTGAAGGATGGCAGTGCCTTCCAGATTTGTATCAGGATGTCCTGCCGCGCATCCTTTTGATCTTCCGGGTCACTGTAGTATACTGCACAGACTGCATTAATGATGCCCTGATGCTCTGTTATGATCTCCGCGAAAGTTGTTTTGAGGAGTTGCATGCTTACCGTTATACGGTTAGTATCCCTATTTACTAAAATATCACGCAGAGGTGTTGATTTATTTTTTCGGCTGTCATCTTGACGTCTTATAAGCATCAACATCCTGAAAGCTGTAGCCATATAATAATTTCGCAGACGCTCTGGATGACGGTAACGAAAATGGAACCCGATGTCACTACTTTTGATGTAAACATCACGCGATATGAAATTCTTTCAACACGAGATCAACCTTCCGGCATATCCACGTGGATTCCACATTATCACATCACACATTGAAAGAGCCATCAAAGAAGTTAAAGATATAAAGATTGGTCAGCTACAAGTATTCATCAAGCATACCTCTGCAAGCCTGACCATTAACGAGAATGCCGACTCAACTGTGCGTGGCGACTTCGAGCGCCATTTTAATGTGATGGTCCCGGAGCGTGCTCCGTACTACAAGCACAACACAGAAGGCCCGGACGACATGCCCGCGCACATCAAAGCATCTTTGATGGGAAGCTCGGTCACGATCCCCATTACCAACGGTGAACTTAACCTTGGGATCTGGCAAGGGATATACCTTTGCGAACATCGCGATAATGCTGAGCCGCGCAGTGTGGTGATCACAGCCTTTGGATCTTAGCACGAGGACTTCACCGGCAAGTACCGTAAAGAGCTTTGCGTTTACCTTGCGTCTTTGCGCCCTTGCGGTATGCTGCATTTCAATTCATAACTCATAATTCATCATTAGCGTCCCGTTAAAATATTAAAATTGTTCTTTGACATACTGATTTACAGGTTATTAGGTCAATAAAG
>Ga0193753_10001285_pt1 | contig 21720 bp, 19 predicted proteins | sample H1c2metaG_FD_144925 | JGI IMG/M metagenome (GOLD analysis project Ga0193753, IMG submission 144925) | Soil microbial communities from a riparian zone of the East river system, Colorado, United States - H1c2 | ecosystem: Environmental > Terrestrial > Soil > Riparian zone | place: USA: East... | reverse complement strand
CGCGTGGTGCCTGCGTCGTCCGTGCCCGTGCGGCCGCTCGCGTTCGCGCCTTGCGGTGACGTGGATCCCACGATCGTCGAGACGACATTCGTATCCAGCAAAACGAGGTCGGGTTTTGCGCGAAGAACGGCGGATACCGATCCTTGACGCCCATGTCGAGTCAGCACCCGACAACCGACTGTGCTCAGCGCTACACGGATTTTTTCGAGATCCGATTCGCTGTCGCCGATGACCAAGACAGTTTGCCCTGCGCCACTCAACGCCACCTCCCACTTCCCTCACGCGCGCACATCGCACGGACGCTGCGCTACGAGCGACTGAGGAAAGCCCCTCTCTCACACCTATTTGAACCGAGACCCCTTACCGCCCACGACACCGCCGTCGACTCCAATCCCCTCGTCTTAATACAGTGCGCACGCGCCAGCGCATCGCAACCTCTACTGCAACATTCTTCTCGCCAGCCAGGGTGCCAAGCCCCTCTCCCCAGCCCTCCCCCGAGAGGGGAGGGAGCTGAAGGTGCGGTGCCCAGCACTCACCGAGGAGGAGTCCGGCGCTAGCACTCACCAAGGGGGGCGCTGAAGGTCCGGTGCCCAGTGCTCACCGAGGGGAGCTGAAAGTCCGGCATTCGTTTTTCGGCGCATGCCACCCGCCTCACCTCGTCGCTCCATATCCAAATTGACGACGGCGCTACGGTCCAAACCGCGCTCGGTAAACCGGACGAACCACTATCAAATCGGGCGAGGCCGCCACGCGCGTGCGTAGTGGCCTTGAGTCATTCGCCCGATGCGTGATTCACGGCTCGGTCGAGCCGGGCATCTTCTTTACTTCTTCGCGCGCCACCTTCCACGCGCGCTGCACCACCCAGGAGAGCGAGCGTTGAAGGCGCGTCGCCTCCTGCTGGATCTCGACGAGCATCGATTCTGGGAAGTACAAGCTTTGCTTTCGCTTCTCGGATTTCGATTCAGTGGACATGGCACAGTCACTTTAGTACGGCGCGCTCGAAGATCCTACCCTTCATCACGGTCCACTCGGCAACGTGAAGAAAAAGGTCGTGCCCGAAGTGCCCGATTCTGCCCAAAAACGCCCACCATGTGCCGCAACGATCGCCTTGGCGATCGCGACACTGAGACCAATCGCGTGACCATCGCGGTCGCGATGACGCGCGTTGCTGCTGGCAAGAAGACGGTCGAGCTGCTCACGCGGAATCGCTTGCCCTTCGTCGCCTACGCCGATTTTCACCTCGCCTGGCGCCAACTCGAGATGCAATGTCACGCGTCCCGCGGGCGGTGTTACGCGCACCGCATAGGCAATGAGACGTGAGAGCACGTGCACGATGCGACGCCGGTCACATGTGACCGAAAGACGAGGCGCGGCCCCGCGCATCAAGGTGAGCCTTTTTTCGGCGATGGCCGAGCGATTCATCTCCACCGCTTCGAGCACGATGGCGGATGGATCGTGCTGCTTCGTGTCGAATGCGACCGTGCCGGCTTCGAGCTGCGCGAGGTCGATGAAGCTCTGGAGAAACGCGAGCATCCGTTCGGAGGTGCGCCAAACGTTCTCGAGCCGCTGCCGGTCGACGTGCGATTCGGGGTGAACGGTCTTGAGCAGAATCCCCACGTCATTGATGACCGACGCGAGCGGGTTTTTCAGATCGTGCGAAAGGACATCGAGCAGGTCCTCTTTCATCCGCGCCGAACGCTCCGAGTCGCGATAGAGCCACGCGTTCTCGATCGCCATGCTCGCGCGGCGCGCCAACTCCTCGGCAAACTCGCGATCGCTCGGCCCGTAGCGCCGGTTCGACGCCGTCGATCCGAGTGAGAGCGCCCCCACGACCGTGCCGCGCGCAAAGAGTGGCACGTGGATCATCGATCGAAGCTCGAGGCGGCGGAAGATGGCGAACAACTCGTCGTCGTCTTCGCTCCAATCGCGCGAGGCCGTGCGCGAGGCAAGCACCTCCGAGAGCTCGGTCGTAAGTTCACTTTCGCCCGTTGCCATCACGCGACCGGGGCCAATCGCATCGTCGGAGCGCGGAGGCCGCCGCTCGACCAATTGCCAGGCAAGCGCCGTCTTGGCCTCGTCGACGTGCTCGAGCTCGACCCGGTGAATGTCGGCGAGCGATTCGCCGACCAGATCGATCGCAAAGAAATCCGCTACCGCGGGCACCGCGATTTTCACGAGGCTCCCCAAGGTCGATTCGTAATCGAGCGACGACGCGAGCACGCTGCTTGCTTCGGCGAGAAAGCGAACCTGCACTTCGATTCGCTTGGTCTCCGTCACATCCATCACGGCGCCCGCCATGCGAATCGGCGTGCCGCGCGCATCCCACTCCGCGAGGCCGCGCGCCGTGCACGTGCGGTAATCGCCCTGCGGGCCGCGCACGCGGAACGTCACCCCGAAAGGGGCGCGGTGATCGAGGTGCGCTTGCAGCGCCGCCGAAACGCGAGGCCGATCCTCGGCGTGCAGGCGCGCCATGAAGGCATCGAGACCGCCGCGCATCGAGTCGCGGCCCACGCCCAGAATCGCGAGCATCCGCTCGCTGTATTCGACGCTGCCGGCGCGAATGTCCCAGAACCACAGACCGTCTTCTGCCGCCTGCGCGAGCAGCCGATGCCCCGCGATGCTCTCGTGAAGCGCCGTGTGGGCCGTTTTCGACTCCTCGGTGAGCTTCTGGACGAGTTTTTGAAGCTCCTCCACCTCGAGCTCGAGATCCCGACCGCGCTCGGACGACGCCGGCACGACGCTCGTCCGCACCTCCTCGCTGAAACGCCCCTGCGTGCGCTCTTCATCGCTCGCGTCTGCGGCGTCCGCGCGGCTCGAAGACTCGGTGTCACGTTCGGGCGAGGGTCTCTCGTGTTTCTGTCTCAAATCGAACATCGGGGGGGGGAAGGAGGGTTCCGGGAGGCGTACCCGGTGGGAGGGATTCGAAGAACCAAGGGTGCAGGTCGCCATCTCTACGGATGACGGCAAGCTCTCCCCCGTCGCGCCGCCTCAACGCTTTCTCCTACCCGCAGGAACTTCGCCGAGGGCGACGTGTCCAACTCGAACTAGACGGGCGGAGAACGAACCTGTCTCACCATCTTTTAACCATGACACGGTGCATTGCGCCGCGCTTCTTGGAGTTTGCTTCAACGAGGACGCCTCATGCACGATGGCCGCGCGTGGCGCTAACAGACGAAACAGAGTCGAAACTGATCGAGCGCCTCGTCCAGCGCGACGAACACGCGTTCAGTCAACTGGTCCGGCTCTACGAGCGCCGCGTCTTTTCGCTGGTGCTGCGCTTTCTCGGAAACCACGCGGAAGCCGAAGAGCTCTCGCAAGAGGTGTTCGTCCAAGTCTTCAAAGCCATCGGAACTTTTCGGGGCGACAGCAAACTGTCGACTTGGATTTATCGAATCGCGATCAACCTTTGTAAAAACCGAACCAAGTACCTGAAACTTCGGCAGACGGACGAGGCGCCGACGGACGATGTCGCAGATACCACCGCGCGCAGCTCGAACGCGTCGCACGTGGAGCGACCCGACGAGATGCTGGCGGGAAAGCAGCTCGAGCAGATCGTGCGCCGCTCCATCCTGCGGCTCGAGCCGAGTTTCCGCGAATGCCTCATCTTGCGCGACATCGAAGAGCTCAGCTACGAAGAGGTCGAACAGGTGACGGGGCTCGCCAACGGCACCGTCAAGAGCCGCATCTTTCGGGCACGTGCCATGCTCAAAGAGATGGTGGAGCGCGAGCTCGGGGAGAAGATCGGATGACGGACGAGCACGACGACGACGCGATCTCCGAAGCGGCGCTCGCCGAGCAGGAGCAAGCCATGCGCACCCTGCTCGCAAAGGCCGGCAAGAGCGGGGGCGAGAGCGGAGGCGAGGGCGGCGGCGACGAAGCCCCGCACGACCCGGCGCGCTCCGAGCTCGTTCTTCGCGGGGTGCAGCGCAAGATCCGAGAACGGTCGCGCGGGAAGTTCTTCGGCGACGGATGGAGCACGTCGCCGTCACGTACGAGTTACGGACTCGTGGCGCTGGTCATGCTGCTCATTTTGGCCGTGGCGTACTTCGCCCTCTCGCCGACCGCGCTCTCAGGTTAGCTGGGTTAGCCGGTTAGCCGACCCAGCGCGCCAGGATCACGGTGATGTTGTCGGGCCCACCGTTTTCGTTCGCACGCGCAATCAGCTTGCTCGCCGCCGTCTCGAGATCGGGCGAGTTGACGACCGTGTCGAGCATCTCGTCATCGGTCACGGGGCCCGAAAGGCCGTCCGAGCAGAGAAGGTACGTATCGTTCGCGCGCGGCGACTCGAAGCGGGTGTCGACCTTGACGGTGTCCTTCATCCCGAGCGCGCGCACGATGACGTTCTTGTGCGGGAAGTTGGCGATTTCCTCGGGCGTGAGGCGCTTCATTTTAATGTAGTCGTTGAGCAGCGAGTGGTCCTCGGTGAGCTGCTCGATCTTGCCGTCGCGCACGCGGTATCCACGCGAATCTCCCACGTGCGCGATGTACACGCCGTCTTCGACGGCGAACATCGTCACGATGGTGGTGCCCATTCCGCGCTTGCCTGCGTCGCGCTGCGCGGTCTCGTAGATGCGCAGGTTGGCGAGCTTGATGCCGGTGATGAGCCGGTTTTCCTCGTAGCCCTTGGAGCGGTCCATCTTGTACGGCCAAGTCCGCTCGGGATCTTGGGCCGTCGCCAGGAAAAACTCCTTCATGGCGTCGACCGCCATCTGGCTCGCGACCTCGCCAGACGCATGGCCTCCCATGCCGTCCGCTACAATGTAAAGGCCACTTTCCTCGATGATGGAAAAGTTGTCTTCATTGTGGTTTCGCTTCTTGCCAACATCGGTCTTGCCGGCAAGTTCAATACGGAGCGGTCTGGCCACGACCTCACCCACCCCTACGTTGCGCGTTACCACCCGGGAAGAGTGGCAAGGCGCAGGCAGAGGTGTCAAGGACCTCGCGCACTTGCAGAGCAAGATGTGCTGCAGTTCGGGCGCGAGTCACTGGAAAAATCGGCGAGGATGGGCCCGTCCGGACCGATCCCAGGCCCTGGCTAGCTGAAGCGGAGTTCTGTGTGCTAACCGTCCCTTCGGTCGGCGCTGCACGTGAGCGCGCGCCGGCGGGGTCAGTTGCATTCGACGGGGACGCCGGCGTCGTCCGTCTGGAAGCCGCCGCAGGTCATAACCGTCCGACCCCGGCAGGATTGGGTGACGCACTTCGAAGTCTTGCCGCCATCCCCCTGCGGGCAGTCCGAGTCGCTCTTGCACGCGGCCTTGCCGCCTCCGAACCCGCGCGTGCACGTGTTCGCGCGCGTGCACGCGTTGCCGCCGAGGGCGCCGCGACCGAGACGCACGCAGCACACTTCGGCGCCGGTGCCTGCGTCGGGGCAGTCCGCCGATTCATCGCACGCGAGGCGCGTGCCGTTCGTGCATTCGCGGCCCGTGAAGCCGGCGTCGTCGCATGTCTGTTGCTCCCCCGCATCTGTCGTGCGGACGCAGCAGACTTGCGCGGGCACGTCGCAGCTCGAGGCGCCGCATGACACTTGTCCCGGGTCGGAGACCGAGGAGCCGCCGTCGTCCGTATTGCCACCGTCGTTGTCCGTCGTGCCGCCGTCCGGATCGTTCGAACCGGTGTCGTTCGTCGTCGCATCGTTCGAGGCGTCGTTGTCCCCTCCGCCCACGGAGTCGTCGCCGCCACAGGCGATGAAGCCGGCGCTCGCGGCGAAGAGGGTAATTCCGAGGGCGAGCGCGATGCGCGCACCGGGGTGGGTGTTGTGCATGGAATGCCTCCTAAACGAAGAAAGAGTTGGCCGCACCGCAAGAGGGCACGAGAGCGGATCGGACGGTCGGAAGATATTGCGGCGCGAGATCGAGAAAAGCCGTCGACACCCCTTTATGACGGGATGGCGACGGCTTGTCGACTCAACAGGAGTTTAAGTTGATTTTAGTGCGTGTGCGAGGCGCGTGTGTGCCTCTTACTTCAGGGCGCCGGCGTGCATTGCGCGATACCGCCGCACGTTGAAACAGCAAGCTTACCGTCGAGGCACGTCTGCGGTTTGCACTCGACACCAGGATCGCATTCGTCACTCGTCTTGCATATCTGGCGCTGTAGATTCCCGGGAGGATCCTGATTGGGGCACGCGGCTGCGCACTTGCTCGTGGCCTTGGCCCCGACCACCGTGGCGCAGCAAACCTGCCCGCTCTCGCAATCGGCCTTTTCGTCGCAATGGACCTCCGCGAGCCCCTCGCACTTCTTGGTGCTGCTGTTCGCGACGCAACTTTGGCCTCCGTCCGCTTCGATGCAGCAGCTGCTATCGTCCGAATTACACGGGGATCCATTGCACTGGACGGCGCCTTTGTCCGGAGGTGCAGCTTCCGTCGGGCCAGAGTCGCCGATGCCCGAATCGAAATCACCTGATCCCGTATCGCTGTTGTCGCCGCTGTCGTTCGTCGAACCATCGGGGCTCGGTGTGCCGCCCGACGAGTCGTCGCCACCGCACGCGACGAAGCCTGCGCTCGCCGAAAGAATGCCCACGATCCCCAAAGCTGCCGCAAGGCGCATTGTATTCATGACGTCTCCTTCCCTCCCCCGATTATTGATGAAGCAAGCCCCTGGCACAGACCTCAGGGAGGCGCGCGAAGGACAACCGAGACTTCTTTGAACTTTTCCGACTCGAGCACAAGGAGCTTCACGGTCTCGCCCACCGAGTGCTTCCCAATTCGATCGGCGAGTTTCTCCGGTGTGTCAACCGGATTACCATCTACGGCAACGATTAGATGTGCGAGCGCTTGATCGCTATTCGTCTTGAGCCCCGCTTTCGCCGCCGGGCTCGCCGGAGCAATTTGCATGACCCGCACACCGCGCGTATTTCCGACGGAATCGGGCGACCCAACGATGCCGAGCCACGGCGAAGGCGCAACCGCATTGACGGGCGTCTTCACGAGAAAATTCCGAATCGCAGCCACGGGCGCGCCGTAAATACTCTGAAGGCACACGGCCGCGTCGACGGGCTTGCACGCACGCACGAGAATCCCCACCACGCCACCCGAACCATCGATCACCGGGGCTCCAACGATCGGCGTGCCGCGCAGGTCGAGCTCGAGCGCGCTCGGCAGACTCGCACCGTCTTTGGCACGCGCGTCCACTCGACCCTTGACCCGACCCGAGACAGGCGCTGCTCGCCCACCGGCGAGAAAAATCTTGAGCTCACTGTTCGATGGATCGACCTCGCTCGCCGTGAGCCCATCGGTCCACTTGCCCGCTAGAGGAATGAGCAGCGCGAGATCCCATGCAGCGTCCCGATGACCGAGGCGTGCGCGAACGACCTTCCCGTCGGCATAGCGGACGTCCGCCTGCTCCGCGCCCCGAAGCCCACTGAGCGCCGTCAGGATGCGCCCATCCCCGCCGAGCACAGTCCCGATGCCCAGCGTACGTCCCCCCTGCTCCACGGACACGATGCCGCGCCGTGTGTCGACCGCCGCGTCGGTCGGCTTACCGGGTCTCGCGTCTGGGCCGGAGTTGCCGTTCGGCGTCGGTGGCGGAGGTTCGGTACCGGGTAGTGCCGGAAGGGCCGCCGCCGTTCCCGCGACCGTGAGGAGCAAGACAAGAGCCGTAAGGACCGGTTTTGTACCGGCAAAATAAGATGCGCGCTTCATCGCGTCATCATGATAGCGCGCGCCGGACAAGCCGCACATCGACAGCGGAAAAGAAGAGTAAACCTCGACCTTGAAGCCGGATCAGCTCAGCTCGACGGGTCCTCGAAAACCGCGGTCGCGTTCAAGCGGAGGGGTTGCCGGCGTCGCCTCGGAGGCAATTCTGGGAGCGCAGCTTCGCTGCCCGACGCCGATCAAGTGCGGGCGAGTGTTTTCATAATCGCGTGCGTGACGTCGTGAGGTCCGTCGGCTGTCGGCTCCCGCCATCAACGGAGCGCCGCACTTTTCATACGTCGCCGTGGAGCGGCTGACGACTCAAAGCATCTAGGGTTGATGTTTTTTTGCGCTGGATTGCGCGTCCATCAGTGGCGTTGCGTGGATCCGGCCTCGCGAGGCATTTGGCTATCGAAAAGAGGCAAAATAGGCTTTGCGAGGGCTTGGCGCACGACTTGCGATGAGAGCTCTCCGACGGTCGAGGAGACAACGGAGGATTCCCATGAATCGTTGGATAAGCAGGTTCACGCAGGTAGGACTATCGGTCGTGTGTTCGGCGTGGATGCTGGGCTGCTCGGGTGGCGCGTCGCCGAGTAACGGTGATGATGCGGCCGACACCGAGGCGTCGGGGTCTCCCATCATCGACGGTACGATCGATAAAGGCGATCCCGGGGTCGTTTTGGTTCAATTCGGTGACTCGTTTTGCACCGGCGAAGTCGTGTCGGCGCACGTCGTCACCACCGCCGCGCACTGCGTGAAGGGGGAGAGCGGTTGGACCATCGACACGACCTACGATGGGTCGGGCTCGTCCTTCAAGGTCAAAGAGGGGCACTATCATCCGAAGTACAAGGGCGGGCTCGGAACGTACGATGTTGGGGTGCTCATTACGGAGGATGCGCTCGACGTTAAGCCGATTCCGTTGAATCATAGGGCGCTGAAGAGCGCGGACGTTGGCAAGAGTGTGCGCATCATCGGTTATGGCGATGCGACGACCGATGGGAAGCGTTACGGTAAACGGCGCCAGGCCACGGTGAAGCTCGTTTCGTACAAGACCAACTCGGTGACGATTGGCAATGTTGGCTCGGATGGCAAAGTGCAATGTTACGGCGATTCGGGAGGTCCGGCGCTTCTCAAGATCGACGGGGTCGAGAACATCATCGGCTTTGATTCGGGGAACAATTCGGATGTATGCGATCAGAACGATTTCAATACGCGCGCGGACGTGACGACGGACTTCATTGATCCGTATATTGAAGATTTCAATTGATGTCGGACGAGGGCGAGGTCGTCGTAGCCCACACGGTGGCCTCCCCTCTTCCCGGCTTTCCGGAGGCCGAGCAATCCGCTGTGACGGTAGGAGCTTGCTTGCGATGACGGCCCGCCAGGTTACGGGCGGAACTTGCCACAGTTCCTCCCTCCTTCCCTCGCACAGAAGCCGTGCTCGTACCGACACCCTCCTCGATGGCAGGAAATGATGAAAGGCGGATAGGGTACGGCGAAGCGCAACGGGTCCGCCAATTGCACGGCTGCCAATGGAATGGCCTCCCACATCTTGATTCAGTTGAGGCGCGGGTTGGGCGTCGCCCTCGTGGCTTTCGTTGCGTGCAGTTGCCACCTACCCAGAGCGGGTCTTGCTCTTCCCTCGGAGTTCAGACAGCGCGCCGAATACCTCCCGATGGATATTCCGTTCGGTTTCCTCCCCCCGGAGCACTTCACCATCGGGCGCTATCGGGTCAAGACGAGCGACACGGCACGCGAGCTTAGGCCTACCGTTCGCGTGAACGGCGTCACGGTCGTCGACAACAGCGACCGGGAAACCTATGGCACGATCGACGGGCCCGAAATCAAAGGCGGCATCTTTGAGTGCTCGGGAGCGGCGACCGGTCTCTTCGACTGCAGCATCTATGACGGTAAACGAAAGTGGACCGTGTCGTTCGATCCGAGCTCGCGCGGCCCCACCGGAGAATGGCGCGCATCCGCCCACAGCGAGGGCGGGACCCGGATCGACATCGACCACGGATGGGTGAGGCCCCCCCCAGGCGCGACAGTCTGGATGGAACCGATTACAGATGTTCGCTTTGGGCAGCATGGGCACGGAGAAACGTCCTCACGGCCAGCCATCGCCGGTTACTACGTTTTTGCGAACGGCAACATGGTGGGATCCATCGAGACCCTAATGATGGGAAAACCGGAGGTACACATTGCTCGCGAGCTACAATCCGAGCTGCGACCAATCGTCATCACCACGTTGGCCATGCTTTACGTACTTAAGGGAGGTACTCGCAGTTGACGGACACCTTGCCTAAGGGACGACGCGCCGCGGAAGCCCCTCCGGGCTATGGGAGGATGTTTGTGCAGCCGGAGGGGTCGTCGACGAGGGATTGGATGACCGGCTTCAGGTTCGCGTCATGCAGGCCGTCGACGAACTTTTGCCACGACGACGAGTCGTCGAGCAGCTTGTAGGCGGCGCATACGGCGTAGGAGTGGACGTCTCCGTCCCAGTAGTCGATCGGATCGTGCAGGACGGCGTTTAGGCCGGAGACGGAGGCGGCGTTGTCGGCTTCGGATGGACCTTGGGTGGCCAGGATGCCGTCGATGGCGGAGTAAAGTACGGAGTCGTCTTCGGACGCCGAGAGCAGGCTCGCGAAGAATGCGCGCCACTGGGGCGACTCGTCGGGCGGCGCCAACGGCGCGTCGAGCGCGAGACGCGCTGCGGCTTGTTCGCGCACGTTGAGCGAATGGGCTTTCGTCGCGAGGTTCGACCACACCGAAAATGCACGTTCCGGAGGAAGGCGAAAGCGCGATAGGTAGACGATTCGCGCTTCGGATATGGCGGGCGACTCCGGCTTCTCTTCGAGCTTCGTCCATTCTTCCGCGAACAGCTCTTCGAGCGCGACGACCTTGCTGCACGCGTTGTAACGCTTTGCGCCTAAATACGAGAGCCCCATCGCGTACGGAGGTTCCGTGAGCGTCTGCGTCAGCACGTCCGACCAGTCGCTGCGCACCGATTCATCGCGACGCGGATTGCTCGCCTTTTCGCACGCCCACTGAATCGAAAGCGCCTTGGCCCCCTCCGCGTCGAGCCCATTCAAAAAGTCGCGAAAATTCTCGGGCGCCACATTGGGCCACGCCTTCTGAAGCACCGCGAGCTGATGGATCCCGCCCACGTCGAGCCATTGCTTGATCGCGCGATCGCCCTTTGGCACGAGAAGCGGGACGACGGCAGCCTTGTAAGCCTTGGCTGAATCGGCCCCATGCTCGCGGAGAAAAGACTCGCGTCGGGGTGAACGTCGTCCGGGTCGATGACGAGAAACTCTCCGCTCTTGCTGGGCGTAACCTCTACGCGCTTGTTCAACTCGAGCACTTGCTCACGCGAGGTGCCATCTTCGGCGACCCACCGAAGGCGGAACGGCGCGACGAGCGCACCGTCCGGATCGTGAAGGGTCAAAAACGCGCCCTTGCCCGAGCTCGTGGGGGCCACGCGCAGGCGCGGCAAGCGCTTGGCGTCGACCGCGCGCCTGACGCGCTCCGTCGCATCCAACCCCAGCGAAGGGGCGAAGGCATCCACGAACGCGTCCGTCCCGATCGCCCCGTTGCGGTGCTCGCGGAGGACCTGTCGCAACGTCGACCAAAATACGTCTTCGCCAATGAGGCTCCGGATCTGGGTGAGCAGCCACGCCGCGCGCGGATATGGGCCACTCCCTTTATTGGTCGGATCGCGCTCCACATCGCGAATGGCATCTCCGGACTTCATCGCGTTGAATCGGTCGCCGCCGAGTGTCTGCTTTTTGCTCTCGTCCAAATAAACGCGGAGGCTCTCCATCTCGAGCAGAACGGCCATTCCCTCTTTGAACCACACGTCGTCCCAACTCTCGTTGGTCACCGAATCGCCGAACCATTGGTGGGCGAGCTCGTGCAGACCGGTGGTCACGCCGATGTTGGACCGATAGTCTCCGAGGCGTTCTCCGAGGAGCGACGTGGTCGCATTCTCCATCCCCCAGCCGAAGGGGACGAACACGGCCGCATACGTCTTGAACGGATAGTGCCCGAAGAGTGACTCGTAGAGATCGATGCCGCGAAACGTCTCCGAAAACACTTGGCGAGAATCGCGCCCATGTCCGCGGCGAGACCAAATCGAGACGGGCAACTGCGCATTTTTTCGTGCCGTCGCCACTTCGAAGTCACCGAGTGCAAACGACATGAGGTACGTCGACAACGTGACGCCGCTATCGTACTTCACTCGATGATGTTCGGGGCCGGCCGGCTGATCCGAAATGAAGTTGCCATTGGCAATCATCTTTTCGTATTCGGGCATGCGCATATCGATCGAGAAGCGCGCGCGGTCGGCGGGTACATCGTGGCAAGGGAACCAGCGAACGGCGTTGGTGGGTTCGGAAACCGTGAACGCCACGCGGCTTGGCGCTGGATCGCCCGCGAGCGCCGGCATCATCTGGAGGCCGGAGCCGCTCTCCGAGGCGCCATCGACAACCGCATCGTAGTCGATTTCGATTCGGACGGTCCGCGAGGTGCGATCGCCGCGATTCGGCAGATCGATGCGAAGCGTCTGGTTCGCGGTGTCGGCGACGAATCGAAGCGAGCGTCCGCCCGCGAGTCGCACGCGTTTGACGTTCGTGACGGCGCTGCCGAGCGTTACGGATGTCAGGCTCGGGTCGACGATCCTCAAGGTGATGCCGATTGTGGCTACGAGACGCTGGGCGTCCCAGTCGAGCTCTCCCTTCAAGTCGTAGCGCTTTACGTCGAAGTCGGTCGTCTCGGGGACGTCGGACTCCAGATCGTCCGTCGCAGTGTCGTCGGGAGTTCCGAGATCGGCGGCGGCAACCTCGGACGATGGCTCTGAATTCGCTGTGAGCTCCGAGCTCGCAACCGGGTCGTCGACCTCGCCCACGCAGGCGATCGATGCCAGCGGCAGAATGAGCCCAAGCGGTATGCGACGGAGAAAGCCCAACTCAGAGGCGCGCATGGTCCCCCCAGAGTACGCCATTCCACGCTCCGCACGCTACCGCGCCGGAAGGTTCACGACCCATCGAGCACCTGGCCCATTTTCGATCTCAGCCCCCTCCCCTCCGGGGGAGGGTTGGGGAGAGGGAGGGCACCCACATCTTGAAAGGGTGGAACCCGGCCCAGCCGCGGAGCCCGAGGAGGATGAACCGGATCCGGCGACGAAAATCGCGACGCATGCCTGACGGCGTGCAAAACAGGTAGTGCCATGGCGAATGCAACGGAGACTGGACTCCACCTGCTCATCCTGCTCGGACTGACATTGGCCAACGGCTTTTTCTCGGGCGCCGAAATCGCGGTCGTCTCCGCGCGCAAGACGCGCCTTCGCGAGCTTGCCGACGACGGTCACCGCGCCGCACGCGACGCGCTTCGACTCCGTGAAAACCCCGAGCGGTTCCTGGCGACCGTGCAAGTTGGCATCACCGTCATCGGCGCCAGCGCCGGAGCCTTCGGCGGCGCCGTACTCGAGGAGCCCTTTACCGTCATCCTTCGCGAACTCGGGCTGGGCTCCGCGGCCAATCAAGTCGCCTTCGTCGTGGTCGTGGCCTTGATCTCGATCCTATCGATCGTCGTCGGCGAGTTGGTCCCCAAGTCCCTCGCGCTGCGGTCCGCGGAGCGTGTGACGCTCGCGGTCAGTCGCCCGCTTTATCTTTTGTCACGATGCGCGCGCCCTCTGATTTGGTTTCTAACGGCCATGTCGAATCTCATCTTGCGCCCGTTTCGCGACCAAACGACCTTCACGGAAGCGCGCCTCTCCCCGGACGAACTTCGCCAAATGGTCGGCGACGCCGCGGCCGCGGGAACGGTGGACGCGGAGACCGGAAAAATCGCCGCACGCGCCATCGACTTAGGGAACCTTCGGGCTTATTCGATCATGGTTCCACAAAACGAAGTCGTCTGGCTGTCCTCGCACACGACCCGCGCGGCCGCGGAGCAGATCGTACGCGAACGGCCGCACGCAAGGTATCCCGTCCTCGACGCCGAGCAGCAAGTGACCGGCTACGTTCTCGCGCACGAACTCTATCGGCAGCTTCTCGACGACGCATTCGACTTGGCCGCGATCATCCGCGAAGTCCCCGTCTTTTCCGAACAGGCGCGGGCCGTGGATGTCCTACGCACCTTGCAACGCGCGCGATCGGAAATCGGGATCCTGGTCGACGAGAGCGGCTCTCCCTCTGGACTCGTGTCCATCGAGATTCTGGCAGAAGAGTTGTTCGGCGAAATCGTGGCGGAACACGAAAAGCCATCGGCGAGCATCACGCCCGCCCCGCTCGACGCATCCGGACCGTCCGGCGATGCGCAAGGCTCGAGAGCCTTCCTCGTACGAGGCGAAACGCCTCTGCACGAAATCAACCGCGAGCTCGGCCTCGAGTTCCCCATCGAGGCAAGCGCGTCGACCTTGGGAGGGCTCATTCTCGCGGCACATGGCGGGTTTCCGGAAAGCGGAAGCCATGTGAGCCTACCGGGCGGCGTTCAAGCCGACATCGTGGAAGCCTCACCCCGGCGCGTCCTGCTCGTTCGGCTGACGCTTCCCGCGGAGGGCGGCGCTCTGGTGGGGGAAGAGTAGGTCCGAGACGATCACTTGAAGGATATCAGTTCGAGCTGGTCGTTCTCGTCATACACGCACTGGACACCCGATTTGAGTCGAATCGTTGTTTGGTACTTTCCGCAAAGACCCGGATCTTCTATCTCAACCAATCCGACGAACTCGAATTTAGAAATCCGCCGACCCTGCTTCTTGAATAAGGCCACGCGATCGGGTTGAAGCAAGAGGGGGGACGGCTCCCTCACCCCAACCCTGCCCGGAGGGGGAGGGGGGTGATTGATGGATCAGCCGTATCCGCCGGGCGGACCGCCCTGTCCGGGTCCTGGTCCGTAGCCGCCGGGGCCCTGTTGGCCATATCCGCCGGGGCCCTGTTGGCCATATCCGCCGGGGACCTGCTGCCCATACCCGCCGGGGCCCTGTTGCCCATACCCGCCCGGACCCGGTCCGTATCCCGGATACTGAGGCGGCGCGGTGTAGGCGCTCGTTGCTGTGCCGCGACCGGAAATGCGAACGTAGACGATGGCGAGTGCGACATAGCAGATAGGGGCGGCCGCGAAGTACCCCACGCAACATGCCAGCATGCCGAGAATCATGATTCCCACCGAGGCGAGGCCCAAGACGAACAGATTGAGTTTTTGTCCCTTCGTGGCGTTCCAGCTCTCTTTCATCGCGTCGATGGGGCCCATGTTGGCGTCGATGAGATAAAAAGGGGCGAGCATCAGGCCCAGGCTTAGGAGGACCCCGGGAACGATGAACAAGATGGTCCCGATGAGGATGGCGAACATCATCAGAAACATCTGGCCCAAATAGGGAAGAAGCTTGTTCCCGCCTCCGAACAGCGTCGAGAAATCCGCTTCCTGGCCGCGCGCAACGGCAACGGTCATGCGGTTCAGACCCACGGTGAAGAATGCCGAGAGGATCCAGCTCGTGAGCTGCCCAACTCCGTATACGATCCAATATGCGACAGAATTCGGTTCGACGACCCGCGCTCCGAGCAGACCCGCTGGAATGCCGTTGATCACGAACGACCCGACCATCATGATGAAAAAAGACCCCGCGAGCGCGAGCCACGAGCGCTTGAACCCTTCCCACGCAAGGCCGATCGTTTCGCCAACGGCCCACGGCTGCGGGCCGTACATTGCGACCGAACCGCCCGGTGCGCCTACGGGTGGAACTGCTTGCGGGGGCTGGTAAGGATTGTAATTCACGCGGACCTCTTCATGTTGCCGGAAGATACCCTAGTTCCTCTGCCAATCCGATCGCGTTTCGCGCCATCACCGACGGGGGACCTCCACCTCGGTGGTGCGTACGTCGCCCTGGCATCGTGGTGGATGGCGCGCGTCCTGAGCCCCGCGAGGTCGAATGCCTTCGTCTTGCGCATGGAGGACATCGACACGCCGCGGGTCGTCGCGGGATCCGCGGAGCGAATTCTCGAGGATCTACGATGGCTTGGGCTCACGTGGGACGAAGGTCCGTTCACGCAATCGGACCGCGTGGCGCGGTATGCCGATGCGATCGAGGCGCTCGCGGGGCGCGGGCTCGTCTATCCGTGCGACTGCTCGCGCGCCGACATCACCCGCGTGGCGAGCGCGCCGCATGCCGGCGAGGAAACCGTCTATCCCGGGCTTTGTCGCAATCGCGATCCCGCGCGGCCGATGAAGCGGCCCCCCGCGCTTCGTCTTCGGGTTCCCGATGAGGACATCGCGATGGTCGATCACGTCGCGGGGGCCTTTTCGCAGAACCTTGCGCGTGACGTCGGCGATTTCGTTCTTCGTCGTGGCGACGGCGTCTACGCCTATCAGCTCGTGGTCGTCGTGGACGATCTGGCGATGCGCATCACCGACGTCGTGCGCGGCGTCGATTTGCTCGCATCGACACCGCGTCAGCTCTTTCTCGCGCAAAAGATGGGAGGGGCCGCGCCCCGCTACCATCATGTGCCGCTCGTCTGTGATGCACGCGGGGGGCGATTGGCAAAGCGCACGCCGGGCGCACACGTGCGAGCGCTTCGTGAGGCGGGCGTCGCGCCGGCGGACATCCTCGGTGAGCTCGCGTTCGCATTGGGCATCGCGAGGTCTTCCGAGCCGTGCTCGCTGCGCGACCTTCTCGAGGCCCAGGCCCGGGCCCTCGCACCGCGCCCATTTCGCATTCCCCCGCGTTGGTCGGCGCGACGACCAACATAGGCTCAGCGCGTGTGGAGCGAGAGCCACACGCCAATGCCGATGCCGACGGAGACGGCGAGCAACCAAACGACGATCCATCGCGCGCCGCCCCACCTGGGAGTATCGCGGGGCATATCGCCCGGAGCGGGCGATCGGGTCGTGGGCAGTGGCACGGTGTTGCTCTCGGGAAGACGCGGAGAAACGGCGTCGACATCGTTCGGCGCAAGGCGGGCGTGTTCGAGCGCGCGCGCCAGATCCGACGCGCTCGCGTAGCGCTCGTCCGGCGATTTGGCGAGTGCCGAGTATACGACCGCTTCCAGCGCGGGAGCGACCTCCGACGGAGGCCTCGAAAGCGGCGGCGGCGCCTCCGTCATGTGCGCGGTGAGCACATTGAGAGGGCTCGCTCCGCGGAAAGGCACTTTGCCCGCCAGGAGTTCGTAAAGGATAACGCCAACGGCGTAAACGTCACATCGTGCATCGGGTTCATCGCCGCGAGCTTGCTCGGGCGCCATGTATTCGGGAGTACCGAATACCATGTTGTGCGTCGTGAGCTCTGTGGTTCCCGTTCCGCCCGCACCCGTGACGATTTTGGCCATGCCGAAGTCGACCACGAACGCGTAGTCTCCATCGCGCAAGAGGACATTGGCCGGTTTCAAGTCGCGATGAATGACCCCTTGCCGGTGTGCGTCCGTCAATGCGGAACAAATCTGAAGTACGATGTCGACCACGCGATCGGCGGAGAGCGGCCCCTCGGTTGCCATGAGTCGTTCGAGCGAGAACCCTGGCACTTTGGGGATCGTCATATAGAGAAGGTTGTCCGAGCTTCGCGGATCGACGAGCTCACCGAAGTCGAGAATCGGACAGAGATGCTCTCCTTGGAGGCGCCGGAGAATGGCCACTTCACGCGTGAAGCGCCCGCGAACTTGGGGATCGCCGAGCAAGTGGCGGTGGATGACTTTAAGCGCGACCCGCTCCTCGTCGGGCTTTCCGAGAGGGTGCGCGTCGTAGACGATGCCCGTCGCGCCCTCGCCTAGCACCCCGCACACTTCGAACTTTCCCCCCAGCACGCACCCGGCCTCGAGCGCTGGAAAACTGCCACTTCGAGATGCGGTCGCGGGCGGGGCGGCGCTGTCCACGGGCGTCTAGTGATCCCGAACGCCGGCGCGCGAGGCGGACGATGGCGGCGGCCCGGACGATGAAGACGACGACGGCGCCGGCGGCGGAGATGGCGGCGGGCACGCATTTCGAACCTTGGGCGACACGAACGCGGGATCCCATTTCGCGCTCGGATCGGCGATCCGAAATGCGGCGCAGGCGGCCGCCGCCGCGCCCGGAGCATCGAGTGCGACGTACGCATCGAGAAGCGCGCGATGCACGGACGCGAGCTGCACTTTGGTCAGCTCGCCGCTACCGAGGATGCGATTGCCGCGCGCCACGACCTCGACATACCGGCCCGCACGCAAGTCAGCGAGGAGCAGGGGAATGTCCGTGTCCGCATGGCGTTGCGCATCGAGGACGCGACCTTCCGAGCTGCGGCCCTGCCCCAGCCCCGCGTTCGATTCGCGCTTACCTTCGTCGGTCAATGTCAAATCGAGAATCGGCACCAGCACGACCTCGCTGCGTTTGAGTGGCACCGCGCCTGCGGGCGACGGCTTTCGACCATTGTAGGCCTCGAGCTCCCACGCGCGGTTCGCGTCGCCCATGTAGCGGTGGGCGAGTTGGTCCATGCGATCGCCGTCGGCGGCGATGACCGTGAGCACGTACGGGATCTGAATCTCCTGGCCCTCCACGGGCGGGATCCACGCCACACCGTGATTGATACGCGCGAGCACGTCCGCCCGCTTGCCGTCGCCCAGCCATTCGAGCGCCAACGTGATCCACGTCTCGGTCGCATTCACCCGGTGGTAGCCCGGCGCCGGAATCTCGAGACGCATGCCCGCAACGGGCGCGCTCCCGCCCTGCACGTCGAGAAAATTTGCGCCTGCAAGCACGGATTCCATCCTGGGATTGCCGTAGACACGCGTCGCGATGGCCGCCAGGGTCTCGCCCGGTCGAACCACGTGTGAAAACGCCCGCGCCGGGGAAGGCATCGTCACCGCCGCGAGCACCACCGCGACGGCCGCGACACGCGCGATCGGGGAGGGCGCTTTCTTTTTCATGGCCCAGCGTCCTTGCTTTCGGACCCGGTGAGCGCGCTCAAATCCATGGTGGCGTCAAGCAGCGCGGTCTCTCCCGGAGCGATGGTCACGGCCCGTTTTTGCATCGGTGCACTCGGATGCATCAAGGTGACATAATGCGTGCCCGGCGAAAGCGGAATCGGACGCGCGAAGGGTGTTGTGTCGATACGTTGACCATCCACGAACACTTCTGCCCACGGTGTGACGACGACGCGCAGTTGCCCCTGGTTCTCGGGAAAAAGCTCCAGCGGGCGATCGCCAGACGCGTTGTCGTGCGTGCCGCGCCGTGAGAATTGAAGCGCCGCGCCACTGGCGACGATGAGCAGGGCGAGCACGGCGAACCCGATGAACGCGCGCCGAAGCGGCGGACGCCGCTCCTCGAGAACGTGCGCCAAGGTGACGTCGTCCGCCTCGTCCTCCTTGAGCAACCGCACTTTGACGAGCGCGCTCGTGACCAACTTGTTGCGTGGTCCGCGCACACGCCCGCGTACGAAGTCGTCGAGCGAATCAACGACCGCGTGGGCGGTGGCGTAGCGATCGGCGGGGAGCTTTTCGAGCGATCGCATCACCACCGATTCGAGGGCGCGCGGGACGTCGGGGGCGCGCACGCGAAGCGGCACCGCGGGATCGCGCCGCAGGCGTTGGGCGCTCGCGCGCCGGTCCGCATCGCCTCGCTCGAACGGACGCGTGCCGGTGAGCATCTCGTAGAGCACGACGCCGAGCGAAAACACATCGCTCCGCGCGTCGACGAATTCGCCCAGGACCTGTTCGGGCGACATGTACGCGGGCGTCCCGAACGCCTCATTCTCGTCCGGTCGCGACGGCGAAAATCCCGCACCGCGTCCGAGGGGTTCGTCGGCGGTGGGCAGCCGCTCACGCTGCGCGATGCCGAAGTCGACGATCTTGACCTCGCCCCGTTTGGAGAGCAGCACGTTGGAAGGCTTCACATCGCGATGAACGATGCCCCGCTCGTGCGCGTGCGCCAGGCCGCGTGCGATCTCGGCCCCGATGTGGGCTACGGTTTCGAGCGCGATGCGCCCCTTCCCGGCGCGCGAAATCAGCTCCGCCAAGCTGAAACCCTCGATGTACTCGAGCACCAAGTACATCTTTTCCGACGTCTTCACGAAGTCGTGGCACAAGACGATGTTCGGATGACCGAGCTCTCCGAGTAGACGCGCTTCGCGTTCGAGTTGCGCGGCAAACGGCGACGCGGGTGAAATCGTCGCCTTGAGCGCCTTGATGGCGACGGCGCGATCCAGCGACGGTTGCGCCGCTTTGTAGACGGTCGACACCGCCCCCACGCCCAATTCTTCGAGCACGCGATAGCTGCCGAACAGCGGCAGATCTTGGCCGCGTTCACCCGTGGACATGCGAGCGCCTCGGGCCCCTCACCGCACGAGCAACGAGACGCCGGTCATCGGCGCGGGTTGCGGGACGCGGAGCAACGTGAGCATCATGGGCGCCACATCGCAAATGCGCCCGCCTTCGCGGATGCGCGCGCCGCGATCGGCGTCGTTCACGTAGAGGAGCGGCACCGGGTTGAGCGTGTGCGCGGTGTGTGGCTCGCCGGTGCCCGGATCTTTCATCAGCTCACAATTTCCGTGATCGGCCGTCACAATCACGGCGCCGCCGCGTGCGCGAGCGGCATCGACGATGCGCCCGACCCCCGCATCGACCGTCTCGACGGCGGTGATGGCCGCTTGCAAAAATCCCGTATGGCCGACCATGTCCGGATTGGCGAAATTGACCAGAATGAAGTCGAACTTGTCGCTCAGAATCGCCTTTTCGACCGCATCCGCCACCCCGCGCGCGCTCATCTCGGGCTTGTGATCGTAGGTCGGAACGTCCTTGGGCGAAGGGATCATCGCGCGTTCTTCACCCGGAAAAACGTCCTCGCGACCGCCATTGAAGAAATACGTCACGTGCGCGTATTTCTCCGTCTCGGCGCAGCGAAATTGGGTCAGACCGGCGCGCGAAATCACCTCCGGAAAAATCTCCGGATACGTGTCCTTTGGAAACGCAATCGGAAGCCCGAGGGTCGAGTCATACGTCGTCATGCACGCAAAATCCGCAAACGGCGCCCCCTCCTTCGTCGAGGGCCCAGAGACTCTCTCAGCCCCCTCCCCCTGGGGGGAGGGCTGGGGAGAGGGGAGCCCCCGCTGGAAATGGTCAAAATCCTTCATCGCCAACGCACGCGTGAGCTCGCGCGCACGATCGGGACGGAAGTTGAAATGGAGCGCCACATCGCCAGGGTGCGCACCATCGTAATCGCCAACGACGAACGGTTCGACGAACTCGTCCGTTTTCTTCGCTCCGTACGACGCCGAGACCCCTTCGCGCGCCGTTGCAAAACGTGGCGCCGCGGCCGAAACGAGAGCGCGGTACGCACGCTCCACGCGCTCCCAACGATTGTCGCGATCCATCGCCCAATAGCGCCCCGACACGGTGCCGATGATGCCCGCCGGCGGCGCGCCCGCCTCGTTCAACGTGGCCTCGACCTGTGCGAGGTACCCCGGAGCCGTGCCCGGTTGGACATCGCGGCCATCGAGAAACGCGTGGACGACAACGGGCACTCCGCGCGCGCGTGCAAGCTCGATGAGTGCCTTGAGATGTTCGAGCGAACTGTGTACTCCACCATCGGAGACGAGTCCGAGTAGATGCAGCCGACCTTTTCGAGCACGTGCGCGTTCCAAAATCGTACGAATCACGGCATTGTCGCCAAGCGTTTTCTCGTAAAGGGCGCGATCGATGCGCGAGATATCCATCATCGCGATACGACCTGCACCGAAGTTCAAATGCCCCACTTCGCTGTTTCCCATTTGCCCCGGCGGCAGGCCAACGTCGGGCCCGCTCGTTCCGATGACGCCATGCGGATAGTCGCGATACAGGGCATCGAGCACAGGCGTCTTGGCCATACGAACGGCATTGTCTTCACGCTCGGCCCGCTCACCAAAGCCGTCGAGAATGACGAGCACGAGCGGACGTGGGCGCGACGATTCGGAAGAAAACGGAGCAGAGGATGATACGCTTTTCGAGGGGTTGGTCATGGCGATGGTACAAAAAGGAATGAGGGGGCGTTTCTTGCTGGCGCGAGAGTCAACCACGCGGGCCGAAAAGGCGCAAATCGCGCCCCCCCTGACGACCGAAGACGGCCGCTAGATCATGCCCTGGATCGAAGTAACGTTTCGCGG
>Ga0193753_10001284_pt1 | contig 21731 bp, 17 predicted proteins | sample H1c2metaG_FD_144925 | JGI IMG/M metagenome (GOLD analysis project Ga0193753, IMG submission 144925) | Soil microbial communities from a riparian zone of the East river system, Colorado, United States - H1c2 | ecosystem: Environmental > Terrestrial > Soil > Riparian zone | place: USA: East... | reverse complement strand
GAATGTCTGGCGCAGGACACGCGATTTTCGCTGCGACAGATGAGGCGTTCGCTGGGGTTCACGCTCGTCGTAGTGTTGACGATGGCACTGGGGATTGCGGCGACGACAACGATGTTCACGGTGGTGTATTCGACGCTGCTCAGGAGCTTGCCCTATCCACAGTCGGAAAGAATTGTCGCGATTCACGACACACGGATTGCCGGGCTGTCGGCTGGGGGGCTGATGACGGGTCCGCGATTCTATGACATTGAGGCGCGAAACCGGAGCTTCTCCAGTCTGGCAATCTTTTACTTCGACGAGAGCACCCTCATTGCGGGAAAGAAGTTGCCTATTTATGTGAAGGGAGCGGGAGCGAATGCAGGATTCTGGGATGTCTTCGACACAGCGCCGATGCTAGGGCGGGTATTCAATGCGAGAGACGACGTGCCCCATGCCCCGCGAACCGTGGTGTTGAGCTATCCCGGATGGCAGCGGCTTTTCGGAGGCGATCCGAACATAATCGGAGAACAGGTGAAGCTGGATCAGCAGACGGCGACGATTGTGGGCGTGATGCCGCAAGGTTTTTCTGCGCCGGGAGGCGTGGACCTCTGGCACGCGGCGCAGTTTACTCCGAATAACTGGGGCAATTATCGGGGCGACGGACTGCGGAACACCAATGTATTTGGGAGGTTGCGGTTGGGCGTGACCCTGGCGCAGGCTCAGGCCGATCTGGATCGGATCGGGGAGCAACTCAGGAGGGAGTATCCGTCGAGCGACGGCGCGTGGCGGTTCACGAGCGAGACGCTGCGCGAGGACCGGTACGGTCAGGTACAGTCGGCACTGGTGGTCTTGCTGATCGCGTCGGCGCTGCTGCTGCTGATCGCTTGCATCAATGTGGCCAACCTGCTCTTGTCTCGGGCGACAAGTCGGCAGCGAGAGGTCGCTCTGCGGCGGGCGCTGGGTGCCTCGGGACGGCGCGTGGCTTTTCAGTTTTTTGTGGAGAGTGTGCTCCTTGCGTTGGCAGGCGGCGTTACGGGAATCCTCCTGGCATTCGTGCTGACTCGCATCGCCGCTACCAGCCTGCCGGGAATTCTGGGGCGGCCAGGCACGATTCACATGGACGGGATTGTTATTGGGATCGCTCTGCTGATCTCGGTGGCAACTGGAATCGTGTTCGGAGTGGTTCCGGTGCTGGAAACACGGAAGGTGCAGTTGCATTCGGCGCTCAAGCAGGGTGACACACGCCTCGGAGGATCATCGGGCAACTGGTTGCGCAGCATCTTGGTAGGGGTGCAAGTAGGTCTGTCTCTCGTGCTGCTGGTGGGTGCGTCTTTGCTGGCGGAATCGCTGTGGAACTTGATGAAGCAGCCACTGGGATTTGAGCCGGAACACCTGCTGACGGTTCAGGTGGCGCTACCGTGGAACACGAGGCCGGACGTGGTACGCAATTTCTACAACGACGTGCAACAACGAATTGAAAATCTCCCTGGAGTAGAGGCTGCGGGACAGATCAGTTCGCCGCCGATGACCGACTTTCATTCGCGCGGCAGCTTCGACGCGGACTGGCTGCCGCAAGTTGCCAATCAGCCGGCAATCAGCGCAGAAAATCGGAATATCGCGGGAAATCTGCTGGGGGCGATCGGGACACCACTGCTGGCCGGGAGAGCGTTTGCCGCAGCGGACCAGGTCTCGACAGTGCCACCGGTACTGGTGAACGAGGCCTTGGTGCGGGAGTTTCTGCCGAAGGGAAATCCAATAGGACATCACCTGCTTCTGGATGGACAGGCGCACGAGATCGTGGGGGTGGTTGCCGATGTGCGAGGGGTATCAGGAGCGATCACGGCGGAGCCTGGACCGGCTGTCTACTGGCCTGCGAACGCCAATGGCGGTTGGCATCGCTACTTTCTGGTGCGGACGAAGGTGCCGCCGGAACAAGTGGCACAGTCGATCCGCGAGCAGGTATACCAGTCAGACCCGCAGCAGTCGGTAGGCAAGATCGAGACGATGGATCAGCTACTAGGCGACGCTGTGGCGCAACCACGGCTGAACGCAGCGGTAGTTGCGTCATTTGCCGGGATCGCATTGCTGCTGGCCTGCGTTGGAATTTATGGAGTGATATCGTATTTTGCTGCGCAGCGCACGCAGGAGATTGGCGTCCGGATGGCACTCGGAGCGACGCGGGGTGACATTACACGACTTTTCGTGCGGCGGGCGATGGTCCCGGCAGCGATAGGCCTGGCGACCGGTACTGTGGTCTCGCTGGCGGCGAACAGGCTGTTACGCAGTCAGTTGTACGGGGTGCAACCGGATGATCTTCGGCTTTACCTTGCATCCCTGCTGGTCCTGCTGGCGCCCCTGCTGGTGGCTATCCTCAGGCCGGCGATACGCGCAGGGAAGACAGAGCCGATGGAAGCGCTGAGAACGGAGTGAATACAGGGCCATCGCATGAAGGATCTAAAACGGAGGTTCGCTCGCATCCGTAACCTGATGACGAGACAGCGCCACGATGTACGGTTCCGCGACGAGATGCTGGAACTAGCAATCCAACTTTGATCGGCGGAACGATTCCCTCGACGATCTTGCCTGCCGCGTTGCGGCCAATAACGGCATGGCGAACCCTTCTGGTCGATTCCCTCCAGACTGAGTGCAGAGAGAATGAAAGCCGGCCCGCATGTGCGAGAAGAGCGAGTTCCACCTCGGGCAGCCGATAGACGGCTGTGGAGTTTTGGTATGGTTGACTGATTAGTGGGGAATAACAGAGTGATCGACTGCAGAGCCGCGACGAAGAGCTACGCCACTCAACCTGTTCTCCGAGGTATAGACCTCGTTCTAGAACCTGGCATTTGCGCCTTATTAGGGGCGAACGGTGCAGGCAAATCCACGCTGCTACGCTTGCTTTCAGGATTAGAGCAGCCAGACAGTGGTTCCGTGTTCATCGGTGGACTGGGTTTCCGGGATCATGCAGTTGAAATCCGGCGGAATTTGGGTGTGCTCCCCGAGGGGCTCGGGCTGTTCGAGTCTTTGACCATCATCGAGAACCTGATGGCAATTGGACCTATTTACGGACTCACGAAGAGCGAAACAGCAGCTCGAGCAGCGGACCTGCTAGGCCTGCTCGATCTTACACAAGGACGCCACACCGTTGCACGCAATTGTTCGTTCGGCATGCGGAAGAAGACCGCCTTGGCCATGGCCCTCCTGCACAAGCCGAGGGTTCTGCTGCTGGATGAGCCGTTTGAAGGTATTGATCCCGCATCGTCCGCGATCATTGAGATGCTGCTTAGCCAACTCTCCAGCGATGGCGCTACGATTTTGCTCACCTCTCACATTCTGTCGATCGTGCAAAAGATAGCCACCCGCGTAGTCATTCTTCACCAAGGTCGTGTTGAATCAGATTTCGACCCGTCCACGGCAGACGAAGGAGTTGAGGAGGTGTATTTCAGCATCGTCGGCGCACCACAGCCGGAGGTGCTGGATTGGCTCAGACCCTGGCCCTTCTGTTGTTGTTGAAGAAACTGATGTTGAAGGAACTGAGCAGCTTTTCCTCTGTGCGTTTCAACAACTTCCTGTTCTCCATCCTTTTTATTATGGCCGCGGGTTTAGAAAGCAGGGCACCGAAAGCAGCATTCTGGAGTACGCTCTTCTTTCAAATTGTCCTCCTTGCGCCTCTGCTTGTTACTTTTTCCGTAGATACACAGCATAGGTTGCCCCCGGAGCGAGTCGCTACATGGCCGCTGACACGTACACAAAGACTCTTGCTCACTTCCGTAAGTTTTGTGTTGAATCCATTATTTATAGTGTTGTTTTTTGGCTACCTGTTCTGGATGGGCCTACCCGCGGGTCTCTTTTTTGTTCTACTGGCACTAATCGTCCATTGGACGGTATACGCCGTTGGCCGTCTCCCGTTCGAGCTAAGGACGCCTGCAGGTCTCAACATCTCAAGGACGCCCTTGAAGGTCGGCGGAATCGCGCAAGAAATGTGGCGGGAACTGCAGGGGACCCTAGACTTTTGGACCGCGCTGCTTATAGCTGTTAGCGGAACCCTTTATCGACTGTTCGGGCGGGCACCAGAGCCCGAAGCATTTCCGATGCTGTCTTTATTCGTGGGTATTGCAATGAGCACGATTGGGCAACGCATGCTCTGTCTGGATGAGGGGCGAGCATTGCTGCGCTATCGTCTCCTACCGATAGCAGGGTGGAAGCTGCTCGTCACGCAGGACATGACTTTCCTGATCCCGCTTGCCGTCATGGTTTCACTCCTAAGTCTACGAACAGGCATTGCATTTGGATTGGTCGCTATCGCGGTCGGGCGATACCCGTCGCTGAGGCAGCGGGCGAACCAGCGTAGATGGCGTTTCGTCGGAGGAGATCCACGTTTCGGAGTTGCACAGGTTCTTCTGGGCGGATTAGCTGGAATCGGAGCGGCAAGGACGGGACTCTGGGTCTTGGCTGTTGCTTTCGCCCTCTACGTGGTTTCCATCTTTTGGGGTGAACAGCTTTGGAAATGCTCCCTGACTGCTTAGTCAAAGAGCACGTCTCTGGTAGAGCTGTTTAAGCAGGTTACTCTAAGCGAGGTTCGGGGCAATGACCGACGGGAATGATGCATTATCGCCTACGCACTCATCGACAGAACTGAAGCAATCGAATCAAGAGGGGTCTATCGGCATTTTGCGAAAACGAACGTTTACGCAACGATGCTCGTACTGGTCGAAAGGCCAGCAATTTGAGTTGCAAAAGGCTATTGCGAATGCCTTTCCGGGTGCAACAGGTTTGCGCAACAAAGCCTATCGCGAGTTCCGGGGAACTATCCTAGAGCTTAAGCGACGCGCTGCGGTGGCTTAAGCACCCCAGGTAAGGATTCGTGTTGGATTGTCACTGCGACGTTGGCAGTGCGGGTCATCCTTTCGCCACGTCAAATCGTTCATCGCTGTAACGTCAAGCGACCGGGCCTCAGCCGCAAACGGCTTCAGATTCACAGCTGGAATTTCTCGAAAGATGCCCGCACCGATTGCGTGCTCCTTCAACCAAGCCAGATGGTCGAGAAACTCGCGGTTATTCTGGGTCCTCAGCTGCTTTGGTTCCCCCTTCAGCCGGAGCCCCGACTCTTGGTCTCGTCTTCTCGGGTCAGCATGGACGGCACTCCTCATCTACAGATACGCCGTATCTCGGATTCCAGACAGGTGAATCAGGATTTATGGCTACAGCGCTTCCTTCTAAAACAAAATTGAGCCTAGTGTGACAATCCAACACGAATCTTTACCGTAGGTGAGCAAAGGCCGGAGCTTGTTTGTGGCAGTTGACAGCGTAACGAAAGGGCGGCATTCTTCTATAGACATCTATGGGAAGGCAACGATCATGGCCAAGTCAAAGAGCGACCACCTCCTGGGAACCTTGGCTCTGCTTGTTTTGAAGAGCCTGGAACAAGGTCCCATGCACGGATGGGGCATTACATTGCACATTCAGCGTATCTCCAACGAGGTTTTGCGCGTGGAGGAAGGTTCCCTTTATCCCGCGCTTCATCGCATGGAGAAGGAGCGATGGATCGCCTCTGAATGGGGTATGAGCGAAAACAATCGACGAGCGCGCTTTTACCGGCTCACGGCGTTGGGCCGGAAGCAACTGGCCGCGGAGCGAGAAAGCTGGCGGAAGGTCACCTATGCGATCGCGCTGGTGCTGGATTCAGCACCAGCGCAGGTCTAGGAGGCTCTCGATGGCGTGGATTGGCGGTTTACGGGCACTCTTTGGCAGAGAAAAGCTGGCAAGAGAGCATGAGGAAGAACTCGCATTCCACCTTGCGATGCGAGAGCAATTGCATGTTGAGGAAGGAATGCCGCCTTCGGAGGCGCGACGCGAAGCCCGGCGGCGCTTCGGCAATCCGGCTGTGTGGCGAGAGCGTTTAAGCGAAATCGACATGATGACGCTGCTACAAACGGTAGTTCAGGACCTACACTACGGAGTCCGCCTGCTTTGGCGCAATGCGGCGTTCACACTGGTCTCAATCCTGGCGCTGGCTATCGGCATCGGCATCAACACCGCGGTCTACACCGCTTACAAGGCAATGATCGCGCGCTCGCTCGATGCGCGCGATTCGGGCAGCATGGTTAGCCTGACGCAAATCCGTCACTCGGACTATACCGATTCGCTGTTTAGCTACCCCGACTACGAGGCTTACCGGGACCATGTGCATTCCTTCAGCGGGCTCGTGGCCACGAGCCATGAGTATGATCCCGTGACGCTCACGGGTGCCGGGGGAATGCTCAGCCAGAGGAATGCCGCGACGGACTCGCTGTTTGGACGATTAGGGATGGTGCCGCCTAGCGCCATGGCGAGCAATGCGGAACTCGCCAGCGTGTTCATGGTGTCAGAGAATTACTTTTCAGTGCTGGGAGTCGCTGCCATCCGCGGACGGCTCTTTGAGGCTGAGGATGTCCGCGCATTGGCTGCCGCGCCCGCGGTCGTCATCAGCGAAAACTACTGGCGGAGGCGGTTTGGTGGAGACCCATCGATTCCTGGAAAGGTTGTCCGGCTCAATGGCGCGGCCTTCACGATTATCGGCGTCACTCCGCATGATTTCGTCGGCACCGGGATCGCCGCCCCGGATTTCTGGTTTCCACTCAGCCTTGAGCCGCTTATTCATCCCGCCGATCATTTGCTGCGGGATCGCGAAAACCCATGCTGCCGCCTGTTTGCCCGTCTCGCTCCGGGCGTGAGCATGGGCCAGGCACAGGCAGAGACAAAGCTATTTGCCGATCATCTTTTTGCGCTCCATGACACGCGGTCGGAGTTGAGCAAACCGGCTCCTACCCAACTCTGGCCGGGCTCTCCGTTTCCTGGCAAGCTGCCAGCAGGTTTGAGGTTGTCGATTGCGCTGGTAATGGCCGCAGCCGGAATGGTGCTGGTAATCGCTTGCGCCAACGTCGCCAGCCTGCAACTGGCGCGCGCCGCATCGCGCCAGAACGAAATGAGTATGCGTCTCTCTCTCGGAGCCAGCCGGCTGCGCCTGATAAGGCAATTACTTACGGAAAGCGCGTTGCTGGGCGTGCTCGCCGGCGTGGTGGCGTTCCTGGTGACGTGGGCTTTGCTGGCGGTGGGGGCGACGATTGCCAAAGACGCCCTGCCCGCCGACATGGGCGCTTACGTGGTTGACGTTACGCCGGATCTGGCGACTTTTGCTTATGTCTTTGGCTTGTCTCTGGCGGCAGGGGTTCTGTTCGGGCTCACTCCAGCGATGGAGAGTTCAAGCTCAGCGCTTTCGTCCGCAGTTAAGGCCAACGCAGCCACCTCGCCGGGCCGGAGCCGCCGGCTGCGCGGCTTGCTGATTAGTGCGCAGGTGGCCGTCTCGCTGGTGCTGATGATCGCAGGAAGCATGTTGATTCGCAGCTCCATTCGCGCTCTCAAGATTGATACTGGTTATGAAGGCAAGCACGTTGTGGATCTCAGTTTCCAGTTTCCCGAAGGGGCGAGATACGGTGTCGACCAAAAACTTTCAGTCGTCCGCGAGCTGCGCACGCGGATGGCCACGTTGCCCGGCGTGACTGCGATCACCAGCGCCAGGCCACCTGATGCCTCCGTGCTTCGAACCGCGGCCATCTCGCTCAACGGGGAAAAACCATCGGCCGGGAACACGCGAGCTTACGTCTATTACACATATATTCAGGCAAATTACTTTGAAACCCTTGGCATCCCTTTGCTCTCCGGGCAGCACTTTCAGGCGCAAGCAGGACAGCCCGAGGCTTCCGTGTTAGTGAGCGAATCAGCGGCCAGACAACTCTGGCCAGGGCAGAACCCGATCGGCCAGAGACTCCGCATGAGCACCGAGAAACAGTTCCACACCGACAGCGAGATTCTCCCTGACGGATCGGTTTTCCAAGTGATCGGCATCGCGCGTGACACACGCGGAGTGATGCTCGACGGCAGTGACTCGCAGCAAATCTACCTGCCATTGCCCGACGACCGGATCCAGGATTACCCTTTGCTCATCCGAACCCAGGCGGACCCGCAGCTGTTTATGGGCGCGCTTGGCCCGGTGATCTCGTCCGTCGATCCCAACCTGATGGCTTCTACATCGACGCTGGAAGAGATGCTGCGACAGACATCGATCTTCGTCGCGTCTAGCTTTTCGGCCGCGATAGCAATCACCATAGGCCTTCTCGGGCTGGTGCTTGCTTCAATGGGTATTTACAGTACGGTGAGCTTTATCGTGGTGCTGCGTACGAGGGAGATCGGCATTCGCATGGCCCTGGGCGCGAAGAAGCACGACATCCTCGGTCTGATGCTGCGCGAAAGCGTGCGCCCCGTACTGACCGGATTGCTCGCCGGACTTGTGCTCGCCGTGGGAACCTCCCACCTGCTACGCGGAGTGCTCTATGGGCTCAACACAATCGATGGCATCTCCTTTGGAGGCGTGTCGTTGTTGTTTCTCGCCATTGCGCTACTCGCCGCCTATGTGCCGTCGCGGCGAGCCCTGCACGTAGAGCCGGTGGTGGCACTTCGTTGCGAATAGCAATTGCAGGCTGTTGGGGAGCCGCGACAGCAGACATGTCTCTCGTCCCACGCTTTTTCCTTGCAGTCAGACGGCGGACCATACATTCTTGAGGTGCCCCCGTATCATCTGACATCGCCGACATACGGTGGCGGACCCTGATGGCTCAGGTACAGACCCAAATTATCCAAGTCTTTGCGAAGAGCGGACGTCTCTACTCCTGAGTGTCCGCGTGCGCCAATTGCTTTCCGCTGCCCTCGTCAATCACAAAGATCTGCTTGGCACAATCGATCGCTATCCTTTGCTCGTCCAGCCATTCAAATTGCAGCGAAGCAGCGGAACAGCTAAACAGAGATCTTCCTTCGATCAGAAGATCTTCCCTTCCTCGGATCCAGGCGGTGTGTTGCCCATCGGGAGAAAGCCTGGGCCACTGATATTGTCCCTCCGTCCCCGTCGTTGATAATTGCACGCTCTCTCCCGCAATCAGATCGTAATAATCCGTGTTGCCAAGCATAGTTAGGCGGGACACTAGGCGGTTTAACTTCCGAATAGCCCGTTATCCGGGAACAATCGATCACCGCGCCTTGAGGAATTCGAATTTTCGGAAACCGGATTTTCCAGCGCGGTAGCTGCTGCCATGATTAGGGCGGCGAAAAAAGGCACAGCCAACTAAAAACTGGTATCAAAGATGCATGGGATTCTCACTCTCCATTGGTAATCATGGCTTTAACGGACCGCAGCTTCAAAAAAAGTTACTGAAGCATTTCGGCGTCTCCGCTCGCGACATTGCGACGGCTGGACGCCAGTTCCCGATTACGGCGCGGATCGATATTCAGTCCGGCTTGGAAGGCTTACTGAAGCGTTATCCGGAGACCAGACTGCTTGGACTTATCTCGCCGAACCCGCATATGGGCCTCACGTTCGCTCAGATGTTAGGTGGCCCGCACTTTGGCATCGATGTTGGTCCGCTGCAGTACGACGAGATCGACATCGGCGATCCGGCTCCGATTCGTTGTCTGAACAATGGTTTGTGGCTGGGACAAGATAATGGGATGCCCTTCGCGATCATGCTCGCACCGGGTGGAAGGTTCGGCTTCCAGGTCGGCGTGGGCGTCGAGGTTGCTGTTGCCGTGGGCGAACGAGGTGCCCAATTCTCGGAGGATTTCTTCCGCCAGCTCGAGCTAGCGATTAGTGAGGGCAGGACCTATCGTGGCCGCATTATTTCGCTCGAGGCGCACCACCATGCGATGGGTGGTGGCAGTTCGGTCAAGGTGCATCGCCTGGCCAAAGTGAACAGGGAGGACGTCATCCTGCCCCAGAAAACGCTGGCGACTCTCGATCGTAACGTGGCCGGCTTCATGGCCGTACGCGACGCGCTGAAATCCATGCGTTTTCAAGCACGGAAAGGACTGTTGTTTTATGGTCCACCAGGAACAGGCAAGACGTACACCATCCACTATCTTGCTTCGCAGCTGCCGAATCATACGACGCTGCTTGTGACGGCCGAGCAGGTCGGGCTGATCGATGAGTATTTCCGTCTGGCACGATTCCTCCAGCCCTCCATGATGGTGATCGAGGATGTGGATCTAATTGCGCGAGAGAGAACACAGATGCGAGCCGGATTTGAGGAGGTGTTGCTGAACAAACTGCTGAATGAAATGGATGGGCTTCGCGAAGACTCCGAAGTGCTGTTTATACTGACGACTAATCGCCCCGATCAGATCGAACCTGCGCTGGTCTCGCGCCCGGGTCGCATCGACCAGGCGATCGAGTTTCCACTACCTGACGAGGAAGGCCGCGCGAAGCTGACCAAGCTGTACGCGCGAGATCTGCAGGTCTCAGACGACCTGCTGGATCTGATCGTTCGACGTACAAAGGGTGTTAGCGCCGCCTTCATCAAAGAACTGATGCGGCGATGCGCACAATTTCAAATCGAAACGTCCGGCGGCAAACTTCTGATGCAAGCTGCCGTAGATGCGGCGCTCGAGGAGATGCTCTTCGCAGGCGGTGCGTTGAATCGGCGATTGCTTGGCGGTGAGGTAACTGGACCATCGCGTGCGAATGGTGGTGTAGCAGGCCTATGAACCTGCTCTTTCTATCTAGGCCCTGAGTTGTCGGCAATATGGAAGTTTGGGCAGAGGGTTCGTCGCGCTGAAATGTCCGCATTGCCGGTTACTCGCGCACTACGGTCCATCTGTAGCGGGAAACAAGACGAAAAGCATCGCTAAGTATAGGACGGCCCAGCAGATGATGAGAACTGGTCCCGATTTAGGTAAACGGTTTCGAGAGATCAGCCAAAGTGGCACGCCTACAATCGCGAATCCCAGAGTATTTAGCAGCAGCGCGACAATCCAAACGATTCCGTGATGTTGGTCGGCGAACAAGCCCGATGTACAGTGCGCGACGATTGACCACGCGCCGAGAACCACGATTTGGAATAGCACCGTTCCCCAGCCACGGACGGCAGCAAGCCCGGCGGTTGATGCTATGACAATTAAGCCTGATGTGGTGATCGCTTTGTCCGCGCTTTTCATGCTGAATAGATTCCATCTTATTCGCGCCGACTTGTAACATCGACTCTGCTGTAGGTCTGCATTGCAAAGGTAGCTGTCTCTGGACCGAAATTTGCGAGGCGCTTGCCGCAATTGGCCGGTTTGTCGGCAGACAAGAAGTAATGCACCCGTACCAAGAGGATTAATCGCGAAAATTGTCGGTTCAACTCCGAACTTTCGTGTATCCCGTCATACGGCCATAACGCCGTCGATGAGTGCATTGGCGATTATGATGCGTCGTTGATTGTCTGCATACACCTCACATGTAAGAGAACATCAATCCTTCAGCGGCAAGTAGGTGCCGATCGTTTATTGAATTCCCCATTCCGCCAATCTGACTGAAGGAATAATCACCCGTCTGGCAAAATGGTCTTCCGGTTCGTAGAGGGTCACCATCACTTTGGATTTCGGCAACTGCGGGCCCTGCACTGAATAGTGAGTCAAGCCCGCGGGGTCCCGAAATAGAAGGTTCAACCCGTAAGATGACAACGGAGTCTTTTCCGCGCGTTCAAACGATGGCGAATAGTCAGGCTTGCAAATGTACATCTCGGGATTGTGCTGGCCTGTCGCCGTGTCCTCAAGAAAAGCCGAACGGCATTTGGTGCTGTTTCCGGCTTGCCTGCATCGAAGCTTCACCGCAGTTCCGGTTCCGTTTATCTCGGTCTCGCATATCCCTAATCCCGGCGTTCGCAGGTCGCCATGGAACGCAGGAACAGCAAAGCTCGAGCTGGCACGGAACAGTGTCAGGGAATAGTCGAATTCCAACCGCAACGATTTGTCCTTGAATCGCTCGTAGAGCGAGCTCGGCAGTGCGAGTTTTTGATAAACAGTCGTCTTGGCCTCCTCCGTTCGGCGGAAATCCCAGTCGTCCCCCTCGCCGCGGTAGACAACCTGACCGTCCGAATCGATGATCCGCAATTTGGATTTGTCGGCATACAAAACGCCGTCCATTGACAGGCCTCCGACTCGAATCGGCAGATATGCTTCCGGCTTTGTACCGTCGGACGACCCTGTCCCGGATGGATCCTGATATCTGCCGATGCTGGGATTGAAGTCCAATGCAACGGAACGATCCGCAGCAGGATTCTGCGACGTCTGACGCTCGACTGCAAACATTACTTTCCAGGGAAGAAACTGCTGCACAGCAACAAATAGCAGCAACATGCTTCCCGCCAGCCATCGCACCGCCTTTGTCTTCCGCCGAAAGTACTGGAGCCCCAGCACGGCGCAGGCTCCAAGCAAAACCAGCAGGTGAGAGAAATACCGCGCCACCCAGGCTTCCCCGACGTTGAGCGTGTCGCGAGCGTACGCTTCCTGACCGCCTCTCGCAACGGCGAATATCAAGATCGCAGAGGCGCCGCAGAACCCTAATACACCGGCCACGATCGCCTCCGTCATGTTGCGGGTGATCGAAGCAAGCATGAACGCGGGCAAGGTCACAACTAGGAGCCAGTAGAGATTATGGGCCAGTGCAGCGGATAATGCAGATCCGAAAGAGAAGCCCGTCGCTACACCGAGAAAGAGATCTGCTGAAAGCACAGCTCCCTGCACCAGTACCAACGCGAACAGCAGCTTCGCTAATAGCAGATCGCCACGCGACACGGGCCTGGTCAGCCAGTCCTCGCGAACACTGGGAATCGAATCTTGCTGCACGACTGCGATGGTCAGCAAGGCCGACGCGACAATCACGATGTTGCCTAAGGGCCCCGCGAGCAAATACTCGAGTGTGGGATCCTCTCCGAAGAAACCGAGCTTCACCCGAATGATTGCCGGGAGGAACTCAATGACTGCAACCCCCAGAAAGAGCTTCCATGCCAGTTTCCAGTCTTTTCTGAAGATGTGCCACACCATAACTGGCCGCCTTTTCATATGCTCTGGTCGCGCTCCGCGCGGGCCAGTGAGACAAAAATTGATCGTAGCGGCATGGGACTCGTTTCGATGCGGACTACGTCTGCGATCCGAGCTCGCACTTGACTCTCGAGCTCGCCTTCGATGAATTCGCGATGCACAAACGTGACGAGGTTTCCTGCCTCTTTTACGTTGATCCAGCTCTTTGGAGCGGGCTGGCACAATGCTGCTTCCCGAGATGTAGTCACTCGTATCTCCTGCATTCTGCCGGTCAGCCCTTCCATCGATTCCTGAAACACCAACCGGCCTTCCTCTATATAGGCGACATCCGTCCCGAATCCTTCCACTTCACTGAGCTCGTGAGTGGACATCAGCACGGTCATCTCTCCTGCGTGCTCAGTCAGCATTTCCATGAATTCATCGCGGACGAGAGGGTCAAGGCCGCTGCAAGGCTCATCGAGAACCAGTAGTTTAGGCCTGTACGGCAATGCACAGGCTAGGGCCATCTTCAGGCGCATGCCATGTGACAACTCTTGAATGCGCCGATCCGGCGGCAGGCGAAACTGCTTGACAGTCTCGGCCTCCAGTTGCCGATCCCACGTTGGATAAAACGGCCGTAGGTAATTGAGACACTCTGCCACCGTGAGCTTTGCCGGTAATAGCTGATCTTCAGAAACGTATCCAATTTGCGCAAGTTCCTTCGGAGTGAGCCGCCGTGAATTCGCCCCGAGAATCTGTGCCGTTCCCGACGTTGCCTCGATCAGGTTCATCAGGATCTTGATCATTGTGGTCTTGCCTGCGCCGTTCGCTCCCACAACGACCAGAGCACTTCCTTCAGGAACGCTCAATGAAAGGTTCTGCAGCGCCTTATGATTTCTGTATTTCTTTGAGAGATCGCGGATTTCGATCATCCCTGTCCTACCTCCACGACGTCTCTGGCTTTCTTCCATCCTTCATCGATCGCCTGTTTCAGTTCTTCGGGAGTTAGGCCGATCCTGCGTGCTTCTGCAATGAGGGCAGCAATCTCGTGCTGAATCAGCTGCCACCGCATTTCCTTGAGCCTGTGCGGGGGACGCGCAACCACAGTACCGATTCCTGGCTTCATCTCCAGCCATCGTTCATGGATGAGATACTGAACAGCCTTGTGCGCGGTATTAGGATGGATCTTCAAATCCGCGGCCAGCGCTCGTACCGACGGAAACGCTTGCCCTTCGACAAGTTCACCGCTCAAGATAGCTTTTTGGGCAGCGGACACAAGTTGGTCGAAAATCGATTGCCCAGGTCGAAGAGTAAGTCCAAAAGATGGCATAACGAGACAACTGTGTCACATGTGTCACAGTTCGTCAACTGTCTTCTAGGGGTATGGCAACGATTCGCGACAAAATGGGCCATTTGGGCTACGTGTATCCAATTCGTCATTACTGAATGAAGATCAAACAAACCTCGCAAAACGACTCGCACGTTTATGACACGGCGATTTTGCACCGGTCATAGGTTCGTTCGAGCAATCCGGGCTACCCATGTCATCACAGTTGTCGTTGACTGTCATCAGTCCCACACGTACGGTGCATGAATGGTTTAGAGCTGTTCGTTTACGGACAGCGATTCGCGATTCCGGACAAAGGCAGTATTCAAGATAGTTCGTTATCAGCCTATCTCTTTGCAAATAAACCGCTTGAATTCGAGACGTCTTGGCCAAAAAAGTGCATTGTTCCCATGCGTACTTTGCATCAGGAGGTTTCCATGCGGACGCTGCTTCACGACCTACGTTACGCGTTGCGTCAGCTACGAAAGGCACCCGGATTTGCTTTGACGGCCGTTCTCACGCTTGCAGTCGGAATTGGCGGAGTAACGGCGGTGTTTTCAGTTGTAGAAGCTGTGATGTTGCGGCCGCTGCCATTCAAAGACTCTGGAAGATTGATAAGTCTGCATGAGAACGTCGAGCAGGATTCACACGAACTGCGTATGTCCGCACCTGACGTGGTGATCTTCCAGCGCGAGAGCAAGGCTTTCTCCGGGGTGGGCGGCTTCATCGCATCGGCTTACGAGCTTACCGGCGCAGGTGCTCCCTTCAAGGCGCGGGCGGAACGGGTCACCTCTTCATTGTTTCCTATACTCGGGATCGAACCCCTGCTTGGGCGCATATTTACACAGCAGGAGGATGACAACGGTTCACCCGTGACAGTGATCAGCTACGCGCTGTGGAAGGATAGCTTTCACTCCGACCAGAATGTGTTGGGAACCACCATTGACCTCGACCGAAGGCCGTACACCATCATTGGGGTCATGCCGCGCAGTTTTGAATTTCCGTTGGATGCGGGGCGGCTGAGTCACCGTGATTTGTGGGTGCCGATGAGCTTTACACCAGTAGAAAAGAATAGCGAAGGCGATAATTTTGACTATAGCGCGGTAGCCCGTCTGAAGGCTGGCATCACAATGCCGCAGGCACAGCAGGACGTAGATCGCATAGTCGCAGGAATTCAGGCCCAATATCCGGCAAAGGGTGGCCTAAAACTTCACGGCTTTTTCCTTACTCTGAGAGAGGAAGTGATCCACAAAGCGCGGCCTCTTCTACGCATTCTGCTCGGCGCGGTTGCCCTGATACTGCTCATCGCTTGCGTCAATCTGGCCAACCTGCTGTTAGTGAAAGCTGCTGGGCGCAGACGCGAATTTGGAGTTCGTCTGGCGTTGGGTGCTGCCCGAAGAACGATGTTTCGGCAGTTATTGACGGAGAGCATGGTGCTGAGTTGTCTGGGTGGCGTCGCCGGCGTGGCTCTGGCCATTGTTCTGGTGCATGCTGCAGCAGCCAAGCTTCCTGACTCGTTACCGAGGCTCTCGGAGATCGAAGTAAGCTGGCCGCTCTTACTTGCTGCAGTGGTTTTTACCTGTGTAACCGGTTTGATTTGTGGACTCGCGCCTGCGGTTCAAAGCATGCGTGGAGACGTGTTGAATTCGCTTCGAGACGGTGGCCATGGTGCAGGTCAGGGCACAAGACAATCTCGTCTGAGGAGCGGCATGGTCATGCTGGAGGTTTGTTTGGCGATGGTCCTGCTCGTTTCTTCCGGTCTTCTGTTGCGAAGCTTTGCGAAGATGTTGGAGGTCGATCCTGGGTTTGAACCCTCCCACGTACTGACAGCTTCTCTCTCACTACCGGTTCACGAGTATCCGGCCCAGCAGAAGGTGGACGCATTCTTCGCGGAGCTGCAACAGAGACTCGAAGCTGAACCCGGTGTGAAATCGGTTGGATTTGCCTCAAATATCCCCATCGTCGGCCAAAGATCGGGACGCTTGATTGCACCGGAAGGCTATGTCAAATCATCCGGTGAAGGTTGGATCATCGCGTCGAACTACCTCACACAGGGAAACTACTTCGACGCAATTCGTATTCCCTTGGTCCGTGGCCGCTACTTTACTGCGTCTGACGACCAACTTGGCGCGCCCCTCGTGACCGTAGTCAGCCAGTCGTTGGCAAGCCGCTATTTTCCGGGCAAGGACCCCTTAGGAATGCGGATCAAGATCGGGCCAGATTTTGCTTCGTCCATGCCTGCCATGACGGTGGTGGGAGTAGTGGGCGATATCAAACAAGGTGCTCGCGATGAAGCAACCGTGCCGCAGATGTATGAGCCCCTGTCGCAAGCCGTGGCCGACCTAGGGCCCTTCGGAGCAATGATAGGCGTGGCGGGCGATACGAACATCGTCATCCGCACGACCGGCGATCCGGCAGCACTCCAAGTCGTCCTGAACAAGAGCGTGCACCAACTTGACCCACTGCTGGCCGTCGCCGACGTCAACACGATGGAAGAAATTGTGGCTGCGACAGAGTCTTCACGGCGCTTCAATACGATGATTCTGACAAGCTTCGCTGGGATTGCGCTCTTGCTTTCGCTGCTCGGCATTTATGTGGTCATGGCATATTCTGTCTCGGAACGGACGCGTGAGATCGCGATCCGAATGGCGCTCGGTGCGACGCGAGAAAACGTCTTATTGCGAACACTGCGACACGCGTTCTCTTTGACAGCAATCGGAGCAGCGACAGGATTGGCCGCATCTCTGGGATTGACGCGGTTGCTTTCCAGTCTGCTCTACGACGTAAAGCCGCTGGACGGTCCCGTGATGGTCTGCGCGATCATCTTGCTCTTCGTCTGCTCGTCGTTAGCGGCGTTACTACCCGCAAAGCGAGCAGCCTCTGTCGGACCTATGCAGGCACTCCGAGCCGAATAAAACGGCGGTTGACAGAAACTACGCCCTCCGAAGCACCGTAACTCCCGTTATCTGTCTCGGAAGTCAACTGGCGAGAACAGGACTTCTCGTGAAGTAACACCAATGGGCACCTCCTACACGATGTCCTGCAACTGCATCAGACTGCACATCTCCGCATGTTGGCTCAAGGGTTCGTCTGAAGAAAGCGTCGAACGGAAGTGCGGCTAATTCCCAGATTTCTGGCAATCTCTGATTTTGTGAGTTTGTCTTACGACAATCTGGGACTATAAAAAGGCAAATGGCGCAGCCCCCATACAAACGACAGATCTGTTCCTACGACATAGTGGAGGTGTCGGCGGAGAACTACCTGCTCGTGGAGCAGCAAGGAGAGATGTATTTCTGCAATGCCCGCTGCCTCTATCTCTGGGCAGTGCAATTTGTGACCAGCTCCCACCGCCCAGGAGAACAGAAGAACCTAGTTGTCGAACTGTTAGCTCCATCAGGAGAGCATCGTCGGTTTCTTCGCTTTCTGGCGCTCGCACAATGGAGTGCTGCAAATGCTTTGCAGGGTGATGCGAACCCATGGCGCGAAAATGGGATTAAGCTAGCCGAATCACTCAGCGACAGAAATGGAGCAATCGAATCGAAGCGGGCTTAAACACTGGCCAACTTTCTCGTTACTGATCCGACCGACGAGTCTAAGATGGTGACTGGCGGACAGGCCGGTTTCGGATGTACTTGTCGCCCTCATGCACCCCGACAGACATTCATCATGATGATCAACGATCAATTTAAAGACGCGATTCAAGCTTGCAATCTCAATTTTCTCATTGGTTCCGGTCTATCGCGGCCGTTCCTGCCTACGCTCGGAAAAATCGAGACCTGGTTGGCGGACCTCGGTGCACGTGACCAGTTGCCCGCCGAGACTGCGACGCTTATTAGAGCGTCTATCTACAAGAAGTATTTCGATGAGGTTATCCGGGAAAACACGATGATCTTAGCCGACGAATCGGCGTGCCACGAAGTCAGGAATAACTACCGAGCCTTTCTAAAGGCAGTGAATTTGGTGCTTCTAAAGCGCAAGCTCACGCTTCTCGGCAAAGAAGCCAATCTCTTCACGACGAACATCGACATATTCCTTGATAAGTCGCTGGAGGACCTTAATCTCGAATACAACGACGGGTTCAACGGACGATTCAAACCCACCTTCAGCCTAAGCAACTTCAAGATATCCCACTTCAAGAGGAGCCTGCACTACGACAACACGGCAGAGATTCCTGTGTTCAACCTGCTAAAACTGCACGGCTCGCTCTCTTGGGCGGGGGGCGACGCGGCTGTATCGTTTTCAGGCGACTTGGCGCACATCCGCGCCATTGAAAAGATCACTATTTCTCCAGATCACATTTTGGAGGTTCCAGAGGACGCGACCATTGACTCTCTCATCACGTCTTCAGCCGGAAAGCATCCAGACGAGCAGACGACGCGGTTCCTGCAAGCCTACGAAGATCTGCTGATTGTCGTGAACCCCACCAAAGAGAAGTTCAAGCACTCGCTCATGAACCAGACGTACTATGAGCTGCTGCGCCTCTACTCGAATGAGCTCGAAAAGGAGAACACAGTACTCTTCGCGATGGGCTTCTCCTTTGCCGATGAACACATCCGCGTGATCACGCTGCGTGCGGCGAACTCTAACCCGACGCTGCTGATCTATGTGTTCGCGCACACCGCCGATGCCAAGAGTGAGATCGAAGCGCGCTTCGGACCGACCAACATCAAAAACGACAACATCGTGGTGATTGCCCCAGAGGAGGTCTCGGGCGACGATTCGAAGTACGACTTGCCGACGATCAATAAATTGATTTTCAGCGACATTCTCGATCAGCCTGAGGAAGGGGTGGACGAGGAAGTCCCTGAGGCGGCTCACGGCGAAGCGGTTAATAAATGAAGCCTATGCCAAGCAGCATCGAGCAGATTACGGAAGACGCCATCTTTCGCATCGGCAAGGTTATTTCCGTGAAGGGCCGCACCATTGAAATCAAGGTGGACAAGACAAAGAATGTCTCGCACCTCATCTACAAGGGCAAACTACTGAAGAACATCTCAGTCGGTGGTTACATCAAGATCGTCAAGGGCTTTACCATTATCATCGGCAAGGTCGAAGGGGAAATCGTCAACGAGGACAAGCTGTTTGTCCGAGAACAGGGCTACACAACCCTAAAACAGAAGATCGACCGCGTCCTTACCGTCTCCCTACTTGGTTTCTTCAAGGGCAACAGGTTCGAGCGCGGCATCAAGGAACTACCACTCATAGACAACGAGTGCTTTCTCCTCCATAGAGAGGAGTTCGAGCAAATTCACGACTTCCTTCGGAAGGGCGACGAACCGATAACCCTCGGCTCCCTCTCCTTCGAGAACGGGCAGCAGATCAGGGTCGGCGTTAACAGCCTCTTTGCCAGCCACATCGGCATCTTCGGGAACACTGGAAGTGGGAAATCTTACACGCTTGCGAAGATATACCGAGAGCTTTTCCTCAAGTACAAGGACAATCCGAAGTTCAAGCAAAACGCACGCTTCTTCCTGATTGACTTCAACGGGGAGTACATCGACTCGTCTTCCGACGACCCGATCATCATCGACAAAAAATACAAGAACACCTATAACCTCTCGACGAGGTCGTCATCCGGCGACAAGTTCCCGATCAGCAAAGACACCCTCAGCGATCCAGACTTCTGGACTATCTTCCTAGAGGCGACCGAGAAAACACAGATGCCCTTCCTGAGACGGGCAGTCAACAACGACTTCCTCACGCCGAAGTTGAAGAACGAGAATGAACTAAAGGCGCTGCTCGTGAAGATGCTCCACGCCGCGACAACCGAAGGTGAACGCAATCTCGAAAAAGCCACTGTCATCAACTTCTTGACCGAACTGCGAGACTCCCTCGATGACAATCCCAGTATCATTGCGATGTTGAATGACTACAAAACCCATCTCAAATACCACACCGGGGTCAACAAGTTCTATTGGGAAAGCGATAATGGCACAAAGACATACAGCGATCAGCCAGATTTCAAGCCGTCATATTTGGACGCGAAGGTAACCGGACTCACCATAGATACGGCTGCGATCGACTCAGTTGATGAGATCAGACTTCAGATCATTATCCAGTACTACGACGACATCATCAGGGGCTTCGCGAACAAGGAGCACTTGGCTCCGCTGATCAAGCGCCTGGACCGGCGTGTCGAGGATCTGAAGAGGGTCGTCAAGGTCGAGGAAACCCCGACGGCGGACAAGAAGAGGAACATCACCATCGTTTCGTTGAAGGACGTAAACATGCATATGAGGAAGATCATCCCTCTGCTCCTGTGCAAGAAACTCTACAACGATAAGAAGAGCGAGAACGACGACCAGTGTTACCTCAACATCATCATCGACGAGGCTCACAACATCTTGTCTGAGAACTCGGAGCGCGAGAGCGCACAGTGGAAGGACTACCGCCTTGAGACCTTCGAGGAGATTGTCAAGGAGGGAAGGAAATTCGGAGTCTTCCTCACGCTTGCAAGCCAACGTCCGTCAGATATATCTTCGACAATCATTTCACAGCTGCACAATTACTTCCTGCACCGTCTCATCAACAATGAAGATATAAACGCGGTGAAACAGACAATCTCGTATCTGGACCGTGTATCTTTCGAGTATCTGCCACTGCTTCCGACAGGAACTTGCATTCTCGCGGGCCTTTTGGCCAATGTCCCTATCGTCCTGGATGTAGGGTTTATAGAGCCTGACAAGCACGAGCCGAAGAACAAGACGATAACTTTGACCGACAAGTGGAAGTAGTGCGAGGCGAGCTCAAGGTAACGAAGGGTCACGATGTTGCGGAAAAGTCTTCGCCAGGCTATTGGGTCGTCACCACAAAACTTCCAAAATCGTACGCTCAGCTGCTATCTTGATCGTCAGCTTCGCTGTTTAGGCAGCGGTTCCCCAGGGGAACTTGACGCGTACCGTCGGTCTTACAGCAGTTTGTTCTCGCGCCAGAAGCTCCGGTTGGTAAAGTCAGAGCGACTGAGGCAAAACGGTCGCTAAGCGCTCTCCTCCTTCGAATGGTCCCTGGCCACAGATACTGCTGGCTTCTTCTGGATATAGTCCGGGCCATAAATCTGCCGCCCTCGTTTCTGGTAGCCGCCCTTTTGGCTGTTGGTCTTCATCTTGGCTTCGAAGTGCGTATCCTGTTGCGCTTTGATGAGGGCGAGCGTATGCCCTAGGCGCTTGTTCTCTACGATCGCGGTGTGGTTGACAAGCTGATCCTTGCTGAAGACCTTGTAGGTGAGCAGCAGGCCATTCGAACGTACCTCCAGGTGGTCATCCGGGAAGTGGTACACATCGACGTACTTGCCTCCCAGCTCTTCCGAAAGGGGAGTGCGGTCCAGAATGATCCGCTTCCGGTCGCAGGTCAAGGTGAGCTGACTGGTGAGGTAACGCTGTTCGCGGTGACAGAGAATGTCCGTGAGCTTGTTGGCCGGAAGTGCGATCGGACGATGTACACCCCAGGTAAGGATTCGTGTTGGATTGTCACTGCGACGTTGGCAGTGCGGGTCATCCTTTCGCCACGTCAAATCGTTCATCGCTGTAACGTCAAGCGACCGGGCCTCAGCCGCAAACGGCTTCAG
>Ga0193753_10001283_pt1 | contig 21732 bp, 18 predicted proteins | sample H1c2metaG_FD_144925 | JGI IMG/M metagenome (GOLD analysis project Ga0193753, IMG submission 144925) | Soil microbial communities from a riparian zone of the East river system, Colorado, United States - H1c2 | ecosystem: Environmental > Terrestrial > Soil > Riparian zone | place: USA: East... | reverse complement strand
AAAAATCGTAACTTTTCCTTCATGACCGGCTCCCTTCCGCTTGTGGCTCTGAGCTGTGCGTCCTTCTGAACTCACAGCCTAACCCACGGTCAGCGCATCGGCGCCGGTCACTCCATACTGACTGTTATCGCCGACTGAGGGCTGAATGAGATCGATCGTCAGTAAACACAAGACGACATCTAGGTACTAATCCGAACCTCGACTAGCGCATTGGCGATCTATCGCCAGCCCACGCCTGACGCGTGACATTCCGCCCTTCACTTCGATCGGCCGCGGACGGCATATCGCAGAACGATCACTCCCTTACGGAACCGTCGCTGCTCGACTAGTTCGAGATCGAGCCGCACGCCATCGGGGAAGAACCGCTTTCCGCCACCGACGACAGCCGGCAAACAATCATTAGGAACTCGTCGACAAGACCTGCATTTATCGCTTGCGAGGCGAGCTCAGGACCTTCCACAGCAATGTCGAGCCCGGCATTTGCCTTGAGCCGCTGGACCGCGTCGGGATCGAATATTTGCTCGATCTTTGTCCGTGCGCTGCGCGGCTCGGCGAGGGGTCTTCGAGTAAACGATTTTCTCCGCCGCCTGCCACTGCTTGGCAAAGTCGAGCAAATATTGTGGTTGACCGGGAATCGTGTGCGCGGTCTCCCAGTACACCATCTTCTCGTACATTTTCCGTCCGAAGAGATAGGTACCGAATGACGACACAAGCTTGCATATGTCGGTATGCAGCTCTTCGTCACCGGCGACGCCCCAGCCAAAGCGGCCATGCTCGTCTTCTGTGTAACCATCGAGCGACATAACCATTGAGTAGATCAACTTTGCCATGCTTCTCACCTTCCATGCACTTCAAACATCTATTTAGCGCTATGTTCAAGCCCAATCGATAGTTCGTGATTGTCCGACAGCTATCAGTTTCGTCAACAGGCCAAAGCGCATTTCGAGGTCGACCTGCATCAATCAGTCCTGAGAAACGCGCTTCTCGACACCTATCTCCGAATGGTGGCAACCCGGTAGCCATCGTTTCGCCTTCTCGATGAGTGCTAAATCGCCAACGCACTCAGCGAACTCAGGCGAAGGCCTGTCGGCGAACCCGATTCTGGCATTGTTGGTGAGTAACGGTCGACCCGGAAGTTGGTTGGGCTGAGAGAAAGTACAGAAAATCCGTGTGGATAGCGCAGTAGGTGTTTCTGCGTGGATGGCCAAGAATAGACCCAAGTTCGTTACACTTGAAGGAATGGCTATTTTGAAGGCAGTGCGTGGGACGCGCGATCTTTTGCCGCCCGAGACGGAGCTTTGGAACCAGGTGGAAGCTACCGCCAGGGCGGTGTTTGCGCGGTATGGGTTTGGGGAGATTCGGACGCCGGTGTTTGAGGCAACGGAGCTGTTTGCGCGGGGCGTGGGCGAGGAGACGGACATCGTCTCGAAGGAGATGTATACGTGGGAGGACCGTGGGCGGGCGGACTCTGACAAGGGACAGAGCCTGACGCTACGGCCTGAGAGTACGGCGGGGGTGGTGCGGGCCTATATCGAGCACAAGATGGGCGATGCGGGGATGCTGCAGAAGCTCTTCTATATTGGGCCGCAGTTTCGGCGGGAGCGTCCGCAGCGGGGACGGTACAGGCAGTTCTGGCAGATTGGGGCGGAGGTTCTGGGGCCGGCGTGGTCGGGTGCGGATAGTGCGCTGCGCGATGCCGAGGTGCTGGAGATGCTCGCCACATTTTTGAATGAGCTGGGTGTGAAGGGATGGCGGCTGGCGTTGAATTCGGTGGGTTCGTCGACCGATAGGCCGAGGTATGTAGCGGCGCTACGAGAGGCGCTGGCTCCAGTGAAGCATTTGATGTGCGAGGACAATCAACGACGGGCAGAGACGAATCCGCTGCGGGTACTGGACTCGAAGGACCCGAAGGATCAGGAGATCATCAACGGGCTTCCAAAGATTGCGGATTATCTGGATGAGGACTCGCGGGAGCACTTTGCGCAGGTGAAGGCGGCGCTGGATGCCTGTGGCGTGCCTTATGTTGTGGAGCCTCGACTGGTGCGGGGATTGGACTACTACACGCGGACGACGTTCGAGTTTACGGTGCCGGATGGAAGCGGATTGGGGACGCAGAATGCTCTGCTGGGCGGCGGACGGTATGACGGGCTGAGCGAGATGCTGGGTGGACCGAAGGCTCCGGGGATTGGGTTTGCGATTGGCGAGGACAGGCTGATTCTGACGCTGCAGGCGCAGGAGGGTGAGACGGCGGCGAAGAAACTGGATGCGTTTATCGCGCCGATTGGTGTGGCAGTGAATCCGGCGGCGCTGGTGTTGGCGCAGGAGCTGCGAAGAGAAGGGTTGTCGGTTGAAGTTGGGGACGGATCGTTTCGATTGAAGAAGTCGTTCGATGCAGCCGACAAACTGGCGAAGAGGATGGTGATTCTGGGCGAGGATGAGATCGCGTCCGGTATCCTGAAGGTGAAGGACTTTAGTACAGGCGAGCAGATTCAGGTGACACGCGCTGAGTTGGCGAATGCGCTGCGTTGCTAGGCGCTCGTGCGATTGCTGAGCGTTGCACTGCGCGATATTGATTTTTCGAGAGTGAATGAGACGATGCTGGATTTTCTAGGTAGTTTGCAGCGGACGCAGATGTGTGGCGAGCTTCGCGCGGAGCAGGCCGGGCAGGATGTTGTGCTGATGGGATGGGTGAACCGGCGGCGTGACCACGGGAACCTGATCTTTCTGGATGTGCGTGACCGCACGGGTATAACGCAGGTTGTGCTGGATAAGGAAGTCTCGGCTGAGGCGCATGCGAAGGCTGAGGCGGCACGGTCGGAGTATGTGGTCGCGGTGAAGGGCACGGTACGGCGGCGGGGCGCGGGGCTCGAGAACCCGAATATGGCTACGGGCGAGATTGAGGTGGTGGCGAAGGAGCTGCTGCTGCTGAATGAAGCGAAGACGCCTCCGTTTTCGCCGGCGGACGATGCAATTGCGAATGAAGAGGTGCGGCTGAAGTATCGCTATCTCGACCTGCGACGGACAGAGATGCAGCATAACTTCGCACTGCGGCACAGGGTGGCTCAGGCGATTCGAGGGTATTTGTCGGAGAATGGATTCCTGGAGATCGAGACGCCGTTTATGACGCGATCGACGCCGGAGGGTGCGCGAGACTACCTGGTGCCGAGTCGTGTGCATTCGGGTGAGTTTTATGCGCTGCCGCAGTCGCCGCAGATCTTCAAGCAGATTCTGATGATTTCGGGGTTCGATCGATACTTTCAGGTGGCCCGGTGCTTCCGCGATGAAGACCTGCGTGCAGACCGTCAGCCGGAGTTTACGCAGATTGACCTGGAGATGACGTTTCCGCAGCAGGAGACAGTGTTTCGCATCGTCGAAGGATTTTTGACGGCCGCGTTCAAGACAGCGGGAATTTCGTTGACGAGCCCGTTTGTGCAGATGACGTATGACGATGCGATTCAGCGTTATGGAATAGACAAGCCGGATATGCGGCTGCCTGCACTAACGGACTTGACGCATGAACTGACGCCTGCGCTGCGCGAGCAGTTGAAGATTGAACAGAAGCTGCCGGTGCTTGGCTTTGTGATTCCGAAGGCGGGTGGCTTGAGTGGAACGCAGCGGCGCGGCTTAACGGATGACATTCGCAAGGAGTTTGGCGATTGCGGGTTGGACTCGCTGGATGTGGCGCGGCTTAAGACAAATGCCACGTTCGCTTCCCTGGCTGGGGCGATTGAGGCGAAGCTGGCGGCGGAGCCAACGTTGGAAGATGGGGTGACGGCTGACGACCTCGTGGTTGTAATTACGCCGAAGCTTGGGACGCCGGAGAAGTGGAACTACGATCCGCAATGGATCTACAAGCGCGCGGGTGCGTTGCGGTTGCAGCTGGCACAGAAGTTTGCGGACAAGCATGGGCGCTTTGTGAAGACAGGTACCGAGGCCGATTACAAGTTTCTCTGGGTTACAGATTTTCCGATGTATGAGTGGGATGAAGAGGCGAAGGTGTGGAACGCGGCACACCATCCGTTTACTTCGCCGCATGAAGAGGACATCAAGGCTGGGCTGCTAACAAGCGATAAGGGTGCTGTTCGTGCGCTGGCTTACGACATTGTGCTGAACGGGACGGAGCTTGGCTCGGGATCGATCCGTATTCACAGGCAGGATGTGCAGGCAGAGATCTTCCGTTCGCTGGGCATGAGCGATGCCGAGGCGAAGGAGCGGTTTGGGTTCTTCCTGGATGCACTGGAGTACGGCACGCCTCCGCATGGCGGCATTGCGTTGGGGCTGGACCGGATTGTGATGATTCTGGCTGGAGCGACGAGTCTGCGTGAGGTGATTGCTTTCCCGAAGACGGCGAAGGCGATCGATCTGATGGTGGATGCGCCGAGTCCGGCTACCGAGCAGCAGATGCGCGAACTGCATTTGAAGACTGTGGTTCGTAACTGACAGTAGCTGGTTTGCAGTGAGAGCCAGGTGCTGGATCAAAACATTGCGGCGGGTACAACATGCGTTCTGGAGCTTCGGAAACACGCGTGACTTAGAGCATTTTCAGAGATTGTGTGTGCAGGCGCGAAAGAAAGGCATACCCCAGGGACTAAAGCCCGCATCCTTGTTGCATCAGAATGCCAAGGCTGGAGCCTTGGCCTACCTAGAAGCAAAAACGAAGAGCGCCTGAACGGTGTGCCTTACAGTGGGGAAATGCTCTCAGGGCTTTGCTTCAAAGACGAGATTGAACGGTGTTTGATTTGCCCGTCGAAATTGGGTGAAACCGCCGCTCAAAATCACGTCTCGCATGCGTGCCTCGCCTGCCTGCGCACCAAGGGCGAGGCCAACCTCCTGCGAGCGTGAGGCTGGAGTGCAGACCAGGGTTGAGGCGGAGTAGAAGATTCGCCCGACCGGGTTGAGATTGTCTTCCACGTTGTCGTTGGCGAAGGGCTCGACGATCATCCAACTGCCTTCGGACGACAGCGTGCTGTGGACGTGGGCGGAGGCGCCTACAGGGTCACCCATGTCGTGCAGGCAGTCGAAGAAGGTGACGAGGTCATAGTCCTTGCCGGGGAACTCCTTGGCGGAGGCCACTTCGAAGGTGATGCGATCGGCGACTCCAGCAGTTTTGGCGGCTCGCCTGGCCCAATCGATGGAAGCCGGATGGTAATCAAAGCCGAAGAAGGTGGACTTTGGGAATGCCTTCGCCATCAGGATCGTCGAAGAGCCATGACCGCAGCCGACATCGGCGACATGGCCACCAGCTTCAAGCTTTGCAATTACCCCGGTCAACGATGGCAGCCACTGCGAGATAAGGTTGGCGGCATAGTTGGGACGAAAGAAGCGTTCTGTGCCTTCGAACATTTCGGGATCGTGCTCGTGCCAGCCCACGCCGTGGCCGGTACGGAAGGCCTCGGTAATCTTGGCCTCGTCGCGAGTGAGCGCGCCGATGATCTGGAAGGCACCAGGTAAAAAGGCAGGGCTATCGTCCTGAGCCAGCGCGAAGGCCTGCTCGGGGAGCAGGGTATAGGTCTTGGTAGCGGCGTCATAGGAGATATAACCGCTGGCGGCGTTGGCGTTGAGCCACTCGCGGGTGTAACGCTCGTCGGTATGCGCCTTGGTGGCAACCTGCGCGGGTGTGAGGGGTCCTGCTCCGGCCATTGCTTTGTAAAGGCCGAGCTTGTCGCCGATGACGATGAGCGAGGCGTGCATGGCGGCACCCATGTCCTGCACGGCTTGCCCCATGAAAGCGTTGAGTTTGGCTTCATCGATGACGGGAGTGACGTTTGGGCTGGCCATATTGGCTCCTCCATTGTTGAGGTGATAGCGACGTTCTGCAAGAACCGGCGAGAGGGTGCCGTGCAGGTGACGTGACAGGGCCCATTTTTCCGTGCCACCTATCTTGCTCCGCGCGTAAGGCGATGGCAAGGGGCAGCATGGCGGACGATTACCTGTTTGTCTTTAGTTCATCCAGCGCTTGTCTTTGGGGTCGCGGCGGAGTTCGTCGGGATCGACATAGCGGCCATCTTTGTCGAAGTGGACATCGCGGTTCTGCTTGCGCATGTAAACCTCGAACTTGCGCGCAGCGCGGCGACGCTTCCAGCGATAGTATTCGTTGCGTACGCCGAAGTAGCGCTCGCTGACGCCGAAGACAAGTCCGCGACGTGGGGCGAAGCGTGTGTAGAGATATCCGATGAGGGCGCCGCAGAGCTGGGTGAGAGCGCCGAAGCGGTCGTCGCCTTTGAGCAGAACGGCGACGCTGATGAGGATGTAGATGGCGACGAGGTACTTCGCCTTCATGCGAATGATGAAGTAGAGACGGATCTCCTGCTCGCCGGCTATAACAGCGAATGCGACCAGAAGGGCGAAGATAGGCGCCCATGCGCCGAGCGTGATGAGTTGGGGCCGCAGACCGAAGATGTGCGTGAAGGTGAGGGCCGAGGCCAACAGAGCGCCAGCGATCGACGAGAAGAGATAGAGCTCCATGAGCCAGTGAGGGCCGAATATCTCTTCAAGGTAATTGCCGGTAAACCAGAGGCTGAGCATGGCGAAGAGCGTGCCAAGGATGCCCATCGGGAGAAAGGCGTAGGTGATGAGCTGCCAGACTTCGCCACGGGCGACGGCTGCGGGAATGAGTGCGAGATGCCCGAACAGAAAGTTGACGGGGGCGGGCGCTACCCAACCAAAGAGCGCGAAGCCAAAAAAGGCTAAGAGGTTAATGATGATAAGGCGACGCGTCGATCCTGCGAAGGGGGGGAGCGCTAGCGAGATGGGGCCGGAACGTGCCATTGCTTTCTATTTCATCACGAATGCGAGACTACGACTTGGGAGGCGGCGGCGTAAAGCTGCGGGTAGGCCGCGTAGGGGTAGGAAGGACAGCGATGCTGCGGTGGCCGGCTGCGTCTACCGAGCGGACGCCGAAGACCACATTGTCCTTGGAGATAGGCAATTTGATGGTTGTGGCGGAGCCTGCGCTTTGGACCATTGTCCAGGTAGGGTCTTGGGTATCGCGCCAGACAACTTCATAGGTGGCTCCAGCAGGCATGCCTTTGGGGGCTTCCCATGTCAGCTCGGTGTTGTTGTCGAGCGCAGCGGTGAGAATGTGGACGTTCTGGGGAATGCCGGGGGCGGCGGCCAGCGTAGCCAATGTTGCGGCATTGAGGCGGGCGACGTTGGCGACGTAGTTGAAGTCGACGTATTTGAGAAGATCGCCGTACTGAGTGCCGTTTTCGACACGGATGTTCTGATGCTGATGGTCGAAGTTTTCGCGCCACTCGGTGAAGCGAACGGCGGTGAAGCCTTCCATGTTGAAGCTGGTGTGATCGCCGCCGCGGAGGAAGCGGTCGCGACGAAAGATGAGAACGGGATGGAAGGAGGGGACGACCTTGATGAGATTGCTATGTGGCTTGCCGGCTGGCGTTCCTGCTGACGCGTGTTGCGAGGAGGGAGCGAAGTACGATTTGCTGATTTCTGCAATGGCGCGGGCAAGTTCGCGTGAGGGTGAGTCGCTTTCGGCGCCAAGATTCTGGATGACGCGAATCTGATCGAGCGCGGCGTTGGCAGGAACACCTTCGGAGAAGACGCGGACTACGGTCTTGTCGGCTCCGGCGTCGCCGGGTGTGGTGTCTCCGCCTACGATGTCGTTGTTGAGGACGGCTTCGAGCTGCCAGCCTTCGGACCTGGCGAGTTTGGCGAGATGGCGGCTGCCGTTGAGGCCCTGCTCTTCTCCCGCGACAGCGACGAAGACGATGCTGCTGGGGAACTTGAGCTTGCTGAGGACGCGAGCGGATTCAATGGAGACAGCTACGCCGCTGGCGTCGTCATTAGCGCCGGGGGCGGGGTCGTGGGTGTTGAAGTTGTCGGAGTTGCGCGAGTCGTAGTGGCCAGTGACGAGAACCCTACGTTCGGCCTGGGCGGGATCGGTTCCGTGCAGGATGGCGTAGACGTTGGTAAGCTTGGTGGGCTTGAGGATGCGAGAAGCGGGGCCAGGCTGGGGTGGCTCGATAAAGTCATCGCGCTTGACTTCGAGGCAGTTGCCGCAGTCGGCGGAGATACGCTTGAATTCCGACTCGATCCAGTCGGCTGCGGCACTTACGCCGGTGCCAGGGGGCAGATCGGTGTCCATGCTGGAGAGGGTGCTGCGGTTGTTGAAGCTGACGAGCTTTTCGATGGTGGCGCGGACGTGGTCGGGAGAGGCTTGCTGGAGGGCAGCGGCGATGGCGGGGTCTTTTGGAGCAGGAGTAATTGGCGACTGGGCGGGGAGGCTGCAGGTAAGGAACGCGGCGAGAGGAAGGCAAACGAGGAGGCGGGAGTTGTTGGTCAAGTTCATCATCCTTTGTTGAAACCAAATCGTTGCAAAAATCGTAGGCTTGACGTAGCTGTAGCATGCCCGTTAAAAAAATAGCGGATGTGTCGCGCGTACCGCTCCTATCATCCTATAGGCGGTGTGAACCGAAAAGACTGGAGGCTCGATTATGGCTGTTATTTGTCCCGAATGCGATAACCCACTTGATATTGACGTGGAAGAGGTGGAAGAGGGGGAAACCGTGCAGTGCGATGAGTGTGGAGTTGATCTTGAGATTGTGTCTGTCGATCCGCTGGAGCTCGCTCCGATGGAAGAGGCGGGCTATGACGATGAAGACACGGCACATCTTGTCGATGAGGAGGAAGAATAAACCGCGTCTGCTGTGGTGGGAGCCGTATACTTGAGCCTATGAAGCGATCTGATTCTTTGTTCCGTTCTGTTGCCGGCAAGGTGGTTCTACTCTCTTGTTCGTTGGCTGTATTTTCGGTGGTTACGCCAGCTGGGAGCTTGTTTGCGCAGCAGCGTGGGCCTGCGCAACGGGTGGTGCAGGGCAGGGTGATGACTAAGACGGATGGGTTGCTGCAGGGTGCTGTGGTCTATCTGAAAGATGGACATAGTCTTGCTGTGAAGAGCTATATCTCGGACGACAAAGGCACGTACCGGTTTGGGCAGCTGGCGCAGAATACGGACTATGAGATCTGGGCTGAGCATGATGGAAAGAAAAGCCCTGTAAAGACGATCAGTTCGTTCGATAGCAAGAACCAGATTTTTATCGACCTGAAGATCGATACCGGAAAATAAACGCAGTTTTTCTGACAGTCTTTTAGAGGCGGGTTTTTGTTGTTTCGGCCCGTTTTTGAGAGGGGTTGGGAGAATTGCGGCTGTTTTTGGCGGTTAGCTTATGGTGAAAAACTGCCACGGGATGGACGAATCGTGGTCATTTTTCGGGCTGATTTCGGAGCCTGAAAATTATGCAGTTTTTGAAAATATTTCTGTGGATTTCTTCTGCAAAAGAGACGGGGACTGCTTGCGCAGCCCCCGATGCGGTAAGAAATACTTCGTTAGAAGGTGTAGGCCACCTTTATACGGATCTGACGTCCTGTCTGGTATAGGTTCGGTAGTCCGTAGTTGCTGGCAACGAGCCTTTTGCTTGTGTTGCTCACTCCAAGGTAGTCCCAGCCGCTTTCCATCGCGTTCCAATCGACACCGATAGGATTGCTGGTGGTCTGAGGGTAGACAGCTGCAGTCAGGGGAATCTGAGTGTAGGCGGTGGCTGCGTGCTGGCCCAACAGGTTAGAGAAGTTAACCTCCGCTCCGAGTTTCCGGTTCTCGTGCGCCTTGCTCACATTGATGTAGTGAGTAAGGTTGGCATCCGTTTGCAGGTAAGCCGGAGTACGGCGATTGTGCTGCAGGGCACCGGCAATGATGTTGCCGCTGGCATCGCGGGAGATCGGCAACCAGCTGCTCTGGTCCTCAACGAATTGCACCGAGGAGGTCGAGGTTCCGGTCGGCCAGGCGGTGCTTATAGGAGAGCCCTGGAAGATCGACTGGGAGATACCGAGCTGTGTTTCACCGGCAAACCACTTCTGACGGATAGAACCGAAGGCCGAGAAGGTGTTGGGACGATCGGTCGGTAGAGGGCCGCCAAACGGCTTGCCATGCGCGGTGAACTGCATCTGGGGCTGATCGAAGGAACGGTTGTTGTTCGGGCTGGCCCGTCCGCCGCCACCGTCCGTATTGAAGGTGCTGGTAAGACCGGGGTAGTTACCCTGAAGGCGGCTGTAGGTATAAAAGGCACTGATGAAGTAGTGAGGCGCAGATTTGTTAATCCGCAGCTCGAGACCGTCGTACGCCCGAGAGGCTTTGGGCTGGATGGGGCAGGCGGCGCAGAGCGGTGTTGAATAGCCATTCGACGCCAGAGGACGGTGCAGGAGGTCTCCATAACCGGGACCGGGATTACCGATGTAGAAGCCGAGCGAATCGGTAACGCCGATATCTTCGATGGTGTTATCGAGGCGCTTGCGCGAGTAGCGAGCCGAGAAGGCGAGAGATGGTTTGATTGCCCACTCTGAACCGGCTACGAACTCGTGCATCTTCATCGGTTTGATGTTGGGATCGACACCGGGGTCGGTTGTGCTGATGACGTTCTTGCGAAGGTCTACGTTCTCAATGAAACGAAGACTCGGGCTGAGGCCGATAGCGCCGCCGCTGGTGGGGCAGGCGTGACCAGCAGCGTTGTTGCCGGGAACGACGTTGGCAAAGTTGGGATCGTCGAGCGCGTAGACGCATTCATGCCAGTATTCGCCACCGAAGGAGCCACGGGGGAGCGAGTACTTGATGATGTCGTAGAACTGGCCGTAGCTTCCGTAGACTTTCAGCTTGCCGTTGTGCAGGACGTCGTAAGCGGCGCCGATGCGAGGACCAACCTTCTGGGTAAAGCCGAAGCCGATGCTCGAAGCTCCGGCGCTGTAGGGAGGAAGGTATTCCTTGTCGAACCGGATGCCGGCGTTGATGCTGAGGCCGGTCTTGGCGACAGACCAAGAGTCCTGAATGTAGATGCTCTGGTTGCTACCGCGGGCGACACCGCCGGTGGAGTAGTCGTTGACGTAAAAGTAGCCGTAGTTACCGCGGCAGTGAGAGGATGCCGACGGACCATAGTTCTTGACGTTTTCCGCAATGACCGCATCGCAGGCAGTTGCAGAAGTTGCCGGTGTGTAGTCGGCTCCGTAATCATAGTTGATCAGTGCCGTCTTGTAACCGCTGTTCAAATCATTGGCTGTACTAGTCCAGGAATACCCACCCTTGAAGTTGTGAGTGCCAACCCAACCGGTTTTGAGCCAAGAGAGGTCGCCCGAGACAGTCTTACGTTTGATGGAGTTGTACTGCTGCTGTGTGTTCGCCCCGAGGTTGCTGAACCCAGTGATCTGCTGGTAGGCAGCCGGAACAGTTGATCCATCTAGACCTGCAACGCCGTTGCCTTTGCCGTCGCCCGAACTATTGTCGAAAAGATATCTAATCCCGGTCGGTTTACCGCGATCTTCAGCGTTGCTGAAGAGGTAGCCGTAGCGAACCGAGGCCAGCAGGTGGGAGGTGATGGTGTAGTCGCCACCGAAGCTATAGATGGATGCCGGTGCAACCTGACCGGCATCGGCACGGAAGGTCGTCGGATCGGTCGTGGAGGAGGAGTTTGTCTGACCACTCAAGCTGTCCGGGTTGGGAAGGCTGTTGCCGATGAGGCGGGTATACATATCCTGCCAGGCGGCGAAGAGGCGCAGCTTGCTGATGGGGGAGTAGTCCAGGCGCACAAAGCCGTAGTGTTGATCCTGGGACTGATAGAAGGAGCGAGGACCGGGGTTGGCACCGGTGAAGTTGACATCGCGACGCAACCGATAGAACTCGGGAACGTAGCTGGCGAACAGCCAGACCTTCTCTGGGAGGATTGGACCGCCGATGGTGAAACCAGGATTGACTGCGCGGTAATGATCCTTCTTGCCGAGGTAGTACTGGGATGCCTGATCGGTACGAGTGGTCGAGTTCGAGACTGTCGTAGGATCTTTCCGCAGGCCGCAAGTTGTCGATAAAAAGGAGCACTGGTCGTTCGCGTTAAGCGCATCTGAACGGTAGTGCATGAATATCGATCCATGCCAGTCGCCGCCGCCCTTTTGCTGGATGACGTTAACGACACCACCCATCGCGCCGCCGTACTCAGCTTCGAACGACGAGCTTTTGATCTGGACGTCCTGCACGAACTCCATGGGGACGTTGTAGCCTACGCCGCCGCCGACGACGTCGGTAACGTTGACGCCTTCGGAGGAATAGACGTTTTCGCTGTTGCTGGCGCCGTCGATCTGAAAACCGCCTGTACGGCTGCCATTCAGAGTGGAGGAGACTCCAGTCGTCGTGGGGGGAAGGCTCTGCAGAGGCTCCTGACGTGCGCCGGGAGCAAACGGGATTACCGACTGGAAGGAGCGGCCCTTGGGAATCTGCTGGAGGATGTCGCTGGTGATTGTAGTTTCAACCTTGCTCTGGGTGACGTCGACCATGGCGACGGAGGCGCTCACGTCAATGACAGTTTCAGCACCAGCAGTGAGCTGGAAGTTGAGATTTGGCAGACCGCCGGCGACGAGAGTCAAATCGGTTGCCTTTGCTCTCATACCGCTACCCTCAACGGTGAGAGAGTACTTGCCGGGAGGAAGCGCATTGAGGCGATAGAAGCCGTGGGAGTCGGTGGTGGAAGTAGCGGGCTTAATCAGCTTGTCGCCGATAGCTACTACCTTTGCACCTACGACGACTGCGCCAGTGGGATCGGTGACCGTGCCCTGAATCGCGCCAGTGGTCTCCTGGGCGTAGGCGATGGGGAGCAGTGTGAATGTGAGCAGTAGCAGAGCGAAGAATGCGCTCAAGCTGCAACGCAGCTTTTGTGTGGTTCTCATCTCGTTTGGCCTCTCGGAAAAAATCTCCACGCGAATGCTGCGTGGAGGTTGGTAACTCGGGTCAGTCTGCGATTCGTGCGTTCGATCGCAGTAATTTCCCAGAGCGTATTACGGCTTTGACACAGGAGTGTGATGTCAGGCACAAATCTGCTGTGTCCGCCAAAGAACAGTTAGCGCTCTTAGGCGCCTACTGCCAAGCTTTTGTAATAAAGCTGAAAGTACAGTGGCATTTGTGAAAGGTCAACAAATATTTGTGACGAGTTGCAACTTTTTTTGGGTGAGCGGCGTTTAAGCAGGACTTGTCTGTCTGAACAGGACTTAGGCTAGTCGTCGATGCGGTCACCGTGGCTGGGGGGCTGACTGGTGACGATGATGCGAAGTGGAGCTGTTCCTCGGTTTGAAGGCTGATGGATCTGGCCGGGAGAGACTTCGATGCCCTGACCTGGGTTCAGGACGAAGTCGTGGTGCTCGATGGTGATGGTGAGTTGGCCGGAGAGGACGAAGAAGAACTGGCGGGAGCGGGTGTGATGATGCGGGGCTTCGGCGACGCCAGGAGGAAGGCCTTCTTCGATGATGTGGAGGTCGGGGGTCTTGACGAGGTACCAGCCGTCGCCATCGTTATTGTTGGGGCCTCCCCAGGTGTAATGCTCGGCGGTGGTGGTATCGATTATTTTGGCGGGCATTGATTCAGGGTAGGGAATAAGAGAAGCGGGGGCAAGGGTGGTCGGTGCATTTGGAACGACGAAGCCAGATTCAGAAATTCCGACTTTCTATAGAAACTTCGGAATTCACTTCCGGTTTGCCCGTCATCATCGCGAACCTATGCTGAAAAGCTGCGAGGGTCAAACAGTCAGAGCAGAGTGGATGGGGCGGCGCGCCCCCATCCACAGGATTCAGGTTGTCACGAGGTTGATACGACCGTGGCTTAAGAGGCTGTTATGAATTCGAGCAGGTCGGCGTTGATCTGGTCTGCGTGCGTGGTCGGCATTCCGTGCGGCAAGCCAGGGTAGGACTTGAGCGTGCCGTGCTTCAAGAGCTTGACCGATCTTGCTCCGGTAGTTGGGAAGGGGCAAATCTGGTCGTCCTCACCATGCATCACCAGGACTGGAACGTCGATGATCGCGAGATCGTCGTAGAACTCGGTTTCGGAGAGGACCTTTATGCAGTCATATTGGGCCTTGATGCCACCCATCATGCCCTGCCGCCACCAGTTCTCTTGAATCCCTTCAGAGACGACCGCGCCGGGACGGTTGAAGCCGTAAAACGGAATTGTGATGTCCTTGTAGAACTGGGAACGATGGTTCGCAGTGCCGTCGCGAAGACCGTCGACGACTTCCTTCGGAACGCCGTCGGGGTTCTTGTCCGACTTCATGAAGGTCGGCGGAATTGCGCTGATGAGGACTGCTTTTGCCACCCGGCCCTTACCGTGGCGTGCCACATAGCGAGTCACCTCGCCGCCGCCCGTAGAGTGACCGATATGGATAGCGTTCTTGAGATCCAGAGCCTCGACAAGTTCGGCAACGTCGGCAGCGTATGTGTCCATGTCGTGACCGTTCGCGGTTTGAGTGGAACGGCCATGTCCGCGGCGATCGTGAGCGATCACCCGGTAACCATGCCCCAGGAAGAACATCATCTGGGCATCCCAGTCGTCAGCAGAGAGCGGCCAGCCGTGATGGAAGAATAGCGGCTGCCCTGTCCCCCAATCCTTGTAATAAATCTCTGTGCCATCTTTTACGGTGATCGTGTTCATGCGTTGGCTCCTTATGTCGTTTAGGCGGTTGATAAACGTGTTTGTTGATCAGTAATTATGAAGACACCGATAGCACCACAGCCGAAGAGGCCGCGCCATTCCCATTAGAGAATTCCACGGTATCCGTTCCTATGTGGTCCAGACAAATTCGGTTGAGGATGCGATGTATGCGAAAGGAATACTGCTTGTGTTCCCGGCGATGATAGCAGGCAGAACTCTGCTCGTCTGTTCAAATCGCTCACCTGGCATCGGAGGGTGAGTATTCATTGAAGCTGCAGGTTGCGGTCTTCTGAAGCGGATTAAAGTGCTGAGCGGGGTGCTTGCAGTTCTTAGGTTCAGTACGAAGCATCATACGGCGATATCCACTGGGTGAGAGCTCGGCCCAGCGCTTGAAGGCAATTGAGAAGGCTGCTTCTGATCGGTAGCCCACTCGGCCGGCTACGTTCCAATGTTGCCGGTTCCATCGAGCAGCAGACCGGCGGCGACGTGCATGCGCCACGCGGTCAAATAGCTGAGAGCTCCCTGACCAACCAGAGCGCTGAATCGCTGTGCGAAGACCGCTCTCGAACAACCGACCTCTGCGGCAAGCGCCTGCAATGTCCAGCGGCGTTCCGGTGCGGCGTGCATGCAGGAGATGGCACGACCGACAAGAGGGTCCATGATGCCGCGCATCCAACCGACGGAGTGACTGAGGTCTGTCGCCAGAAATGCGCGGAGAGCCCAAGACGCTCGCGCATGAAATGCAGACGGAAACGCATAGACCGTCTGCTCTTCTGATTCTAAGGTAAGGATGTAATGCAAGGGATGTCCATTCAGAACAGAGCAAGGGAGAGCATATGCGGATATTTGTCACGGGGGCGACCGGGTATATCGGTCGCGTTGTTACGGAGAAAGCGCTCGCCGAAGGTCACGAGGTATACGGGTTGTCGCGGAATGAAGAAGGTGATGCGAGATTGAAGGCACAGGGTGCGACTCCGGTGCGCGGAGAGCTGGCCAGCCTGGACGTGCTTCGGCAGCAGAGCGCGCAGGCTGAGGCTGTATTGCATCTGGCCTATATTCACGATTTCACCATGGACTACGAAGAGGTTCTGCGCATTGATGCGGCCGCGGTGGATGCTCTGGGCCAGCTTCTGCGTGGAACAGGCAAACCGTTCGTGATCACCTCCGGCACGGCGTTCGTTGAGCCGGATCCCGAGGGTGGCGAGACCGCCGAGGACGCACCCGTTGCGCAAACCTTCGTCCTCCAGCACCGCATTCGTTCCGAGCGTCATGCACTGCGCCTGAGCGAGGACGGTGTACGGGTGAGTGCGCTTCGTCTGCCTCCGTATGTGTACGGACGCGGCGGCAGCTACTTTGCACCGATGCTGATGCAGATGGCTGCAAAGGCCGGCGAGTCTATCTATGTGGACGACGGACATCTACGCACCTCGGATGTTCATGTGGACGATGCGGCGGAGCTGTATCTTCTGGCTGCAAGCAAAGCAAAGGCCGGTGAGGTCTTCAACGGGACTGGATCGACGAGGGTAACCTTACGGGCAATGGCCGAGACGATCGGAGAAGCACTTCAAGTTCCAGTGCGTTCGGTGAGCCGCGAAGAGGCGGAGGCGATATGGGGCCAGTTCCTGACGGCGTTTGTTCAGATTGAAAACCGGGCTTCGAATCGGAAGGCGGTTGAGCAGCTGGGATGGCAGCCGAAGGGAGTCGATATGCTGACGGATATACGGTCAGGGTCATATCGAGAGATGGCGGAAAAGCTGCGACATATGGCTAAAAACGCTGAGTATGCGGGTTAGGAGCGCTCACGAAAGTTAGTCTTCGGATTTTCCGAACCGAGTCCCCATGCAATGGTGACGCTAGATAGGGGCTGAGGAACGCTCTTGTCACCCGGTTTGTCGGCGACTCTTCCCCAAGTCGATGACGTCAGAAGCGCCCGATCCAGGAATAGCGGTCAGCGGACAAGCAACGGCCATTTCTGCAGTACGGCGACTACCCGTCAATATGGTTGATAAATACTACGATGTCAGGCGGACCGCGTAGGCTCCTTTGCTGGCGCGAGCGCGATCAAGGCTGCGCCGATGATCACGAGAATGGCGACACCTATCAGTTCTCCATGTGAAATCATATTGCGCAATGCCTGAGTGCCCATAACTGCGGCGTGAGCGAAGCTGGACCATGCCGTGAAGGCGATCAGGCTGCGACTCGCCAACGGGTTGCGTATTGCCAGAAGCAAGAAGACGCCGAGGGTGACGTAAAGGCTGAGCATCATAGACAACGCAGGCTCTTGTCGCATAAACATCGCCAAGGGAAAGATTAAAGCCAGGAAGATCGATCCCACCAACGCTAGCACGATCTTCAAAGCCAGCTCTCGATTCATGTATGCCTCCCGAAGACGAGGTGATTATGGACTCCATTGAAGACTGGCTTTCATAACGAAGTTCGGCAATTACGGAGTTGTCGGAAGCTGCCCTCTCGGGAGCCGAACTTGCTGCAAACTGGGGCAGAGTAGCTATCCCTAATCAGCGTTCAGAAGAGCCCAATACCCTGGACTGTCCTGAATCGTATTGTGGCCCACTTTGGGCACGACAATATAAGAGACAAGTCCCTCTTGGAACCGTGAGCGCAGTCGATCCGAACTGGAGCGTGGAACCAGTTCGTCGTCTTCGGCGACAATGATCCGGGTCTGAGCTTTCACCGTAGATGCGTACCTCCAGGATTCAAACTTATCGCGCAAGAGCCAGCGCACCGGAAAGAAACGATACTGTTCCGAGGCAACGTCCGCGAGACTGTCAAAGGGCGTCACAAGGATAAGTCGCGCGATGGGCCTTTGACTGGCTATCCAGACAGCGACACCAGAACCAAGGCTCCGCCCGACAACAACCACGTTTTGATGCTCAACATGCACCCGGTCAAACAGCGCTAGCGAGGCGGCGAAGATGGCTTTCTGTGATGGACTACCCGCACTTCCGCCGTACCCCGGGTAGTGAAGCGCGTAAATGGCTCTGTCGGGAAACGCATCGGCAAGATCGGGAATATCTTGCGAAACATCTTCCGCGTTGCCTCCAAAATAAATAAGAGCGGCGGGGCCGACGTGAGGACGAGTGGACACATGGACTGTCGCAGTCCCGGCCGGCAGAGTCATCAAGATGCTGCCTTCGGGGTTGGACCTTGGCCGTGGATAGTAAATCAGCGAACGTTGGAAAGAAAACAAAGCCCCGCAGACGACCGCAAATAGGATTACCGCCGATACGACCATAATGATGAATACCCGCCCTGCGGATCTCACGGCTTCCTCTCTATTCGCAAAAGCTGCTCAGCCACGCGGTCCGAGGCGTCTACAGATCATCTACCTAATTTAGGTTACTGCAGATCTTGTTCCCGATGAGTCGGGCGGGGTTATCGGCAATTACGGATTCATAAAAGCGAAGGGGCGATTTCTCTTTCGAGAGAGCGCCCCTGCTTTCCGATTTTTCGAAGACCCGGGTCGGCGCCCGGATCACAACTGATTGCCACTTCAGAATTGTTTGGTACCTGCGAGCGGAGCCCGCGCTTCCCTTACTTTTCTGTCGTTACATTCGCTGCAAGAGCTTTCTCGGTTCCATCCGAAGGAGCCAGTTTCCTGAATGCTTCGTGAGTCCCGTTGCCGGTTCTCCTGATGGCCCTTGTCTGCTCTCTCCTGCTGGAAGATTTCTCCTCCGTTGAGTTGAAAGATACTCGTGATTTGCTTGAAAAGCATCAGCTGCGGCAACTGTTTTTTTCTGGAAATAACGCCTTTATTGTGGAAATGTGGTCGATTGTCCGTGAGGGTGGGGAGGGAGAGCAACGGCAAGTGCAAAGACAGAAGCAGATCCCTACGGGATGACAAGCAAGAAAGGCAACGACAACAACAGCAAAAACAACGGCAAACGCAGGTCCTTCGACTCTGGCTTCGCCGTCGCTCAGGATGACACATCATGGTGACGGTGTAGGTGATGCTGGGGGGTGATGCTGGGGGGTGATGTCGTGGAATGTTGTGGGTGATGTTGCGCTTGATAGAGGTTCTAAAGCGGGATGTTTCCATGTTTTTTGGGTGGGTTCTTTTCGCGTTTGGTGGAGAGCATGTCCAGGGCGTTGTTGAGGCGGCGGCGGGTTTCGCTGGGGCGGATGACAGCGTCGATGTAGCCTCGCTCGGCGGCTACGTAGGGATTGGCGAAGCGCTCGCGGAACTCTTCTACTTTTTCGGCGCGGATCTCGGCGAGGATTTCTAACTTTTGTTCTTCGGAGAGGGAGACGCCTTGAGGCATGACGGCTTCGGCGCGGCGTAGGGTGGCGTCGAACTCGCGCTTGTAGACGATGTTGACGGCGCCCTCGGGGCCCATGACGGCGATCTCGGCGGTGGGCCAGGCGAGGTTGATGTCGGTGCGGAGGTGTTTGCTGCTCATGACGCAGTAGGCTCCGCCGTAGGCTTTGCGGGTGATGACGGTGAGCTTGGGGACGGTGGCTTCGGCGAAGGCGTAGAGAAGCTTGGCGCCGTGGCGGATGATGCCGCCGTGCTCCTGCTGGATGCCGGGCATGAAGCCGGGGACGTCTTCGAAGGTGATGAGGGGGATGTTGAAGGCGTCGCAGAAGCGGACGAAGCGTGCGCCTTTGACGCTGGCGTTGATGTCGAGGACTCCGGCTAAGAATGCGGGTTGGTTGGCTACGATGCCTACGGGGCGGCCGTTCATGCGGGCGAAGCCTACGACGATGTTGCGGGCGTAGTGCTCGTGGACCTGGAAGAGGTAGGCGTCGTCGACGATGCGCTTGATGACGTCGACCATGTCGTAGGGTTGGTTGGATTCGTCGGGGATGATGGTGTCGAGGGCGGCGTCGGCTCGGTCGGCGGGATCTTGCGTGGGGCGGCGGGGTGGGTCGTCGAGGTTGTTGGAGGGGATGAAGGAGATGAGCTCGCGGATGGTGGCGAGGCACTCGCGGTCGTCGTGGGCCATGAAGTGGGCTACGCCGGAGATCTCGTTGTGGGTGGCGGCGCCGCCGAGGTCGGCCATGGTGACGTCTTCGTGGGTGACGGTCTTGATGACGTCGGGGCCGGTGACGAACATGTAGCTGGTTTTTTCCGTCATCAACGTGAAGTCGGTGATGGCGGGGGAGTAGACGGCTCCGCCTGCACAGGGGCCGAGGATGGCAGAGATTTGTGGGATGACGCCGCTGGAGAGGGTGTTGCGGAGGAAGATGTCGGTGTAGCCGGCGAGGGAGACGACGCCTTCCTGGATGCGGGCTCCGCCGGAGTCGTTGAGGCCGATGACGGGGGCGCCGACGCGGAGGGCGGTGTCCATGATCTTGACGATTTTTGCGGCGTTGGACTCGGAGAGGGAGCCGCCGAAGACGGTGAAGTCCTGGGCGAAGACGAAGACGACGCGGCCGTGGATGCGGCCGTGGCCGGTGATGAAGCCGTCGCCGGGGACGCGCTGATCGGCCATGCCGAAGTCGGTGGCGCGGTGGGTGACGAATTTGTCGGTCTCTTCGAAGGTGCCCTCGTCGAGGAGGAGGTCGATGCGCTCGCGGGCGGAGAGCTTGCCGGATTTGGATTCGCGGGCGCGGCGCTCGGGGCCTCCGCCTTCTTCCGCGATGGCGTGGCGGGCGGCCAGCTCGGCTAGTTTGCGCTGGTGGAGCGTGAGTTTGGTTGCGGGTGGAGCGGGATGTTCAGCGGCGGCCATAGGGAGCGATTTTAGCAAGTGGAGAGAAGGATTTGCGGCGTGGGCAATCTAATTGGGCGTATATTGCGTCGTATAGACAGTTGAGGCACTTATGCTCCGTTCGAATAATTGCGTTGCGATTCATCTCACGGATATTTCGGCTGCGGAGAACTTCTATACGAACGTGATGAAGTTTGAGATGGTAAGCCGAACGGAAAAGAGCGTCGAGTACGATGCGGGGACCTTCCTTCTGAATGTGCAGGCGGATCTGAATCCGGGGCCGCCGATTCCTAGTTTTCCGGTGAAGGAAATACGGGCGGCCAAGGAAGGGCTGATCGCGAATGGGTGCACGATTCTTCGCGATGACGGAAGCTCGCTCTGCTTCATGGACCCGTTTGGGATTGTCTATTGCGTGGCAGAAGAGAAGATGGACGACTAGTGCTTAAGCGCGCGACGCTCGGGACTTCTGCCCTCTTCGGCGATGGCGTGGCGGGGCGCCTAATTCAACTAGTTTGTGCGAGTGGGGCGTTGCTTTGTTGCGGGCGGGATGTTCGGCAGCCATCGAGAGCGATTTGGCAGCGGAGACAAAGTCATGCCTCTTACCTAGGAGATCTTGATATCTCTTAGGTTGCTACCTGTCTGAACTAATCGGGGAATTCTTTGCCCCGTTAGAGTGCATTGAAATTCGTACCATAGTATTTCGAGGTGATCTATGAATTCTCTAAGTTTAACGTCGTTAGAATCACGCGGGAATCCCATCCAAAATTGAACAGGCAATGGGATGTTTGGGTGATGTCCAAGCATACTCCAAGAGAAATAAACGACACCCTCAATATTTGAATACTGAGGCGAGCCATCATCTTTTTCTTTTTAAGAATTCTATCGAGGAAAAACATTACATCATAAGGTTGTAGTGAACTATTTCCATCGCTCGATATAAAGAGAATTCCTTTAGCTTGCTCAGCATCCAGGAGTTGCTTCGTTTTCTTGATCTGTCTATTGGCCTGCTTGACTATTCTTCCTTGCAGAGGGATTCCGATCAAATCCATCCATTCCTACTGGCAAACTGGATTCATTTTTTGGAGATTTATCTGCGCCGTCCCGATTAACAATCCTCGTTTCATCCGGTCATCTGCGAGTTCATTCTGTAGTTATCGTCGAAAGAATCGACTTGCAAACACTTCAACTCGCCAATAATTTCACGATCACGGAAATAGTAATCGGCATTTGGTGGGAGCTGGCTTCCTGCGACTAAAGACGAAACCAACTGCCCTCCAGATTTCACGATAAAGTTGCTGAAAAGTTGTTCGACTGTAATCTTCATCTCGGCCATCAGTGCCTCTTATATTTTAGTTAATCGTATTACGATAGAGAACAAAAAGCGAATACAATTTCCTCATTCATATTATGGACTTCACTTCCTATCCTGATCGGTTTGGATTTCTGCATATCGACCTGAACAGTTTTTTTGCTTCGGTGGAGCAGCAGCTGCATCCGGAGTATCGCGGAAAACCGTTGGCTGTGGTGCCTACGATGGCGGATACGACTTGCTGCATCGCGGCCAGTTATGAGGCGAAGGAGTTGGGGATCAAGACT
>Ga0193753_10001282_pt1 | contig 21737 bp, 19 predicted proteins | sample H1c2metaG_FD_144925 | JGI IMG/M metagenome (GOLD analysis project Ga0193753, IMG submission 144925) | Soil microbial communities from a riparian zone of the East river system, Colorado, United States - H1c2 | ecosystem: Environmental > Terrestrial > Soil > Riparian zone | place: USA: East... | reverse complement strand
CGTCCGCCGCAGCGAAGCGACCGATCCGCGGCGCGAGCGCACCGGTGAATGCACCGCGCACGTGACCGAACAGCTCGCTCTCGACCAAGTTCTCCGGGATCGCGGCGCAGTTCACGGTCACGAACGGACCCTCCGCCCGACCGCTGCCCGCGTGAAGTGCACGCGCAACGAGCTCCTTACCGGTTCCACTTTCGCCCGTGATCAACACCGAACAATCGGTGTCACACACCTGCTGAATGGTCCGGAACACTCGGAGCAGGCTCGGATCGTCGCCGAGCAGATCCGGTGCGTGCTTGCTGCGCCACGTGTGAAGCGGTGCGGCCGGCGCTTGCGGCAGCATCGACTTCGGCTCGCGGAGTGCAAGTGCGCGCGCGAGCGTCTCCTCGAGCTCGCTGAACTCGAACGGCTTCAGGAGAAATCCATGCGCCTGTCGGGTGAGTGCGGTGATCGCATTATCGATATTGCGATCGGCCGTCATCACTACGACTGCCGGCGCCGCACCTGCGCGCGCCAACGCATCTAGGATCTCGAACCCGCTGCCATCGGAGAGGTGGATATCGACCAAAATGGCGTCGACGCGTTCCGTCTGCAGTAGTGCAAGTGCGCGTGTGACGCTGTCTGCCTCGAGGACCTGGCTGTACGTCTGCCGGAGCTGCCGTGCTGCCACTGCCCGTAACGAGTGCTCATCTTCGACCACGAGAATCGAGTGCTCGCTCGGATTCATGTTGTTACGACCTTACGTCCTATTCTTGGAACGCAAACAGGGTTGCCCGCCTCGGCTGAATCCCCATTTGGCGATCCACAACGAAACAACATTATCACGGGAAAGGTCTATCCCGAGCGGACCGTATTCTTTTTATACTGAAACTTTTTCATATAACGGAATTCTAGGAGAGAGTTTTTACATTCGAGCTAGCTGAAACTGCTCAATTTCGCCATTTCGCCGCAATCCGCCGCTAAAGAAGTTTCTAGTTAAGCCGTAGCTGTCCGTATGACCTCCGGGGCCGCCGCGGCCGAACCGGCGTCCCGAGACGGTGAGCCTAAATGCGAGTGTTGGTTGTCGAGGATGACGCGCACGCACGCGATGCGCTGACGAGCAAGCTACGGGAGCGGGGGCATACCGTCATTGAGTGCATCACCGGGGAACAAGCACTCGCGCTGCATGCAGCTCACCCGTTCCCGCTGGTCCTCATCGACTGGGTTCTGCCCGGGATGGACGGGCTCGGCCTGTGCCGCAAGCTCCGCGGAATGCCGAACTCTGCCGGCATGAGCCCGGTGATCGTGTTCACGACCGGGCGAAGCGGCCCCTACGACTTGGTTCGCGGGCTCGACGCCGGCGCGGACGACTACCTCACGAAGCCGATCGACTCGGAGCTCTTGTCGACGCGATTGGCGATCGCCGAGCGCATGGTCGACGAGCGCGAGCGGCGCGTCTCGAGTGAGAGTGCCCTCCAGCGGACCGAAGCCGGCTTCCGCGCGCTGATCGAAGGCTCGCCGGACGGCATCGTGGTGCACCGCGCCGGCCGCATCGTGTACGTGAATCCCTCGTTGCGCACCGCGCTCGGTTACGAATCGGATGCGCTTACGGGGCATGAGTTCCTACGTTTGGTTCACCCTGCGGACGCGGAAGTCGAGCGCGAGCGGCTCGCCCAGCTCGGCAGCTCGGGGCGGCCGACCTTGCCGCACGAGATTCGGTTGCAGCGTCGCGATGGGACGAGTGTGGTGTTCGAGGACGTCTCGATCCCGCTCCAGTTCGAAGGTAAGCCTTCGGTCGCCTCGCTGCTCCGGGACTTGAGTGAACGTAAGCGCATGGAGCAGCGCCTGCTCCTCGCCGATCGCATGGTTTCAGTCGGCACGCTCGCGGCCGGCATCGCACACGAGATCAACAACCCGCTCGCCTACGTGCTCGCGAACCTCAGCTTCATTCAAGAAGAGGTCGAGGAAGTCGCGCTCACCTTGCCCGAAGCGAAGCTGAAGAGCCTTCGCGAGCTACTGGCGCAAGCCGAAGACGGCGCCGAGCGCGTGCGGATCATCATCCGCGATTTGAAGAGCTTCTCGCGCGCGGATGCGGAGGACGACGGGCCAGTCGACGTCCAACGCGTGCTCGATGGCGCGATCAACATGGCGTGGAACGAGATCCGCCATCGCGCGCAACTCGACAAGCGCTGCGATCACGTGCCGGCAGTGCGCGGCAGCGAAGCGCGCTTGGGCCAGGTGTTCTTGAACCTGCTCGTGAACGCAGCGCAAGCGATTCCGGTCGGTCACGCCGGCGAAAACCGCATCAGTGTCAGCGTGCGGCAGAAGGAAGAGCGCGTCGTGATCGAGGTGTCGGACACCGGCTGCGGCATTCCGCAGGACATCATGGCGCGGATCTTCGATCCGTTCTTCACGACGAAGCCGGTCGGTGTCGGTACCGGGCTCGGCTTGTCGATCTGCCACAACATCGTCGCCTCCGTCGGCGGCGAGATCTCGGTCGACAGTACGGTCGGCCGCGGCTCGACGTTCCGCATCTCGCTCCCGATCGCTCGCGTCGTGTCGATGCGTCCGCGCACGCAACCTTCGCTGCCCGTTCAAGCAGCCGGGCGGCGCTTGCGCATCATGCTGGTCGATGACGAGCCGAGTGTCGTGCGCGCGCTGCAGCGTGCATTGCGCGAGCACGAGCTGGTCGTCGCCTTCAGCGGCACCGAGGCACTCGAAGTGTTGGACTCCGGCCAGGTGTTCGACATCGTATTTTGCGACCTGATGATGGCGCAGCTGTCGGGCATGGAGGTCTACGAGACCGTGCGCCGGCGCTACCCCGGCGTTCAGGAACACTTCGTGTTCATGACCGGCGGTGCGTTCACGCAGCAAGCGAAAGACTTCTTGGCGAGCGTGCCGAATCCGATCGTGGAGAAGCCGTTCGACATCCGTGCGCTGCGTGCGCTCGTGAGTCGCCGTAACGCGGCGTAACGCCTCGCTCGTGCGGATCAGCAGCGTGGCAAACGCGCTCGCGTGGCGCAGTAGCCGTGATAACGCTGGTTAAAAGGCCGGGGCCCGCGTGGCACGTATCTTGAGATCCCATGAGTCACAGAGAGGTGAATCATGGGTAATCCGAACACTTCGAAGAACGAAGGCGAAGGCAACAAGACGGCCGACCGCGAGTATCGCCAAGCTGCGACGCGGCATGCGGTCTCTCCCAAGTCGGAGAAGATGGCGCGGGAAGCCGAAGAGGCGCTCGAGGGCGAAGAGGGCAAAGAGCTCGAGGAAGCCCGGCAGTCCACCAAGGACCGCGGCTGAGATTTTAGGTCGGCTCGCTTGCAGGCTTTATAGCGAGCCGACTTGGTGCCGGTCCTTACCGGCGGCTTTCGCGAGCAGCATGGCCTGCGCGGCCGCATCGAAGAGCGCTTGTTCACGTCCTCGGCACCCGGGGCCGCTCGTCATCGCCACTCCGATGCTCACGCTGATGCGAAAGCCGCCGTTGGGCCCCTCGAGATCTCGCTCGCGGATGTTGTTGCGGATGCGCTCTGCGACGACCTGAGCGCCTTGAACGTTCGTGTTCGGCAAGATCAGCGCGAACTCGTCGCCGCCGATGCGCGCGACGACGTCACTCACGCGCGTCGCTTGCACTAGTACTTCCGTGAGCGCACGCAGGCCCAGGTCGCCCACCGCCTGCCCCTGGGCTTCGTTCACCCGTTGCAAGTCGTCGATGTCGACCACGAGGACGCTGAGCGGCAGCGATTGGCGGTCGGCACGCGCCACGTCGCGTGCGAGCGCGTCTTCGAAAGCGCGGCGATTTGCGAGCCCGGTGAGGCTGTCGCTCAGCGGAAGGCTGCGGAGCTTTTCGCTCGCTTGCGAGAGCTCGGCGGCGAGCCGCTCCTTTTCCTTCAGCACGGCTTCCAGGTTTTGCAGCACTTCGTTGTAGCTGCGGCTGAGCTCGTCGATCGTGCCGGTCGCGTCGCGCAGCAACGTGTCGATGTCCGGTTGAACGCCGATGTCGCGCTCGAAAAACGCGGCGGCTTCGCTCAGCGCCTGTGGCATCTGCTTCAGGAGCGCATCTACGTCCGCGGCGGAGATGTCGACGACCGCAGCGGCTTCCACCGCAGCGAGACGACTCTTCATGACGTCGTTGCTCTCGAACACACCGGCGAGGTGCTCGGTCAACCACGCGGCGATCCCGTAGTTCGTCCGCACCGGCACCTTTTCGTGATGCTTCTCGAGTGCGGTCGTCAGCTCTTCTTCGAACACCCACGCGCGCGCGAGACGCTGCGCGAGCTTCGAGTGGTCTTCTTGGCCGGCAGCTTTCTCGAGTGCCACGCGAGTCGCCGCCGGCGCGCGCGCGAGCTCGACTGCTTTCTTCAGGTCCGCGCGGGCCTTCACGAGCAAGCCCACTTCCATCAGCAGACCGAGCGTGAAGTAGTCGTCGGTGTTGGTGCGACCGAGCTTTTCCGCGAGTAGCTTTGCGGTGACCGCGCGGCGTAGGCAGACGGTGAGCAGCGCGTCGCCCTCTTCACCGCGCGGTGTCATGTCGGTTACGCACGTCGCGAGTGCGAGGTTCCGCGTGCCGCGTATTCCAAGGAGCGAGACGGCGTGGGCGACGCTCGCGACGCGGCGGTTCAACCCGAACCCGGCGCCGTTCACGTATTGAATTAGCCGACCTACCACCGCCGGATCGCTCTGACACAACGTGACGAGCTCCGTGACTGTGATGTTAGGGCGCACCGCCGCCTGCACGATCTGGATCGCCAGCATCGAGTTCGGCGTGGGCAGGCTTGCCATGCGGCGCGCCGGAATGGCCATACGAACGTTAATCGCCTGCTCGGGCCAACCCCTTGAGTCTCAGAACGCCGCGACCGAGCCTTTCTGCTAACTGTGATGGGTCTCGGGCTAGCTGTGCGAGTGTCAGGTGAACACCTGCACGTCCGCACGCTCAAGTTATAGGCTTTACCAGACGTAACTGCGGTGTGACCGTGGCCGTGGTGAGGCAGAACGACGGACACAGCGCGCCCCGCATCGTCGGTGGCCGCTGGGAGCTGCTATCGCCGCTGGCGGTAGGCGGCATGGGCACGCTATTCGTCGGCCGCCACCTTCAAACCAGCCGAAGGGCGGCGGTCAAGGTGATCGAGAGCGCCTCACCGGAAGTGATCGCGCGCTTCAAGCTCGAAGCGAGCATTTCGGCGCAGCTGAATCACCCGGGCATCGTCGACGTATTCGACGCCGACACCGACGCCGTGACCGGCTCGTGTTTCATCGCGATGGAGCTGCTCGAAGGTCACACGCTGCGCGGCGTGATGGACGACCCGGAGGCGACGCCGCGCGAGGTGCTCGGCCACTTGATGGCGGCGCTCGAGCCGCTCGTGGTGGCACACGAGCAGGGGTTCGTTCACCGCGATCTCAAACCCGAGAACATCTTCGTTCGCGAGGGCAAGCCGCGCGGCGTGAAGCTGCTCGACTTCGGCATCGTCTCCCAGCAGTCCAACACCCGGCTCACGCGCGATGGTACGGCGATGGGCACGCCGCACTACATGAGCCCGGAGCAAGCCACGAGTGCACGCGAGGCGGGGCCGCCGTCCGACGTGTGGTCGATGGGCGTGATGATGTACGAAGCCATCCGCGGTGAGGTTCCGTTCGCCGGCGAGACGAGCCACGCCGTGATCATTCAGGCGTGTACGTGTCCGCACATGCCACTCGATGCGGTCGTGCCGGGCGTCGAACCCGCGATCGCGCGCTTGATCGATCAATGTTTGGAAAAGGATCCGGCGAAGCGCCCGCAAGACGCGCGCATTTTGCTCGGTGCACTTCGCGATCTGGTGCGCCCAAACTCGCTGCCGGTAGCGCGCCCGAGCATTCGCGCGCCGCGCGTGACCGAGATCATCGACACGAGTGCGACCACCGGTGTTCGCCCGAGCATTCGTACGCGCAGCATCGTGAGCGCGTCTCACATGCTGGCGGCGTCCGGGATCGTCTGCGGAATCTCGGCGCTCGCCCTGCCGTTCGCAGGCATGGCGGCCCCGGGCGCTGCTGTATTGTGTGCAATCGTCGGCGGCGGCCTGCTCTTTGCTGCAGGCGCGCGGATGCGATCGCTGAAAGAGCTCGCGGGCACGAACGCAGCGCTGATGCGTCCGAGCGTGACGCTCGTCGCCCAAAACGACAACCACGGACCGCGCGCGGTCGAACATCCGATGCGCGGTCCTCAAAATGCGTTGGTCAAGGTCGACCTCTACGCCGATCTGTCCGACATGATCACGCGGCGTGCCTGCCAGCGTGTGCTCGCGCTGCGCCTGGAGCACCCCGAGGACATCGTCGTGATCTACCGGCCGTACTGGGGCCCGGAACGTGAACAAGCGCGCGCCGTCGCCGAGATCGCGCGCGCGCTCTTCGAGCGTGAAGGCTCCGACGTGTTTTGGGAGTTCTTCGATCGGGTGATCGTGAGCACGCGCAAAGTCACTTCCGAGTTCTTGTTGGAAGTCGCGTCCGATGCCGGGGCCGAAATGTACGGCTTGCGACGCGCGCTGCGAACGCACTCGCATCGGCGCAGCTTGCAAGCGTGTCGCGAAGACGCCGAAGTCTCGGGCGTGACCGAGAGCCCGACGGTAATGATCAACGAGGGTCCGCTCGGGGGCAGCATCACCGAAGATCGATTGCACTGGGCCTACATCGATGCGAAGAGCGCGCGGGACCGCCGCCGCGTCGTGGAGCTGGGAGCGACGCGCGCGGGCCTCGAGACCGACGAGCCACGCAGCGTGCGGTCGTTCCTCGTGCGCTACCGTGGTGCGCGCAATGCGCCCGCGACGCTACGCCGCACGCGCGAGCAAGCGTACGAACGTGCGTGCAAGCTCGTGCTCCGCGCTCAGATGCCGGGTTCGGACTTCGGCGACATCGCGTTGCGCTTTGCCGACAACCTGTTCGAGCACGAAGATCTCACGCAACGGTTGAATGACCCGATTTTTGCGGACGCGACACGCGCGTTACGAATCGGCCAGCTGAGTGAGCCGATCGAGTGCGACGAGGGCTATCAAGTTCTTCAGCGCGTGTCATAACGGCTTGCGTTCGCGCGGTTAAGAACTAAACGGAACCGAAACACTCAGCGTGTGATGGCGCCGGTCACGTCGTCACGCGCCTGAAGTTACAGGAGAGAACCATGTTCATGGATCGACGTAGTTCACTCGGCGGGTTGGGATGTGTCATTGGGGCTATGACGTTGCTCGGCTGCGCCGCTCAGGGCGGCGGAGAGGACACGGCGAGCACCGGCGCGGCCCTCGAAGCCGCTCCGGAGTTGAGAGTGACGCCGTTCGAGGATCCCGAAGGCACTGCAGCTATTGGCGACGGCGAGATTCGCCGCACGATCAGCTCGGCGCGCCAATACGAGCGAGTGTTTGGACATTCGCTCCCGGATGGTGTCAGCCTGCGCGGCGGGCGAATTGCGATCTTTTATAGCCCCGGCGTTCAGCTGACAGGTGGTTACGAGGCGTCGTTCGAAAAGGTCGAAGTCCGCGGGCGCACCTTGGTGGTCACCACGCGTCTGACTTCGCCCGGCCCAAACTGCCGCGTGACGGAATCACTCACGCATCCGTCTGCGCTCGCGACATTGCGCCGGCCGCGCAACGTGACTCGCGTGCGGTTCCAAGCCGACGACGTCGTTCGCGACTGTGACGTGCCGCCGACTTGTGACGGGACAGAATGCTCGGACGGTCAGCACTGTGAGCTAACGCCGGTGGTCTGTATCACGGCGCCCTGTCCAGCTATCCCAGAGTGCGTGCCGGACGAGAAGATCACCTGCGGGGGCTTCGCTGGCATCGCCTGTCCCGAGAACTTGAAGTGCGTCGACGACCCGACCGACGACTGCGATCCGAACAACGGAGGGGCGGACTGCGGCGGCGTGTGTCGCTGCGTCGACAACGTCTTGTGTACGAGGGGGTCGACGTTCGACTCGAGTCCTGACGTGTGTGCATGTGTGCCCGACCCGACGCAGGACCCGTGTGCAGCCGTGCGCTGCGCAGCCGGTACGCACTGCGAAGCGGGTGACGACACGGTCGGCTGCGTTGGGGATGGGCCGTTCTGCGGCGGTATCGCGGGCATCGATTGCCCGGGTGCTGGTACCTGCGGCGATAACCCGGGCGACGGCTGCGATCCCAACAACGGTGGCGCGGACTGCGGCGGGATCTGCGCGTGCAACGCGCTCGGCTTGTGCGAAGCGGGATACGTCTGGGACGAGTCGCCGGAGGTTTGCGGCTGCGTCCTCGAGAACCCGTGTATCGCGACTCTGTGCCCGACCGACACGACCTGCGAGGTCATCGACGGAAACGCGTACTGCCTGTCGCAGGGTTCGCAGGCATGCGGCTCGGCGACGTGCGGCGAGGGCACGGCCTGCTGCAACGCGAGCTGCGGCATCTGCACGCAGCCGGGTTTTGCGTGCATCCAAATCGCGTGTCTGCCGACGCAGTGATTTGGGACTGAGCGCGTGACGCGCAAAGCCGGGAAGGGTGGCTAGCAGTAAGTAGTGCTGGCTCTTCCCGGCTTTTTCACGCCTGCCGAAAGCTGCTACACGCTGTAGCACTAGGCAGTCCGATGTCCCTCAAGTTCCCCGCTCCTCTCGCGCTGACGCCGATCGGCGTCGTTCACAGCCCCTGGAAAGACAAACACGGAACGCCGCGGCAGCCTGCGTTCGCGCGCGGCGTCGCGGGGCAGATCGAGATCATTGCCGGCGCGGAGTACGAGCACGCGCTCGAAGACATCGAGACCTGGTCGCACATCTGGGTGCTGTTCTGGTTCCACAAGAACACGGGCTGGAACCCGAAGGTGCTGCCCCCGCGCTCGCAAAAGAAGCGCGGCGTGTTTGCGACGCGGTCGCCGCATCGGCCCAACCCGATCGGTCTGAGCGTCGTGCGCCTCGAACGGATCGAGGGCAGGGTCCTGCATGTCCTCGACTTGGACATCCTCGATCAAACGCCGGTGTTGGATCTGAAGCCGTACGTCGCCTACACCGACTCGATTCCTGCAGCTGGCGGCGGCTGGCTCGAGACTGCAGACGCCCCTCCCGATCCCGGGCCCCAGTATGGAGTGACATACGCCCCGCTCGCCGAGCAACAACTCGCGTGGCTCGAGGGCAAAGCGGCGTTCGACTTGCGTGCGATGGCTGAGGACGTGCTGCGCGCCGGACCGACGCCGCATCCGTATCGGAGGATCCGGGCGCACGAGGGACACTACTCGCTGGGTGCGAAGGACTTCCGCGTGCTGTTCACGGTCGATCTGGACACAAACCAGGTGACAGTTCTCGAGGTCGCCAGCGGTTATCGCAAGCGCGTCCTCGAAGATCCGCGCGCAGAACCGACGGAACTAACACCACTCGAAGTGCATCGCGCGTTCGTGCTGGAGTTTAGTCGTCGTTGAGTGTGGCTGTGCGTTGCGTCCTGCTCGTACGCACATCTGACTCCCGATTGAAGTTTACGCGATGTTTACGCATTCTTCGGGGTGCACGGATACGTGCAGGCATACTGAAAGGACGTAACCATGGGCACGACCGATCGAGGGCGCAAACAGCGTGACATGGTGGCCACGCGCGAAGAACCGGCGAGTGTTCCGCCCCCGGCCCGTCGCAAACGCGAACGTCATGAGCTCGACCCAGAGATGTTGTGGGACAAAGAGACGGATGAGGCCGCCGAAGACAGCGAAGGTGAAGAGGAGAGCGCCGAAGCCGAAGACGGCTGGAACGAAGAAGGCGGTCAGGAAGAGCCGAACTACGACGATCTCGACGACTGGGATCACCCGATCCGTCGTTTGAAGATCAACTAGGGGCTGTCACGCGCGCGCTACGCCGCCGCAACTTGAGAAGGAAGTATCAGTCAGACCTTCTCGAGCACTGCGGCGGCACCGAGTCCACCCGCCGCGCAGATCCCAATCAACGCATTCCGCTTGTCAGTGCGGTGCAGCTCGTTTGCGAGCGTCGTCACGATCCGCGCGCCGGTTGCCGCAAACGGATGACCGATCGCGATCGAGCCGCCGTAGACGTTCAACTTGTCGGGATCGATGTCGCCCACGGCTTCATCACGCCCGAGACGCTCGCGCGCAAATGCACGGCTGCCGAGCATCTTCAGCACGCTAAGGACCTGCGCCGCAAACGCCTCGTGCATGTCGACGATGTCCATGTCGGGGAGAGTCAGGCCGGCTTTATCCAGCGCCTTCGGCACTGCGATCGCGGGGCCGAGGAGCAGCTGATCCGCCGGATCGACGGCGACGTAGGACCACGAACGAAACGCCGCGAGCGGCGCGTAGCCGAGCGCGCGCGCCTTGCTCTCGCGCATGAGCACGACTGCCGCGGCGCCGTCGGTGAGAGCACTCGAGCTACCGGCAGTGATCGTGCCGTTCTTCGCAAACACGGGCTTGAGCTTCGAGAGCTTCTCGAGGCTCGTATCAGCCCTCACTAGCGAGTCGACGTGCACGAAACCCTTCGGGGTCTGCACCTTCGTGGTCTCGTCGTCGAAGCGACCGGTCGCGATCGCGCGGGCGGCCCGCTTGTGCGAGCGAAGCGCAAACTCGTCCTGCGCTTGCCGGCTGATCTCGTTGCGCTGAGCCATCCGCTCCGCCGACTCACCCATGACTTCGCCGGTAGTGCGTTCGGCTACACGCGGCTGGCGAGGAAGCACTTCGGATAGCGGAATCAACTGCGAGAGCGCCCCGAGGATGTCCTGCGGTGTGGCCTTCCCGGAGAGCGCGAGCGGGGCGAGCGTGCGCGTGACCTTCGTCGGGAACGCGATCGGCGCGTTGCTCGTCGAGTCCGAACCACCTGCGATGACTACGTCGGCATCGCCGCGCTCGATTGCGGAAACTGCAATCGTGATCGCAGCCAAGCTCGACGTGCAGGCGCGGGTGACGGTCGTCGCTTCGACCGAGGTTGGTAACCCCAAGTCGAGCACGATCTCGCGGCCGATGTTGACCGATAGCGGTGGCAGCACGACGCCGCTCCACACCATCGAATCGACTTGGCGAGGATCCAGGTGGAGCTTTCGCATCAGCGCGGACACCGCGGTGACGCCGAGCTCGATCGTGTCGAGCTCCATCAACTCACCGAATGCCTTGGCGAATGGCGTGCGCATTCCACCGACGATTACGGCGCGGTCTTGCTTTCCACTCATGGTTCCCTCGTTCGGGTTCGACGTTTCGAGCTCTCGGTTATCGCGCCGCATCGCGCCGCATCGTGTCGCAGAGCGCCGCCTGGCGCCGGACTGACTCAAGCTCCGATCAGCGCACCACCACATACGCGCAACACTTGCCCCGTCACACCTGCCGCTCCCGGCGTCGCAAGAAACGTGATCGCCTCCGCGACGTCTTCGGGATGGCCACCCTGACCGAGCGCTGACAACCGCCGCCCCGCTTCGCGCACGACGATCGGAATCGCGGCGGTCATGCGCGTCTCGATGAACCCAGGCGCGATCGCGTTGGCAGTGATCCCGCGACCTTTGACTTGTTCCGCGAGCTTGCGCGTGAAGCCGATGATGCCGGCTTTCGTCGCCGCGTAGTTCGTTTGACCCATGTTCCCGGCGATACCGGAGACCGACGACAAGCTGATCACGCGGCCGCCTTCGCGTAGCGTGCCGTGCTCGAGCAGCGACTCGGTGATACGCAGCACGGCTTCGAGGTTGATGCTCATCACCTGATCCCACAGGTTTTCCGACATGCGCGCCAAGGTGCGATCGCGAGTCACACCTGCGTTGTGCACGATGAGGTGAAGGCCGCCGTAGAGGCTCTTGGTCTCGTTTGCGATGCGCGATGCAGTGCCGGGGTCGGTCACGTCGGCGAGTAGCGGCGTTCCACCGATCTCTCGCGCCACGATGCTGAGTGGCTCGTCGTCGTCTGGCCGATCGAGGCACAACACATGTGCACCTTCACGGGCCAGGATGCGCGCGGTCGCAGCGCCGATGCCGCGCGCAGCGCCCGTCACGAGCGCGACGCGATTCGCGAGCGGCTTCTCCACTGGGTCGCTATTGTCCCAGCTCGCATCGTTACTGACCTGCAGCGGCTGCGCGGTCACGAACGCAGACGCGCTCGACAAAAAGAACCGGAGAGGCCCCGCGGCGCGCGCTTCGGCGCCCTCCGCTACGACGACCAAGTTCGCAGTTGCACCTCGGCCGCCGATCTCTTTCGCGACCGATCGCGTGAGCCCTTCGAGCGCTTGCGCCGCCGCCGCCTGGGCGAGCGTCGAAGCCTGCGCGCTCGGCCGGCCGAGCACGACCACGCGACCTGACTTCGCGACGCGCGGTAGTTGCGCGTGCAAGAACGCGTAGACGGTCTTCAAGTCGCGCGGGGTCAGCGCCGCCGTGGCATCCACGATGAGCGCGTGGACCTTGCTCGGCTTCTTTGCCGGATCCGCGACGACTGGCTCCGCCGCTATCCGCTGCACCGGGCGGCCATACGCTTCGGCCGCACCCGCAAATGCAGAGCCGAGCGCGTCGCTATCGACCTGCGTGGTCGCGCCCGCGCGGCTGAGCGTGCGCGCGAGAACCTCGGACAGCCCACCGCGACCCGACACGAGTACGGTTTGGCCCTCGAGAAAACGCTCGGTGATCGGCCCGCTCGGCCGAGTGAGCCTTTCGGGCATCGGAATCGGAAGTTTGGCTCCAGCGACGAGCTTGCGCGCGAAAGAATTCTGGCTGAGCTCCAAGAGCACGTCCGTCACGATTCACCTACCGTTTCGAAGTGACCCATCAAGTACGCGGGCCCGAGCGGCGCATCGCCGACGAACACTTCATTGCCTTCGAGATAGACTCCGACATCGTGAGGTAACACGAGCGGCCGCGTGAACCGACCTTCGAGTACGCGCAGCTTGTGCACGTCGCCACCGAAGACGCCGCGATTCAGCGCTTCCACCGTTCGCGCGAACGTCGCAAACCCGTGAAGGATCACGCTGCGAAAGCCGGCTGCCTTCGCGTACGGACGGATCCAGTGGATCGGATTGAAGTCGCCTGTCAGTTTTGCGAACGACAAACCCGCGTCCGCGGAAATCCGTCCAAACGCGATCTCGCGCGCACCTTCCGGCACGCGCGGCTTTTCCTTCTTCGGCGCGCCCGGCTCGGGTTTATCGCGCTTGAGCGGCACGTGCGCGTGAACTTCCGTGACTAGCGCGTTCGGCGCGCTCGCTGTGCTGGTGACCGCGCGGATCGTCAGCAAGGCACGCTTGCCGTCGTCATCGATGTTCACGAGCTGCGCTCGCACTTCGAGTCGCTCGCCACGCGGCAGCGGCGTGTTTACTTGCATGAGGCAACCTGCGTTCACGACGCGCAAGATTGGATATGGAAGCCCACTCAATGTCTCCGAAGCCACCGGCATCACCCAGTGCGGAAACAGGTGCGGCGGCAGGATGCCGCGATACGCTTTCGGATCGCCGCCGAGATGGCTCACGTATGCGTCGAGCAGCTCGGGCGCAGGCGGTGCAAAACTGCGACTGACTTCCGGCGTCGGAGTTACGGGCGGAGAGCCCGCACGCTTCGGCGCGATCCGTTGTGCGAATGCCAGAGCGGCCGTCTTGCCGAGCGTGGCCAACATCGGGCCCTGCTGCAGCACGTAGCGCGAGGAGACAGGCATGGAGACCTCGGGAGTGGCAACGGACCGGTGTGTCTACCGGATGGTCGAGGGGTTGGCTAACACGCGAGTTCTGGCCATTCAACCCTGAGATGTTTTGGGAGCACGTTTTTGTCGTGAATATGGCCAAAACAGATGGCCTGTTTTCTCCCCCGCGGAGTCCAGTTGCGTCCGTTTCTACCAAGTGGTAGACGATTGGCGTGGACAATTCCGCGCAGATCCGCGTGGCAGCGACGAAGCTTTTCGCGCTGCGCGGGTATGAAGGCGTCTCGTTGCAAGCCATTGCCGATGTCGTCGGCGTGGCCAAACAGACGTTGCTGTACCACTACCCTTCCAAAGAGTCGCTCCGCCGCGCGGTGTTGAACAACGTGTTCGAGCACTGGCGCCGCACATTGCCCGCCATTCTGCAGGCCGTGACGAGCGGGAAACGCAGGTTCAGCGCGCTCACCGACGAGCTCGTGCGCTTCTTCAGTAGCGACCGTGATCGCGCAAGGCTCTTGGCGCGCGAGCTACTCGACAACCCGGAAGACATGCAGCGTTTGATCGGCGAGAATCTTCGCCCTTGGCTGCTGCTCTTGGCTGAGTACATTCGCGAGGGTCAAAAAGTCGGCTCGATCCGTGCCGATGTCGATCCCGAATCCTATGTGTTGCATGTGATCTTGTTAGTCGTAGCAAACGTGGCCAACCTATCCACACTGTCGATGAGCTTGGACACCTCTGGTGCGGCCTCAGATGCGATAGAACGACGCCACCTGAAAGAGCTCGCCCGCCTCGCGCGCTCTGCTCTTTTTGTGCGCTGATCCGTTTTTCGAGGAGACTGGCTACATGAGCAAGAACCCCATGGCTGCGTCGCTCGCGATGCTGAATCGCTTCTCGAGCTCGCCGATCGTGCACAAGCTCGGCTTGTACAAGCCGGCGCAAACCGCAGCGAGGGTGGCCGTGCGTGAAGGTTTCAAGGCTCAGGCGCTGATCACGCGGCAGTTTCGCGCGGCGCAAAAGCTCGTGCGGCCCGAACGCTTTCAAAAAGTCACCAAGGCGAGCGACGCGTTCGATCTCAATCTGACTGAAGAGCAGCAGATGATCCGCGACAGCGCGCAGCGGTTTGCGCGCGAGGTCTTGCGGCCGATGGCGGCGAAGTCGGACGAACATGCGGCGCAACCGGAAGGCTTTGACGCGCAGCTGGCGGAGCTCGGGTTTTCGCAGCTGTCGGTGCCCGACAAGCTGGGTGGTTCGGCGAGTGAGGCTGCGGTCGTGACCGGTGCACTGTTGGCGGAGGATCTCGCGTACGGCGATCTCGGTCTCGCGCTTGCGGCACTCGCGCCGATCGGTGTGGCAAATGCGCTCACGCGTTGGGGCTCGGCCGATCAGCAGGCGAAATATCTGCCGGCGTTCGCGGAGCCTTCACCGCCGAAGGCTTCACTCGCGATCTCGGAGCCGCGGCCGCTGTTCGATCCGAACGAGCTGCGGACGCGCGCGACGATCGATGGGGACGGCTTCACGCTGAACGGCGAAAAGAGCTTCGTTCCGCTGGTCGATACGGCCGAGTTCTTTCTCGTCGCGGCAAGTCTCGTCGGCAAGGGTCCGCGCATGTTCGTGGTGGAGCGCGGTACGGCAGGGTTGAAGACGGTCGCGGATCCTGCGCTCGGTGCGCGTGCATCCGCGCTCGGTCGGGTCGTGTTCGACGACGTGCGCTTGCCGACGCGGGCGCTGCTCGGCGACGGCGTCGATGTGTGCGACTTCACTGAGCTCGTGGATCTCTCGCGGCTCGCGCTGTGCGCGCTGATGGTCGGCACTTCGCAAGCCATCCTCGACTACACGATCACGTATTGTAATGATCGCATCGCGTTCGGCGAGCCGGTCAGCCATCGCCAAGCCGTCGCGTTCTTGATCGCCAACATCGGGATCGAGCTCGAGTCGATGCGGCTGCTGACGCTGCGAGCGGCGAGCCGCGCGGAGCAAGGCTTGCCGTTTCATCGCGAGTCCTATCTCGCGCGCGTGTTGTGTGCCGACAAGGGGATGGAGATCGCGACGAACGGCGTACAGCTGCTCGGCGGTCACGGCTTCATCAAGGAGCACCCGGTCGAGCGTTGGTACCGAGACTTGATGACGATTTCGACGATGGAAGGTGGCGCGCTGCTCTGAGCCCGTCGATTCGAGGGAATTGGAACCATGCAACTCGAGATTCCACGCAAGCTGAACGCGCTCGTCGAACAAGCGCACCTGGTCGCGACCGAAGTCTTTCGTCCGATCTCACGCAAGTACGATCGCGCCGAACACGAATACCCGGTCGAGCTCGACATGCTCGCGTCCGTGATGGACGGCATGAACGAGGGCGACCTCGGCGGTGGCGCGGGTGCTGCGAAGCTGAAGCGCGATGTCACCGAAAAAGGTGGCGCGGTTCGCAACGGCGCGAACATGGCGACGGTGCTCGGGCTGACCGAGCTGTGCTGGGGTGACGTCGGTTTAGCGCTGACGATTCCGCGGCAGGGCCTCGGGAACGCGGCGATCGCGGCTGTCGCAAACGAAGAGCAGGCGCGGCGCTTCAAAGGGCGTTGGGCTGCGATGGCGATCACGGAGCCGGGTGCGGGCTCGGACTCGGCGAACATTCGCACGACGGCCGTGCTCGATGGCGATCACTACGTGCTCAACGGCGAGAAGATTTTCATCACGGCGGGGGCGCGCGCGGATTTGATCGTGGTCTGGGCGTCGCTCGATCCAGCGGTGGGTCGTGCTGCGATCAAGAGCTTCGTCGTGGAGAAGGGCACGCCCGGCTGCACGCTCGTGCGGCTCGATCACAAGCTCGGCATTCGCGCGTCGGATACGGCGACGATTCAGCTCACGGATTGTCGTGTGCCGAAGGCGAACTTGCTCGGCAGTCCCGAGATCGACACGAAACAAGGCTTCGGCGGCGTGATGCAGACGTTCGACAACACGCGGCCGGTCGTCGCAGCGATGGCCGTCGGGGTGGGGCGTGCGTCGCTCGAGCGCACGCGTGAGCTGCTCCGGCAGCGCGGTATTCTCGGCGGGTACGAGCGCGCGCTGTACGGATCGACGGCGGCAGAGGCGGAGCTGTACCGCATGGAGGCCGACCTCGAAGCCGCGCGGCTGTTGACGCTGAAGGCGGCCTGGTTAGCGGACAACGGCATCCCGAACTCGAAGGAAGCTTCGATGGCGAAGGCCAAGGCGGGGCGCGTCGCGAATCACATCACGTTGCGGTGTTTGCAGCTGTGTGCGTCGGTCGGTGCGACCGAGACCGAGCTGCTGGAGAAGTGGGCGCGCGACTCGAAGATCCTCGACATCTTCGAGGGTACGCAGCAGATCCAGTTGCTGATCATTGCGCGGCGGTTACTGGGAAAAAGTTCCCAGGAGTTGCGCTAAGCTCTTGGGCGAGGGCTCACTATGCTTTACCGACTCGGCGATCGCGTTCCGAAGATTCATGAAACCGCCTTCGTTGCGCCGAACGCGCAGCTGATCGGCTCCGTGCTGCTCGAGGAAAACGCGAGCGTGTGGTTCGGTGCAGTGTTACGCGGTGACAACGAGCTTCTGACGGTCGGGCCCGACACGAACGTGCAAGACGGATCGGTCATGCACACGGACGCGGGGATTCTGCTCACGCTCGGCCGTGGCATCACGGTCGGGCACAAAGTCATGCTCCATGGCTGCGAGGTCGGCGACTACAGCTTGGTCGGGATCAACTCGGTCGTGCTCAACCGCGCGAAGATCGGCAAGTACTGCCTGATCGGCGCGGGCGCGCTCATCACCGAAGGCAAAGTGATCCCGGACGGCTCGGTCGTGATGGGTGCGCCGGGCAAAGTGGTGCGGCAAGTCACCGACAACGAACGCAAAGTGCTCGAGGGCTCGTCCGCGCACTACGTCCAAAACGCGCAGCGCTACAAGAACCAGCTCGTGCCGCTGGCGCCTTAAGCAGCGCCAGGGGAGTTGCTCAAATGTTTGGGTCGGCCAACACTGCGTCCATGCGCATGTGGCTGGGTGTCACGCTCGCCGGCTTCTTGTTCATGAGCTGCTCGCGTGGCGCGGCTCCGCACCCGATCGGGGCACCGGAGCACGCGTCCCCGAGCGCGACGGGGCTCTTGCCCAAAGCTTCGGCTCAGGACACGGCGCTCTCGTCGAAAGCTGCGATCGCTGCCGCGATGCCGCAGGAAGGCGCGCACGGCGGCGAGCCGCCCGATCCAGCGCACGAGCTGCTCGGGATGCTCGGCTCGCTCACGACCTCGATCGGCGCTCCCGCAGGTGGGCACTTGAAAGGCGGTGTGCGATTGCCGGATTCAGGTCCGGGTTATCGACACAACCCGAAGCGGCCTGACATCGCGCGCTACGGGACGGTCGAGACGCTGCAAGCGATCGCCAAGGCGGCCGATGTCGTCGAGCATTTCATGCCGGGGAGTGGGCTGACGGTGAACGACGTCGGGTTGCAAGACGGCGGTCCGATCGCGCAGCACGGCTCGCATCAAGCCGGTCGCGACGCCGACATTCTGTTTTACGTCCTCGATGCTTCAGGCAAGCCGATCCCGGCGGTGGGTGTGCCGCTCGATCCGAAAGGGCGCGGCATCGACTTCAAAGACCTCGCGATCCCGAGTGACGATCAACCGGTGAAGCTCGATGCCCCGCGCACGTGGCGCTTCGTTCAAGCGCTACTCGAAGTTGCGCCCGACCAAGTGCAACGCATCTTCCTCGTCGAGCACTTGCGAACGATCCTACTCGCGGAGGCGGATCGCCAGCGCGCGCCGAAACCGATCCGGCAGCGCTTCGAGGACGTGACCTGTCAGCCCTCGACGCCGCACGACGATCATCTGCACGTGCGATTTTTCTGCACGCCGGAGGACATGGGTGGTGGTTGCGAGGATAGCGTTCCGGTGTACCCGTGGCGCGTCGAAGCGTTGAAGGCGATCAACCTCGAACCGATCATCGCTTCGGCGAAGCGCACGCGTGAAGAGTCGGCGGACCGAGCCGCACGCACGACCACACCGGCGGAAGCGAAGAAGAAAGCCGGACCGATGCACGCGAAGGTGAAGCAGTTCTTGGCCGAGCGCGAGGCGTGGTTGAAGCAACCGCACCCCGGTCGCCCGTACTGCAAGTAGTCAGGGCAAACGCTTCAGGGCAACTGCTTCGTCAATCGACGCTTGCGCGCGATCCACTGGTACCCGAGCACGAGCACCGCACACGCGATCGTCGTCTCGAGCAGGTACTCGGAGATGAACGCCATGATCGGTTGCGTCCACGGCTTCAGCCAATCGCCGACCTTGTAGTTGATGCAGGTCCAGATCACGAAACCGAGCCACGACAAGAACCACGTCGTCGGGCGCGAGATACCTGACACAGCAGCGAGCGTGGACGTGAGCGGTCCGGGTGAAAACACCACGAATGCCGGTCCAGCCTTCGAGAACACCCGTTCGAACCAGCGCAAATAATTTGCGATGCGTGGCGAGCGCCGCTCGAACAGCTCGATGCCTTGCGGCCCGTAGTGCCGGCCGATTTCGTACGTGACGATGCACGCGAACAGTCCGCGGATCGGAACCACCAACACCAGCCCGAGCAGGGACGTGTGCGGTGCGACCAAGATCACGTGACGCGGCCACGGATTGAGCGCGACCAAGATCAGCGGGTACTTCACGGCTAGGTACGGAGCGAATGCCGCTCCCAGCGTCGTCAGTGCAAACAGCGCCGCGATTCCGGCGACCAAGACTTTGCTCAAGGGCGGCAGCGGCTTCGAGTCTGGACTCGTCTGCGACACATCGAGTGGAGTATTGATGTCAGCGGGCTGACCGGTCGCGTCCAAATTAACGTCCACGTTCGCAGTATGGCACGCTCGATCTCAGTGGCCCGTAAAGTCGTAGACTTGGTTACACGCGATCCCCTGAACCAGGGGGTATCGAAGCTGCGATACGAGACGTGGCCAAGCGTGCAAAAAACTAACTGATTGCAGTGCCCGATTGCGTTCGCCGTGATGGCGTCACGCAGATATCTCCCAAACCGATGTCGAGTGTGGCACAGTAGCGGCCGCTGTGGACACGGCTTGCCGCTGGTGGCAAGGAGTTCACACACATGGTTGCGAATCAGCAGTCATCTAGCACTGAGTGAGCGTGCTCCTGAACGCCGCGCGTAAATCAACCTGCCACTAACTTGATTGGCGCGTCGCGCGAACGTTCTCAAAGAGCAACTCAATCGGAGGAATGAACATGAACACGGGACTTAAGAACAAGCTGCTCATCCTGGCCGCCGCCGCTGGACTGACGGGTTTTGCCGCATGCGGCAGCTCGGAAGAGCCGCCCGCCGCTGAAGAAGGTGCTCCGACGGAGACCACGGGCGGCGAAGCTGCGCCGACTGAGGAACAACCGGCTCCGGGCGACGTCGCTCCCGAAGGCGCGCCTGCCGAAGGTGCGAGCAAGGGTGGCGAGGGTTCCTGCGGCGAAGGTTCCTGCAGCTGAGCTCAGCCCGATCGCGTTAGTTCTGCTGCGCACACATCGTGCGCAGCAGACAACGCCAAACCCGCGCACTCAATCGTGCGCGGGGAAGCCAGTGTGTCGTGTCCCCGAACGGGCATGGCGCGCTGGCTTTTTCATAAACATGAGTCACTCTGTCACAGTGAACGCCCAGAACACCGCAGTCAGGGGTGTGGGTCTCGGCTTGAGGCAAGGCCTCGCTGAAGCGCTGTTTGCCGCAGACCTGCCCGAGCTGAAGTTCGTCGAGGTACACCCCGAGAACTATCTGCGCCGCGGCGGGCGGTTTCGAACGCTGCTCGAACGCGCGCGTGAACGCTGGCCGGTGCTGACGCACGGGCTGACGCTCGGCTTCGGCGCAGTCGAGCCTGCAGAGCCCGGGTACGTGAAACAACTCGGTGAGTTTTTGCGGGGGATCGAGGCGCCGTGGCACAGCGAACATCTGTGCTTTTCGAGCGTCGACGGCGTGATGTTGCACGATTTGCTGCCGCTCCCGTTGCGGCAGGAAGCTGCAGACGTCGCGGTGCAACGCATCCGTGAGCTGCAGGATCAACTCGGTGTGCCCGTGGCTGTCGAAAATGTCAGCTACTACGCGCACCCGGGCGAGGCGCACTGTACCGAGATCGATTTCTTGCTCGACGTGCTCGCGCGCTCCGGCGCGAAGCTCCTGCTCGACGTCAACAACGTGTTCGTCAACGCGCGAAACCACGGCTTCGATGCGTACGCGTATCTCGACCGCATTCCCGTCGAGAGCGTCGTGCAGATTCACGTCGCGGGTCACAGCGTGCGCGACGATGGCTTGCTGCTCGACACGCACGGCAACGCGGTCCGCGACGAGGTGTACCAACTGCTCGAGCACGCGCTGCGACGCGTCGGCCACGTGCCGGTGCTGCTCGAAAGGGATCAGAACTTTCCAAACTTCGCGGAGCTCGCGGACGAAGTGCGGAAGCTTCACGCGATCTATGAGCGCGCGACGGGGGCAACATGGCGCTGATCGACGTCGAGCGCGCGATCCTGTCGATCTGTTTTCAGGCGGAGCCGCCCGAAGCTGCACTGCGTGCGCTCGGCGAGCGCGAGCGCTGGCTGCTCTATCGCGAGCTCACGCGCGACCGGCTGATTCGTGAAATTCAAACTGCGCTGCCGCGAAGCTGTACCGCTCTCGGCGACGAGTGTTTGCAGCGAGCGTTCCGGCAGCACCTCGATCGCGATCCACCGCGCACGCGCTTCTTTCGCGACGTCGTGATGGCATTTGCGGCGAGCGCGCTCCGGACGTTCGAGGGGGACGAGACGTTGCCGAGCCATGCGCGCGATCTGCTTCGCTACGAAGCAGCGCTGTGGGAAGTCTCGGATCTCGAAGCGGTTCCGAATGAACCGGTCGAAGAGTTTTCGTTCGATCGCGCCCCCGTCGTCACACCGGCGTTGCGCTTGCTTCACGTAACGCACGCGGTGCACTTGCCACCCGACTCCGAGGCGAGCTGTAGTCCCGGGGACTTCTGGCTGTGTCTGCAGCTGGACCCCGAAGACGCACGCTCCCGAACTTGGAGTCTGAATCGCACGAGCTACTCGTTGCTCGCGGAGTTTCAGCGCGCGCAGTGCAGTGCCGCCGATGGGGTCCAGCGAGTCGCGAAGCAGCTCGGTCGGCGAGTCACGCAGCAATTCGTCGACCATTTGTGCGAGAGTCTCGCGCAGTGGATCGAAGTCGGGATCTTGCTCGGATCACGCTGAACA